>Ga0256405_10011601_pt1 | contig 11184 bp, 9 predicted proteins | sample RumenRJG_02DNA_FD_189096 | JGI IMG/M metagenome (GOLD analysis project Ga0256405, IMG submission 189096) | Bovine rumen microbial communities from Lethbridge, Alberta, Canada - RJG_02 | ecosystem: Host-associated > Mammals > Digestive system > Stomach > Rumen | place: Canada: Alberta | collected...
TCATTGAGGAGCAGGATACCGCGCGTTTGCTCGTCGAGTATCTCGAGCATCGCGGTGGGCGTGAGCGTGTACATGAAGTGGTCGAGACCGTATTGCTTCGGGCAGTGGATGATTTGGATACCACTGCCGTGGCGGCAGAACTATCGCCGGCAATTCGCGAGGGGCTCCAGACGTTTGCGCTAGAGGATATCGTGTCGGATATCCTTGGTACGCTGGCGGAAGAGGAGCATTCGGAGCGGATACTGGCAAGCTTACTGGCCATCAGCCAGCGGCTGCTATCCTCGGAACCGTTGCAGCAGGTATTGCTGGCGCGCATCACGAGTCTGCGTCAGCAGTATGAAAAGGATTCGGCGGGCAGGGCCTTTGTGCTTGCCTCGCTGGGGATTAACGATGAGCGGATTCTTGAGCTGCTGCTGGCGCGTATGCAGCAGCAGTTGAAGGCGATGCTGGCTGAACCAACGGAAAGTTATGCCAGCGTGAAAGCTGGACTGGAAACCATGCTGCGGGCATTGAGTCAGGATGTGCGGCTGCGCGCCATCCTGCAGGATCGCAAGGAGCAGCTGCTCGAGCGCCTCGATATCGAAGGGGGGCTGGCGCGTTGGCTGGAGGCAAATCTCAAGGGCGATGCGCCGTTTTGGCTGCCACAAGTACATGCTTTTCTCGATGCCCGTATGGATGACTTTTCCCGTTCGGAACCGTGGCAGCGCCGCTTTGACCGCTTGGTCAAGCAGTTTGTCGAAGACGAGCTGACGAAACATCATGATTTGATTTCGGGGATTATCCGCGAGCGGCTCGAGGAATTCTCGGATGACGAACTCGTGGCCTTCGTCGAGGCAAAAGTACAAGATGACTTGCAGATGATTCGCATTAATGGTTCCTTGGTCGGTTCTTTGGTTGGCATGGGGCTTTATCTTGTCGTCACGTTGTGGGAAAGGATGTGGGGGCTATGAGATGGGCCGATTGGAATAAAGCCGACAAGACACTGTTTTTCGCCTTGCTGGTATTCTTTTTCGCATTAGCCTTGCATTTGAATTATCCGGACAAAATGCTGGCCGATGGGTTCCTATTCTGTGCGGAAGCAGCCCTGGTGGGCGGCATTGCCGATTGGTTTGCCGTGACAGCCATTTTCCGCAAGCCGCTGGGTTTTCCTTATCATACCGCTATTTTGCCGCGCCGCCGGCAGTCGTTTATTGAGGCGTCGGTGACGATGGTGCAGAAGGAGTTCTTTTCCAAGCGCAAGGTATTCCGCCATTTGGAGCGGCTTCATCTTTTGCCGATGCTGCTCGGATGGCTGGCGGAACCGGAAACCGAGAATCGTCTCGTCCTGCAGCTGGTCCACTATGCCCGGGATTTTCTGTTGCAGCAGGATGCACGGGTGCAGGCGAAGGTGATCGCCAATAGATTTCGTGGTACGCTGGAGTCGCTGGAACCAGAGCCGTTCTTTTCGCTTTGGGGCGGTTGGCTGCGGCAGACCGGCAAGGATAAGGAGTTTTTGTGCCGCGTGGCGCTATACCTTCGGGCAAGGGCGGCAACAGAGGAAACTTGCCGTGCCTTGGCGGATATGTTCGAGCATTATGGTGAGGAGAAAGTGCAGGATAATTCCCTGGGAGCTTTCTTAATGGGGCTGGCTAAGGCAGTCGATTTGGTCAATTACGAAGAGGCTGCTAAGCTCGTGCAGCAACAAATCTTGGTGATGCTCGATGATCTAGCCACGAAGGATTCGGAATTGCAGCAGGAGATGCTGGCACTGTTTTATGCGAAGGCCGCCGAACTCAATCAGGAGCCGAGCTTTCATCAGCTGGTCCATGAACTCAAAGATCGATTGGTTAAGGACTTGCCAATCGAGGAGGCCGTTTTTCGGACGCTTGCGCATTTGCACCACCATTTTGCTGAGGATAAGGCGCGTCATGTCGATCCGCTCACGGAGCATATGCCGGCCCTTAGAACGCGGCTTGAAGAAATCCTGCGCGGCGAATACCGGCGCATGCTGCAGCTGGTAGAGTCAGATGAAGGGCTTCGCCGTTCCGTTGGTCATTTTCTCTATGACCTCATTGCGCGTACCGCACTGCATGCGCAAACGCTCGTCGGTGTTATTGTCACACAGGTCTTGTCCCGGCTTACAGATGAGCAACTGAATCATTTGGTCTATGACAAAGTGGAGCCAGATCTTTTATGGATTCGCATGAACGGCTCGATTGTCGGTGCGGGAATTGGCTTGGTGTTGTTTCTTATTATCGGCTGCCTGAAATAGACAATTGTCAATGAAAAAAGGTGAATATATTGACAATTTTACAATTATAGACCTATAATAAAACTTAAAGGGTATCGGCGTTGACAAAGAAACGTTGTTTTGCTACTATAGAGAATGAAATTGATAATTCTTCTAGATTATTAATTTCATTCTCCAACGGCAGAATGGAGAACAGGATGCCCATATACACGAAAATAAGCAGGTGATGCCTGTTTATGATTGTTGATTTTGAGGAGGATGGATTTTTATGTTCCAGAAAACTGATTTTTGGCTTGGTTTGGCTGTAGGTGCTGTTGCAGGTATCTTCGGTTATCGTTTTATGCAGGAGCGCGAGGCGCAGATGGCTGCTATGCAGCAGGCTGCACCGGCTGCAGAACTTCCGGTCGCTGAACTTCAGCGTCAGAAGGAAGAGCTCGAGGATCTGATTGCAGCTCAGGAAGCAAAAAAAGCTAGCAAATAATAATTCGTTTTAGGACGAGAAAGGAGACTGCCGCTCTGTTTTTTGCGGCAGTCTTTTTGCATGATTAGGGAGGAAATTGTTTTGAGTTTGCTGGGAAAAATGCAAATCCCAACGAATAAACTGGATTTATTTATTCGTTCCGTGGAAATCGCATCGTATTTGCCGGGACGGGTACGGTTATATTCAAACAATATGATTGGCGATGAAGCTTTAGCGCAACAGGTAAAGAGCCAGCTGACGGCCTTTGCCGAGATAGATGCGGTAACGACGAATACGGTATCGGGTTCGATTCTCATTGTTTATACGCCAGACAAGCTCCGCTGCAACGCTGAATTGCGCAAAGTGGAGGAATACATCATGACGCACGCGAGGAGGAAATAACGAATGTCATACGTATCAGGATTTATGATGGGGGCGGCCATTGGCAAAAGTATCCGCCAAATGGTGGCCGGTGGTGGTCCGAAAATGCATCGGAAAGGACCGGCTAGGGGGAGTCTTAAAGCTCATAAAACAGTAAAATGTGCCCCCATTGATGGGTTGCAGCTGATTTCGTCCTTGCCGGGACGTCGTCGTTATCGGGCTGCTTTTTCGGCAGAACTGGGCAAATTGCTGGAAGAGAAGCTGGCAAAACTCAGCTATGTAAAATCCGTGCAGGTAAATGCCGTTAGCGGCAGCATTCTGCTGACTTTTGCTCCGCAGGATGAGGTCTATATGGATAAATTGGCCAAATGGCTGGAGCAGCATCTTTTTCCGAAATGTTGCCAGCAGGAGAGCGATAGCTCAGAAATGACCCGCGAAGCGTATGCAGGAAGCATTACGCGCAGCATTCGCAACACGGCGCGCGCATTCAGTCAGTGGATTAAGGATCACACCTGTGGCTGGTTTGATATGAGTTCGCTGGCGTCGATGCTGTTCTTATTGCGGGGCTTGCGCAAGATGCTGTTGACAGGTCAGTACCCGTCTGGTTCCCAGATGCTCTGGTGGGCGGTTACTTTGATGAGAGGATGGCGGACCGTATGATATACGGAAATTGTTATTTTTGTTTGCAGGCAGCGTTAAATCGCGAAGAGCGGGCAAAACTAGCGGCTTTGATACGTTGCAACCGCTATGTAGTGGCGGTGTCGGTGACGGAGCGCAGAGTGCAGATCTGGTACAAGCGGCAGATGCCGTCTTATCAGCTGCACGAGCTTCAGCAATTGATGATTGCCACGGTAAAACGATTGCAGGAAGCGGCTATTACGCCGGCGCAGCGGCTGGAGGAATATCGCCGGGATGCATTGATTTCCCTGGCTGGTTTTGCTGGAATGGAAATTTTGAAGCGCACATCGCCGGGACTGTTTGCTGGTGCTAAAGTATTGCGCAGCCTGCTCGTGCTCGGGATTGCCCGTAAGTTTATCCAGAATGGCGTGCAGGGCGTCGTAAAAGATCGTCAGCCCAATGCGGATACGCTGACGGCTACGGCCGTTATCGCCTCAGTGCTGGCCGGTAAGCCGGAATCGAGTCTGACGCTGTTGGCGCTTTCCAATGGTGCGGAAATGCTTACCAGCTATGCCGCCGAAAAGGCGCGTACCCATATTTCCGGATTGCTGTCCCTGGACCAGCGCTATGTATGGCTGGTGGAGGGCGATGCCGAGAAAAAAGTTCCCGTGGAACAGGTCAAGGTCGGTGATACGATTGCGGCGCATACGGGAGAGAAAATCGTGGTGGATGGCCGGGTGATTTCTGGTGATGCTGCTGTCAATCAGGCATCCATCACCGGTGAGTCAAATCCTGCCATGAAACATGCCGAGTCGCCGGTTTATGCCGGCAGCGTGGTGGAAGCTGGTGAGCTTGTCATCAAGGTCGAAAAGGTGGGCGAGGATACGTCGCTCGCACATATCGTTCATCTGGTGGAAGAGGCGCAGAACCGCAAGGCACCGGTGCAGAACTTTGCCGATAAGATGGCCAACTTCCTGGTGCCGATTTCCTTCATTGGGGCAGGTATCGTCTATGGTGCCACCCGTGATTGGCAACGAGTGTTGAACCTCTTGTTTATCGACTTCTCCTGTGGCTTGAAACTTTCGACGGCTACGGCTATGTCGGCAGCTATCGGCGCTGCGGCGAAGCGTGGTATCCTCGTTAAGGGGGGCAACTATATCGAGGCACTGGCCGAGACGGATACGGTGGTGCTTGATAAGACCGGTACGCTTACTGTCGGCATTCCGCAGATTGCCTTTACGAAAACTGCCAAGGGCGTAGAAGAGAAGGAAATGATTCTCTTGGCTTCGTCTGCCGAACAGCATTCGGTGCATCCTTTGGCGGTAGCCATTCAGAAATATGTGCAGGAACAGGAATGGACCTCGCCGCAGCATAAGTCCTCAAAGACCATTGTGGCGCGGGGCATGCTGGCAGAAGTACCAGACTTTGAAGGGTATAAGGGCGGTACGATTCGAGTGGGCAGTCGGAAATTCCTGCAGGAAAATGGCATTGCCATTGAGGAATCCCTGTTGGATGGTATCGAGTGCAAGAATCTCTTGTATGTGGCGCGAGATACTGCGCTTTTGGGTGTCATCGGCATCGAGGACCCAGTCCGGGCGAAGATGAAGAAGACCCTCAATCAGATGCGTCGCCATGGTGTGGATGAAATCGTCATGCTGACAGGTGACAGCAAGGCGGTAGCGGCTGAAGTTGCCCGCAATATGGATATTGACTCCTACCATGCGGAAATTCTGCCAGAGGATAAGAGTCATTACGTGAACAAGCTCAAACAGCGTGGTACGGTAATGATGGTAGGCGATGGCATCAACGATGCCCCCGCGTTGGCTTTTTCTGATGTGGGCGTCTCGCTGGGCGGCCGCCAAACGGATATTGCGGCAGAGTCGTCGGCTGTGACAATCCATTCGGAAGATCCGGAGCGCTTGATTGAGACGCTGCAGCTGGGCCGTCGTACGATGGATTTGGTTCATCAAAACTTTATGGCGACTATTTTGGTCAATTCGTCGGCGATGTTATTGGGAGCTTTAGGGAAAATCAGTCCGCTTTGGGCGGCTGTGATTCATAATACGGCGACGTTGGCCGTAGTGCTCAACAGCTGCCGGATACTCAATCAGAACAAGACGGGCTTTTTTGCCCGGAATCGCCGAGCTGCTTGATGGATAGGGGGATGGTTATGCCGTATGGAGTTAAGAATTTGCCGCTAGGAATTCCAATGACTGTAGCTTCCGTAGGAACCTTGGCTACGCTTTTGGTTGGTAAGCGGTTACATGTCGGCTTTGGCATTGCCTGGGCAGTTTTGTCGTTTTGGCATGGTTGGCAGCATCATAAAAAGATGCAGGCTGATGCCTGCCGCTTGGCTGGCTGCAATAAAGCAGGGGCGAAGGAAGCGGACCCGCTGCTGCGCATAGCGGCCAGCTTCCAAGTGCCGTTTTATGTCCCTGGACGGATTCGTCTGCGCAGCGGTATGTTAGCAGCCAATCCCCAGTGGCAAAAGCCCTTGGAGGATTATCTACAATCCTTTACCGGTGTCAAAACGGCGGAGATAACGCCACTAACAGGATCGCTGCTCATTACCTATGATCCCGAACAGCTTCGTCAGAAGCCGAAACTAGCTCGTTTGGAGCAGCAACTGGCTGAATTGGCTGTGGAACGCATTTAATCGAAAAGATAAGAAGGCCCGATGGCGCATTAGCACCATCGGGCCTTCTTTATGCTATAAGGGGGTTAGATTCCCATTTCGATGTTGTGGATAATCGTCGTGAGTTTTTCCATTTCTGCCGCTGTACGTTCGTTGATGGCCTCAAGGGCTTGAATCGACTGCGTGGATTTTTGGATATGAGCGACGCCTTCGTTAAGGCTCTTGTGGAGATTTTTCATTTCCGCTGCGAAGTGTTTGTCAAATTCATTGATCTTATCTTCGAAGTCTTTGTTGGCGGAAAGGATGTTGTCAATTTCTGCGACATCGTGCAACAGGACTTTGATGGCCTCATCAGAGGTGTGCAGGCTCGTCTGGGTGTTTTCGGAGAGCTTGCGAACCTCTTGGGCGACGACGGAGAATCCGCGGCCGGCTTCGCCAGCGCGTGCAGCCTCGATGGCGGCGTTGAGGGCGAGCAGGTTGGTTTGGGCGGCAATCTCGTTGATCATCTTCATGACATCGTCGATTTTCTGCGTGCTCTGGGAGAGCATGTCGAGTTTTGGTGTAATTTCGCGGTTGCGGTCGGTAAGCTGATTGAAGAGGCCATTCTGCTCGTCAATGCCTTTGGAAAGCTGTTGGATGGCTTCTTGAATGAGGTCAACATCCCCCGACATGCGCATGATAGTTTGAACGATGCCCGGCATCTTTGCCTGGTAATCCTTGAACATATTGATGAGGTTGTCTTTGAGTACCTCGGTATGTTTCTGTCGGTCGATGACGCGTTTAAAGAAGAAGGAATTGCAGTTGGCATAGCTGCGGGCAAAATTGTCGACGTAGCTATCGGAGAAAGGCTGTCCTTCGGGGACGTGATAGAAGCAGATGGCTGTCAGGGTTTCGTTGACATGAAGTCCCATGATTTCACCAAAGCTTGAGAAACCAGCGACAGGTACGTCGCTAAAGAAATCCATATGCTTGACTTCTTCTGGATAGCCGAGACGACGCAGGATACAGTCGTTGAGGATTGCGCCGAGTGCTTTCGGCTTGCCATTGGTGTAACTGCGAATATCGCGGCTAAGTGTTGTTTCGAGGGACTGACGTTTGAGCAGGTAAAGTTTCTCGCCGGTAACTACGTCACAGAAGAAACTGATGCGATCGTTGACATCATCGATACCGGAAATCGTACGGACAAAATCATCGCCATTAATATCGGTGGCGAAGGTATATCCCTGCAGTTTTGTCTGGAGGTCAGCGGTGCTGCTGACCTTAAAGTGGTCTTTGAGTGCCTCGATAAAGGAAATCGGTTCGCCGGTTGGGCCCTCGATGGTTTCCACGTAGCGAAGGGCGGTATTGGCACTGCCAACGGTGAATACATCGCCAGTGCGCTCGACCGCCTGGGATTTGAAGATACCGTAACGGTAAGGCTTCTTGAGGCGGATGAGCGTGATGACGGCATGATTTTCCAGACATTGTTTGTTATCGTAGATGTAAGTATGAGTAAAGGTCATATCACCGGCTGAACTGCCGCCAATGAACGGAATCGGATATTTGCCCGACTCGAACAGCGCTTGCAGGACGAAAGTTTCACAGGCTGAAGCGCCATCGATATAAATCATGGCAAAGGTATGTGCCACACTTAGGCGGAAAGGAACTGGCAATTTGTCGATTTCGCGCCGGATGGCAGCAACGCGCTCGTTGACAGTCAGCTTGACTTCACCGCCGCGAAGATCCTCGCTGGGAAGTGGGATGCTCATGATATGAGCATCTTCAATCATTCGGTTCGAGAAAGACTGTAATAGGACTTTTGCGCGGCCGTCAGGAGCTGTGCAGTACAGGGAGGAGCTGCCCTGGGGGCGGCAAAGTTCGCCGGACGTTGTCATCAAGATGACCTTGGTCGTGGTGGGAACTTCGCGTTTGATCGCCTGAGCCACCTCGGAAAGATTGAGGTCAGGGGAAACAAATCCCATGATAAGGGCACAGCCTTCGGCAACATCGGCTAGATCCTTGAGCCGAACCGCAGTGAGTTCATTCATGCCCAAGTAGGCAACCTTGATGTCCTGCTGCGTGGAGACAACAGGTGCTGTGGGCGTTACACGGGAAGCTGCCGGGCTGGCAGCTTCCGCCTTCTTCATACCCGAAGAAAAAATTTTCATCATTTCTAAACACCTCTCTGTACTTGTTCGTAAAATGCATCGTTTACACCTACGTTGAAATATCCTTAGAGTAATTCTTTTAACGTTTATCTTTCGCCACGTAAAAGAATTCTCCTGCAAAATCCGTTATTTTATATAGGAAATGTAGTGGGCAAAGGCTGTGGGGATACTGAATTGGCTGGCAATTTCTTCTGGTGTTGCCCAGGTAAAGGCGTCCTTTGTTTCCGTTACAAGAAGTGCGGAAGCGGCCAGTTGGATTTTCCAGCCGGTAAGCTGCCAGGTGACATGAGAAAAGACATGCTTAGCGGGAGGAAGTTCTTCCATTCGCGTTGCGGTCAGATGATGTTGTTTTAGATATTCGTTGACTTTTGACTGGTCAACTTGACCCGTCAAATTCGGAAATTCCCATAGTCCTGCGAGGAGTCCTTGGTTAGGACGCTTGTGCAGGGCGATGCGGTTGCCAAGTTTTAGCAGCAATATGGTATGAGCTTCGCGTTTTTTGGCCTTAGCTGCAGCTTTTTGCGGGAAATCCTGCTGCGTGCCGGTTTCCTTTGCTAGGCAGAGCTTGGCTAGGGGACAGCGGGCACAATGAGGAGCTCCATGGGGGAGGCAGATGGTAGCGCCGAGGTCCATGAAGGCCTGATTCAGTGCACCGGCCGCACGTCCGGTTGGATAATGGGGAGCCAGCAGTTGTTCGAAGGCTGTCCGCGTACGTGCGGCCAGGATATCTTCGCGACAAGTGATGACACGCGCGATGACGCGGAGTACGTTGCCGTCAACGGCAGGAAGTGGCATCCCAAAGGCGATGGATGCAATGGCATTAGCGGTGTAGCGTCCAATGCCTGGGAGGGCTAGCAGTTGCTTTTGGTCTTGGGGAAGCTGTCCCTGGTGTTCCTGCACGATGACTTGGGCAGCTTTTTTTAGATTTCGTGCCCGCGAATAGTAACCGAGTCCCTGCCAGAGCTTCATCAGGACTTCATCATCCGCATTGGCTAACGCGGTAATCGTCGGAAATTCCTCCAGAAAACGGTGGTAATAGGGAATGACCGCGATAGCTCGGGTTTGCTGCAGCATGATTTCGGAAATCCAGGTGTGGTAAGGTGTGGGCTCTTCCCGCCAGGGGAGCTGGCGTGTTTTTTCTTGGCTCTTATACCAGGTGAGCAATGGCGAGAGGATTTCACTGATGATATCGGTATGGTCAAGGATTAGTGGTGGTTTCACGACAGATGTTTCCTTTCCTTGTGGTGAAATTATACGTTCGCCCTATCGTATCACAAACGAATCGGAAAAACTAGCAGGAAGAAAAACATAAAAAGATAACAAACCATTTGAGGATTCAGAAAAAAGCAAGGAATATAACCTGGCTTCCTTTTTAGATGGACAGATATGCTGATTTTTAAATGAATATCCCAAGGTTTGTGCTTGTATAGAGGAATATAATATTAAAAAACATCGACAAAATACAAAAATGTTACAAAATTCTATTGACAAAACCGTCTATCGGCGTAATAATGTATACATGCTTTACAACATTACATTTTAAAGAAGCAGCAACGACTTTGGTTTTAGGCAATATGGAGAGGAGCAATTGCTATGAAACATGTTTTGTCTGTATTTGTCGAAAATCAGACCGGTGTACTGGTTCGGGTTGTAAGTATGTTTTCCAGACGGGAATTCAACATTGACAGCTTGTCAGTGGGGGTGACCGAACGCCCGGAGTTTTCCCGCATCACGGTTGTGGTGCAGGGGGACGAAAATCTTGTGGAGCAAATGATAAAACAGCTCGAGAAGATGCCGGTCGTGCAGGCGGTTCAGCGTCTGGATGAAAAGAACGCTGTGTGCCGCGGAATGACGCTTATCAAGGTGAAAGCGGAGGATACCAACAGGCTCGATGTCTTGAAGATGGCGGAGCTCTTTCGGGCTCATGTAGTCGATGTGGATTCGTCGACGCTGGTCTTTGAGATAACGGGGAGCGATGATAAGGTTTCGGCTTTTTTGAAGCTTGTTGAGCCTTATGGCATCGCTGAGGTCATCCGTACCGGCCTTATTGCATTGGAACGCGGTGAGCATACCATTTATGAACATTGTGAGGAGAGAGAGTATTATGGCAAAAACTTATTATGATCAGGATGTCAACTGGGAAGTTCTGAACGGCAAAAAGGTTGCAGTCATTGGCTATGGCAGCCAGGGTCATGCACATGCCTTGAACCTCAAAGAGAGCGGCGTCGACGTTGTAGTCGGTCTTTATGAAGGCTCCAAGTCCAAGAAAGTTGCCGAAGAACATGGCCTGACGGTCAAAAATGTCGCGGATGCAGTCAAAGAGGCTGACATCACGATGGTCCTGATTCCGGATGAAAAACAGTCCGATGTCTATAAGAATGAAATCGCTCCGAACCTCAAAGATGGCAGTGCTCTGGCGTTTGCTCATGGTTTCAACATTCATTACCAGCAGATCGTTCCGCCGGCTAATGTCGATGTATTCATGGTCGCTCCAAAAGGTCCAGGCCATCTCGTACGCCGCACGTATACGGAAGGTTCCGGTGTTCCGGCAGTATTCGCTGTTCATCAGGATGCTTCGGGCAAGTGTTTTGATATTGCCCTGGCTTATGCCAAAGGCCTTGGTGCTACGCGCTCTGGTGTCCTGCAGACCACCTTCCGCGATGAGACGGAGGAAGATCTCTTCGGTGAGCAGGCAGTTCTTTGTGGCGGTGTT
>Ga0256405_10011603_pt1 | contig 11182 bp, 1 predicted proteins | sample RumenRJG_02DNA_FD_189096 | JGI IMG/M metagenome (GOLD analysis project Ga0256405, IMG submission 189096) | Bovine rumen microbial communities from Lethbridge, Alberta, Canada - RJG_02 | ecosystem: Host-associated > Mammals > Digestive system > Stomach > Rumen | place: Canada: Alberta | collected...
AATCCCCATTAATATTCTTTCCAATAAAAAAAAATTTAAAATATAATTTTTAAATAAGTAAAAAGATTTTTACAAAAAAAATAATAAATTTTATAAAAAAAAATAATAAAAATTTTAACAAAATTAATATATAAAATAAAAAAAAATTTAATTATCATATAAAATGTTTAAATCTTTTAAGCTTTTGGTTTTCTATGCTTTATTACTATCATTAGTCCAAAGTCTGACTTCATTTGAACCTGAGAAAATTCTTTTTAGCCAAGGCGAAATCGAATACAAATCCAACGAGTTAAAGAATTACACTGAAACAATAGACATTCTAGTTAATCCTTTAGATAATCAAGCTATATTAATTGGAAAAGAAGGAACCTTATGCTTGGAAGCTGAATACAATGATACAAAATCTGACATATTTGATCCTAAAACTATCGAAGAAGAAACTTCATTTCAAATTCATGTGATTGATGAATATAATAGGAGTATGAGCCCCACTTGCAGATTATGGATATCATCGGAAAGATTGAACCTTTTTTGCAATTACTATTTTCATGAAATAGGCAATCATTCCATAACAATAGAAGATCAATCTTTCGAATACAAAAATAAATATTTAATCAATATTGTTTTTACTGGAGGAAAAAAATTCAATATAGAACAATCTGGTATGGAGATTCCTTTTCTTTATTCAGATGAACAAAATATTAATTTAAATCTAGGCCTAGATTCATATGAATTAAAATTTAAAATAAATGAATACAATAAAGAAATATTATATATATATGGAACTAAATATAATTATGCAGTTCTAGAAAATTGCACGATAAATCTCAATGAATTAGCTTGTGAAATATCCAAAGAAAAAATTGAAGAAATATTAATATTGGAAAATGAAAAATTTAAAATCGGAGCAATTAATGATACTTTAGGCTTAGTTCAATTTGATTATGTTTCTGATATAAATATCAATTCTGGAAATATCTCCAAAAAAGATATTAATATTAAATTAAAAAAATTAGTTGGGCCAATAACAGAAGCAGGTACTCCTTTCGCTTTTGAAACTGATGTTATTAATATGCCTAGTTTTACTTCAGATTTAATTAATAATATTTTCTATTTCAAAAAAATGTCTGGAAAACCCTTAATGGTATTCGTTAAATATCCATATTTCGGAGAAAATATTACTATACCAAGTTATCAAAATGACACAATTTTCTCCAATTTGCATTATAAATATAATTTTATAATAGAGCCATTCAACTTTAATGAAACAATTTCAGTCAAAAATAATGGGACAAATGTATTACTTGCATATCCTGAAAATATCGATTTCACTTCAATTAATCAAAATGCCACTATTAGATATATAATGTCCGAGCCTTCTTTAGCAACTGATATCAAATTAAATCCGGATGCGAAATCATCTTTAGAATGTAAAAATTTAAATGGTTTGAAAAAATGCAATATCCCCGCAAGCCATTTCAAAGGGAAAGAATCCGGATTATTTAATACATATCATAAAAACCATTTAAATGATTCCAATATTTATTATAATGCACCATTAATTGATGTTTCTTTAAATATTCAAGATGAGAATGATACCATATTTTATATTGATTATGATGATAATGCATATAAAAAAAATAAGATTGGATATAAAGGAGTAATAAATTTAGTGATAAATTATAATGATAATGAAACAAATTTCTTTAATGCTTCGGATATAGAAGAAAAAACGGCCTTTAATACATCAATTTTAATAGATAATAATAGCACATATAATGTAATTTGTAAATTATGGAAACCTATCGATGAAAAATTAAATCTGTTTTGCAAGTTTAACGAAAATTTGGATTTTGGCTTGCATCATTTTACTATTAATCCTTCTTCTTTTAATTATAATGGAAAAAAATATAATATAATCACACGAACAAATAGTCTAATTCTTCAACAATATAATGAAAGTATTCCATTTTTATATTCGGGCAAGCAAATTCTTAAAATCAATGAAAATATTGATACATATTATTTAAAATATAAAATAGTTGAATATCACAACGAAACTTTATTTGTACTTTCAAATAATAATTATATTATTTTAGATAATTGCACAGTAAAAGGAAATGAACTTGAATGCAAATTAGATAAAGAAGAAATAGAACAATATACCTCTAATGAAGAACAAGAATTAAAATTGTATCGTTATTTGAATAATAGTAATGAAGAAGGTATGTCAGCAAATTTTTTTGATTCAGATTATGGTGTTTATTTAGATTATCCCTTGAATAAAACAGATGTATATGTTAGAATAACTCAATTATTAGAAAAAAACATCAATAATTATAATTATATACCTTATGAAACAAATGTCACTGAGATTGGAAAAGTTCATAGTAATATATTCATTTTAACTTTAAAAAATAGAAAAAGTATAAACTGTATTTTTAAAAAAACTGAAGTTATTCCTAATTTATTAATGCTTTGTCAAGTAAATGAAACTAATTTTTCTTTAGGGGAAATAGATAAAGAAGTTGAATTAAGAGATATCAATATTAAGTATAATTTTTTCATTCAACCTTCATTTGATAATGATACTTGTATAATTAAAGGAAATGGAACTTATTTATGGTTTACAATTCCAAAAGTTTTAGACTTTACTTTACAACCAGAATTTACTATAGAATATGCAATGTATACTCCAGAATTAATAAAAGGTATTAAATTAAATCCTGAAGGAGATGATCTAGTATGTAATGATTATAAAGAAATAATAAAAAGATGCATAGTCAATATTGATCACTTTAAGGATAAACAAAGTGGATATTATTACACTTATCATAGAAATCATTTAAATGAATATATTAAATTTTATGATGGCACTCCGATTAAAGTAATTTTACCCAGAGAAGAAAAGATCACTGAATTTTATATTGAAAATGATGATAATTTAAATAGAATAGGGATTGGGTATGAAGGAATTATTTATTTCGTGATAAATTATAACGATAATGTGTCAAATATCTTTAATGCATCGGATATAGAAGAAAAAACCAATTTTAATACAACTATTTCAGTCGATAATGGAAATATGACTAATGTCAATTGTAAATTATGGAAACCTATTGACGAAAAATTAAATTTGTTTTGTAAATTGGATAAAAATTTAACATCAGGTTTGCATTCAATTAAATTAAGTCCTTCTACTTTTTATTATAATAATCAAAGAATTAGAATAATTCAAAAAGTGGAAAGCTTATCCCTTTATCAATATAATGAAATTATTCCATTTTTATATTCGAGTAAACAAACACTTAAAATCCAAGAAAATATTAGAACTTATGAATTAAAATTCAAAATTGGAGAATACCATAATGAATCTTTATATTATTTAGGAGAAGATTTTGATGCATTAATAATAGATAAATGCTCAATAAAAGGAAAAGAATTAATTTGTAATATTGATAAAACTGAAATAGAAGAATTCGCGACAGCAAATGGGCAACAATTAAATTTATTCCATTTTATGCCAAATAATACTGATAAAATGCTTAATTTGAATACGATTCATAATATTTATATAGATTATCCTTTGACTAAAACAGATATATATGTTGGAATAACTAAATTAAATGAAAGTTATATTGATACAAATTTAATTGTGTATGAAACCAATGTTACAAATATTACCAATGTAAATTCAGAAAGATTCTATATAAATTTACCAAAAGAAAATGAAACAGAAATAAGTTGTCATTTGAAAAAAACAGTAGGAATTCCTTTAGTAATGTTTTGCCATGTTACTGAAAATGAATTTATTTTAGGAGAAATAAGTAATGAAACTATATTAAATAATATAAATATTAAATATAATTTCCGTATTCAACCGATAAATAATAAAGAAAAATGCTCAGTTTTAGGAAATAATGCTCATGTCTTATTTACCACTCATAAATTATTAGATTTCACGAAACGCTCTCAATTTACTATTTATTATATAATGGAGCATTCAACATTAATCAGAGGAATAAAATTAAATCCTGAAGCGGATGATTTATATTGCGAGGATATTAATAATACAATGAAGAAATGTATAGTCACTGAAGATCACTTTTCGAATAAAAAGAGTGGATATTATTACACTTATCATACTAATCAAGTAAATAAATCTATTATATTTTTTGAAACATCTCCAATTAATGTAATTATATCAGAAAATAGTGATATACATATTAAGATAAGAAAAGAAGATAATGAAGATAAAATCAAAATTGGAAATAAAGGTGTTTTTGCTTTAGTGACTAATTATAATGATAAATATATAAAGGTATTCGGTGATGATTATTATAATATCAAATTCGATGGAAATTTAAGGGATAGTTCTGGAAAAAATAAATATAATGTTAATTGTAAATTATTTGTGCCAAAAGATGATAATTTGAGAATAATATGTCAATTCAATGAGTTTTTATCTAATGAAACTTTACATTTATATTTAGATAAATTTAATTTAGTATATGATAATCGTACAATTTACTTCGAACAAAATGAGGATATTATTTTTGAAAGATATTATGACTTTATTCCATTTTTATACTCAGATAGACAAACAATTAATGTAAATGATAATATAACAACATATGAATTAAAATTTAAAATCGAAACATACAATAAAAATATATTATATATTGAAGGCTCGAATGATAATTATGCGATTTTAGAAAATTGTCAAATTAAAGATGCGACTGATGAATTATTATGCCCAATAACAAAAGAAACAATAGAGAAAATATTAGTGAATAAAAACGAGCAATTTAAAATCGGAGCAATGAATGATACTGTAGGTTTAATACCATTTGAGCATGTATTAAATATCACTGTAAATTATAAAAATGTCCAAAAGAAAGATATTTTTATAGAAATAAAAGGATTAATAGATGGTATTACGGATTTAGGTACGCCTTTGGCTTTTTCGACTAATATTACAGATATTCCTGAATTTACTTCAGGGAAATTCGAAGATAAGATATATTTCAAAAAAATATCTGGTAAACCTTTGATGATATTTTATTATTATCCTGAAGCATTAGATGATTATATAAAAATTTATGAGAATAAGCAAACTGTAATAAATGATTTACATTATAAATATAATTTCATAATAGCCCCTCCTAGATTGGAAGCTAAAATTTCTATTAGAGGAAATGGAACTAATATTTTATTGACATATCCTCTTGAATTAAATTATACTTCTGAAAATAGATTACCAATTAGATATATCATGAAAGAACCTCGTTTATCAAACAATATAAAATTAAATCCAAATTCAAAGTATGCTTTAGAATGTGAAAATTTAAACAAAATGAAAATATGCTATGTTCCAATGGATCATTTTACTGGTAAAAAAAGTGATGTATATAACACATATTATTTAAATCATATAAATAGTTCTTCAATATATTATAATTCACCCAGTATTAATGTGACATTGCCTTACAATATTGTTGAGATAAATATTAACCAAGAAGATAATGAAGATGAAATACATGTAGGGGATAAAGGTATGTTTTATTTGAAAACAGATTATAATGATAAAGAAGAAAATATTTTTAGTGATATTAATATTGAAGAAAAGACTAAATTCACTACATCTATTATTACTAAAGAAAGAAGTTTTGATAATGTAAAATGTCATTTATGGAAAAATTCAAAAGGAATAATTTATGTATTTTGTAAATTAAATGAGAATTTAGAATATGACCATCAAAATATAAATATCAAAGGAGGAAATTTCATTTATGATAAATACAAAATAAATATTGTTTCTAAATTAGATCATGTTTATACAGAACAATTAGAAACTCCTATGCCTTTCTTATACGCTAAAAATCAAACAATAAATATAAAAGAAAATGAAGATACTTATTATTTAAAATTCTTTATAGGATGTTATTATGATGAAAAACTATTTATGTTAGGAGATGGAGTTGAACATATTCTTTTCGATAAATGTTCCGTTGAAAAAAATGAAATAATTTGTAAATTAACAAAAACTGAATTGGAAGAAATTTCATATAATACAATTAAATTTTATGCTTATTATCCTCATATTGGTATAGTAATGTTATCATTCCCAATGGTTGAAGATATTGATATAAAATACACATTGCCAAAAATAGATTTAAATATTAAAGTTACAAAATTAGTCGAAAATTATTTTGATTTGAATAATTTCTTCGCTTATGAAGTAGAAAGCAATGTGGAAAATATTACTAATTTAATGACGGAAATGTTTAATGCTACTTTTGAAGATGAAAATAAAAATGAAACAGAAGGACTATGCTTTTTCAAAAAAGTAAATGATAATCCTTTATATTTGCTATGTAAAGTTGACAAAGAAGTAAATATTAATTATTTGATTATTAAAGAAGAATTAAAATTAAATAAAATACATATTAAATATAATTTTAATATTGCACCGATACAATTCGAAGGAAAAATAAATATAAAAATGGAAGGAAGTTATGGAATAATGACAATGGAAAAAACTTTAGATTTTTATAATAATGATGAAATTACGGTTGATTTCATTTTTGAAAATGGAAAAAATATTAATTATATGACATTTGGTCCTAAAATGGAAGAGTTAAAATGTAAAGATGTATATTCTGAAATTAAAAGTTGTGTGATTCCTAAAACTTATTTTGAAAAAAAAACTAGTGGATACTATTATTTATATCATTTAAATCATAATAAAGAATTTATTAAATTTTATGAATTATCTCCTATTCAAGTCATTTTGCCAAAAAATAACGAAGTTATTTTGAGAATCCAAAAAGAAAATAATAAAAATGTAGTCAAAATAGGAAAGAATGGAATATTCGCATTAACTACTAGTTTCGACGAAAAAGAAAAAAAAGAAATATTTAATAATACTGATATTAAAGATATCGAAGAAATGAAAATTGGTACAAAAATTAAAGATGATAATAACAATGAATATAAGGCCAATTGTAGATTATGGGTACCAAAAGAGGATAAAATAAGAATTATATGTAAATTAGAAGAAAATTTAAAAAATAAAAAACAAAAAATTATTTTAGAACAAATCTCCTTCGTTTATTTAGAATATGAAATAACAATAAAACAAATAGATTATATCGAAGCAAATCAATATAATTATGATATACCATTTTTATATTCTGAAAGAGATATAATAAATATAAATCTTAATGAATCAAATTATATTTTGAAATTCAATATTGAATCATATAATAATGAATTATTATATATATATGGGGATGCACTTAATTATGATATTTTAGATAATTGCAAAGCGGATAATAAAGAATTAACTTGTACTATATCATTAAAAAAAATAGAAGGAATATTAACACTAAATGAAACAACATTTAAGGTCGGAGCAATGCATGATAATATTGGTATAATTCCCTTAGATAATATATTAAGTATAAATATTATATATCCCAAAATAGAAAAAGAGAATGTAATTATTGATAGCTTTAATGTAATTAATTCAAATACTGAAATGGGAGTATATTTTGGCTTTGTGAATACTTTTAACGAATTAAATGATATGAGTATAAATAGTATTCAGATTGATCTTGGATTAAAATGCTATTTTAGAAAAAAGGGTAAAAATCCTTTGATGCTTCTTTGTTTATCAAATGAAGAAGGCGAATTTGAATTTCCTACTGTTCCAAAAGATATTATATATGAAAGAGAACATTATAAATATAATTTTATAATTAGAGCTTATTCAAATATTTATAAATTCAAAATTAAAGATTCTGGAACCGATATTAAATTAACATATCCTGAAGAATTAAATTTCAATTCGACCGATTCACTCACTATTAGATATATAATGACAAATCCTTCATTGGCTAAAAATATTAAATTAAATCCAGCTTCATCCGATTTAACTTGTGAAGATTTAGAAGGAATGAAAAAGTGCATTGTAAACAAGGATCATTTTATCGGAAATCAAACTGGCTCATTTAGAACTCTTCATTCAAATAATTTAGGTGAATTAACATCTTATTATGAATCATCTAATATTAGTGTTATTTTACCCAAAGAAGAAATTGTCGAAATATTAGTTTCAGATGAAGAAAATAATTATGAAATAAATATAGGTGATAAAGGCATAATATATTTCATAACGAAATTTAAAGATGAACAAAATATATTTAAGGCGGAAGATATAATAGAAAAAACAGAATTTATTACATCAATAATAGATAAAAATTTGAATAATTATAATGTAACTTGTAGATTATGGAAACCTGTTGATAAAAACATGAGAATATTTTGTAAATTAAATAACAATATAATAAATCCATATATAAAACTTAATTCTGTCTCTTTCATGTACAAAGGGCACAAAATTGGTATTATTAGTCAAATGAATTTTGGTATGAAAATAAATCAATTAACTTCACAAATTCCCTTCATTTATTTCGATACACAAATCATCGAAGTAGAAGAATCGAAAGAATCATACGAAATAAAATTAAAATATTTAGAGTATAATAATGAGCAATTAATGTTATATAATATACCTAAAATAGGAGAAGAAGAAGAATTGAATAATATGATATTGGATAAATGCGGATTAAATAACAATAAAGAATTAATATGTCAAATATCCCGAGAAAATATAGAACAAATATTGGGACACTCAGGACAAGAATTCAAAATAAAATATTTAGATAAAAACAGAGGGTTATTAGAACTTTTAAATAATGTTATGAATATTAAAATTAATTATAACTCGATTCATAAAGAAAATGTCTATATTGGTTTAACAAAATTATTAGATAATAAAATAAGCTCTAATAATTACTTCGCATATGAAACTAATGTTACGAATATATCAACCATAATAACAAATAAATTCGTATATCAAAATATTTATTGTTTAATGAAAAAAGATCCAGAAAAGGCTTTAATTGTTATTTGTAAATATAATGATAATGGTACTATACATGTAGGTCAAATAAAAGAAGAAATAAAATTAACTGATATAAATATCAAATATAATTTATTAATTCAACCAAGAGAAACTGAAGATGAACTAATAATATTAGGCAATAGTGGTAATATTATATTGGCGAATCCTATGACATTAGATTTTAATATAAATGAGCAACTTACTTTATATTATTATATTAATAATGTCACTTATTATAATTCAATAAAATTAAATCCAGATTCAAATAAAGATTTAATATGTAATAGTAAAGCCAATCTTGTAACATGCACAGTATATAAAAGTCATTTTGAAGGAAAAAATTCAGGATATTATTATACCTATCATAAAAATAATTTTGAGGGATATTCTATATCATATGAATTATCCCCTATTAAAGTAATAATTCCATCTTCTGATGAAACAGTAATTAGAATAACTAATATAGATGAAAAAAATCCTGTAAAAATCGGACAAAAAGGTGCAATTGCTTTCATAACAGATTTCGAAGATAAAGAAAATATTTTCGATGAATCAGATATCGAAACCCAAACTATGATAAATAATATTCCATTTTCAAGTGATAATAAAAATTATACGGCGAATTGCCATTTATGGAAACCGAAAGGAGAAAAAATAAGATTAATATGTAAATTTAATGAGAATATTAATACTCAGAAAATAAAATTGAATAAATATAATTTTAATTATAAGCAGAATAAAATAGCTTTAATATCCCAAAATGATTTAAATATAAATCAATTAAATTCAAATATAGCATTTTTATATTCAGATAATCAAATAATAAATATCACTGATAATATTAATGAATATTCTTTATCATTTAAAAAAGAAATATATAATAAAGAACCTTTGATATTATATAAGGAAGATAATTTTATGAAAAATGCATATTTAAATTGTGTAGATGGAGAAAAAGAAATTAAATGCACTATAACAAAAGATAAATTAGTTGGAATTTTATCGAAAAGTGGAGAAAAATTCTCTTTAGCTCAATTAACTGCGTCAGAAGGAATAATAAAATTCGATAATGTTTTTGATATTGAAATAAATTATCCAAATGTCGTGAAAATAAATATTAATTTAACTATAATAAAATTACTTACATTAACAGTCGAAAAAAATAATTTCATTGTATTTCAGGTAAACACTACAGAAGTCATACAAATTTTCATATCTGATTATTTCAATATTGTTCCTAATAGAAATGATGATGTTAAATGTTTCTTTAAAAAAACTGATGATGAAAAAGATAATAAATCACTTCTCTTATTATGCAAAACGGATTCTTCAGGTGAATTTAAATTAGACACCAGTGCTTTAAATCTAGATGAAATAAATATTTTATATTCATTTTCTATACCCGAAACACACATAGATGAAACAGCCAAAATATCAAATGAAGAAGGACCAAAAATATTATCAGTATATCCCAACTCGTTAAATTTCACTTCAAATGATAAATTAATTCTAAAATACCAAGTAGAAAATCCTGAGAAATTAACCGGTGTTAAATTAAATCCTAATTCAACTACAGACTTAGAATGTATAAACAAAAATAATATTAAAGAATGCACTGTGCCCAAAACTCATTTTACAGAATCAGGTTCTTATTATACTTATTATGATAATAGTTTAGGTATTAAATCGATCTCATATGAAATATCCAAAATAGATGTTACTTTAAAGAAAGAAGATGGAAACAAAGACACAGACACTGACCCTGGAACTAATTTAGGCATTATTATCGGTCCTATTGCTGGAGGAATTGTACTTATTGCAATTATAATTATTGTTGTGATTTGTTGCAAAAGAAAAAAGAATAATGGAAATGAAATCCAAAATAAAATAGGAAATATTAATTCTGCTCAAGTTGAATTAATTGAAGGGGATAAATTTGGAGATGAATAATTTATGATAAATAATTTTATATTAATTATTTATTAATTATTAATTATTAATAAGCATTTAATTTAGACATGGTGTGTTAATTTTTAATTGTTTTAATTATATTATTTTTATTATTTTATTTATTATTTAATTTATTTATTTTATTTTGAATATAACTTTAATGAAATTAAATGGGGATTGGGGATTGGGGATTGGGGATTGGGGATTGGGGATTGGGCCCAATCCCCAATCCCCAATCCCCAATCCCCCATCCCCAATCCC
>Ga0256405_10011604_pt1 | contig 11182 bp, 12 predicted proteins | sample RumenRJG_02DNA_FD_189096 | JGI IMG/M metagenome (GOLD analysis project Ga0256405, IMG submission 189096) | Bovine rumen microbial communities from Lethbridge, Alberta, Canada - RJG_02 | ecosystem: Host-associated > Mammals > Digestive system > Stomach > Rumen | place: Canada: Alberta...
CGCCGCCGATTGGAAGGCCGGTCAGACTGTTCTTGAATACCTGTTCAAAGCCGAGGAACTTGAGCATGCCGAGCGTTACATCCTTATGGAAGCGAAGGCCTCCCTTATAAGGCCCAAGGGCGCCGTTGAACTGAACACGGTAGCCGCGGTTGACCTGAACCTTTCCTTCGTCATCGACCCAGGTGACACGGAATTCAATGACACGCTCCGGCTCACTCATCCGCTCCAGAAGGGCGGCTTTTTCATATTCCGGATGTGCTTCGATGACGGGTTCAAGACTCGTGAACACTTCTTCGACAGCCTGCAGAAATTCGGGCTCCGAAGCGTTTTTTGCCTTTAAGGCGGAAATGACGCGATCTGTATAATCTGACATGATTTCTCCTTTTTTTGGATTTCTTTCTCCATTATAGAGTGAGATTGACACGGGCTCTAAAAAAGATGCGGATACTGATTGTTCCGCATCTCTATGTGCATTGCTCAGTTGACGCCGCCTTCTTCGGTATGGACGCCTGTAATTGCAAACAGTGCCCAGGCCGCAATGTTTACGGCATGGTCGCCGATCTTTTCGAAGTACTTGGCGATCATGAGGAGGTTGAGGACATATTCAACGTTGGTGTCCTTGGTGAAGCTGCTGATCAGCTCCTGCTTGGCGCTGATGAATGCCTTGTCGACGATATCGTCCATGGCGATGGTTTTTCTGGCAAGGTCTTCATCCTTGGTGTTGAGGGCGGTGATGGCATTGGTCACCATCTTGGAGGTCGTATCAGCCATCTTCTGGATATCGATGATCTGCGAAGCTGTGGAGACATGTTCGTTGATGACGATGTCCGCAATGTCGGCAGAGATAATGCCGATCCGCTCCAGATCATAGATGGCCTTCAGTACGGCGCTGATGTCACGCAGATCGCTGGCGACCGGCTGCTGCTGAAGAAGAAGCTTGAGGCAGAGGTTTTCAATTTCCCGTTCTTCACGGCGCGTCTCCGATTCAAGACCGACAACGCTTCTGGCAAGCTTTGTGTTGTCTTCCATCAATGCGGTGACGGCGCTGTGGATGGCCAGTTCGCACTGGCTTCCCATGTGGGCAACGGACTGGCGCAGCGTTGCCAGCTGATCATCAAAATGTTCACGCATAAGTATCAACCAAACCTTCCTGTAATGTAATTTTCTGTGCGCTTATCCTTCGGCATGGAGAAGATCTGATCCGTCGCTCCGAATTCAACGAGATCGCCAAGAAGGAAGAAGCCCGTATTGTCCGATACACGGACAGCCTGCTGCATGTTGTGGGTGACGATGACGATGGTGTACTTCTCTTTCAGTTCAATGATGAGATCTTCAATGCGCGAGGTGCTGATCGGGTCAAGAGCCGATGTCGACTCATCCATCAGAAGAACCTCCGGTTCCACAGCCAGTGCTCTTGCGATGCACAGACGCTGCTGCTGGCCACCCGAGAGGCCCAGGGCATTCTTGTTGAGACGGTCCTTGACTTCATCCCAGATGGCGGCACCGGTCAGAGACCTTTCGACGATTTCATCGAGCTTTTTCTTGTCGCGGATGCCATGAACGCGCGGTCCGTAGGCGATGTTGTCATAGATCGACATCGGGAAGGGATTGGCCTTCTGAAACACCATGCCGACCCGGCGGCGGAGAATGTTCACGTCCATATCGTGATAGACATCGACATCGTGAAGCTTGACGCCGCCTTCGATGCGGCAGTCCTTGATCAGGTCGTTCATACGGTTGAGGCAGCGCATGAACGTCGATTTGCCGCAGCCGGAAGGACCGATGAGAGCTGTGATCTTGTGCTCCTCAATATTCATGTTGATGTTCTTGAGGGTCTGGTGTGAACCGTACCATAGATTGAGGTTCTGTACGGTCATGACACTTGGATTCGTTTTCGTTTCTGACATAGTTACTCCACATTCTTCTTGAGTCTTGAAGCAGCGAATTTGGCAAAGAAGTTGATCAGCAGCGTCAGCAGTAGCAGAATCGCCGCAATCGCAAAGGCAACGTCAACTCTGTTCCGCTCCATTGCATACATATACATGGCAACCGTCAATGTTGCGCCGGAGGTTCCCGGAGTGATTGCCTGCTTGAAGCTGAGGATCTTGTTGGCCATGCCTGCCGTAAACAGCAGGGCGGCCGATTCACCGACGATACGGCCGACGGCAAGGATACAGCCGGTGACAATACCGTCGATCGCAGAAGGCAGGACGACCGTACGGATCATGTGCCATTTGCCGGCTCCCAGTGCCAGTGCACCCTCCCGGTAGCTGTTTGGAACTGTCTTGAGGCTTTCCTGGGTCGTACGGATGATCGTCGGCAGCGTCATGATGACAAGGGTCAGCGCTCCGGCCAGCAATCCGGTATCAAGGCCGAAGAACTGGCAGAAGATCAGCATGCCGGCAAGACCGTAGATGATCGACGGAATACCGGAGAGACATTCGGTCGCAAATTCAATGACCTGTACCAGTCTGGCGTTGGTCGCATATTCATTGAGGTAGATGGCTGCACACACACCGATCGGGAGAACGATGATCAGCGTCATGATGACCATGTACAGGGTGTTGAGGATATTCGGCAGAATGCCGTACGTGTTGCGCAGGACGGAAGGCTCTGTTGACAGCATTTCCCAGGTGATGTTCGGGAGGCCGCGGAACAGAATGTAGCCGATGATGAAGACAAGAATGGCAAGAATCAGAACGAAGGAGATGATCATCAGGGCATTGAGCAGCCGGATCTTACGCTTGCGGGAAGCCGAGATCGAATCGATCGGTTCCGCATTTACCTGTTTTGTGGACATAGGGTCAGTCCTCCTTCTTCTTGATCACGAAATTCAGCAGGAACATGATCAGCATTACAAAAATGAACAGAACCAGGGCGATGGAGAACAGAGCTTCACGCTGCAGGCCGCTTGCATAGGACATTTCCGATGCGACGGCAGTTGTCAGGAAGCGGACGCTCTTGAAGAGGGAAGGCATGTTGGCGACGTTGCCGGATACCATCATGATTGCCATGGCTTCGCCGATCGCGCGGCCTACACCCTGAACAACAGCAGCTGCGATGCCGGAGCTTGCGGCCGGTACGGAGACCTTGAAGACGGTTTCGGTATAGGTTGCGCCAAGGGCGAGGCTTGCTTCCTCATACTCCTTCGTGACGGCATTGAGTGCCGTTTCGGAGACGGAGATGATGGCGGGAAGAATCATGACGCTCAGGACAATGATGGCAGTGAAGAGGCAGGATCCGTTGGCAATGTGGAATGTCTTCATGACCATCGGAACGACGACGATCATGCCGACAAGACCATAGACAACCGAAGGAATGCCGGCCAGCAGTTCGACGGCGCTGCGGATCAATGAAGCGATCTTTGGCGACGCAATCTTTGAGAGATAGATGGCGCACAGCAGTCCGACCGGTACGGCGATGATGATGGCGCCGAGGGTGCCGTAGAAGGAGGTGAGAATGAACGGCAGGATGCCGAATTTCGGATCGGCTGCGGTGGAAGCCCAGACGGTTCCGAAGAGGAAGTCGGTGATGCCGATCTTACCGATGGCCGGTACGCCGGAAACGATCAGAAAGGCGGAGATGAAGATGACGAAGGCAATCGAGAGGATGCCGAAGAAGAACATGAGTCCATGCATGAACGCTTCGACAGCGGCGGCCCGGGGATTTTTAGTTTTCTGCATACTTCTCCTTATACGCAACGATACCGCCAGAGCAGATGCGCTGGCGGCAGGGTGCGTTCAATGACGAATCTGAGATTACTTCTTGCTGGTAGGTACAGCTCCTGCAGCTTCAATCAGCGACGCAGCTTCATCGCTCTGTGCAAATTCAAGGAACGCCCTGGCTGCATCAGAGAGTGTAGCGGAATCGTTGGTAATCATATTGAAGTCACGCTGAATCTTGTAGGTACCATCGAGAACTGTTTCTTCCGAGGGAGCAACGCCTTCAACCGTCAGCGTCTTGATGGTGTCATCAACAGCTGCCAGAGAGGCGTAGCCGATTGCGTTGGGATTGGCGCCGACCGCCTGGATCACAGCGCCGGTGGAAGTCAGTTCCTGAGCAAGCTTGCAGTTGTCCTTGGTGTCAGTGATGGTTTCGAAGCCGTCACGCGTTCCGCTTCCTGCTTCACGTCCGATGACAACGATTTCAGCATCGTCGCCGCCGACATCTTTCCAGTTCGTGATTTCGCCGGTGTAGATCCTGGCAATCTGATCGATGCTCAGATCGGTGACAGGGTTGTCATTGTTGACGATCATGGCGATACCATCGATTGCGACCGTAATCTGGGTCAGACCGTTCTTTTCATCATCCTTGAGGTCGCGGGATGCCAGTCCAATGTCGCAGGAACCTTCGGTGACAGCCGTGATTCCGGAACCGGAACCTGTCGGGTTGTAAGTGACGGTGACGTTCGGATACTTTTCAGAGAAAGCTTCGGACAGGGCGCCGATGACCTTTTCCATGGATGTGGAGCCATCGGTGGAAACCGTTCCGCTGAGATCTGCAGTTGCTTCGGAAGCTGCTGCACTGGTAGCTGCTGCAGCAGTGGATGCAGATGCGGAAGACGATGATCCGCAGCCTGACAGCATTGCGACTGTCAGAAGTGCAGATGTAATACCCTTGATGCTCTTCATATTCATTTTTCCTCCTGATACATGAGGCATGATAAAAAACCACGGTAAAGAACATTACCGTGGTTTTGTAAAAACTTTGTAAAATATGATTTTTCGGCTCAGAAGTGAATTTCCATGCCGAGAGCACGCTGTACCAGATCCAGCTTTGCGGCGGCAATGGGACGTGCCTTGGCGGCACCTGCCTGCAGAACATCTTCGATCATGCCGGAAGTGGTGACTTCGCGGTACTTCTTCTGGATTCCTTCCAGAGTTGTGCATACACTGTCGGCGACGGCACGCTTGAAGTCGCCATAGCCTTTGCCGGCAAACTCTTCTTCAATGGCAGAATAGGGTCTGTCATTGTTGAGTGAGGAATAGATCTGGATCAGATTGGATACGCCGGGCTGGTTTTCAGGATCGAACCTGATCTGGTTGAGAGAGTCGGTCTTGGCGCTCATCACCTTTTTGCGGGCGGCGTCAAGATCGTCGAGCAGATAGATGCAGCCCTTGTTGATGCCGTCGGACTTGGACATCTTCCGGGTCGGATCGGAGAGTGACATGATGCGGGCACCGACCTTGCCGATGAGAGGTTCCGGAAGCTTGAACAGTTCGCCGTAGCGGTTGTTCATGCGGGCCGCAACGTCGCGGGTCAGTTCGACATGCTGCTTCTGATCTTCGCCGACCGGTACATAGTCCGGATCATACAGGAGAATATCGGCAGCCATCAGGGCCGGATAGGTGTACAGGCCGCCGGAAAGGTTCTTTTCGCCCTTGGCCTGCTTGTCCTTGAACTGGGTCATGCGGTTGAGTTCGCCCATGTAGGTGTTGCAGCACATGATGTAGCCGAGCTGGGCGTGCTCCTTGACATCGGTCTGCAGGAAGATGGTTGCCCGGTTGGGGTCCAGGCCGCAGGCAAGATACAGAGCGACACAGTCGTACAGATTCTTTTTCAGCTGTTCCGGTTCCTGCGGGACAGTGATGCAGTGCAGGTTGGCGATGAAGGCGAACATTTCGTATTGATCCTGGTATTCGACGAAGTGATGCAGAGCGCCGATGTAGCTGCCCAGATGAAGCTGGCCCGTAGGCTTGATTCCCGATAACATGCGTTTCATAATGTATTTCCTCCAATACGTTCAATCAAACTCATCGAAACAAATAAAAGCGCCCCAGAAACTGGGACGCATGGCTTCTATGCGCGGTACCACCCGGATTACGGATGATATTCATCCGTCACTCTTCTGCGATAATGGTGCAGTCCATTTTACTCCCGGGTTCCATGAAGGTATTTTCTGCGGCAGCTTTCACCAGATCTGCCTCGCTTTTGTAGAAAACCGGATTCCTTCGCTGCGCCCGATCAACGTACGCTCATTCTAGTATCTTTTCTGCTGATGCTCAATAAAAATCGATGGATACGACATGGAGCACTTGATCAGCACTAACGGTGAAGCGTACATTCATGCCGGCGTACTTAAGGCCATAGATACGGGATTCATCCTGCTGGTAGGCGGGGCGGGGATCCTGGGCAAGAATTAAAGTAAGCGTCGATAACACATCGGCCGGGATCTTTTCTTTCAGAATATCGGGTATTTCGACAGTAAGGCGGGGGCGGGGAAGAGCAGCCATGCCTTCTTCGGCATCCGGAATACTGTCGCTGTAGGGAATGTAGGGCTTGATGTCATAGACCGGTGTCCCGTCCACCAGATCGACGCCGCGGATCCTGATCGAATAATTGTCTTCATCGATCTCTTCGATGCGTACGGCGGAAAGACCGAGCGGATTGGGACGGAACGGTGACCGTGTTGCAAAGACACCCATGCGTACATTTCCGCCCAGACGCGGGGGACGTACGGTCGGTGACCAGCCGGGCTTCGACAGGGTGAAGCCCCAGACCAGCCAGAGGTGGGAATACTGGGAAAGACCATGAAAGACACCCGGCTTCTGATAGTCCGGCGTGAGGACGATCGTTCCCTTGAGGTCCTTGATGATGTCAGCCTGGCGGGGGATGCCGAACTTTTCGGGAAAATCGGTATGAACGATGGCCACCGGTTTCACCTCGAGCGATTCAAACGAAGGCGAAAGATTGGGATTACTGTCTTTGTTCATGATTTTATTGTAGAAGAATTCATGCCGGACAGAAATAAAAAAGGCTTCCCGAAGGAAGCCGGTAATTGTGAATTTATGCTTCTGTTTTCCAGAGACCGTGCAGATTGCAGTATTCGTAGACGGCGATGACCTTTTCGTTTTCGAAGAACTTGACCTGAGGCTTGTCACCCGGTTTCAGCTCTGCGATGCGGAATCCTTTTTCCGTCTCGAGTACGATCCACTGAATATAGTGCTCCGGCAGCATCGGATGTTCTACGGAGCCAACCGTTACAGTAATGGTGTTGCCTTCACGGGTTACGACCGGAACGTGCTTCTCCTGTGCAGCATCCGTGGTGTTGGGCTCAAGTACGGTCATTTCCTTTCCGCAGCACATCGTAGGGCACGGGCTGTCCTTGAGTACGACGGCAATCTTGCCGCAGGTGTCGCAGCGAACGAACTTTAATGATTTCATGATTATGTCCTCCTAACCAAACTATAGATGGTGGGAGGGATCCTGTACAGAACTTTGCCCCGGCAAATTTGAAAACAGGCAAAATAAAACTCAGCTTACGCTGAGGAATCGATGTATATACAACCAGTGAGATTAACTCACTGATACTTGTAAATGGTGGTTCCTGAGGGGCTCGAACCCTCGACCCACTGATTAAGAGTCAGTTGCTCTACCAACTGAGCTAAGGAACCATGCTCTCTTTCGAGTGCTTCAATATACTAGCGCCACCTATGCCCAAATGCAATAGAAATTTTAAAAAAATCTTGACCAAAATTTGAAAACGGACAAATAGGATGACGACACTGCCGAGCTTTGAGGACAGAAGGCAATTCACTTTCTTATTCATGTATGTCGGCGGAACATTCTGCTTTGGAATCACGTTTCAGTTCTGTTTCACGCAGAATGAAAATCCGGCTCGATGACAGGTATCATAGAGGCAGGAAACCATTGTGGTCTGCTATGATTTTAGAATTAATGGAAGAATGATAGAGAGGACAGGGATATGGAAGATCTTGAACTGGAAAACGCAATACACGCAGAAGAAGTGCGGCAGAGTCATAATATCGAGCTGATTGCGTCGGAGAACTTTGTTTCGAAGGAAGTACGGGAAGCCGCCGGGTCTGTTCTGACCAATAAATATGCGGAAGGCTATCCGGGCCATCGCTATTACGGTGGCTGCGCCAATGTTGATGTCGTCGAGAATCTGGCACGTGACAGGGCCTGCCGGCTGTTTGGGGCGGATCATGCGAATGTGCAGCCTCACTCCGGATCACAGGCCAACATGGCTGCCTATTTCTCCCTTCTCAAGACGGGAGATACGATTCTCGGCATGGATCTTGCGGCAGGCGGACATCTGACGCATGGCGCCAAGGTATCATTCTCGGGCAAGTTCTTCAACAGTGTTTCCTATGGCGTTGATCGTGAGACGGAGCGGATCGATTACGATGCGGTCCGTAAGATCGCAAACGAGGTTCATCCGCAGATGATCGTCGCCGGTGCTTCGGCGTATGCGCGTGAAATCGACTTCGCCGAGTTCCGCAGGATTGCGGATGAATGCGGCGCGTACCTGATGGTGGACATGGCGCATATCGCCGGCCTTGTCGCGGCAGGATACCATATGAACCCGGTGCCTTATGCGGATATCGTGACAACGACGACGCATAAGACGCTCCGCGGTCCGCGCGGGGGCATGATCCTTTGCCGTGAGCAGTATGCAAAGGCGGTGGACCATGCTGTGTTCCCGATGCTGCAGGGTGGGCCGCTGTGCCATATCGTTGCGGCCAAGGCGGCATGTCTCTATGAGGCGCTGCAGCCGGAATTCAAGACCTATATCGGCAATGTCGCAGCCAATGCAAAGGCTCTGGGCGGGGCCCTGGAAGAAGAGGGCATGCGTCTTGTGACAGGAGGGACGGACAATCATCTGGTCCTCGTCGATGTACTCAATTCGATCGGTGTCACCGGCGTTGAGGCGGAGAAGGCACTGGACGAAGTGAACATTACGGTAAATAAGAACGCGATTCCGTTTGATACGACGAAGCCGACGGTTGATTCGGGTATTCGCCTTGGTTCGGCGGCGATGACGACCAAAGGCTACAGTGCAGATGATTTCCGCACCATCGGCCATTGGATCGGAACGGTTCTTAAGAATAAGGATGATGCTGGAGTGAAGGCAAAAGTGAAGGAACAGGTGCTGGCCATGACGGCTGCCCATCCCTTTGAATAAACCGGAAGGAGTCAATTTATGTTCAATTTCAGAAGAAAGGCTGCGCCCGACATCAATGCGATGCTTGAAACCGTTCATCAGACACCGGGTGCTGTGCTGATTGATGTGCGGGAGGTGGATGAATATCAGGAGGGCCATATTCCCGGAGCGGTGAATATTCCTCTTTCGTCGATCGGTGCGATCGAAACAAAGGTCCCGGATCATGATGCACCGTTATTCGTCTATTGTCACAGCGGTGCGCGCAGCGAGAAGGCAAAGCAGTATCTGGAGCAGGCAGGGTATCGTTCGGTGGTCAATATCGGCGGTATCATGGCCTATACAGGAAATCTGGAGTGAAGTGTATGGAATTCAAGGCACATCTGATGGATGAGGCGCAGCTGCGTCGTTCCGTTGCCCGCATTTCGCATGAAATCATTGAGAAAAACAACGGCGTGGACGGACTGTGTCTTCTTGGAATCCGGCGGCGCGGCGTTCCGCTTGCCCATATGATTGCGGATAACATTCACGCCTTTGAGGGAAAGGATGTTCCGGTTGGGACGATCGATATTTCCCTTTACCGCGACGATCTTTCCGAGATGGGCGACCAGGCGAGGACCGGCAGCTGCGAAATCCCGATCGATCTGAAGGATCATACGATCATCCTGGTGGATGATGTGATCTATACGGGACGGACAGTTCGTGCCGGCATTGAGGCGGTATTTGCCCATGGGCGGCCGAAGTCGATTCAGCTGGCAGTGCTGGTGGACCGGGGACATCGGGAGCTGCCGCTGCGTCCGGACTATGTTGGCAAGAATGTTCCGACATCGCGTTCGGAACTGGTTGCCGTATGCCTGCCGGAATTCGACGGAAAAATGTGCGTGGATCTGTATTCAATGTAAAACGGGAAAGCAATGTGGTTTTCCCGTTTTTTTTTTTAAAATCCTCATTTGCACCAAGGTGGTGGAAGAACGGGTTGCAGTTCTGATCCCGGGCTATAATGATCGTGTCCTGGAAAGGGGACAGATCAGGAAGTCTCCAGGAGTTGATTAGCGCTGACTTGGCGGTTTCGTTAGTCAACTCCTGGAAACTTCAAACCGCCAAACAAATGAATAATTTCAAGAAGAACCGTCACTTCTGGGGACGGTCTTTGAGAAAGCTCGAATGGGACAAGTACCATGACATTTCAGATTCTCAAAAGCTCATTTCCCATACCATTCACGAATGGTATGATGCCAAACACCCAGAGTTTTCGGCAGATGAAATCAAATTTCTGAATAACAGAAATATTGAATCCTGCCCGCATTGCGGCAGCACGAATTTCATCAAGTATGGTTTTTATAAGAATGGCATGCGCTGTTACCTCTGCCATGATTGCGGGCATAAGTTTTCACCTATTACCAACACAATATTTGATGATCGGAAGATTCCAATCTCCGAATGGATTGAATATCTTCTGTATCTGTTTGAATTTCATTCTATTAATTCATCTGCCAGGGATAATCGAAACACCGAAAGCACAGGCAGATACTGGCTGAAAAAGGTATTTTTCGTTCTGAATGGAATTCAGGATAACATTGTGCTCAAAGGGAAAATATACCTTGATGAAATGTTCTTCCCTGTCATAAAGAGAAGAACGATTACGAAAGACGGAAAGAAACTTCGCGGCATATCAAAGAATAAGATTTGTGTTGTCGCAGCACACGACGGGCACGGGACAAACCTCATCATAGTTGAACATGTCTCCAAGCCCTCCCGCAAAAGCACATGGGCGGCGCTCGGAAATCATATACAGCCAGGCTCCGAACTGATTCATGATGGTGACAATTCTCATTCTGTTCTGATCGAGAAACTGGGTCTGTCAGAAGAGATCCATCTCACAAAAGAAACGAAGGGATTGCCTGACGAAAAGAATCCGTTAGACAAGATCAACAACCTTCATGCTCTGGTAAAGCAATACATGCGCATGCATGGAGGATACAACAGAGAAGATCTACAAGACTGGATGAATCTGATCTGGTTCATTCTTTCCAAGCCGGACAACAGGTATGAAAAGATCGACTTATTTCTCAACATGGCGCTAAACGCACCAGGAAAAGTGCGATATCGGGACCGGATGGCTAAAAATGTCAATAAATAAGCCTATGAATACCACCCTGGTGCAAATGAGGATTTTTTTTAAAATTTCTATTGCATTTGGGCATAGGTGGCGCTAGTATATTGAAGCACTCGAAAGAGAGCATGGTTCCTTAGCTCAGTTGGTAGAGCAACTGACTCTTA
>Ga0256405_10011605_pt1 | contig 11182 bp, 8 predicted proteins | sample RumenRJG_02DNA_FD_189096 | JGI IMG/M metagenome (GOLD analysis project Ga0256405, IMG submission 189096) | Bovine rumen microbial communities from Lethbridge, Alberta, Canada - RJG_02 | ecosystem: Host-associated > Mammals > Digestive system > Stomach > Rumen | place: Canada: Alberta | collected...
GTATAACTCCGGCATCAGGATGTTCATCTTTAGCTTTCAGTAACTCTTCTTCCGGAAGCATATGTGCCATTGGGCATTCTGCCTCAAGGGTTGGAATGACAATCTTTTTATCAGGGTTTAGTATAAAAGCGGTTTCGGCCATGAAATCAACGCCGCAAAATATTACCAGATCTTTATCGTCAATCTCAGAAGCTTTAATACATAATTCTAGTGAATCTCCAAGAAAATCAGCAATTTCTTGAACTTCTTTCGGTTGATAATTATGTGCAAGGATTATGGCATTTTTCTGCTCTTTTAACTTTAAAATTTCATCTTGAAGTGCACTACTCATCTTTTTCACCTATCTGTACATATTTTCTTATATCATTTGTAATTATTATTTTATATTTGTCTTTATCATTAAAATTATTTACCCAAAAGGACACTTTAATTTTACTTTGTTTAAAACTAATTTCTTTTCCGTAAACATCCGGTTTCGGATTGTCGGAAATTGCAGGATAGCTTTCCATTTTACTTATTAAATATTTTCTGAAGTCTACGATATCGATGTTTAAAGGTAATCCTGATAGGATGTCGACCCTATACTTTTCAGGTTCTTTATATTCGAGATACTCATTATTTGTCATTACTGAATTAGGAATATGATTTTTAACTCCATAATCATCAATAATCACAGTTGATCTGAGGGAAACCTTCTCGACATAACCTTTTTCACCATTGATTTCAATAGTGTCTCCCACTTTAACACTTCTTTCTAAAATCAGCATTATTCCTGAAAACAGGTTTGAAATAATGTCCTTTGCAGCAAAACTCACAGCAATACCTACAATACCTACACTCAATAATGTTCCGGCCAGGTTTATTCCAAAGTACTGTAAAATGAGCATCAGTGCAATGAAGTATATTATATAACTTATGATGTCTCTAATCAGATAAATTGCGGTTATGTCTCTATCAAATCTTTTCACCTTGTTCATTGAATAGGCAACCAATCTGGTTAGGATGAATGTCACTAATATAATGATGAAAATATTTATTATACTATTTGCAGGGTCTGTACTAATTGTTGGGAGGTTCATAATTCTCTTTCCATTAAATCGTATGCTATTTCTGTATTTTCAAAGATTTCCTTAGCCTCTTCCAGCATTTTTTCACTAAAATCATTGCTGTAGCGAGTACTAATATGTGTCAATATCAATTTTTCGCTATTGGATTCACGGGCAACATAGGCTGCATCAATCGAAGTTGAATGAGCATGCTCTTCCGCATTAAGGCTGTCCTGCTTGAGAAATGTTGATTCATGTATCAGGATAGTGCTGTCTTTTGCAAAATGAATTATCTCTTCACAAGGTCGGGTGTCACCTGAGTAGGTTATTTTCTTTCCTTTTCTAGGTTCTCCAAGTACCTGCTCTGGTTTGATGATTCTGCCGTCAATTTCAACCTCTTCGCCATTGTGAAGTTTTCCAAAGGCAGGACCTACCGGAACGCCAAGTTCAATGGCTTTTTCACGTAAAAATCTAGGTTTTTTCTTTTCTTCAATAGAATAAGCAAGACAAGGCACATTATGTCTGACTTTCTGTGATGATATGATGTATTCATCTGTTTCCTCAATAATGCCTGTGTCGATTTCTATGAATTCAATTGGAAATTCAATCATGCAGTAACCTAGATTGTATATTGCCTCCTTGATTTTATGCAATCCCTCAGGACCGTAAATTGTTAATTTAGATTCTCTTCCATGAAGTCCCATTGACTGCAGGAGTCCTGGAAGGCCTAAAATATGATCTCCATGATAATGTGTGATGAAAATCTTTGATATTTTCATTGGACTTACTTTAGTAAAAAGTATTTGTCTTTGAGTTCCTTCACCGCAATCAAACAGTATCACATCACCAAATGCCTTAAGTGCAATTGAAGGATGGTTCCTGTCTTTTGAATGAACTGCAGATGAAGTTCCTAAAAATATTATTTCCATAATGTAATCACTTTTATATTTCTTAAATATAATATATATTCATAATTTCATATTAATGTTTATTTAGGTGATGATTTTGGACAAGATTATTAGATATATGCTTGATGAGGATGAAGGATTTGGAGACATTACCTCTAATGCAGTGGTTGAAGAAGGCAAAATCGTAAATGCATATATTATTTCAAAAGATGAGGGCATACTTGCAGGCATCAATGTCATTAGTGATTTATTTGAGGAATACGGTGTTAAAGTAAAGTTCTGGCTGGCTGAAGCAAGCCGAATTACTGAAGGAGACTTGTTGTTGGCTTTGGAAGGGGATGCAAGAACAATTCTATTGCTCGAGCGCACTGCCCTGAACCTGCTCATGAGAATGAGTGGGGTGGCAACCGCAGCACACCATTATGTCAATTTGGTCAATAATTCAAATGTTAGGGTTGCAGGAACACGCAAGACATCTCCTGCCATTGGCAAATTCGATAAATACGCATTGAAAGTAGGTGGTGCCGATACTCACCGTTTCAGTTTGGACGATATGGTGCTGATAAAAGATAATCATATAGCTGCCTGCGGAACCCCGCTTGAAGCCTTGTTGAAGGCAAAAGAAAACACAAGCTTTTCCAAAAAAATAGAAATAGAAGTGGAAACACTGGATGATGCCATTGACTGTGTAAAAAACGGTGCGGATATTGTAATGTTGGATAACATGAATGCATCTGAAGTAAAAGAAGTAATTGACAAGTTAAATGAATTGGATATTCGCCAAAATTCCTTAATTGAAGTGTCAGGTGGAATAACACAGGATAACATTTCCGAATATGTTGATTTGGGGGTGGATATAATATCAATCGGTGCTTTGACACACTCCTCAAGGAGTTTAAACTTTAGCTTAAAAATCAAATAATTAATATTAAAATAATTATGGAGGTATTAATATGGATAAAAGAGAAATATATGGTGAACTTGTAAAAGTATATGCTGAAAATGACGTTGATTTGTTTAGACAATTAAATAATGAATTTGATTTGGGCTTAACATCAATAGAACAAATTGAATTGATTGAAGACCGCCCATCATTTGATTTAAGTATGTATTATACTAATTATAATGCTCAATATATTAAAAATTATACTACTTCCAGATTCATTATTAATATTGAACCATTACCTAAACATATTTTAAAAGAACCTGAACTTAAAATAGTTTCTTATTCTTACATGATTTATCATGTATTAACCGGACTTCAAGCAAATCCAAAAATCGATGAAGTCTTATCTAATGTAGATTTGCAATTTCCAAATGATTTTGCAAGAGATTTGTTGGAATCAAAAGGATTTATAGAAATATACTCCGATGGTTCTGCGGATATCACCGATTATGGATATTTTAGATTGAGTGGTGTGAATTGGGTTGGATTTTACGAAAAATTTTTAGATTATTTTGATTTTGATGATTTTGAAAGGTATATGCAGGAAAATGATACTGGAAGTGTTATCAGTAATTCTTTGAATTATTTGGATGAACATTTAAAAATAGCATATGATAAAAAAGAATTTGACAGATTGCATAATGTATTTTCTTCAAAAGCAATGATTTATCTAAATGGAGAGGAATTTAAAAAATCTTTGATTGAGGAGTTAAAGATTTTCACTTTAAAACTAAATCCCGTATATTTGGATAAAATTGAGTATGATTCATATAATGCAATAGAATTTCCGAATATTAATAATATTTCTGAATTATATGATTTGGCTGAAGTTAAAAGCTTAAAACGAATACTTTACAAGGCATGGATGGATGTTGAACTGGATGAAATGCTAATGACAAAAAAAGAAGCGTATGGATATTTGCAAAGAGCTTTTGATGGAGAAATGCTTGACGAATTATCCGATGAGGTTGCCAACAAATATTTCAAATAATTTATCCTAAATGATGAAAAAGACAAAAACTTAGGTGGTATGAGTATAAATGCAAAAAAATTATAAAATTGTTGATTTTAATGATAAGATCTTAAGCAATATACTTAAAAATGAGTATCCTGATATTTTTGCCCAAATGAATAAAGAGGATTATATTTTAGAGTATGATTCCTTTGTAGAATTTAGAGAATTGATTTATGAGGGAGATACTGTTGGATTTTTAACATTAGATTATTTTATGAATTCAAAATTTTTATCATGTTTGAATGAATGTTATATTTTGCCGGAATACAGGGGAAAAGGCATTTTATTTAAAATTATTAAAGAATTACTTGAAGAGGATAGTTTAAGATTTTATGTCCGAAGACCTAATCAGGCTTTCATTAATTTTCTGTTAAAACATGATTTGGCCTTGAAAGTGGCTCCAGATATTATTTCATCACATATTAAGTTTATTATTAAAGGAGAAGAAATCTATTCTAACAAAAATATTAAAAGATTATATCGTAAACCTAATTCAAATTCAAGTGAATTGATATATTATATGGCGGGTTTTCATATGGGATTATGTTCTAGTTTTGGAGTGGATCCCTTAACTGAAATTGTAAAAGATAATAATACTTTAATGTTTTCATTGCCTCGAAAAACTGATTTAAAAAAATTTAATTTGAGAAAAAAACTTAAAACATTATCTGTCAATAAAATTAATGAAATTCATTATGAGTATGCAATACATAATGATATGATTAGTGAGTTCAACAAAAGTGTATCTTCTAGAATTAATGAAAATAATGATGATGTATTAATCATTGGTCATGGTGAAGAAACATTAATATTTGAAAACTTAAAACCCAATGATGCAGTAAGAATAGACCATGCAGTGGAAGAGGAATTTAGAAACTCTAATCTGCTTTATTCTTCTTGTGAAACTCGATTTGAGTATTTGCTAAATCATCCGGAATATATTGATAAAAGAATTGATGTAAATCTGACTGAGGGATTTGATTCATGTCCGTTTTGCGGAGTGTCCTTAGGAGATGAACCATATTGTAAAACATGCGGACAGGCACTTAAGCCTATTTCTTTAAAATCAATGTTTAATGAGGTTATAAAGAATTTCAAATTATAATCTTAATTTCAATACCTTTTTAAGTTCTTCATCACTCATTTCAGTAATGAATGTTTCATCATTGCTTATGGACTTGCTCGCAAGATCTGTTTTATGCTTGCTTATGGCATCAATTGTCTCTTCAAGAGTTCCCTTGGTAATGAACCTGTAAACCATCACATCCTTGTTTTGCCCGATACGATGAACTCTGTCAGTTGCCTGATTTTCCACAGCAGGATTCCACCATAAGTCATAATGAATGACATTGCTTGCAGCAGTCAGGTTCAAACCTGTTCCTCCTGTCTTGAGTGTGGCGACAAATATTTTATAATCAGCGTCCTGCTGAAAAGTATCGATGATTTCGGTTTTTTCTTTTAAGGTCTGTGAACCGTGCAGGAACAGCACTTCCTGTTTGAACTTCTTGGAGATTAATTCCTGAATCAGTTTTCCCATTTCAACATACTGGGTGAAAATTATGACTTTCTCGTCATTGTCAAGAATGGTTTCTAAAACATTAACCAGAAGTTCCATCTTGCCGGATTCAGAAATCTTGGGCTTTTTTATGTCTAAAAATTGGGCGGGATGATTGCATGTCTGCTTGAGGGCAGTCAATATTTTAAGGATGATTCCCTTCCTTTGAATGCCCTTGGAATTTTCAATGTCAAAGAATATTTCATCTAAAATGGCATTGTACAATTTGATTTGCTTTTTGCTCAAACTGCAGTAAACATCATTGACAAGCTTGTCCGGCAGTTCCTTTTTAATGTCGTCATCAGTTTTCAAACGCCTCATGACAAATGGTTTTGCTATTGTTCGAAGGTTTTCAAGGGTCTCTTCATCATCCAATTTCTCAATCGGCATGACATAGTTTCTTTTGAAATCGTCCTTGGTGGATAAGTATCCCTTATTTACAAAATCGAATATTGACCAGTAATCCATCAGCTTATTTTCTATCGGCGTACCGGTTAGTGCAATCTTTGTTCTTGCGGGAACACTTTTTATAGCTTTTGTCTGGTCTGTATTTGGATTTTTGATGTTTTGCGCCTCATCAATAATGCACAGAAACCAGGTCTGGTCAAGAAACATGTCTAAATCAAGGCGGATGACACCATATGATGTTAAAATGATGTCGTAAGTTTCAAGGGGAAATCTTCTGTTTGAGCCGTGATAAATGTAGTAAGTCAAATCAGGTGTGAATTTGTTTATCTCATTTTCCCAATTGGATATTAATGTAGGGGGAACGATTATTAATGCGGTTTTGTCTTCCAGCATTTCATGTTCCTTGTAAAAAAGAATTGCAGACAGTACCTGTATTGTTTTACCGAGCCCCATGTCATCAGCCAATATGCTTCCAAACTTGTATCTTATGTTTTGGATTAACCAGGAATACCCGATTTTTTGGTATGGTCTCAACTCTCCGGTCAATGATTCTGGGGAATCGTAGATTTTGGTTTCCTTGATTAATTTTTGAAACCTTTTATACTCTGCAGGATTTTTCAATTGCTTTCTGGCCAGTCTTTCAGTATTTCCCATATATTTAATCTCTTTTAAAGTCAGTCAATATAATATTGTATGGAACTATTAAATATTTTTTTCAAGTTCTATTTCATTGGGCGATAACAGTTATTTTCAATAATTTTTTCAAAATTTTGAATTAAAACGCTAAAAAACAAAATTTATAATATAGTAAAATGAAATATATTTAAGATAGAGAATTATATTTTCTTAAAATGGTGATTTAATGGTAAAAATAGCTAAATTGGCTTTGGAAGATGGAACTGTTTTAAAAGGTGAAGCATTCGGTTATGAAACCACTAAATTAGGAGAACTTGTTTTTTCTACTGGTATGGGTGGTTACACTGAATCATTAACTGATCCGTCTTTTAAAGGAGAAATATTAATGTCCACTTACCCATTAGAAGGTAATCATGGTGTAAGTGAGAAGTGGTATCAATCTGATAAGATTCAGGTTGAAGGATTTGTATGTCGTGAGGTCTGCCGTGAAGTATCTAATTTTGGACCTCAAAAAACATTGGACGATTTCCTAAAGGAATTCAAAACTCCGGGAATAAGCGGAATCGACACTCGTGATTTAACACTTAAGATTCGTGAAAGAGGTTCACTTAAAGCAGCTATTACAACTGAAGATATTAATGATGATAAACTGGTTGAAATGGCAAAATCACAACCAAGCATTGAAGATATAGATGTTGTGCCTTTGGTTTCAACAAAGGAAATTAAACTATTCAATGAGGATGCAGACAAGAAAGTTGCTTTAATCGACTGTGGAGTTAAAAAGAATATTATAAATTCATTTTTGGAAAGGGATATTGGAGTAATATTGTTCCCATATGACACTGATTATAAAACAGTTTTAGATTACTCTCCAAACGGTCTTATGATAACATCAGGACCTGGAAACCCTGACAGGGTATCTGAAACAATTGAAACCATGAAAAAGTTAGCAAACAGATTGCCGATTTTTGGAATATGTATGGGTCAGCAATTGATAGCCAAATCTTTCGGTGCAAAATCATATAAAATGAAATTCGGTCACCGTGGTGAAAACCAGCCAGTAAAAGACCTAAACACTGGAAAAGTATATATCACCTCTCAAAATCATGGATTCACAATTGACAAGGAATCATTGAAAGAAACCGATTTAGTATTAACTCACGTTAACTTAAATGATGGAACTCCTGAAGGTATTTCACATAAGGAATTACCAATGCGCTGTATACAGTACCACCCTGAAGCAGGACCTGGTCCGAATGATACAAGAAATACTTTTGATGAGTTTAACCAAATGATGGATGATTATTAAAGAAAGGGGATTACAAATGCCAGTTGATAAAGATATTAAAAAAGTATTAATTATTGGATCTGGACCTATTCAAATCGGACAGGCTGCGGAGTTCGATTATTCAGGTTCACAAGCATGTAAATCATTAAGAGAAGAAGGTATAGAAACAGTACTTGTTAACAGTAATCCTGCTACAATCCAAACTGATATAGATATGGCAGACACTGTTTATACAGAACCATTAACTCCAGAAGTTGTTGCAAAAATCATTGAAGAAGAAGAAATTGATGCTATTTTACCAACAATGGGTGGACAAACCGGATTAAACATTGCAACAGGCCTTGGAGATTTAGGATTACTCGAAGGAATCAAAGTATTAGGTTCCGATGTTCAAACAATCAAAGACGTGGAAGACCGTGACTTATTCGCAAACCTCATGGATGAAATCGGTGAAGAAATACCAAAATGTCATGCTGTTGAAAGTGTGGAAGATGCACTTAAGGCTGTTGAAGACATTGGATATCCGGTAATTGTCAGACCGGCATTCACACTCGGTGGAACCGGTGGGGGAATTGCCCACAATGAAGAGGAACTGATAGAAATTGCAAACCACGGACTGGACATGAGTTTCATCAACCAAGTATTGATCGATGAATCAGTTCTCGGATGGAAAGAAATAGAGTTTGAAGTAATGAGGGACAAGGAAGACACCTGTATTATCGTATGTACCATGGAAAACATAGATCCGATGGGAATCCATACAGGGGACAGTGTTGTAGTCGCTCCAATCCAAAACCTGTGTGATGAAACAATCCAGAAAATGCGTGACGCATCAATCAAGATTATAAGAGCACTTGGAATTCGCGGAGGATGTAACATTCAATTCGCACTAAATCCTGAAACCGATGAATACAAGGTAATTGAAGTAAATCCTCGTGTATCAAGAAGCAGTGCACTTGCATCAAAGGCAACAGGTTATCCAATCGCAAAAATATCATCCAAAATCGCTTTAGGAATGACTTTGGATGAAATCAAAAATGATATCACAAAAGAGACTCCTGCATCATTTGAACCTGCAATCGATTATGTGGTTATCAAAATCCCAAGATGGCCATTCGACAAGTTCAAAGGAATCAGCCGTGAAGTCGGTGTTCAAATGAAGGCAACCGGAGAAGTGATGGCTATCGGAAGAACCTTTGAAGAAGCATTCCAAAAAGCATTAAGATCACTCGACATGGGCTTTGACGGATTTGAATATGTTGAATACACTGAAGAAGACTTGTCTCACCCAACAGATTTAATCTACTTCCAAATCTACTCAGCAATAAAAGACGGAATGGATATAGATAAAATCCGTGAATTAACAAAAATCGACAATTTCTTTTTATACAAAATCAGAAACATCGTCAACTTTGAAAACGATGTGACTGCTGATAAATTAAATGATGAGGATTATCTTAGAAAAGCTAAACGGATTGGCTGTTCAAACAAACGTTTAGCAGAATTATCCGGTCAGACTGAAGAGTATATCAGAAACTTGCTTTCAAGATACAATATCAAACAATCATACAAGATGGTAGATACATGTGCTGCTGAATTTGAAGCAAAAACACCATATTACTACAGCAGCTACGATAAAGGAAATGAATTAACTTCAAATTCCAAGAAAAAAGTAGTTATCCTTGGTGCGGGACCAATCAGAATCGGTCAAGGTATCGAATTCGATTACTGTTGTGTACATTCCTCACTGGCTTTAAAAGATGAAGGAATTGAAACAATTTTAATCAACAACAACCCCGAAACAGTAAGTACTGATTACGACATTTCAGACAAACTGTTCTTTGAACCATTGACATTTGAGGACGTTATGGGTGTAATCGAACAGGAAAAACCTGACGGTGTAATCGTACAATTCGGAGGACAAACCTCAATCAACCTTGCAGTGCCGTTAGCTAATGCCGGCGTCAAAATATGGGGAACTCCATATGAAAGCATTGATCGTGTAGAAGACCGTGAATTATTTGCAGAAGTACTGGAAAAACTCCACATTCACCAGGCACCATACGGAACAGCTAATTCATTTGAAGAAGCAAAAGAAATTGCTGAAAGAATCACATTCCCAGTGCTTGTACGTCCATCCTACGTTATCGGTGGAAGAGCAATGGAAATCGTTTATGACACCAATGAACTAGAGGAATATATGAAAGAGGCAGTGAAAGTTTCACCAGACCATCCAATTCTTGTAGACAAGTTCCTGGAAGATGCAATCGAACTGGATGTCGACCTTCTATGTGACGGTGAAGATGTATTCATTGCAGGAATCATGGAACACATTGAGGAAGCAGGTGTTCACTCCGGTGACTCTGCATGTGTAATACCTCCTCAAACAATCCCTGAACACATGTTAAATACCATCAGGGAAAATTCAAGAAAACTGGCATTGGAATTGGATGTTAAAGGATTGATGAACATTCAATATGCAGTTAAACTTGATGAGGAAATGGTTTACATCATCGAGGCAAACCCTCGTGCAAGTAGGACAGTTCCATTTGTAAGTAAAGCCATTGGTGTGCCGCTTGCAAAAGTTGCAACCTGGATTATGAACGGCGCCAAATTGAAAGACTTTGATTTAACAAAAGAAATCAAGATCGATCACGTTGCAGTAAAAGAATCAGTATTCCCATTCCTCAAATTGCCTGAATCAGACACTGTTCTTGGACCTGAAATGAAATCCACCGGTGAAAGCATAGGTATTGATGAAAACTTCGGCATGGCATTTTATAAATCACAACTTTCAGCAGGTATGGAATTGCCTAAAGAGGGTAAAATATTCATGAGTGTTAAAGAGTCTGACAAGAAGAAAATCAGACCTATTGCCGAGAAGGCATCCAATTTAGGATTCAAGATTGTTGCAACTGAAGGAACCGGTAATGCAACCAAACTGTCTGATGTTGAAAAAGTCTTGAAAGTTTCACAGGGCTCACCTAACATCAGGGATGCAATCCTTAACAAGGAAATTGATTTGATTATAAACACTTCTGAAGGTAAACAGTCCGCTCAAGACGGTTATATCATCAGACGTCTAGCTATTGAACTTGGTATACCATACGTTACCACACTGGCTGGAGCAAGAGCGGTTTTAAATGCAATTGAAGCGGTTCAAAATAGTGAAATCAATGTAAAATCTTTAAACAGATATGCTGATGGAGAATAATTATTCTCCATATTCCATTTTCAAAGGGAATAAGAAAATATCTTCTTTTGCTATTTTTTTTATTTTTGGGGTTTGTCATTAAATCTATAATTTATTAATTATTCTTATTTTTCTAATTTTCATACTTATTTTATCTTTATTTTCTAAAATTCATATTTTTCTTGCT
>Ga0256405_10011606_pt1 | contig 11179 bp, 10 predicted proteins | sample RumenRJG_02DNA_FD_189096 | JGI IMG/M metagenome (GOLD analysis project Ga0256405, IMG submission 189096) | Bovine rumen microbial communities from Lethbridge, Alberta, Canada - RJG_02 | ecosystem: Host-associated > Mammals > Digestive system > Stomach > Rumen | place: Canada: Alberta...
AATTATTTATTTTCTATTTTTTCTTTTTTTATTTTAGACTATTTGTAGTTAGTTTTTTTGCTTTTTTTTAGTTAGTTTTTTGTTTTTTAGATTATTTTTGTTGATTTTGGTTTGGAGATGGGATTATGAAAATTGTTATTCTTTATGGAAGTCCTAGAAAAGGGGACACTTATGAAATCGTGGATAAGGTAAAATCGGAATTAAATGATCTTTCAAGTGTTAGTCTGGAAATTGATGAGGTTTTTCTAACTGATTATGACTATGGCTTCTGCAAGGGATGCTATAACTGCTTTGAGTTTGGCGAGGATAAATGTCCTCACTACAATCAGATAAATCCGATTATTGACAAGATCAAAGCATGTGATGGATTGATTGTCACAAGCCCTGTTTATGTTCTTCATGTGACTGCAATGCTTAAAAACTTCTTTGACCATATGGCTTATTTTTATCACAGGCCTTATTTCTTCACTAAAAAGGCATTGGCGGTCTCATCAACAGGAGGTGCTGGAGTAAAAGGTGTCCTATCCTACATGGAGGAAGATCTGGAGAATATGGGCTTCAACAAGGTTTACAAAATTGGCCTTACAAATGCCCGCCGAGATGATGAAAAACTGGAAAAGGAGATTAAAAAGGTATCCAAGAAATTTTATGATGATGTAGCTAATGGAAAAACATATTCTCCAAGTTTTAAAAGATTAACCATGTTCAATGTCTGGAGGGCTATGAATAGTAAGTCCACAGCTTTAAAAGCAGATTATGAATATTGGGAAAGCACAGGACTGAAATATCATGAATTTTCTCCAACTATCAAGCTGCCTTTAATAAAAAAAGCTTATGCGAAATTATTGCATTCGATTTTATCAAGGGTTTTTTAAAAATAGGATTTTTTTATAAAATATTTTGGACAAGTTATATTGATTTTAACTATGTTTATTATAGGGTTTACTAATATAACTTACCATTTAATTTACTGTGTTTTTGTTTATATCAATCCATGAATCATTCTCAATGCATCGAGTAATCCATGGCTATATTCAATGCAACCAAAAGCAGTTCGTGTGTCTTCTTTTTCAAGATAATACTTTGAATCATTCCAATAATCGACTGCTCTGTCATAGACTTCCTTTTCTTTTCCTTCAAAGCGGATATCTGATACCTGATTCAGGTTTCTCTCTAGTTTAGCTATGTCGACAGCTATTTTATCCTTGCTTAGAAGTGCTTTATCATCCATATAAATCCTCCTCATTTGGCAGTGTCTCTCTCTCGTTTTTTGTTTTAAAATAGCGGCATCTCTTGATTTAAAATAGCAGCGTATCTTGATTTTGTTTGTTTTAAGATAGCAACATCGTTCGGATTATAAAAAATAATAAGAAGAATATTAAAAAATATTCTTCACTCATTGTTTATTGAGTCTTTTTTGCTTAGGACTAACAGGTCCTCCAGTGTCATCTTTCAATGCTTTCCACACATGATGAATTCTCTGGCCTACAGTGAAATAGGATAGAACTACAAGAGCATATATGAAATAAGTAAAAATGATGTTTGAATTTGCAAAAGCAGCTATTACCGCACCTGCCATTAAAATTATCATTCTAACTGCGCGTTCAGCTATTCCAATATTGCAGTCCACACCTTGGGATTCCGCTCGAGCTCTTACATAACTGACTGTAATTGCAGAGTGAACAGCTAAAACTCCAACCAGCCAACTGCAGTATCCTCCGTATATTATTCCAATAAATATGATCGCATCAGCGAACCTGTCCATAGTGGAGTCCAGAAATGCGCCGAATTTGCTTGCTCTGTTGTGATATCTGGCTACAGCACCATCTACAACATCTAAAAATCCGCTGAGCAGGATGAACAATGCTCCGAGAATTAGCTGATGCTGTGCAAAGAAATAAGCGGAAGCAAGTGCTAAAAAGGGTGAAATCACGGTCACAATATTTGGGTTGATATTCAAGCGTTTAGCTAGTGGTTCTAAAATTCTTGTAAGTAATGGTCTTAAATTATCAAGCATAATTTTAATTATATTGATTTACTAATATATACTTTAGTTTATATTAATTTTAAAATCATTTGATTTTTAATTTCTCTAAATTTAGTTCATATTAATTTTAAAATCATATTTGATTTTTAATTTCTCATTAAATGGAATTCGGTGTTTTTATGAAAATATTTAAAATGAATCCAGTTCATCCGGATAAGAAGCTTATCGACAAGGCTATTGATATAATGGCTGATGGTGGGGTTATTTTATATCCTACTGATACTGTTTATGGACTGGGAGCTAATATTTTCAATAATGAGGCTGTCAAGAGAATTTATGAAATTAAACAACGTGAACCCTCAAAACCCTTATCTATTTTAGTTTCAAATGTTGAAAGCATTCCTTTAGTTGCTCAAACAAGCATGAAACAAATGGATATTATTAATAACTGGCTTCCAGGGCCTTATACATTCATTCTTCCCAAGAAAAGCATAGTCTCCTCTTTTGTAAGTGCAAATGCCAAGGTGGGTGTCAGGGTTCCGGATTATGAGATTGCAACAGGACTTGCATCAATATTTCCAATAATAACAACCAGCGCCAATGTTGCAGATGAAGAAACCCTATCCAATCCCCAGGATATCTTAAAGCAGATAGGAGATGATGTGGATCTGGTTATTGATGTCGGGCAATTGGACAACCTTGAACCTTCTACAATCATTGACTTGTCAATGCCTAATCCATATCTTGTGAGAAGAGGTTTGATAGCGGACAAGATAAGCGATTTGAAAGAGAGCGGTGATGAGATTGATTTTGAAATCATTAAGGATATCACTGGGATAAAGGACTTGCTGAATCTCATAGAAAGCCTGCTGCTTAAGGGAAACAATACTTTGATTGAAATTCTTGAAAAACTGGGTATTAGAGACATATTGGAGAAAATATTTGGAATTAGTCTTGAAGATATAAGTTTCAAAGAATTTAAAGAGATATTGGGTGGATTGAATCTTTCTGAAATTACAAATCTTATGGATGCTTTGAAAATCAAAGAAAAAGAGAAATAGATTTTTTTTATTTTGGTGAAAATGTTCAGGTGCCTTAAGTGGAATTATATCACATCTTATTTGATGGAAAAATTATTTTAATAAAACTGTATAATACTTTAAAATATGATAAGAATCAAAATTATGTTTGAGTGATGGAAAATGAAAATTTTATCTAAAATGGGCAATCAAGAGAAAATAATCACTAATTCTCCTTTAGATGATTTATTGCAGGGGGGAATTGATAAAAAGAGTGTGACTCAGATTTATGGTCCTCCAGGTTCTGGCAAAACCAATATTTCCCTTAATGTAACAGTTAATCTGGCTAGAGCAGGCAAGAAAGTTATTTATATTGATACTGAAGGTGGAATATCAATTGACAGAATCAAACAGCTGGCAGGGGATGATTTTGATACTGTCGCAAGTAATATAATCGTTTTTGAGCCAAATGACTTTGAAGAACAGGATGATGATTTGAAATTAATTGAAACATGGGTGTCATCAAATCATGAGAATCTGGAATTGATCGTGCTTGATTCTGCAGTGGCATTGTTCCGTATTGAAGAGAGCAAGGGCAAATCAAGTGTTCTGGGGAAAGAGATGAATCTTCTGGCCTCACTTGCAAGAACTTATGACCTTGCGGTTTTAGTAACAAATCAGATTTATGCGTCATTTGATGAAGGCAGTGATGAAAATGCTCCTGTTGGGGGAACCATTCTGCAATATTGGTCCAAGACAATAGTTGAGCTTAAGCGTGAAGATGACTCCCCTAAAAGAATAGCTATTTTAAAAAGGCACAGGTCTATAGAAGAAGATGTGGCTGTTCGCTTTAAAATCACCAATAGAGGCATTGAAAAAGCTTAAATTTTTCAATTCGTATTTAATTTTTTAAAGATGATAAGTTTCCTTTCTATTTGCTTTCAATTCATAATTTAAATTTCAAATTTTTGATTTTTTCATTATTTTCATTTTTTATTATTTTTCTTAATAGTTTTATTATTTATTTCAGCATTTAATAAGCATTTTAATCTTTTTACAATAATTTTATATGTAATGTTTGATAAATAGATAATAGATGAATCTTTGACTATATTATAGTTATTTTATTCTCATTATTCAACTAATTTTTATTATTAATGTGATAGTATGATCCAAGGAAAAAAATATGCAAAGGCTAAAAAAGTGGTTCCTGATGGGTATGAATCCGTCAACGCTTTTTTCGAGTCTGTTTTTGAAGATAAAGAAATGATTTGGATGGGTCAGAATACTAATGAACTGCATTTTGGATATAATGAAGATGTACACAAGGCAATGATCGATTGCATTTTAAGTGATGAATATAACATGTACCCACCACCAGAAGGTTTTACTGAACTTCAATCCCTGATTCTTAAAGATCTGGATTTGGAGGATATGGATATTTTCGTAAATGCAGGAGCTACCGAGGCGATTTATCTGGCATTTAATGCCATCTTGTCCCCTGAAGATAATGTGATAACTCCTGATCCTGGTTATCTGATTTTGGATAATTTCGCAAGCAGATTTGCTGGCGAGATTCGTTCAGTTCCAATTTACAGCGAGGAAAATCAGTATAAGTTAACTCCAAAGCTTGTTAGGGAAAACATGGATGAAAATACCAAGGTGATTCTTTTAATTGATCCGTTAAATCCATTGGGAAGTTCCTATACTGAAGAGGAAATCATCGAATTTGCAGAGATTGCAAAGGAGAATGATATAATTTTAATGCATGACATAACCTATAAGGACTTTGCTCAGGAACACTTCCTTGCTGCAAAATATGCTCCTGAAAATACTGTTTCAGCATTCAGTTTCTCCAAAATCTTTGGAATGGCAGGTCTTCGTCTTGGAGCGGTAGTATCAACTCCTGAAAATATTGATGCAATCCGCAATGTAATCATAAATGACGTAGGTACAAACATGATTGCTCAATGCGGTGCAATTGCAGCCCTCAAATCAAAACCTGATTGGATTGACAGGGTAAAACAGACAACTTTGGACAATCAGAAGATCATCAAGGAATGTGTTGATGAAATAGATGGTGTTTTCCTGCCTGTTTATCCATCCAGTGCAAACATGATGGCTATTGACTTATCCGGTGCCGGAATCGACCCTGAAGACATGTCCACTTATCTGATTGAGAAGAAAGTCTTTACAAGACAAGGTTCATATACCAGCAAGAGATTTGGTGACAGATATTTGAGAGTCAGTTTCTCCATTGCCCCTGAAAAGGTCAAGGTATTTGCAAGGGAATTCAAATTAGCTGTTGAAGCCTTAAGAACCAAATAATAAATAGCATTTTTTGCTATTTTTTCTTTTTTTTTATTTTAAAACTTTTTTCACAGGTTTTTTCTTTTTTTATTTTAAAACTTTTTTCACAGGTTTTTTTCTTTTTTTATTTTAAAACTTTTTTCACAGGTTTTTTTCTTTTTTTATTTTAAAACTTTTTTCACAGGTTTTTTTGAATCTTTTTACTGTTTTTTAAATTTAATTATTTTCAACATATTTTTATAATGGTTTTAATAAATTATTTTTAATAATTATTGGAGGGAGTATTTTGTTTTTTAAAAAATCTCTGCTAGCTATTCTAATCTTTTTGGCTCTGCTGTGTTCTCTATCTGCAGTTAGTGCTGAAAATACTGGCATGATGGATGATTTAATCAATAATCAAATCATGGATTCTGAATCACAGTCTCCAGTTTCCATAGAAGATGTTAGTGATTCAACTGAGGATGCTTCTTCATCCATTTCTGATGAGAGCAGTTCTGTTGATTCTAATTCTGGGGGTGTTGTCAGCAGTTCTGTTGATTCCATTCTTGGTGATGATGTTGCCAGTAGTTCTGTTGATTCCAATCAGAGTGCTGATTTAACCAGCAATTCCACATCATCCAGTAAAAAAACTCCCCATGTGTGGATTAATAAGATGTCAATAAAATCTAAAAAAACAGTTATAAAACTTAAATCTGATAAGAAAGGAATTATTTATTATACCACAAACGGCAAGAAGCCTACTGTCAAAAGCAAAAAATTCAAGAACAATATAACTTTATCTTCAAACAAGGTTTTGAAATACTTCATTTTAGCTAATGACGGAACCAAATCCAAAGTATTCACTTATAAAAGGATTTTAGGCAAGACTTCAAAAGGATATGTTGAAAAGTTGTACTATGGTAATTTATCCTCAAATCAAACCATTGCCTTGATTGTTGGAGTTCATGTTCAAGAGAGCGGAATGCATAAGGCAATCCAAAAAAGCCTTAAGAAGAAAAATAAAAAATTGAATAGGCGATTTGTCCTGTATTTCATTCATGTGACTAAAGATCAAAACAGTTATCCAAAAAGCAGAATGAACGGTCAGATTTTAGGTCAGAAATATGTTGTAAAAGACATATCCAAGGAAAATCCTCAAATAGTTACTGATGTTCATGAGACAAACTATAAACTTAGCGGATACAAGTATCCCAGATTTATTCACATGATATCAAATAATAAAATTAAAAGTGTTAAAATATCTAAAAAACTTCATAAAAAGTCTTCGACTTATTTAAAAAGACTGCTTAAATTGGCGCCTCATATAAAAAGGTTTGATCCTCAATTAGGCTCAAGTCCGGCTTTTATAACTGTTCCTATTGCAAACAAGGGTTTTGTTTCTTATATTTATGAAACTGAGCTTTCCTATTCTAAGACTCTTAAACAAAAGTATGCGGACAAATATGTTAATGCTTTAAATAAGGTTGATTTGACTTTTTAATCATTTATTTTATTTTTTAATTTTTTTTATCTGATATCTGTAAACCGCTTATTTTATTTTTTTTAATATTCTTTTTTATTTTTTAATTTTTTTTATCTGATATCTGTAAACCGCTTATTTTATTTTTTTTAATATTCTTTTTTATTTTTTAATTTTTTTTATCTGATATCTGTAAACCGCTTATTTTATTTTTTTAAATTTTTAAATATCTTTTTTTATTTTTTAATTTTTTAACTTTTTTCACGCTCTAAATTCAGTAAACTATTTATTTTTATTTTTATAAAGTTAAATTAAAAACAGTCAGAGGATTTTGATTTTAACTACAGAGGTGATTTTTTGATTATAACTACCGGAATGTTCATTGGATTTATTTTGACCATTATCTTGATTTATGTGGTATATAAGATATTCAAGGCAGCTGCTAGAAGTATTTTCCACATTATTCTGGCAATAGTTCTCTTCATAATTGTAATATTCCTTTTCACAATATGATTGTTTATTTTCATTGAAATTAGTATGTGTGATTAAATGAAATTTAAAATTTTATATCCCTTATTGTTGATTCTTCTAAGTTTAATGTTGGCATCTTCGGTTTCTGCAATATCTTATGATGATGCGGGAGATATTTTATCAGATTCAGTAAATTTTGAAGCGTCCGTTTTTGATAATTTTAATTTAAGTGATTCAGATTCCAATAGTGGTTATGAGGATTCAGTTTCTGTGGATGATGCGGGTTTTGACGGTGCATCTATTTCCGATTCTCATGAATCAGACAGTTCTCTAGTCACATCTGATTTGGATGGTGATGCCCTTTTAGATTCTCAGGAATCTAACGATCTTGAGTCTTCCACTAGTTCAAATAGCTCAGAAAACTCTGCAAACACTTCCCAACCGGTTGTTAAAACAAAAACCACTTTAAAAAACAATAATCTGTTTGTTTTAAAGAAAAAGAATTTCAGCATAACCCTAAAGGATGTAAATGGCCATGTTTTAAAGAATAAGCTTGTCTATTTCACCATTAATGGAAAAACATATAAGCGAACAACCAACTCCAAGGGCAGGGCATATCTTAAGATAGCTTTAAAGAGAGGCACTTACACTATAAAATCAGTATTCAAAGCTGATGAGCACTATTATGGTTCCAGCAATAAGATTCGCTTGACTGTTGTTGATCCTAGTTCCCAATGGAAAAGGGGCTTGAATGAGAAAAATGCTAAAAGCGCTAAAATGTATAGGATTACGGCGGCTCATACAAAATTAAACAAGAAACTCAAAAATTTGGCTAAGAAATTAACCAAAGGCTATTCTTCTGAATTGGATAAGGCAGGAATAATATTTACATATGTTAGGGACAACATCAAATACAGCAGGTACGGAGGATTCAAAAAGGGTGCTAAAAAGACATTTTCAACTAAAAAAGGCAATTGCTGCGACCAATCTTCTTTAGTTGTGGCTTTGTCTAGGGCTTGCGGACTTTCTGCAAGATTCTGCAATGCTCCTGGATGCAGATTCAGCAACGGCATCGTTACAGCTCATGTCTGGGCTCAGATAAAGGTTGGAAATAAATGGTATTCCGCTGATGCAATAAGCAATAAGAACAGCTTGGGCAATATTAAGGATTGGAATACTAAACGCATGTACGGCCTCAAGCAATTTCCTAATATTTAAACTATTCTTTTAAATCAAAAGTTCTGAACTGATTATTTTTAATTTTTTTATTTTTTTATCTTTCATTTAATGAATTTTCTTATTTTTTTATCTTTCATTTAATGAATTTTCTTATTTTTTTATCTTTCATTTAATGAATTTTCTTATTTTTTTTATCTGGTTTAGCAGATTTTTTTCAATCTTTTTTTGGCAGGGTTGATTTTTTCAATCTTTTCTGGTTTGGGCATTTTTTTCAAATAATGGCTTAGTTAATTTTATTAATCAGTTTAATAGATAATTAAATATGGATTTGGCATTTAATTTAATAATTGGTAATATAATCTCCTTTATTGCAGGCATTTTTATTATCTTGAGCATGTGGGTGAATGACGAAAAGGAAGCCTATAAATACCAATTTTTAAATGCTTTCATTTTAATGATATCATCAGTATTCTTTTTTTCATGGACAGGCGTCACTACTATGGCAATAGCTGCCAGCAGGAACGCTTTTGTCTATAAGGACAAATTAACATCCAAATGGACCGTATTTTTCATTGTTATTTCAATCGTTTTGGGATTTTTGGTAAACACCCGTGGAATAATAGGATTTCTGCCGATAATAGCCATAGTTCAGATTACAATATGCAACTATTATCTCAAATCAATTAAATCCATTAAAACCAGCTTCATTATAAACAGCGCAGTTTATATAGTTTATTTCATTGCTATTTGTGATTATTCGTCATTTGCCTTTGAAAGTGTTACTGTGATAGTGGGTTTGATTTCCCTATTTAAACTGATTTTCAGCTCTGATGCTGATAATAAAATTAGTCAATGAAAAGTTTTGAAATGGTTTTTATTTAATCAAAACGCTATTTGGTAATAAAATTAGCCAAAAAAAATTTAAAAACTGATTTTCAGTAAAAAAGTGGTTTCGCAAATAAAAAAAATTTAAAAAGAATTAGTTTAATTAATGTATTTAAAAAGTTTTAAAAAAGAAAGAAAATTAAAAGTAATGGATTATATAATTCCCATTGCTTCCAATTCTTCAATAATAACACTGTAAGAAATCTTGGTCATTATCTGTCTGATAAGGAATTCGTCTTTTCCCTTATAATTGTAACCATTGTTTTCAAGAATGCTGGTTAACTGCTCCTTATTAAGACCTTCCAAAACAAATCTTAATTCAGTTTCATCAATTGCCGCCATAATTTAATCTCCTCTTAATTCTTTTAGTAATTGAACTTCTATATATTTATAAAAGTATTTAAATTTTGTTTTATAGTCCTAGAATATTTAATGCTTAATCTACAAGCTAAACATAAATTAATTCTCTTTAAGGTAGTAGTATTCTCCCTGCTCTTTCTGTTCTCTGTCAAGGTAGCTGTCATATTTGTTTACTCTAGGTCTCTTGGTTTCCTTGTCCCTTCTGAATGTGATTCCCAGATCTTTCAGGAATGTGTTCATTGAAGTTCTAAGGTCTGTTGGCTTGGATGCCTTACCGCTGAGTCCAGGTTCTCCATTGAATACCATTGCCCTATCGGATATGTAATCGATGAACACAATGTCGTGGTCTACGATTAAAGAGGCCGCATTCCTGCTTTCAACTATTTTCCTAATGGCTCTTGCAGCTATTAATCTCTGTTCGACATCTAAAAATGCAGTTGGCTCGTCGAAAAGATAGATATCTGCATCCTGAGATAATGTGGTAGCTACTGCAAGGCGCTGGAGCTCTCCTCCACTTAAGTTCTTGACTTTCTTGTCAAGGAGGTCATTCAATGCAAAAGGCTTTCCTATTTCACTGTTGAAGATATTTGTGCCGAAAGTCGGTGCATTTTCAAAGAGGTATTCCTGTGCGGTTCCATCAAAGTCGGATACGATATACTGAGGCTTGTAAGCAATCTCCACTTTCTCCAGAATCTCTCCTTCGCTAGGCTTTTCCTCGCCTGCGAGTATTTTAGCAAATGTGGTCTTACCAATACCGTTTGAACCGAATGCTGTAACGATTTCCTCATGGTAGATTTTTCCAGCATCTGCTTCAAGGGTGAATCCTTCAAATTCCTTTCTAAGATCGCTGTATTCACTTAAGATTTCTCCATCGTCTTCTGGAGTTGGAGGGCGGATGCTGAATTCGATTGCCTGTTTTCTGATTCTCACATTCTCTTCCTGCAGGAATCCATTGATATACGCATTGATTCCAACTCTTACTCCTTTGTTTCCAGAGACAACACCGTATGCTCCTGGCTCTCCATAGAGAATGTGGATGTTGTCGCTCATAGCATCCAGGGTAGCCAGGTCGTGCTCGATTACAAGCACGGATTTTCCCGCATCTGCAAGGGATCTGATTACTTTTACAGCATTAAGCCTTTGACGGACATCAAGCCATGATGTCGGCTCGTCGAAATAGTAGAAGTCTCCATCCCTTAAAATACTTGCTGCAATAGTCACTCTCTGGAGTTCTCCTCCACTCAGGTTTTTAATGTCCCTGTCGAGAACATTTTTCAAATCAAGGTCTTCAACGATTTCATCAAGCTTGTCCCTTTCATTTACCTGGGTAAGCAGGTTTTTAACATTGCCTTTCACTACTTTTGGAAGCTGATCCACCATTTGAGGCTTGTGAACGGCTTTAATTTCCTTATTTGCCAATGCCTTGAAGTAATTCTGCAATGCTGAGCCTTTGTAATGCTCGATTACTTCATCCCAGCTTGATTCTTTCTCATAATCTCCAAAATTAGG
>Ga0256405_10011607_pt1 | contig 11178 bp, 14 predicted proteins | sample RumenRJG_02DNA_FD_189096 | JGI IMG/M metagenome (GOLD analysis project Ga0256405, IMG submission 189096) | Bovine rumen microbial communities from Lethbridge, Alberta, Canada - RJG_02 | ecosystem: Host-associated > Mammals > Digestive system > Stomach > Rumen | place: Canada: Alberta...
CAGTTGTTTTGTGTGGTAACTTAACAATACCGAATTACGAAAAGTAATTCCACTGCTTTTTAATTGTCAATAAAGTAAAACTGCGCCACAGCCCTGGCAGGCCATCGCGCAGCGATTTTGTTCAATCCGAATTTGTCGACTCTATCTATAAAGCGTAGTAGCAGAGTACCACATCCATAGGAGCTACTGCACCGCATGGTTGTGGGTGAATGCCACAACAAACTTACTGGTTCCGGATGTAATCCTGAACCGCTGCGAGAGAATTCTCGCTGACCGTCGTGACGAAATAGCTGTCCGACCAGAAATACGGCTTCCAGTAGTATTTCTTAAGGACCGTTTCCCCGTATTCCTTCCTGGCGAACCGGGAAGTCTTCGTCTTGATTATATTGACAAGACTGCCCGGGGCAGTGAAGGGATCGGCTTCGAACAGGACATGGACGTGGTCTGCCTCCCCGTTCATCTCCATGATCACGAGCCCCTTCTCCCTGAAGATATCGCGGATCGTGCCGTATACGATCTCCTTAACGCCGCCGGTCAGGACCGGGTGCCGGTACTTTGTCACTAGCACCATATGGTACTGCAACAGGAAGCAGCTGTGGCGGTTCGTATAGTAAGCCTGGCCCTTCTTCTTATCGTACATACGTTCGAAAACTCCTTTACATCCATTTTTATAAGTAGTACAATTATAGTATATTTAAAATGATTTTTGAAGGAGCACCCATTTATGTACCTGGCAGACACTACCGTATTGTCAAAAGAAAAATACCCGGAGATCTTTGAGCAGATGGAGGAGGACCTGCGCCTGTCGAAGAACCTCTACAATGCGGCGCTGTTCAGGATCCGCCAGGTATTTACCGGCTGGGACAAGGAGGACCGCACGGAGAACGAGGAGGAAGTCTTCAGGGAGTTGCGCGCCATGCAGGCTGCATACCCGAAGGTAAAGGTGCGGCGTGTGCTCTCTTACCGGGCACTGGATGCTGTCATGCGCGCGAACAGGAACCCGGACTTTTTTGCCGGGCTTCCCATGCAGACTGCCCAGCGGGTACTGAAGGAAGCGGTCACAGTATTCAAGGCGTGGCTGTCCTCCCTGAAGGAATACAGGCGGGCTCCGGAGAAGTATACGGGAAAGCCCTGCATGCCGAAATACCTGAAGAATGACAAACACACATTTTATATCACGAACCAGGATGCAGTCCTGTACCCTGTGTACAGGGGAATGAGTGCCACCGGCAGGCCGGGTACAGACGGTGGAGTCCCGGGGAAATATGTCGGGATGGACCTGAAGCTCCCTCGCATAAAAGAGAGGCTGCGCCTGAGACACATCGCCCCGGACAGCATCCTGAAGGAAGTGCAGGTGAAGCCGTATTACGGAAAGCTCCTGCTGGTCCTTGTGCTGGAGACGGAAGACCTGCCCGTGAACGGGGAGAAGCCCCATCTTGCGGGGATCGACTTCGGAACGGACAACATCGCAGCCATCGTATCGACGGACCACGTGTCCCGCATATACAAAGGCGGTGCTGTCCTTTCCGCGAACCGTTATTTCCAGAAGAAGAAAGCGGATGCTGTGGGCATCATCACAAAGGGGAAGAAGCGGAAAACTGCAGACAGCGCCCGGCTGAGGAGGCTGTCCCTGCACCATGACTGCTTCATGAAAGATATGATGCACAAGGTCTCCACGGATATCGTGCGTTACTGCGTGGAGCACGGAGTCGGGACGGTCGTCATGGGAGTGAACAGGGGCTGGAAGCAGGAAGCCGGCATGGGGAAGGTGAACAACCAGAATTTCACAGGGATCCCGCACGACATGCTGAAGAAGATGATCATGTACAAAGCGGCGAGGGAAGGAATCCGCATTATAGAGCAGGAGGAATCCTATACCTCGAAGGCGGACATCACAGCCATGGACCCGATCCCTGTATACGGCAGTGAGGATGGCAAGGCGAAGTTTTCCGGGAGCAGGAAAAAGCGCGGGCTGTATGCATGCAGTGCGGGATATACCATCAACGCAGACTGCAACGGTGCGGCGAACATCCTCAGGAAAGCGATCCCGGATGCATGGGTAGGGACAGAAGACTTCCGGTTCCTGTCAGACCCGGAGACAGCAGGATTTAAAGACCTGCAGCGAGGGAGGACCGCATAAAGATCCGCCAAATGTATTCCGGAGGGAGAGCTGTGAAAGATCCCGACGGATAGAGGGGCTCATGGACAGTCCCGTACTCGTACGGCTGGCCTTAAACGGTCCGAAAGGGGAAACCGGCACGACGGTCAAATATCAGATAACCGAAGGGTTTCTAAAGCCTAAGGGGCTTTGATACCACCTCCATAGGACGCGGCTCAGCACCACATGGGGGTGGAGGTTCATATCGTCTCAATCTCTAAATCGCACCAAACACTTCATCAAACAGGATCGAAATGGATCCTTCGCCGCAAAATTTTCTGACGGAATAACCGAGATTCGGAGCTTTGTAAGAATCGTCTGCTCCGGCGTCTTTTAATGCCTGCAACACACTTCTGAGATCTTCGTGCAATTCCGCTGTGAAGATCCGATCATTTCCTTCACGGTGTTCCGCATAATTGTATGATGGCAATATCTGCTTTGCCTGCAGTGCAAAACGGTTTAATCCTGAATTGCCATATGAATCAAGTGCATTTACATCTGCTCCCATATCAAGCATCCTTTTTAGGACACCGAGAGCTTCCACTGATCTCTCTTTTGTTGAGAACTCCCTGAAGCCCATATATTTATCATCTATATTCCACCTGCATGACATCACAGCACAGTTGATCGCATCATGAAGTACCGGTGTTCTCCATGCGTTGCAGCAGGTCTCATCCTCGATGAAGTTCACATCCGCACCCATATCAAGTAAATAGTTGGCAATTGCGGTATTTCCCGTTTTGAGCGCGACCTGCAAAGGCGATTGTCCGTCATCCTTCTTAGGCGGCTTCTTTGCAACACAATTCACCAGTTCAGGTTTCTTTTCTATGATTTGCCTTACCATTTCAAGGTCAGATGCTCTTATAGCAGTAAACAGTTTCTTCATGTCGATTCACCTTCCTGAACACTTACTTCATTCATCAAATCAAGCGGATCCGCGTCCTCTCCTGCCCGGTAAATCACGGGGACAAGTCCGCTGATCCAGCCCCGCTCACCAAATCATGGGGACAGGTCCGCTGATCCAGTCCCACTCACTAACTCACGGGGACTGTTCCACCGCCCCACTCACATACTCAAGAAACTGCCGAACACTGAACGGGCACTCCAGCGCTGCATCTCCTTCCGCCATGAGCAGCAGTTCTTCACCGCTTTCATATTCCGCAGAAAGGCTCCACCCGTGCACACTCGTCTCATTGTGCCGGTAATAGCCGTTCTTCTCAGGAATCTCCTGCTCCCGGATCAGCTGCGCGAGTCCCTTCACAAACTCTTCTCCCACTTCCGACCGGTATTGCTGAATGATATAGCTCTCTCCCGATATATCGAAGGACAGCAGATATGCACCGCTCTCCCCTCTCTCCACATTGATGCTGTAGCGCCCGGCGGGCCAATCCGCATCGCTTGGGACATCAAACCTGGTGTCATCCAGCGAAAACGTCAGATGGAACTCCGCAAGTTCGTCCGATGTGATCTCTTTAGGCATATCCCAGGGATCATCCACGATCGCAAGCTCGCCCTCCAGCGCCTCCTCCCGCACAAAGCGGAAAGAATGCCCTTCGGCATCCAACACCATCTCTCCCGCTGTCAAAACACCGCTCCTCCAAGTGAGTTCACTCATCATCTCGAACATTAAGTTGCGGTCTTTGGCGTTGTACACGACCCCGTATCGGTCTGTCCCTGTAACGCCAACCGTGTACAGATCTTCGAAGCTGCTCCAGCGAATAGTCATTTGGTCTCCGGCAAAATCCAGCGTTGTATCGCCGTTCACGTCAACCCAGTGCCCCTGCAGCGCGTCCAAAGACAGCGGTACGTCATCCGTGTCGGGGGATGACTGGGTATCGGAAGTATTTTGGCCGGTTGTTGTCTCATCTGCCTTCTCCCGCCGGGATCCGCATCCGCTGAGCGCCAAAAGCATCAGCAACAAAACCAAACTGATTTCTGTGATGATCACCATTCTCTTCATGTTCATTCGATCACCTTTTTTGCTTAAGTTGTCCGTGTGCATTGTTCAACATATAACGTATTCACCGGATCGCCCCATTCACCTTCCAAGTATGACCATCTCCAGCTCCCGCCGCAGTTCCGCGGTATCGCCGTGAAACACCACGGCCCGCATGCCGACATAATATGCCGCCTCCGCGTTGGCCGGTGTATCATCAATGAAAACGGATTCCCCCGCGCTGATCCCGAATCGCTCGCACGCCAGCCGGAATATTTCCGGCTGCGGCTTGACCAGGCCGACATCCGCGCTGATCAGGACATCCTCGAACAACTCATGACCCGGGATTTTTTCCCAGAAACTGCGCCAATGCACGCACGTATTTGAGAGGACGAACAAACGGAATCCTCTACCCTTTAAATCCTGCAGCAGATCCCGCATTCCATCGATCGGGACGATTTTCCTGCCTTCCCGGTAGAGCAGATCATGTACGGCAAAACGCAAATGCGCCGGTACTCTGTCGCATATGCGCCGCTCAGCCTCCTCAGTAGAAATAGAGCCTCTGTCCTGTCTTGCCCATTCCAGGGAGCGAAAGACTTCTTTCCTGAGAATAGCCACATCTGCTTCAGACAAATGGTGCTCTTCGATATACGACTCTGTGTCGAACCGCATCAGTACGCCCACCATGTCAAATATGATATTCCTGATCATTTCAGTTACTCTCCTGTTTGGTGATTGATATGACAACACATCTGGTCATGCTGTTCTGCAGGATCATCATACGGTTTCTGCCCATCCGGAAGATATTGGCATTCCAGGTATAAAGCGGATTGATTGGTTCGCCATCCGGAATGGGTTCCGGCTCACGCCTCATGTTTTTTAATAGATCTTTGGTACATTGAATGATCATGTTCAATCCTCTCAATATCGGAGCTAACGTTTCTTGTTCTTCGCAAATTCGGCCGCTTCCTCAATCCATGAAACCAGCTCTTCGTCGACTTCTTCCGCACTCCCGATCATCACATGATGCGTCCAGCGATTGGGATAAGCTTCCACTGCAACATCAATCCTGCCGGATTCCTTCCTGTATGCCAACCCAAAGGTAATCGTCAGAAATGGCTTCGGACGCTCTTTAGCTTTTCGAACCGGTGTAAAAGATACCGCCGCAAACATCCGCCGATCGAAGAATGAAATCTGTGTTTTCTTCACTTCAATTCTGGCATTCGGCACCTTCTCTAGTACGGCCTCACGGAAGGCCTCGTACAGGGGCAGCGCATCCTGATGTGCATCAAAGAATAACAGTTCATCTACAGTGGTCACGATATTGTCACCTCGTACGTTTATCAGCTCTGAATCCTATTACCGATTGTATATCACGTCTGCTGCAATCAGCGTAAACAACCCTGCCAAAGGTCCTTGATTGTCTCTTCGTAATCACCATCGATTATCACAACACGTTCTCCGGTCTTCTGAAAACCATCTATGTATCTCTTGTTGTCTATCGCTAAACCGGCAATCGTACAATCCGCCTCAACCAGCCTGGCTTCTACATCCGATTCATGGTTTATAATCTCATCGAAATGCTTCTCAATATACTCTTCAGTCATGGCAAGGCAAATGAATCTAATATGTGCCTGATACTGCTCGTCAAAATCCTGACGCCAGTCAAAAGGGATATAGCAACCCTCCACAATGAGATTTTGCTTGTTTTCGACTGCCGTCTTTACCATCTCCCGGACAATAGGCCACAAGTACTCCGTTAGCGCAGCGTCATTTTCCGGTGTAAGGTCCGTATTGCCGCTGCGGATCAGCCCCATCTTCAGATGATCGATTGAAAGATACGGGAATTTATACTTTTCGAGCATTTTTTGTGCAAGTACCGTCTTACCGGTATGCGATGCACCTGTTATCAATATGATCATAACTATGAACGCCTCATGATTTTCAGCAAGAAATGTAATGCAATCGATACCACGCTGCTCACTAACAGCCCTATTGCAATTCGGAGAAAAAGACTGTTCATCTTATACATTCTCGCGTAAAAGTCATTCGGGCCATCCATCAATGCGCCTCCCCGCCAGTAATACCATCGACTGATTCCGAAAGCGACTGCTGCGCCAATAAAGAGAATGGCGCCTACGATTAATAGAATTCTTTTTTTGTTGCGCATATTAAACCACCTTGCTGCTTGACACCCTAAAATATGGCGACAGGCACCAAAAAGAACTATAAACTAAGTTTATTGTATCTTTAATGGTGCCTGTAATACCAGTTAAATCATTATTTATCTTTTCTCTTCATGGAACTATACCAAGTTAATCGAACTCCTTAGCCATATTCGTTATCGACTGCCTATACCGGCATCCAATGCAATAGTCCATGTTTTTTGTCATTTTCTCAATTTGCCATTTCCCGTTTCTCTTTACAAGAGGTATATAACAAGTGATTTGGGTCAGTGGATATGTCTTGTTTTTCTTTATGGCTTTATTCATGAATTCATATGTCTTTGCTTCCATGTTTTTTGAATTGATCGCGTTGGGATGTTTTAAATTATACGCAACCATACTCCAAAAGGCATCCCTATAAACATAATATAGGTCATAGTAAGTGACTTTGACTTTCGCTTTCGCCTTGTTTCCTTTAATTGATACCTTTTCGATCTTATATTTCAAATGCTTGTTGTGCACCTGCCGGATGGTTGCGGCATATTTAGACTTCTGATTAAAAGTATAAAAGCCGCTCCTGTATTTGCGAGGCTGAAAGCACTTTACGATACCAGACGAATTATAAGCTTTCACATTTTTCATCAATTTGACCACTTGAGCTCTGACTGCCTGTTCATTCTTGTTAGTCGCAGCAAGTGCGTTCATGGAAGCATGATTCATCATGAATACCATAATCAGCAAAAAAGCTATAATCCTAATTGTCCTTCTTTTCATTTCTTTCCCCCTCATTGGATGTTTGTATCTAAAACTATTACATGCATCGAAGAGTTTGATGGCTCTTTTCTTTCTCTTACGGTGCCCGTCATTACAGCTCTACCTCTACATATGCCAGCACTCCCTTAGGAAGGACATACATAACCTTGCCTTCGACGGTATCTCCAATCTTGTCGTAGAGACGACCGGCGCTGTAACTCTCGCCCTGAACGGTTCGAGGACTGTTAGCAACATATCCGATCTGACCGAGTCCCTCCATTTCTACCTTGATAGCCTCCTTATCAAATTCGTTGTCAGGTTCCTTGACAAGCTTAACAGACATTCCAGGCTCAAGGAAATCCTGACCGAAGCGATAGCATGTTCCTGTGATAGTGAAAAAAATCTTGTTCATTTCTGTACCTCCGTTTTCACTGTATTGACTCGTTTTCCATTTCTTTGAGTTATATACAGTTTCTCAAAACGGGTGTACATTAGTTTGTTCAGAATGAACGTTCGAAAGGTGCCAAAAACGCGCCAACTCTTGATCGAAGATCATAACCCCCATTATCCGATCTTCCCAAGCACCTTGCCGATGCTGTCATGGAACACCAGGTCCGCCGCGCCTTCCATCTTTGTTTTACCTTTGTTGATGATCACAAGATGTCTGCCATGGAACATGTGCGCCAACTGTGCTGCTGAGCCAACCTCCAGCGACGTGCCCCCAATGATCAGGCAGTCCGCCGAGTTGATCAGCCCGATCGCATTGGAATAGGCCGGCTGAGGGAGGTATTCACCATACAGCGTGACGTCCGGTCTCACGACCTTTCCGCATTTCGGGCATCGCGGCACCGCATCGTTGCTGTCAAAAACGAAATTCACATCATACTGTTCATGGCAAGAGACGCAGTGATTTGTCCATATCGTCCCGTGTATTTCCTGCACGTTCCGACTACCCGCTTTCTGATGCAGACCGTCGATATTCTGCGTGATCACGCCCTCCAGCCTGCCGGACTTTTCCATTTCCGCAAGCTTGAAGTGCGCCGCGTTCGGCTCTGCTTTCCTTGCATCCATATTTTGCCTATAGTAGTCAAAAAAGAGCTCCGGCCGGGTCCTGAGACACTCGCTGCTCAGAAGATACTCGGGCTTATACCGCCCAAATGCTTTCACTCTCTTTTTGTACAGCCCGTTCTTGCTCCTGAAGTCAGGAATGCCGCTCTCCGTTGAGACACCTGCCCCGCCCAGGAACACGACTTGCTCCGACTCAAACAGGATGTCATTGAAAGCGTCGTATTTCTGCTCCTCGCTGAGACTGTTGTAATAACGGTGTTTTTCCCGTTCTGATATGAATGATTTGATCATCGCTTTGCTTCCGTTCTTTCACTACACCTCAAGAATGTTCTATCGATAGTCACTATATATCGTATTCAGCGAATCTCCGCAAATTCTCTCCAGCTTCTCATCAATACCAATTTATATTTAACTCGTTTTAATTCACCTTCTTTACTTAACTCTTCTTACTCCACAATTTGGTACTTTGCATACTTTCCGCCATTCAGCAGCATTATTTTATTCTCGTTTTGAAGTTGCTTAATAATCTTATACGCTTGAGATGGCGTAACATTTAAAAGGTCTATAATATTCTGCTTTGTGATAATTCCATTCTGTGTTCTAGCTAGTTTCATTACCAACTCAGGATATCTAATGTTATCGATATCTGTTTGCCTAACATATTGTATGGTTTCATTTTTTTCTCGATAAATCTTTTTCCCCATGATAAATGTGCGATTTTTACCACTACCAGTTGCTTCGATCAAGCCCGTCTCTATCATGTTTTCAACAGCAGCCCTTACCTTATTTTCACTAAGGTTAGTTACTTCAACAATTCTTTCAAGGCTGCACCGCCTTTCATTGTTAAGCAAAGAGAGAATCATCAGTGTGTAAATTGATAAAGGTTTTCCTTGCCTATTTTGTTCGTCTGCCACAAGTTTTGCGAAAGAAAGATCTGCCTTTGCTCTCTGAATGAAAAGTTTTACAGTTCGACTTGTAGACTCAGAATAATCTGGCCAGGGGCGTCCAAATACAATTGACCCCTCATAGATACGGTCAATGCCTCGCCCTGTCTTCTCCGCTAAGCCAATTCTCTTCATTGCATCTGCAAGTGCAGGATTTCTTCCGTGCGGTTCCACAGTTAATAGGTTCTTAAGATTGACACCATCAATAAAACCGCCTGGGTTACTAATAACCATTCCTTCATCGTCAATAAGCACACGAACACTTCCCAGCATGGTGTAATCTCTATGGCAAAAAGCATTCACCAAACCTTCTCTAAATGCAGCCCAATCAAATTCTGGAATTGGTATTCTGAATAAGCCATATTCGGTTTCTCTCTCTGGATTCCATGGCTTCAAGTATGTCTCATAATTTTCAAACAACTCAAGAAGAGGTTTAGAACTATCCTCGTTCATCCTAACAGCTGTTCCTTCTAGAACCTGAAACGTTGATCTAGCGGTCGGCATCAGTTCAGCTATACGTTCTTCCTTCCCAATCAGAAGCATTCCTGCCACAGTCGGTACATATTTTCCACCCACCTCAGTAATAAGGCGCAGAGCTATGTCCAATTCATCATCTGGCAATGTAAGTAGTGTCTTTTCACCGCCCTGCCTATTCTGAATAATTCTTCTCAACCTAACCCTTTGATTTGGATCCAAGTCATCAAGTACTGCGCCAGCAAGAGGTTGAGCAGAATAATCCAGCATACCTAATTCTGCCAATCTGGACGGAATCTCATATGGATACATTGGAATCACTTCCGGAGTGCCATCAAGTTTAAGTCGCCGCCGAAGGATTCTGCCTGACGAAGTGGATACAACTCCTCTGCTTCTGGGGATTTCAATTTTCAGGACATCCTTTCCTTCTGTGATTACCTCTGCTCTAACAGCTATAGGTGGAACAGTATTATTGGCGATAAGAGCAGCCACCCCAATTGCATCCCTATGTTTCTTATTCACACCGGTAATAGTTCCATCATCTTCTACGCCAAGGTAAAGAGTGCCTCCAATTGTATTTGTCATTCCAACAATTTCATCGATTAAGTCCCGATCTGGATAGGACTTAATATCGCTTTTAAATTCAATGTCCAATGTCTCTGCTGTAGGAATTGTTCTCATAAACACCCTCCATTACAATTATCTTAACTCAAATTGTAACTCTTTTAACGCGTTATGTCGAGCATCTTCATCATTTTAACTCGTTTTAATTGAGTTAAAATCAATTAAATGCTTGAGTTAAACTACCATTCTCATTTTATCTGTTTTCATTTGACTAAAACAGTATGTGATCCTCATATTAAACGAGCACGATATAAAGTTAAGAAGCCGTCTGACCGGCCACGAATGGATAATAGTATCACCTTATGACGGCTCTTCCTGCGAAATTTTGCACCGGCACTCCGACCGGAATTCGTTTCACCACCAAAAGGGACAGCATTCCTGTCTGTCTAAAGCACTGGATTATATCCGCAGCCATGACTGCTGGTACAGTAAAAAAGAGAGGCTTTCAGCCTCTCTTCACCTTCACAAAAGGCAGCAAAAAGGCAGCTTCATTCCGCAGAAGCTGCCAAAAATCAAATATCATCTTTTTCATGAACCTATGCTCCCGGCCGCAAACATGATCAGAACGGCCCTGCGCCTGGGTTGACAGCACCCTCCCTCGGGGATACAGTAGATGCATCAGATCACTTTATGAACGGGAGCTTGTCATGTTTGAAAAGAAAATCGAGATTTTCAAGAAAAAAGACCGGGCAGCCTGGACAGAGATCCGGGATCTTCTGAAAAAGGAAGGGGTTGCCGGCATAAGCGCAGGGCACTATCTGCAGGAATCCGTAATGGCAGGCGGCTGCGGAGCCAAGCTAGATCCCAGGGATTTCGGCAAAAAAGGAAAGATCGACAGAGATATCTACTATATCCGCGTCAGGGCAGCCGACGCAGACCGGGTCAGGGAGATCCTGAGAAGGAACGGGATCACGGCCGGCATCGACGAAGATCTGATGACGGACGCCGCCCTGAAAAAACGCCATTCCTATATCTGAAGGGTCATTTCCTGCAGAGTCATCCGTATCAGGTCCTGTGCCGCGTCTGCGATGCGGTTCAGCTTCCTTATGCGTACAT
>Ga0256405_10011608_pt1 | contig 11178 bp, 8 predicted proteins | sample RumenRJG_02DNA_FD_189096 | JGI IMG/M metagenome (GOLD analysis project Ga0256405, IMG submission 189096) | Bovine rumen microbial communities from Lethbridge, Alberta, Canada - RJG_02 | ecosystem: Host-associated > Mammals > Digestive system > Stomach > Rumen | place: Canada: Alberta | collected...
CTACCCCCCCCCATTGTAAACCGTTGATTTTCAACGGTTTGGGCGATTCTTGTTTCAGCTAACGCATCCTTCACGTTGAACGTGATGTATTCGGACACAGTTGCACAATCAGCAGTTTCTTCATTCTCGTCCGCACAGGAAGAGAAGAAAGCAGGAAGGATGACTGCACCAAGTACAAAAGTCCCCTTCAGTAAATTGATAAAATTCTGTTTCATAATGATGTAATTTAATGAATAAAATATTGAAAAAAATGATGTATGATGTAATCAGTTATTGTTGCTTCTTGGGAGTATTATTAGGCAATCGGTTTATCAGATCGTTTTTCTCTTTTTCTAATTTATCTATCTCCATTGTTCGCGAAGAGAGAGCTGCCTCTTTGTTCTTGATTTGCTCTTCGTAACCTTTTTTCATCTGATCTAATTCCTCGTTCTTTGCAGCCACAGCGTTATTGATTTGGTCTTGGATGCTGTTCTCCATCTGCTGTATTTTCTTTTCGTATTGCTTGATCAAATCATCTTTCTCACGTTGGTTACGCTGCTGGATGTAAGGAATGTAACCTTGTTCCGCATACCTTTTCTGTAAATCCTCCCTCAGTTGCTGAAGGTCATTGACATAATTGTCCAAGAAAAGGTCGATGATAGCACCTAAGATAACCTCAATTGGGATGTTCTCTTCATCGGAAACATCTTTATTGATTTCTTCCATTACGTTGAGCAATCGGGTTGCTATCTTTTCAGGAACCTTCAAAGGACGAAAGAGGGGATTCTTTACTGTTTCCTCACGGGTGACCGTCAGGATATCAAGGAACAGATTCCATTCCTTGTTTTTATCTCCTTTCAAGGAGGATAACCATGTGAAAATGTTCTTAACCATAATTAGTTTGTTCTATTAGTTGTTGTTGGACTTTTCTGCTCGCTTATACTATATTCCAAGAAGATTTCCTTGATCATATTCTTGACATCCTGATTGACGCTCTCGAAATTGTCATAGAGCATTCTTTCGCGTGCGTCAATGGAATCGAACTTATAGAATTTTGGAAGTTCTACATAAGCAGCTTCCTCAGCCTTAATCTCCTTCATGTCGAAGTTTGTTTTGCAGTAGAACTTGGAAGTCTTAAATTCCTCAGCCTCCTGGATGTTCATGCTGCCTCCCCTACCTGTCTTGGTGACAACGAAGTCACGAGCCACCTGACCTGCAATCCAGCCGGTCGGCATGTCCGTGATTTTGGAGGCAGGAACGAGGTTATCCATATTCTCGTTCAGGTTGATGGAAGTCTTGTCACGGTCGATGGTGATGCCCTTCTTCAGCTGCACCACCTTGCCAAAGACATCGTTACTGAGCCATTCCAGCGTTTCCTTGTTACGTGCAGAGCCGCTGACTACATTACCGACGGTTGTGATGATTTTCATCATACCTGTCTTGCCGTAGTCGCTTTCCAGCTGTGGTAATTCCTGAAAGCCCAGCGCGACACACACCTTATTGGAACGAGCCGTTCCGATCAGTCGGTCAAGGTTGTGGAAATAGAGCGTCGGCAGCTCATCGACGATGATAGAGACGGGAATGTTCTTACCCTGTCCGCTGTTGACGCGCGTGACCAGTCGGTTCAAGGAAAGCGCGTTCAATGCACCGATGATTTTTTCCTGCTCAGGGTCATTGGCAATCACCAGATAAGACGGATTGGCAGGGTCAGATACCTTCAAGTCAAATTCGTCACCGTTCTTGTGGAAGACCCAGTATGATTCCTTGGTCGCCAAGCGTGAAGTCTGCACGCGAAGCGTACCGATCATACCTTCCAATTGTTCCATTGCCTTATTGTGGAAAGCTGTCATGAATGGACCCAACAGCGGATAGACCTCTGGATCCGTTTCGAGGACATTGAAGATTTCTTCGTAATCATGATTGAGGAACGAGAGGACATGCGGCAAATCCGAATACTTACCTAACCAGTGGTCTGCCTCCACAGGAATGCCCTTTTGGTTGAAGACCCTTCCCGTCAGCTTCTTGTGATGGGTTAATTTATCCTCGGTGTATTCAGGAATCAGTTCGTTGCCGTCCTTATCATAAGGCATCTTCTTGTAATTGACAAAGAAGTAGAAGCAAGCAGCCAAGAAGTTCACGGCTGATGTGGTGAAGAACTGGTCTGCACCGCCACCACCCTCCTTACCCTTGGCAAAGGTCTGGATTAGCGTTTCCGCAGTTTCAGAAGCAGCAGCCAAGTTCGGGATGTATTTCTGCTGGATAGGGTTCACCCGTCGGCTATATTCAATGTTCACAAAGTTGATGACGTTGAATTTGCAGCCAGCAGGAAGCTTGTTCTCCTTCTTGTTCTTCAGGTAGTGATAATAGAGTTTTGTGGCAAGGGTCGGAAACTTATAGTCATAGACCACCATCGCAAAACCCTTTGCGCTGTGTTGCCGTATGAACGGCTCGATGACGGAGAAAGTTTTACCAGATCCAGGCGTACCCACTACCCAAGTGCCACGGAACGGATTGATGATGTTGACCCATCCCTTGCGGAATTTACCCTTATAGTAATAACGCATGGGGATGTTCACCGAATATTTGTTCTCCTGTAATTCCTCACATTGCTCAAAGGATTCGTTCTCAAAGTTGAAGCGGTCTTTCAGGAAGCTTCCTTTGAGGAATTTCGAGATGTTGTCCAAGGCGACGTGTGTCATCACCACGCCAAGGATAGAAGTGAACATGTAGAGGTAGATGCAGAGGTCAAACCAAAGGAATTTCACTCCTGAAGGGAAATAGAAGAGGAACACCGAAGCCACAATCAGGACAAGTCCGATTGACAGTGGCCAAATCACCTGCTTCTTTGCATCGAAATCCAATTGTTTCTTATTGATGGTGCCGATGCAGGTAACGATGACAAGCAAGAGCGTCACCATCTTACTGAAAGGCATGTGGTTCTCTTGGTAGATCACCATGCGCCCTATTCTCTCCTGTATGTTCTGGATGATGGGGTGGCACTGATCCAGCAAATCAGGCGTAACAGCATATTCTACAAACTCCAGAAATATGGAGATATAGATGGCAGCTCGCAGCACCTTGTAGAATCCTTGTAGTTCTTTAGTCTCTTCCATGAAAGTTGAAAATTGAAAATTGAAAGTTGACCAGCCCACGCGCTGGGCGATTGTGCCATGCAGCGAGGGTGTTGGTTTATCATTAGATGACTGAGCGGTAGAACACCCTAAATTCCATCAGGAAATCGGATGGTTTTACCGTATTCAACCGTTCTTGAATGTTTTGGGGTTTCTGCTCGATGATGTGGCGGTAAGCCTCGACCGGCACCAGTTTGGTGCTCCAGAAATCGTGCGCCAGCATTTTCGGAAGGAGGCGGTTCTTATTGACTTCCTTGATGAATTTCTCCAAGTCATAAGAATAGATGTTGTACACCGTCAACATTGCCAGTCCGTCCTCCTTCACCACGAGGGCGATGGCTTTCCCGTCCAGCATCTTCTCGGCCATTTGGTCTATAGCGTTTTGGTTGTATTGTGTCATAATTATCGTAGATTGTTATGTTATCGATGTAAGCCAGAACCGTTGAGTGCGCAGGTTTCCCACCTGTCCCTGCACTCGGCGATGATTTTCGCACGGCGATCCATGTCGTAGTGAGCGTATCGGAACTTCACCAGGTGCAGCACCTCGGCAAAACTCGTGTATTTGACTGTTATCGTCAGTCGCTTCAGGAGTTTGTTGAACTCGCGCAACTTGGGTCTGATCTTGCCGAAAATCTGCATTTTGTCCTTTTCGGTCATCTTGGCATGATCACGCACGATAGTGATGATGTCCGCACCGATGTCAGAAGCACACATGTATAATCTTGTATATACCTTGTTTTTGCTTCCTGACAAAGCCACAGCGAGCGTGTTTTCAGGACAGTCGCCCAACACTTCAAGAAACTCCTTCATGTGCATCTTGGTCTGGTTCAGCTCGTAGTAGATGCCGTAAGCCTCTGCCACGGTGGAGATGGCATCATGGAAATTATTGAGGTAATTGTCAAATTCCCGCAAGAAATCCGTATTCCTCTCCAGCTTTTCGGCCAGCATGTAATACTCAAAATCCAAAGCGGAATATCGGCCATTCTGAGCCTTCAAGGTCTTTTCCATCTTAGACCTTCTATCTACAATCAGGCCAGCTCTGAAAGGATCCGTGCCAGATTGCGCTTTTATTGCCAAGCAACATTGTATGAGTACTATGAAAACTATTATTTTTTTCATTGTTGATCCTCCTATTTATGGTTTCAGTTCGGCACATCTTTGCCATCTATCCAAAGCATCATAAGCCAGTGTTTTCTTATCTGGCCTGACGATTTTGTATAGATAGGCTTTTTTCACATCCACCAGATTATAGTATGAGATGCTGAGTGCCAATCGTTGCAACTTTTTATTCAGCGCATGGATGGTGTCATCCAGCATCCAGAGCATTTGCGTACGTTCCGCACCCGTCATCATGTTATCGCTACCACCTTTTGCCACGCAGAGACCTAACAGTCGATAGGTCTTGAAGATGTCGGCAGCGACTTCCACATAAAGGCGGTTCAGCGCAGCAGTAGCGATAATGCCCTGTGGGTTCTTCGCACAAGCCTTCTTGACTTGGTTGACCCAATATAAAGTCTTTACTCCTTCTGAATACAGGGTTGTGCCAGCTTTCAATGCACTGGCATAACCGTCCACTGTTTTCAGGTAGGAATTATATTTACTTTCCCATCCTTCCATGATGGAAAATTCACCAATCATGAAAGCTGCTGTAGCAGCGATGGTGTCTTGTGCTCGAATCTGGGCATTCACCTTATCTTGCAGGGAATCCGTTTCCCCTGCAATAATGACATACTGGATAGGATGTCCTGCTGTCGCACTCTGTGCCCAGCAGTATGTGCCACACAGCCATGTCATTACTGTTATGGCTACGGCTGTCCTCCAATTAACGATTAGTGATTTCATAGATACCCTTCCTCCTTTTATTTGATTCCACACGATTTCTGATCTCTTGAATCATATCTTCCTGCTCTTTCACGCCGATGATATCCAATGTTCTCATGTTCCTGTCACCTGAGAGCAGTGTGACTGTCTTGATGCGCGTGAGTTGTTGAATCAGGGAACGTGTCTGCTGGTAATCCACCACACGGTACAGTTCCATGTAATCCGTCGTGTAATAAAACACGCCATGCAGGAAGATGATTTGTTCATCGGTGATGATGTATTCCAGTTTCATGTACCAGAAGAACTGGTAGAATGTCCATACCAATGCCGCGAATCCTGCATACAAGCAGAGTTCGTGCAAGAAAAAGATATGGAAAGAACTGAAATAAAGCAGCATCACCGTCACGAACAGGTACGGTGTCAGGCAGATGATGACTTGCCTCCAGTCTGGTCGATGTATGAGTGTTTTGAACATAGGCGTTTCGCTAAATGATAAATGATAAATGATAAATGAGAGGTGAGGCAGCGCATGGGCTGGTTAGAGACTTCGACCGACTGTCACGTTAGGTTCTGCCTGTCGTGCCTGTCTGTCCATACTCTCGAAGTTAGCCGCAGAAATGGCAGGAATGCCAGCGGCCACACCTGGCTTATAGTAACCTTCAGCCTTGACGGAAGACGCATAGATTTCAGGCTTGTGCATCGGCGGTCTTGGTCCACCGAGGACATCCATGCCGAAGCGTAAGGTCTCCGTACCTACGACCAGAGCTGCAAGAATGGCAGCACCGACATTGGTTCCCATACCAGGTCGAGTTTTCAGATCCACCTCATTGAAGATTTTAGAGAACATCTTCATGCGTTGGTAGTCATCGACCGCAAGGAATCGGTCATATTCCTTTTGTGAGATCTCATGCGTCACAGCCACACCGTCAAGGACGGCAGTCATCTTATACTTACCTGTTTCTTGAACAGGTTCCACTTGGATAGCAGACACTTCCACCTCTCTACCGTGCCGACCTTCACGGTAGAAAGCCTTACGTTCATTGAGGTCTTGTAGTTGTCTCCCATCCACTTGTGCGGATGTGCTGTGTTCCACAGACTGCTCGATGTAATTGCCTCGTGCGGCCATGTACATGTCATCGCCGACCGCGTTGCCATGCACTCGTTTCAGTTCCACCTCTTTGAATACCTTATCAAAGAGCATGAGGCGGTGCTTGTCATCCACCGCAAGGAACTGATCGTAATCCTTTTGGTTGATGGGGTGTGTCACTACGTGTCCGTTGATCACGGCACTCATCAGGTAGTGGTCGCCCGCAGTCTTCTCGACCCGAATTTCACCGACGACCAAACCACGACCGTGTTTTTCGCCTGTGAACCATCCCATGCCAGCCAGTGCAGCATCCTTGCCATTGATGGCATTCGGGTCTTGGCGTATGCGTTCCTCCTCCATGAGGATTCGTTGCTGTTCCTCCGCTTGACGCGCCCTTTCAGCCATTTGCCTTTCATATTCAATGAAAGGAGCTTCCACCTCCTGTTTGGCCTCCTCCTTCCAAGGAATTGCAATCAGGTCTTTGCTCTCCAGCATTTCCTTGGTGATAGGTTGTGCAAAATCCTTTTGGAAGACGGTGTTCAGCAGCGCGATACGCTTATCCAGCGAAACGCCGTCTTTGCCGTCCAGATGTTCCGCTGTCAGCAACTTATATTCCTCTGGTGTGAGGTCATATCTGGTGTTGACTCTGGTCGAGGCAAACTGTTGCTCGATGGTGTAAGCACCATCTCCACCATCCCGAATCACGATACCGTGTGATTTCAGGACTTCTTGCCATTTCTCATTATTGAAATAGACGTTGGATGTGATCGCCTCAGAGTAAGGCGTAGCCTGTCCCTGTTGTCTGGGTTCAGCCTCAATCATCTTTATATTAGTGGCGACACTATCCAATTCCATTTGTGTAGCTTCATGTTGTGGCGTAGGACTGCCCTTGTAATAGAACCCCATGCTGGATGCTTTGCCTCCACGGGAAAGCATTCTCGTCGAGACCACTTCACCAGGTCTCAGCGAGCCATCGGGTCTTTCAAGGACATGGATGGAGCGATTCATCCCGTAACGGGGTCTCCATCCAAGGAAATCGCCACCCCATCCCCACATGCCACGATGAAGAGGCATGTAAGGCCGTCCAAGTCCGTATTCACCATTGTTCACACGGTACCCATACTGACCGATGTTCACCATGCCGCCGGCATTGAAAGCCACGACTTGGTTTGCAGGAACATCGAAATCCTTGTTCACGATGCTCACGAAAGTCCTGTAAGCTCTTGAATTGAGCGAGTTGCTACCCCACTCCATCAGGCTTTTGGCCTGACTGTTATCCAGCTTGTAAGTGATGGCGGGAGAATCGTGTCCCATCACGACCATCTGAAAGTTGCCAGCGGCATCCGTCGTGATGTGCGCTTGCATACCGTTTCGACGGAGGACATCTTGCAGTCCTCTCGAAACATCCTGCATCTGCGGGAATCTGTTATATCTGTTTCCGATGATAGCCATAGTTCAATAGTTGAGAGTTTAGGGGTTAGAGGTAAGAGGTGAAAGGTGAGAGGAACACCTTAATACCTTATTTATTTTTATAAAGGATGACGCACGCATTTCTATTGGCGGTGAAAGGCTTGTACTTATTCGTACCACCTTCATTATAGAGGGAAATGCGTTGGGCATCGATATTGTATTTCTTCACCAGCTCATTGGCGATATACTCTGCTCTGCTTTGTCCGAGCAGCTGGTTACGCTCCGCGTTTCCAGTATGGCTGTCCGCTGCACCGATGATGTGTGCATACAGGTTATATCGGTTCATCACCTTGGCGATAGCCTCAATATTGACCGCTTGCACGGCATCCGTCAGGACAGTGGTGTTGAGTTGGAAGAAAAAGAAGACGGGTGCGCCGACCTGTTCCTGTCCCTCCTGAAGGAAAGTCAGGTATTTATCCACAAAAGAAGAATCCTCTTTTGCAATGACAGGATCGTCGAACATGGCTTCCCCTACCCATTGGTTGCGGTTCTTCAGTCGTTCACGGAGCGCATTCAATCCGCTGTAGTTATTCTTCGGTTGTCTCTTTTCGCCAACCGTGTCTTCGACTTCAAGGTCTTGTTGGATCGTGTAGATTTTCTGACGTTCCGCTAAGGCGCAACGGCTGATATATTCCAGCAGGACATCATTTTGATAGATGTAAGGCATCGGGTCAATTACCCTCTTCCAACCATTCTTGCCAATGGTGGTTGTGAAGCCAATGCTTGCTTGAAGGAGGTTATCACCGAAAGCATTGGATTTGCCGTATCCGTCAAAATCTTGAAAGGTCGTTGTACCACCGATTTCCGCTGTCAGATGCCACCTATCAGCGATGTGGTAACGACCAATGACACCATACGAAAAGGCAAATGGCTTGTGGTGGGTATAGGCATTTCTAATGATTCCGACACCCAGGTATGGAATGCAATCCCACTTGGGCAGCATTTCAGGGTCATAACGGAAATGCGATGTCACGTTATACAGCAGATCAGCGTGTACACTCTGATAGTTCCTGCTTTTGATGTCGGAATCCAAGAGCTGAAAGCCTTGGTAGGAAACACGTCCCCCCACATGAGGGGTGACCCATTTGCCGATGGACGCATGGACTACGGGTTTGAGGCAGCCAAAGAAATCTTCACATCCTACGGGTGTTCCGATGAAAGCCGAAAAACCTCCCTGAACAGACAGAAACCAATTGGATTTCCAACCTTCATCGATAAACACCCCATCCATGTATGAGGGTGTGATGGGTTGGAAGACTTGATCTGAGAAATCAGATCCGTTGTCACTATCGCCAAACTGATTGGCATGGGCTGTGGTCATTGTGATGACAGCAGCAATGAGTAGAAAAAGCTTTTTCATGTTTACCTGTTTTGAATTAAAAATTGCAGGTCAAATTTACACATTATATATAGGAGGCGGAAATTGTGCAAGAAAAAAATCGTGAATCTCTGAAAAGGAGTTTTTTTTATCTCCGAATCAGAGATTCGCGATGTTTTGAGGTCAGTGAGCGCGAAAATGTAGGATGAAATTAGAAACGAAGAAAAAGGATGAACCCCAAGAGTTTCACAACTGTCGGGGTTCTCATCATGACACAGAATTGTGTTTATTCTTCGGGGACGGGACGGATGGGATAAGCATATACCTTGGCCGCTATCACTGTAGAGGTAAAATTTCCATTGGAAATATACCCTAACCCAGAAATACTGTTGTCATTCATATAATTAGGGAATGACGCTGTTGAGGTATTTGCATAAGCCGTACTCCCGATAACCCTAAATGTACCATCTCTATAAACATATCCAGTAGCAGGGAACCAAATAAAAGGATTTTTTTCTTTGAAAAGAACCTTAAATTTAGGAATAGTCTGTTTAGTACCATATAGAATAGTGTATAGCGTTTTTGCAGGTACACAGAACCCAGGAGGACATGGGTCGTAGATGGTTTTGACGGTGTACGTCACCCCGTCCCTATAATCTTCAGCTCCATTCCACAAATTATAATATTTATGATTATTAAATGCGTGTGAACTATAATTTCCTGTATAATAATGTGTCAATGGATTTTTTATTCCCTCTGTTAAGGAATTTGACGCCATTACTACATTTTGCATTACAGGATTACCCGTAATATCATACGCGGCATGTCGTTCTGCATTCATACCGTCTGATGGAATTTCGGGGTCTTTTCTACCCCATTGATAATAAGTATTATATCCTGTTGTTATGAAATTATATTGTTGAATAATAAAGGTTTTTTCTTCACCTCCTGATTCGCTTTGCGTTACCTTAATTTTACAGGATCTTATAGAATATCCTGCTGTTGGTAAACGGGTGGATGTGTTCACCCAACCAAGGTTGATAGGAGTTACATAATATGTTTGAGAAGAATGAGCAGTGTTAGTAACTTTAGTGAGATTGCTGAATGTTTCATTTGTCACCCAGATATGCCATGACCACACGACGGTTCCGCTTTTGGTGGCGGCGATGACGGCATTACCTTCAGCAATATTGGTGGAACTGACGGTGAAGGTCAGATAATCACCATCAATTCCGACGGCTGAGATTAGACCGTTCACGTCCTGCCAAATAAGGGAAGCACCGTCAGGAGTGGCAGAATTATTTTTTAGCCACGGGTCGGTGATACCGATGCCATCATGATTAAGAAATGGAGTAAGATAAGTGTCGCTATTGCTTTCAACCATTGGATCAAATGCCACTGTGTTTGTTTCTCCGTTCTTGATGGCGTTACCGTACACGAGGGGCAGCTTATAAGTGCCAGGAGCGTGAACCATGTAGCAGTTGGCAGTGTTACGAGTGGTGGTATTGCCCTGCACGTCATGAAGAGAAAGGTCATAATCTGCGACGGCAGCATTTGCTCTTAATTGTTCTGTAGGTGTATATGTAGAAGCAACATTAGCACTGACGGAGACGGTATAATTTGTTGTTGTTATACTACCACTGCCAGATGCCGTGAAAGCCGTCAACCATGACGGCTTGGTGGAAGACCAAGTACTACCTCCGTCAGTAGAGTATTTGGCTGTCCATGCCACAGGTTCTTGTGTTCCATCAGCTTTTTCTTTATATGATTGTATTGTGTATTGATCGTCACCTCCACCTCCATCAAATGCAACATTATCTATTACATTTAGATAGAACGTAGTACCTTCTACAGAAATGTGGTACGTGTAACTCTTCCCAGCCACCCATGAACCGCTAAGGTTACACTCGTAAGAGTTATCCGAAGTGATGACGACGAGCTTAGCACCAGACGGGATGGTTTGGGGCAGCATGAGGAAGATGTTGGAAGTGCCGGTCAGGTCAACGGTCGCACCAGCAGCGACATTCGTGGAAAGTGAGAGCGAGAACGGATTGCTGGTACTGGAGTTGACAGCAGATCCGAGAGTCCATGTACCGTTATTGAGTGTTCCACTGTACTTGACACCAGTGATGGAGATGCCAGTGATGGTGACGGGCGAAGCCCCGTCATTGGTGTACTTGACCTTGATGGCAGAAGTATGGTGGTTGAAGGATAGGCTGACAGGTGTCTGAGGAGACCCACAAGCCTTATTGGTGACCTGAGCCGTCATGACATCCTGCTGTGCGGAGATGGAAGACGGAACAGTATAAGCATAAGTAGGAATGCCGTTGGACGATGCCGACGAAGATACGGTGAACGCACTGTTCCCGTAA
>Ga0256405_10011609_pt1 | contig 11177 bp, 5 predicted proteins | sample RumenRJG_02DNA_FD_189096 | JGI IMG/M metagenome (GOLD analysis project Ga0256405, IMG submission 189096) | Bovine rumen microbial communities from Lethbridge, Alberta, Canada - RJG_02 | ecosystem: Host-associated > Mammals > Digestive system > Stomach > Rumen | place: Canada: Alberta | collected...
TGACCATGAGGTCACCGCGTTTCTGATTTATATTCCTCCTTTTACCGGTTTGAGTAGACATCTTCCAGTATAAAGAGGCATGAAAAAAGCACAGTGGCCTTTTTCATCCGACTGCGCATTGGCCTTTTCTTCCCGCACCCCCGAATGGCCCTTTTTATCCGACTCTAAAGGGGGCCTTTTTCACCCGACCCGAACACTTCTACCGGAAAGAATCGCGACCCATACAGTAAACAAAGCGGCAAGCAGGAAACCTCATTAGATAAATAATACGGAGGAAAGTCGTTAACGCAGCACTCCTACCAGATCGATGACAGAGGATCATCTCTTCTGTCATACTGCCCCACAAGAAAATCCGGAAGCCAAAGGCCACATTACTGTGAACCCGGCAGCTTCCGGACCTTTTTTCATTTCAGGGTCATTTCAGGGCCTCTCCCCCAAACTCAACACGCTTTTTCCCCCAAAGTCTCCCCCAAGGTTTTGGGCTTCTCCCCCAACCTTTTTGGAGAGCCAAATTGTTTACTGTTCACATAAATCGTCCACCTTTGTAAAGAAACTATCTTGTGGCATTTCACTTTATTTATGAATTACGTCATTCCATTTATAATCGTTTGCAACAATTCCGTCTAAAGATATAAGACAACTTTTCCTTTTATTATAATTCCACTTATTGGGACCTGTATTGAGTACAAAAAAAACGTTTTTCCTTGCTCTCGTTATTGCTACATAGAATAGACTTACCTGTTCGCAAAACTTTTTTTGCATAATTCCTGAAAAATTAAATTTACAATAACCAAAGCCTTCACTGCAACTATATGTACTATGGCAAGTATTACAACAATGCGAATTTGGGAAAACATATGAATTGTTACCTGGAAGAATAACATAATCCCACTCTAATCCCTTTGCTGAATGGATAGTAGTTAGAATAGCCCTTTCTTGCAAATGCTCCATCATATGCCGTAAGCCTTTGCTTTCAAGTACATTTGCTATTTCGATAAATCTCTCTTGGGTGTTTAACCTCCATTTTGAAGCTTCATCAAATAATACCAATAAGAGCTTGTATAATGAATCAAAAACAAATTGTTTTTGTCCAGAGTCGACTATATCGCTCTGCCTCTTAAGAATCTTCTCAGCACATATTTTTAAATCATGCTTGGTGGCTCTTCCGTGCACTTCCTTATAAAATTCATCTGTCGCAACTTCATAAAACTTGTCAACTTCAGGATCATCATCATGGAATAACGCATTAAAAAATGAAATATTCTGTTTTTGCAATTCTTCTACAATAGCTGTTCCCTGCCACGATGACATAACTAAAATTGCAACATTTGAATTGGATTTTTCAATTATGGTTGATATACCTTTTGCAATAAAATGATTTTCTGCATCATCGCTTTTAAGCTCTTTAATGTTGGCTTTTGCACTGTTTCCATTATAAGAATAATTATCTGCATAACTTCTTATTAAAGAGTCTAAGTCTTTCATATTTTTATTGAATCTAAAGCGATAATTATGCTTAAATATAAACTCTGTTGTCTTTCCATCAGTCTTAATAAGTCCAAAAACATCACTGATAGCACCTAAAAAACCATATATCTTCTGTATATCATCTCCGAGAAAGACAGTCCTGTTGTTGAACAACTGGCTAACCATTATATATTCTAGAAGATTAATGTCCTGATATTCATCGATAAAAATTAAAGAATAATAATTCTGATAAAAAGTGCGAATAACATCATTTTTAAATAATTCTATCGCTGCAACAATCATTCCATTGTATGTAATTACTTTTCTTGGAATTAATTGTTCGCTTATGATATGCCAATACGCTTCAACATCTTGCGTATCTAAAGTGGCCTTCTTTAGTTTGTCAGAAAACGTATTGATAACCTGAAGTGAAGGCTGATTTACATACTTACCTATATGTTTTTCACTATCATCTATAATTTGAAATTGATCGATCTCTTTGAAATTTTCATGGATAACATATCCATGTTTTTTTAGAATCTGCATTGCAAATGTATGATAATTTGCAACATCGACATGCTTAATATAATAGTTAACATTATCGACTAATTCTGGCAATATGGAATTAAGAGATTCCTTAATATGCAATGCAGCATTAACACTAAAAGTTAAAGCCAATATTTTCTTATGAGAGGGAATATTTCCTACTGCCAGCTCATACGCTATTTTCCCAATCATAGCAGTTGTTTTTCCGCAACCGGCTGAGGCAGTGACAACTACTTTGGCATCCTGACAGTAGATGAAACGTATTTGATCCTCGTCATTAGAATAATTAGCTCGTATTTTCTCCTCTATCGACATGCATGCACCTCAGCGTTAATGGTGGTGATAGCTTTCTTAAATGCAGTGGGGATTGTTGTAACATATTCCGCTAAAATTGTTCCTTTATATGCATTTTTTGAGGATTTTAGTTTTTGCAGTTGTTCCTCTTTATTGCTATCAAGTAGTTCTTTGGACGTTTTATCGTCAACGATAATGTTTTCGGGATTATTAAGAAAGGCCGGAACATCCGATATTAGTCCCTGCTTTTTTAATGGATTAATCCAAGAATTAAGCATTTCCAGCTCTTTACAACATGATAGATAATCTTTTAATTTAAAATTGCAATATACATCTGCTTCAAAGTCCATTTGCTTTGTAAAAAAGATGTCTTTTTTATCGCCATATTCGCTTTTTTTATCATTGTCGATCAAGGCAATACAGGCTATTCCAAAGCATTTGTAAAGTTCCATACATTTTAATACACTATCGGCTCCGTCTAGTTTAACAACACCAATACCGTTGGCATCCAAATCAATGTTCATTCTTCTTGCAAATACCGGTATTGCTCCATTTTCAGTATCACCTTCAACAAAGATAATACCTCGGCTAAACATAGCTTCCTTTAGATAAATAAAATTGTGCAACATGTGTTTATATAATGGTGCATTAAGTGTAATGTTCGACCCTGAAATAGCAATTACCTGATTAGATTTCGATTTATATATCCGAATAAACTCATGATAATCATTCAAAAGAATGTTTGGAGAATGCGTAGCGACGAACAACTGCCCACATAAACCATCAATTTCAAATAATTCTTTCAAAAGTTGATTGAAATATTTATTTTTATTCTCAATCACATCATTCATCTTTTTAATAAGATTTCGCTGACGATATGGATGCTGATGAACTTCCGGTTCATCAAGAATCAACACTATTGGGAAGTATTTCTTTTGATCAATCGAGAGCAATCTTTCTTCGAAAATGTCATTAGTATGATTTAATTTAACTTTGCAAATTAGTTCTATTATTTGCAAAATAATATTAAAAGCAAATTGAATTCCCTCTCCTAGAGAATCTAAGCTATGGCCTGATCCGTCCCCTAAGCCAAGTAATCTACAGATAAGGTCATCGCTATCTTCATCATAATAGGCTTGTAATGAATCCCCAGTAATCGAATTAAGATTATTGATATGACCATTAACTTCTTTTACTATTCTTTTCAGCTTCGTTTTTTTGAGAATATCTTTTTCTTTTACCCCTAAGCCTTCAAGGCTTTTTTGAATCATATAATTCAGTGCACGTCCGGACCCGTTGGTTTTACGAAAGTCAATTTCACTAGACGGCATTCTTTGTGCGTAATAATAAAGGCAATTAATCCTCCGTATTATATGACTTGGAATTTCTACATCTCCCGCCTCATCATGGTAATAAATAATCCTATCATCAACTGTTTCTTGAATCGCTTTTACAGTGATTGTATAAGTGTCATCTACATCAAAGTAGTCCTCAAAAAAACCAATCTCGAACATAGAATATGAGATTACAAAGATAACTGAAATGGGGCGAGTAATATCATAAAAATCACTATCTTTAAACTTTCCATTAGAAAGCAGAATATTTATCAGCTCCAATATATTCGTTTTACCCACATTGTTCTCACCAACGAAGAAATTCATATGTGGATCAAAAGAAAGCGTTACACCGTTTAAATTTCGATAGTTATCAATTGCCTTTATTGATGTAATAAACATTTATCATTCAACTCCCAGTGCTTTAAATACGGCATCTTCCGCGCTGTTATAGAAAATGATTTGAAAGCTTCCCATAAGTTCCGGTGGAACGGAACCAAGATCCGCTGCTGATGTAATTGGTAACAATACTTTTTTTGCTCCAGAATCCAGGCAAACCTGCAATGCATTTGCAAGCTCATACACCTTAATCAGCGTGCCGCTGATACTGATCTCTCCCAAGACAGCAAGCGTGCTCAGCGTCGGCTTGGAAAGGGCAATAGAGCATAATGCGATGAGAGTAGGGAGGGCGAGCTTGTCTGTCATACCGATCCCCTGCAGATCCTGATATCCGATAATATAGTCTTTATTCGTCGTGCTGATTGATCCGCTGATCCGGTTTCCGTTTGCCTTCAGGAAGTTGAATGCTGTATTCGTGGCTTCCTTGGCATCCCGGTCAGATCCCAGACCAGTACGGTCAAACTTTCCACTTCCCGGCAGCATCTGCGATTCCAGCCGGAATACACCGATCATCCCGGACTTGCCGCGTGATACTGTATATACCTGCCCCGGATTGCACATGCCCTCCGGAATCAGCTTGCCACCGCCCTGCTCCGGAACTGAGACAAATTTTTCCTCAAAGGTTTCGTTGTCGATGTAGCTGAAGTTTACGTCATAGAATTCCATCCCGCCGAGTTTCTTGAGCTGTTCCTTGACACGGCGGCGCATTTCCAGTGCCATCGTCAGGCACTCTGCAACATCGTCTTTTGTAAAGCTTCCATCCGGATACAAGAGCTTAATGTACCCGTCTACCATCTTACGCACAGCGATGGTGTCTCTCTGATTCAGGTTCCGTCCAAGGCGGAAGTACTGGTCCAGCGCATCGCCATAGTTTTCCTTGCGCAGTTCCCGAATGAATTCCGCCAGATAATCCGTGATGAAACCATAGTCATCCGTAAAGTGTTCCGGACGGAATTTAGGAATTTCCCAACCGGGATTGTAGCAATGCATGCGGTCAAGGAATGCAGTGTCCGTGCCCATTTCCGGCGGGAACGGATCAAAGAGACTGGATGTCTTGAGGAGCACATCCACGCTCTGATTGATGTTCCCGACAAAGACCATGGAAGCAGAGGCAGAGATCTCCTCTTTTCCACGTGCAAAGGATCCGGACGCCATATAGTCCTTCATGATCTGGACTCCATCCTTATCCTTGAAATTAATCCCAGCAACCTCATCAAAAGCGACACAATCCCATAGACCGACAAGTCCGACCTGACGTCTGCCCATGTTGTAGAAAAGATTGGCAACCGTTGTCTGTCCGCCAGACACGAGAATACTATTCGGAGAGATCTCCTTGTACAAATGCGATTTTCCGGTGCTGCGCGGGCCAAGTTCGCAGAAATTGAAATTGTTCTCGACCAGCGGCAGCATCCGGTTCAGAAGCAGCCACTTCTCACGGTACGTGAACTCATCCGGCTCCATACCGGTGGAACGGAGCAGGATATCGAGCCATTCATCCTTTGTGAAGGCTTTTCTGCCTTCTTTCAGTTCCTCAATATCTACATGTGGCATCTGGATCGGTGTCAGAGATCGAATGCGAATTGGTGAAAAGTCCTTTTTCTTCTTGTACTTGACACCAGCATCATTAAATTCTCCATACCCTTCGACATCTGCATCTTCATCCGACTCATATTCCAACTGCACGATACACCAGATTCCTCCGCAGAGAAGGCGATCGTATTTCTCCGGATATGTCTCATCGATCGGAATACCGGTAAGACCCAGATTGGTAAAGGATGCCTCATAGCGATCTTTCTTCAGATTCAGCTGTACAGAGATCATGTCAATGACTGTATGAGAGCCATGCTGCCGGAGCTTTGACAGAACCTTCTGCGCCTCATCTGGGCGGACATAATTATTCGCAAGAATTTGCTTTACACTCTCCATGCCGGACTGCAGGATTTCTTCGTCATCCGAGCTGCAGTACTGCCCTAAAAGGAATTCCAGCACGTAAACCGGGACATTTGCCCCTTCCTTGATCTTCTTTGTCAGATCCTTGCGGACAATCTTCCCGTCAAAATTTTCTCTCAGTTTCCGCCGGATCTCTTCTCTGCGGCTTTCCTTTACCTCTGTATCATCCATAACATAACCCCTGTCTTTATACGCCGAAGCCAAAATCATCGGTAAACGGCAGATCCATGATTACCTGCCGGCTCTGCACCTCTGCCCCGGTTTCATCCTTCAGAATTCTCAGGAAGTACTTGTGGTCACTGCCGTATGCCTTTTTCTTAATGTCAAAATGCAGTGACACCATCCGCTCTCCCGGATTCTGGGACGAACTGTCTGCGGTATAAAGGACTTCGTTGGAGATCACCTCTCCGGCATCTGATTCAAACCGGATGCGGTACGTTGCTGCCTTTACAACGTCACTTACCGGCTGTTCCTGATAGAAGTCCAGCTTCAGCTTCAGGTTTGTGACCTTCCGGATATCCGTGATCAGATTGAACTTCACATCCTCGGTTTCCACTTTTCCCTTCAGCGTCTTTACAAACACGCAGGGAACGATCATTTCCTGCGGAGACGCGCCGCCATGGACATAGTTCATCCCGCCGCCGCACTTGAATACACTCATGCCCTTGGCAAGCGAGATCCAGCGGTCATCCTGATTCTTCAATGCATCCCCAAGCGATACGGAATAAACTCCATCGGCATCATTTCTGGAATCACTGATGATAAACCGGCGATCCGTAAAGGCGGTCTTCCCGGTCATATTTTCCAGCTTATCCGTCTCCTCCAGCTTCCTGCGGGTATAGATAAACCCATGATCTGATGTGATCAGGAACCGGTATACATTACCGCTCTTACTGAGCGTCCGGACAATCCCGAAAACTTCTTCAATCGCTTTGTCGGTCGCATCAAAGACACTGTTTTCCGTCTTCATCGCCTCTCCAGTCGCATCAATCCGGTTATGGTAAATGTAAATAACCTCTTTTCCGGCAGTGAAGCTGCGAAGCTCCTTGCTCTTCATCTGTTTCAGTGAGTCATAATCGATTGCCACAGCATTCCGGTTCCTTGCCTGCAGGATTTTCTCACGATAAGCAGTAGAGGAAGTCGGATTGCCATCTGCCAGAACCTGCGGCGTCTTTCCGTCGGTCATCGTAATCGTATCATGCGGCAACAGCTCTGCCATTCCCACCATGGTGATGGAAGGAAGCGCCGTCAGCATCGGTTCAATCGATGCCTCCATATTGGGATCTTCTCTAAACTGTCCACACAGCTCCTTCGCTGCTTCATATCGGAATGCATCAGAGACGATCACTGCCACCTTCTCTTTCATTGTTGAAACTTTCCGCGAGTAAAAGCGGCTCTGTTCCGTGATGACATAATGCATGGCGTTTTCTGCATATGCTTCATTCCAAGCATAAACAAGTTTTTCGAGATAATCCGTACGGTAAATATTTTCAAGAAGATCTGACAGTTTCTCAAAAACTGCCGTATCTTCCATCTGGTCCAGATTGGTAATAAACTTCCGGTAAGCGGTATCGATCTGATAATCCTCTGCTGTATAGGATTCAATCAGTTCTTTCAGTGTGCTCTTCGGTGCAAAGCCAACCGCATGGAGCAGAGAAAAACCTGCCAGCAGAGCCTGATACTGTGGCTTTCTTGCAAATCCAAAATGAAGTCTCAGACGTTCTTCACAGATTTCCGGGATTGAGAACCCGTTGATCTGTGCCTGCAGGTCTTCCGCCACCTCACGCTCGCAGAGCCAGCGAATAATAAGGTCATCCACCAGCAGGAAGGAGGATGTATGGATCAGCTCCTCCAACGGAACATCAGCAAGCACATCTGCCGCATGCAGTTCCTGTGCTGCTAATTCCGACAGCTCGTCATAGCTCTCCTGATACAGGACATTGTTCTTCATATTCTCCAGAAGAACGGCGATATTGCTCGCCTTACTCTTCATATCGTCCTGCGCATACTGCTTCCAAACATTCGGAACCTGCGTGAGCTGATCCTTAAATGTATCGACGGCAAACAGTGACATCACCAGTCTCATGAGGCTGTGCTTCGGATCAGAATAGCCTAGCCTCTCCTCGCAAAGCTGCCAGAAACAATCGGTAAGGCCAAGTTCATCAAATTTTTGAATGATCACCTGTTCCCGGATATCTCCATACGTCAGGATCGCATAGAAAAGATCATCTGCCGTCGTATTCCTTGCATCTGCTGCCACGCAGAGCGCAATCAACGTAATGGTCTTTTCATTTTCGGATTCAAGATCCATCTCCTGTGCGCGCTCGATAAATGCATTGGTGCGTTTATCCGCTTCTTTTCTCTCTGCGGCATTTAACTTCTGCTTCCCGGCTCCAAAGAAAACATACAGGTCAGACAGAGCTCCGCGCAGACGCATCGGGATATGCAGATCTGCCGCAATGAGCGACAGCTTGTCCGCGAAGAACTGCCTCGAATACAGAAGTGTGTCTTCCAGATGGTTCTGTGATACATCCGGCTTGGCAAAAGGCGCATAGACAAGATATTGGCTCTCCGGGTCATCATGCTCCAATGTGATCTTCGCCCGGAACGCATTGCGATCCGTAAGATGCAGGACCTTCACCTGTCCAAGTTTCAGATCATCCACCGAATCCTCAAAGGCTCCCGTCGTGTCATACCAGAAGACAAGCCTCTCCCCAGAGGAAAACACATCATTTAGTTTTTTCTCAATTTCTGAGAGGTTCAGCTCATCCATGAATCACCCACACGCCTTTCTTTCTTGATCCTTCCCGCGTGATCACACCTTTACTGCGAAGTCCCCTTAATGCATATCGAACACCACTCAGTGACAGATCACATAAAGATGCCATTTCGTCCAAGGTTATACCTGGTTTTTCTCTGATCAACTCCAGTAGTTTCTTTTCCGTATCACCAAAATCAATTTCTTGGTCTGTTTTTCTGTCAGTCTCACTGTTTTTTGTGTTAGTTTTTGTGTCAGTGTCTGCTGTTTTAGTGTTAGTTTTTGTGTCAGTATTTGCTGTTTCTATGCTAGTATTTATCTTTTCTTGGCTAGTTTCTTGGCTGGTATTTCCTGTTTCTGTGTCAGTATGAATTGCATCTGAAGCATTGTTGTCATTCTGTTTCCGGTAAATGTTGATTCTCAGATCAACCTCACCACCAATAAATTCCGGCGCTTTCAGTCCAGCCTCCTGAACCTCCCGAATAATTCTAGGAATACCACTGCCCCAGTGCTCGATCAGATGCATGTACGCAAAAGCATTGGCGATAGCTTCATTCCGGATTCTGGAATACCCCTTTTTCATCCGTTCGATGGTCTGACCCATCGGTAGCTTGCCCGGCGACGTGATTTCAAGCCTGTCATCATACACTGCAATCTGCGTATTGTTATGATCCAGATAGCTGCGATGAACAGCAGCATTTACAATCAGTTCACGGATACTATCCGGTGGTATCTCATAAATATCCTGCCGGTAGATGCCAACAAACTTTGCCCCCATGTGAATATTGCGAAGGACATATTGAACCGCATTATCAACCTGCAGCCAGAGCGGACCGGAATACTCTCTGCGGTCCACAAAAACTGCTTTTGTTGATCCTTTAAAAACACCGCATTGCATCACAGTATGAATCGGGCCAGATCCCGTCAGAATATAGAAGGCATTTGTCGGGTAGTATTTCCCGTCCTTTTCCGCCAGAATTCCCCATGAGATAAGCTGCTGCGGTCCAACTTCCCTGACTTCATCCTGATGAAGGGCATGCTTTAATGCCTGCTCTTTCATTTCCGCGCATAAAGCATTGATCTCATCGTCTGTGACGTTCCATCCGGTGCTGATAATCTGATCAAAAGATCTGCTGCTACCTTCCAGCATCAGTTCCTTGATCATATACTCATCCGCAGGCCGGCTTGTACCGGCTACACGGACATAGACACCCGCTTCTTTACCAAGAGATTTGATAAAATATGGCCGCTGTCTTCCTTCCGAAATGTCCGCAATGATGATGGTTTTGCCCTCAATCGTTTGCAGATAAACATCCGGAATAATCGCTGGTTCGCAGCTATCCGATATGGCTTCCGTAATCGCATCAATCTCCGAAAAAACCTGCTCTTCGGGGATGCCTTCAACCTGATGCGTTTTATCATCGACACCGAAAATAATCCTCCCGCCTTCGCCATTCGCAAAGGCGACGACGGATTTCATATATTTGATGCTGTCTTTCGGACGTCTCACCTTGAATTCCAGATTTTTGGATTCCCCGGCAAGGATTTCCTCTAACGTCATATTGCAATTCCCCCTTACTTGATTGGAGCAAGGATCTGATACTTCTTACCATTACGGTCCGTCTGTACCTTCTCGTAATTGACCTTCACGCCGTCATCCAGGTCAATAGCAATCCGTTCATTTGCCATATGCTCAAGACGCTCTTCGTAGTCAACCAGCTCTTCCAGCTGCTTCTTCAGATGCTCCTGGCGCTTTTCTTCTGTGCTCTTCTGCCTTGCGTCCGTAATGTGATCGAGCATCATATCAATCGCCCGGATCTCGGTCTCATACTTCTGCTGAATCTGCTGGGCATAGAGAAGCACCCGTCCGGTGGTATCCGCATCCCAGCGGTGCATATAGACCAATGCCTTGAATGCGTTCTCTTTACCACTGTCAAACAACCAGTAGATCGGACGCTTGCCAGATCCTGTCACAGAATAGGTCTTGCAGTGATCCTTGAAGAAATCATTCAGCATGTAGTTGCGAATGACCTCCCGGCTGGTCAGTCCCTTGTTGCCAAGTGCTTTGGCAATGAAATCAAGGTTCTCCTCCAGCGTATCTGGACCATAGACAACCGTCAGGAACTCACAAATTCGTTCCACTACATCATCATCGAGATACTTCTGATCCGTGATCGGGATCACGTTATCTTGATCAGGAAGGAATGTCTTATAAACATCTTGAACCGATTTCCAATCACCACCAGCATAGATCAGACCCTCCTTGTCCAGTGAGTAGCGGCCAAACATGCAGCCGATGGCGTAGGAGATCAGAGAACGGATATCACGTCCTAGATCGGCTTTGCGAACAGTGACATCCTTATCCTCTTCATCCGGTTTCAATTCGTCCTGTAGACCATATATGTCAATAAAGATCCGATTCAACTCTT
>Ga0256405_10011610_pt1 | contig 11174 bp, 9 predicted proteins | sample RumenRJG_02DNA_FD_189096 | JGI IMG/M metagenome (GOLD analysis project Ga0256405, IMG submission 189096) | Bovine rumen microbial communities from Lethbridge, Alberta, Canada - RJG_02 | ecosystem: Host-associated > Mammals > Digestive system > Stomach > Rumen | place: Canada: Alberta | collected...
GTTATTATCACCGTAATCGGCAAGGATACGGTCGGCATCATTGCAAAGGTATGTACCTATCTGGCGGACCACAATGTCAATATCCTCGATATCTCCCAGACGATTGTCGGCGGATATTTCAACATGATGATGGTCACGGATCCGAGTGCGTCTTCGGTGGAAACCGGACAGATGTCGGATGACCTGACTGCCCTGGGCGAGGGCATGGGTCTGTCTATCCGCGTGATGGGCGAAGATATCTTCAATGCCATGCACAGAGTGTGAGGCGGAAGCAGGAAGAGAGGATCGAATCAAACATGATTAACATACTGGAAGCAGCGGAAACGGTCCGGATGATCACGCAGGAAAACCTGGATGTGAGAACCATTACGATGGGAATCAGCCTGCTGGATTGCATCTCATCGGATCTTGAAACGCTGCGCGGAAACATATTCCGGAAGATTACAACCAAGGCCAGGGACCTTGTGAAGATCGGAAATGACATCGCGAAGGAGTATGGGATTCCGATCGTGAATAAGCGGATCTCCGTGACGCCGATCGGTCTGATCGGCGCATCTGCGTGCAATTGTCCTGATGACTTTGCTCAGATCGCGAAGACGTTGGATGACGCGGCGAAGGAGGTTGGCGTCAATTTCCTCGGCGGCTTTTCCGCGGTTGTTTCAAAGGGCATGACGAAAGCGGAGGAGAATCTGATCCGCGCGATTCCGAAGGCCTTAAGCGAGACGGATTATGTCTGTGCGTCTGTCAATGTCGGATCCACCCGGACGGGAATTGACATGGATGCCATCCGCCTCCTGGGGGACATTATCCTGGAGACGGCGCAGATGACCGCTGACCAGGATTCCCTGGGCTGCGCGAAGCTCGTGGTATTTTGCAATGCGCCGGATGACAATCCGTTTATGGCAGGCGCATTTCACGGAGTGACAGAGGGCGACACGGTGATTAATGTCGGCGTGTCCGGCCCCGGCGTGGTAAAGACGGCACTGGAAGCGGTGCGCGGAGAGAGCTTTGAGGTGCTGTGCGAGACGATCAAAAGGACTGCCTTCAAGGTGACCAGAGTCGGACAGCTGGTGGCGCAGGAAGCCTCGCGCCGGCTGGGCGTACCGTTCGGGATCATTGATCTTTCCCTCGCGCCGACGCCGGCAATCGGTGATTCCGTCGCGGATATTCTCCATGAAATCGGTGTGGAGATGGCGGGAGCGCCCGGAACGACAGCGGCGCTTGCCCTGCTCAATGACCAGGTGAAGAAGGGCGGCGTTATGGCGTCCTCCTATGTGGGAGGCCTGTCCGGCGCGTTTATCCCGGTGTCAGAGGACCAGGGGATGATCGATGCGGCGCAGGCAGGCGCGCTCACACTTGAAAAGCTTGAGGCAATGACCTGCGTCTGCTCGGTCGGTCTTGACATGATCGCGATTCCGGGAGATACGAAGGCATCCACCATCTCGGGCATCATCGCGGATGAGATGGCGATTGGGATGGTCAATGCGAAGACGACGGCGGTAAGGCTGATTCCGGTGATCGGAAAAGGCGTCGGCCAGAGTGTTGAATTCGGAGGACTTTTAGGACACGCCCCCATCATGCCGGTGAACACGTTCGGATGTGAGGAATTTATCAGCAGAAAGGGCAGGATCCCGGCACCGATTCATTCCTTTAAGAATTGATGTCGCTTGTATTATTCTATCTGTTGGCATATAATTACGTCCGATGGTAATAGCTTTGTAAGGAAGGAGAAGGAAGAGTATGAAGAACTGGAAGATGGCTGCTGCGCTGATCGCGGCATGTTCCATGACGGTGGCAGCTGCCGGCTGTGTTATGGCAGACGAGACAGAAGGGTTTGATTTTGGTTCGGTTGAGACTGTATCAGAAGGAAAGCTGATTGTCGGAACAGAAGCAGGCTTCGCACCGTATGAGTATCTGGTCGGGGATCAGGTAGAGGGTGTCGACATGGACATCGCTCAGGCAATCGCGGATGCACTCGGCGTTGAGCTCGAGGTTCAGAATATGGACTTTGACGGCGCGCTTCTGGCAGTTCAGCAGGGGAAGGTAGACATCGTCGCAGCCGGCGTTTCGGTCAGCGAAGAGCGGGAAGAGGTGATGGACTTCTCCACCAAGTATGTCGATTCGAAGGATGTTGTGGTTGTAAGCGCGGAGAATCCGGCTGTTGAGGAATCGACTGCGGATGCGCTTGCAGACAAGACCGTCGGCGTACAGCAGGGCAACATTGCTGACCTGTGGGTTACCGACAACACCGAGGCGGCATCGGTACAGCGCTACACCAAGTTCGTTCAGGCAGCGCAGGATCTTGCAAACGGAAAGATCGACTGCATCGTTATGGACGAAGCTCCGGCGCTTGAGCTTGTTGCGTCTTCGGACGGCAAGCTGGCCATCCTGGAGGGAGACGCCTTGTTTGAGGATTCCTATGCGATCGCGATCAGGAAGGGGAATGAAGCGATGAAGGGCGCAGCGGACGCTGTGATCAACGACCTGATCGAGAGCGGCGCGATGGATGAGATCATTGCGGCGCATTCCAGCGCTGAGGCTGAGACGGAAGCGGAGTAATCCGAGGCGGTTCCAAAACGTAAAAGAGCAGGGTGGCATACTCTGTGAGCAAAGAGAAACAAAGGGTCTCTTTTGAAACAGAAAGAGATCCTTTCTTTTTTAGGAGTATAACAATATGTTAGAGTGGCTGAAAAGCGTAGGTGAGAGCTTTTATAACGCATGGGTACCGGAGCAGAGATACCTGGCGTATCTGAGCGGATTGCGCATGACTTTGCTGATCTCTCTGTTTGCGGTGATGATCGGCATTGTCATCGGCGTTATGATTGCGGTGATCCGTGTTACGGCGCGCACATCCAGACTGAAGCTGGTTAAGGTGCTTGATGTGATCGCGAAGCTGTACATTACGATCATCCGCGGTACTCCTATGATTGTTCAGATCATGATCATCTATAACCTGATCTTTACGTCTCCCAATACGAACCCGATCATTGTCGGTGCTGTCTGCTGCGGCATCAATTCCGGCGCGTATGTCGCGGAGATCATCCGGGCGGGAATCGCTTCGATTCCGGTCGGACAGATGGAGGCAGGACGTTCTCTCGGTCTGACCTATGCCATGACGATGCGCACGATCATCCTGCCGCAGGCATTCAAAAACATCCTTCCCGCGCTGGGCAACGAATTCATCTCCCTGGTCAAGGAGACTTCCGTTATCTCTGTGATCGCGGTGAATGACCTGATGAAGATGGCCGGCTATGTCGGTTCGAGAACCTGGGATGTGATCCCGCCGTACGTGATCGCGGCTGCGATCTATCTGGTGATGACACTTGGCCTGACCAGACTGATGGGATTCTTTGAGAAGAAAATGGCAAGGAGCGACCGGCACTGATCCTGCGTGCAGGCCTGCCGGTAAGAAAGGAGCTGGCTTCGTGATATATACACATGATCTGAGAAAAACGTTTGGAGACCATAACGTACTGTGCGGGATCACACAGCACATTGAGAAGGGAGAAAAGGTTGTTGTCATCGGCCCTTCCGGCTCCGGAAAGTCCACCTTTCTGAGGTGCCTGAATATGCTCGAGGAGCCGACGGGAGGCGAAATCATCTTTGACGGAATCAAGCTCACCGATCCGCAGACCAACCTGGATGAGGTCCGGCAGCGGATGGGAATGGTGTTCCAGCACTTTAATCTGTTTCCCATGAAGACGGTGCGCCAGAACATTACGCTTGCCCCGGTTCTTCTGAAGAAGATGTCCCAGGAGGAGGCCGATGCGAAGGCGGATGAGCTTTTAAAAAGGATCGGCCTGCCGGATAAGGCGCAGAGCTATCCCGGGATGCTGTCCGGCGGCCAGCAGCAGAGAATCGCGATCGCGAGAGCCTTGGCGATGGATCCGAAGGTTATGCTTTTTGATGAGCCGACCAGTGCTCTGGATCCGGAGATGGTCGGAGAGGTTCTGACGATCATGAAGGAGCTTGCCCAGGACGGCATGACCATGGTTGTGGTGACCCATGAGATGGGGTTTGCGCGTGAAGTCGCCAGCCGTGTGCTCTTTATCGACGAGGGAATCGTTGCAGAGGAAAATGAACCTTACGAGTTTTTCAACCATCCGCGCAATCCGAGGCTGCAGGATTTCCTGTCAAAAGTGCTCTGAAGAACAGATCAGACGTCTCCCATCCCCATGGAGGAGGGGAGACGTTTTGTATCTGTCTGATCACACTTTTGTTTCTTCCGAATAGAGCTTGCTTTTGCGGTACATGGAGGGTGTCATCCCGGTGCTCTTGCGGAACGCCGAGCAGAAGGTACTCTCGGAAGCCCAGCCGGTCTGTATGGCGATATCCTTAACGGAATCCTCTGTCGTGTGAAGCAGGAACTTGGCGTTGGACAGACGTGTATTGATCAGGTACTGATGCGGCGTCACGCCGGTTTCGTGCCGGAAAACGCGCGTAAAGTAGTACGGACTGATGGCAGCGTGCCTGGACAGATCCTGCAGCGAGAGAGGATACCGGAACCGTTCGTTGATATAGGCGACTGTGGATGCGACGGCCTCCCGCACAGGAACCTGATCCCGGACTCTTGGCGCGGAAGAAAGAATGGAATTCAGGATCGACGTAATGTTGGAAGAGATTCCGGCTTCGTCTATGGGACGGGATCTTTTGAACAGCTCATAGATATTCATCAGATGCATATAGGCCGGCGAATAGTTGTCCAGATCGAACACAAAGCTGTCCCAGGCATCGATGATCCGGCGGTAGAAGGCTCTTGCGACGAGGCCGTCAAAGTGCAGCCAGTAGCAGGCCCAGCCGTCTTTGCTGAAATAACTGTGAGGACTGTAGCAGTCCAGCAGCACAAAATTACCTGCCGAGGCAGTGAACGAACGGGAGTGGTTTTTCAGATCAACCGATCCCTCCTCAACATAAAAAAGCTCATAGGAATCGAAGCTGCGTCTTTGGTTCCGGTAACCGCCGGTATAGCGGAAATGACCGGCGGAAAGCGGGTACAGGTAGACATCCCGGGCAAGTGTGCTCGGCTCATAGATAAAATAATCCGAATCGGGTGTTACGTGTTTTTCGGATGAGTGCATGGAGTGTTCTCCTTGTATGTGTATGATCCGGCATGGGGAGATCCCGCCGGAGATAAAAACATCTTTTCAGGATTGCGTAAGTTTTGATAAAGTGCGGCAATCCGCACATCATAGTTGGGAGCAAAAGGCACTGCTGATCCCAACATCATAGTATACAGGATAGCGGGGCAGATGTCATTTGCCCGGAGGATGAAACATAAACAGGCGTTTTAGAGGTGAGAATTATGAGTGAAGTGAGAATCTGGGAAGAGGATGTGATGATCCCGACCTATGAAACGGGAAAACCTGATAAGAATCCGATGTTTCTGGAAAAACGTGTGTATCAGGGTTCGAGCGGTAAACTGTATCCTTATCCGACAACGGAAGAGATCAGCTTCACCAGGACAGATAAAATATGGCACGCGGTCTGGCTGGAGAACGATTATCTGAAGGTGATGGTCCTTCCTCAGCTGGGAGCCCGCATTCAGCGCGCGCTGGACAAGACGAACAATTATGACTTTGTCTATTACAATGAGGTGATCAAGCCGGCTCTGGTTGGCCTTGCCGGGCCGTGGATCTCCGGCGGCATCGAGTTCAACTGGCCGCAGCATCACCGTCCTACCACATACATGCCGGTGGACCATGTGATTACAAAGCATGAAGACGGGAGCATGACGCTTTCGTGCAATGACATTGATCAGATGTATGGAACAAAGGGCATCGTATCCTTTACGCTGTATCCCGATAAGGCCTATATCGAGATCCGGGGGCAGCTCTACAACCGGACGAACCTGCCGCAGACCTTCCTCTGGTGGGCGAACCCGGCGGTGCCGGTCAATGACAACACCCAGTCCATATTCCCGACGGATGTGCATTTCGTGATGGATCACGGCAAAAGGGATGTCTCAAGGTTCCCGATCGCAAGGGGAATCTATTACAAGCATGATTACAGTGAGGGCGTGGATATCTCCCGCTATAAGAACATTCCGGTTCCCACCAGCTACATGGCGGAAAAGTCTTCCTATGACTTCGTTGGCGGATATGATTACGGCGTGGAGGCCGGACTTCTTCATGTGGCCGACCATCATGTTTCGCCGGGGAAGAAGCAGTGGACCTGGGGCTGCGGAGATTTCGGAAAGGCCTGGGACCGCAACCTGACGGACGAGAATGGCCCGTATATCGAGCTGATGTGCGGCGTGTTCACGGATAATCAGCCGGATTTTACCTGGCTTAAGCCGTTTGAGGAAAAAACCTTCACCCAGTATTTCATGCCATACAAGAAGGTGGGTCAGGTGAAAAATGCCACCATCGACGCGGCCGTGAATCTGGAATACCATCCATCTCAGACTTCCGCTCATGTCATTGTCTATGCGACTGCTTTCCATGAGCAGGCTCAGATTGAGCTGTATCTGAAAGGAAAGCTGGCCGGTGAGGCGAAGGTGGAGCTTTCTCCCACGAAGGTGTTTGAAGGCACATTTGAGGTGGAAGCCGGGAAGGAGACGGACCTTCGGGTTGTCGTGCGGGATGGTGAGAAGGTTCTGGTCGAATACCAGCCCATCGAGCAGGGAATCCCGGATCTGGCGCAGCCTGCCCAAAAGGCGAAGAAACCGGAGGAGATCCTGACCAATGAGGAGCTTCTGCTGACGGCGGAGCATATCGAACAGTACCGCCACGCGACCTTCCTTCCGGATCCGTATTATCTGGAAGCTTTGAAACGGGATCCGGGGGATATGCGCGTGAACAATGCGTATGGTCTGCTTCTGATGCGCCGCGGAAACTTTGAGGCAGCGACTGCGTATTTTGAAGCGTCCATCAAGCGTGCGACGATGATGACACCAAATCCTTATAACAGTGAGGCTATGTACAATCTGGGACTGTGCCTTCTGTACCTTGGACGGGAAGACGAAGCGTATGACCGCTTCTACAAGTCCTGCTGGAGCAATGAGATGCAGGAGATGGGCTTCTACTACCTTGCGGCGATTGCGATGCGCCGGAAGAACTATGCGGCAGCCCTCGAATTCGTCGAGAAGAGCCTTGTCAAGAATGCGCATCATATCAAGGCCAGAGGCCTGAAGGCATCTGCCCTCAGAAAGCTTGGGCGTGATGAGGAGGCGCTGGAAACGATCCGGCAAAGTCTCGGGATCGATCCTTTCGATTATGTGTCACGCTTTGTCGGATATCAGATCACCGGAGACGGGAAAGCGCTGGATGAGATGAAGGAGCTCATGCGCGGGTTCCATGGAAATTATCTCGCAGGCGCAAGAGATTTTCTGGAATTCGGGCTTGCGCAGGAGGCCGCGGACCTGCTGAATCTGTTTGAGGGAGAACATCCGCTGGTGGATTACTACCTGGGATATGCGCAGAACAGACTGGCAATCAGCTCCGGCGAACCGGAAGAATGCTCCGCTGAAGCGCTTGCTGCTTATGAGAAGGCGGAGGCAGATGACTCCTCCTGGTGCTTCCCGAACAAGCTGGAAGACATCCTCGTACTGGAGGACGCGATCCGTGTCCTGACTGCTCAGGGGAAATCAGCGGCAAAAGCTTCTTATTATCTTGGCTGCCTGTATTACGACAAGCTGCAGTATGAGAAAGCGATGAAGCTGTGGGAGCGCTCCGAAGAGGCGGATGACACATTCCCGACCGTACACCGCAACCTTGCGCTGGTTTACTACAACAAAATGAACCGGACCGAAGAGGCGGTGAAGGAGCTGGAGAAAGCATTTTCGCTGAATCCGGAGGACGCAAGGGTATTCCTGGAGCTGGATCAGCTCTACAAGAAGGTGGAAGTTCCGATTGCAAAGCGGCTGAAGGGCTTTGACAGCCATCCTGCGCTGCCGGCGAAAAGAGATGACCTGATGGTGGAAGAACTGACGCTTCAAAACACCCTGGGCCAGTATGAGAAAGTATATGATGAAATCATGCACCACAGCTTCCGCCCGTGGGAAGGCGGAGAGGGCAAGGTCCCGATGCAGTACAAGACCAGCCTGGTGCAGATGGCGGTGCGCAGCCTGAAGAAAGACGACGCCAAAGCGGCGAAGGATCTTCTGGAGAAGGCGCTGCTCTATCCGGAGAATCTGGGAGAGGGCAGGCTGGAAGGCACGAAGGACAATCATATCTGGTACTGGCTCGGAAGAGCGCTGGAGGCACTCGGACAAAAGGATGAGGCGAAGAAAGCCTATCAGAATGCCGAGCTTGGCGAGGATGAGCCGGCGGGCGCGATGTATTACTACGACCAGCCTGCGGACATGATTCTGTTCAAGGGTCTTGCCAAAGAGAAGCTGGGTAAGAAGAAGGAAGCGTGCATGTGCTTCAACAAGCTGATGGACTACGGCGAGAGGCATGTGAAGGATGTGATGGAGTACGATTATTTTGCGGTCTCCATGCCGGATTTCCTGATCTTTGAGACTGACCTGACCAGGAAGAATACTGCCCATTGCTGGTATCTGATGGGACTGGCCGCGATCGGGTCCAACGACCGGGAAAAAGCTGCGGCATGCTTCGACAAGGCCCTGGAATATGAATATGATCATCAGAATGCGATCCTGTACAAAAGGATGCTGGAAGAAGATCTGTTCTGAATCAGAAAAGGAGGCAGGAATACGATGGCGATACCTTTGGAAAGTGTAAGCGTGACTGCGTTTAAGCCGTTTGGTACAGTGCTGGAATTTCTTCCCTGCGACACGGGTAATTTCTATATTGCGGACACAGAGCCGCAGAGCGGATGGAGGGTCGCGGTGTTCCGCTACTCCAACAAAGAGATTCAGAAGATCGAATGCCACCCGACCTCAAAGGAATCCTTTGAACCGCTTCACGGGATTACGGTGCTGCTGGTGGCGGAACATGAAACACCCGAGAACTGTCACGCATTTATCCTGGATAAGCCGGTTGTCCTGAAGAAGGGAATCTGGCATCAGACACTGGCGCTGACGCCGGAGGCACAGGTGAAGATCACGGAGAACATAGAAGTCGAGTCCGTGTTCTATACCTATGACAAGCCGAAGCAGGTGTATCTGGGCTGAAAGGAAAGTGGAAAGGAAGGAAAGGCTGTCCGTGAAAAAAGACACGTTCGGAATCAACATGAGGCAGTACTGCAGGGATCATGAGAGCATTGTCTGCAGGGCGGTTTCGGACAGGAGCGTGACATCGGAGCTGATCGATCTGCACAGAGAGAAGATCCGGATCCTGCAGCATGAACGGCTCGTTCATCTGATCGTGACCGTGATGGTTGTCTTCGTGGAGCTGTTTGCGGTAAACCTGACGCTGCTTCATCCCGAGCTTGGGATCTATCCGGCTCTGGTCATGCTGGGGTTCGCGGTTTTGCTCGGGTTTTATTTCCGGCACTATTTCTTTCTGGAGAATACCGTGCAGCGGTGGTATCGGCTGCTGGACGAGATGGAAAGCACAATCAAAGAATGATGATCCGGCGCTGCCGTTCCTTTCGGACGGGAGCGCCTGCTTTATGGCTGACCTGGTTTGAAAGAGTTTTAAGAGAGTTTTCGAAATGAATTGCCGGAATGGATTTGTAAAGCATCCTTTTTCGTGCGTATAATGATGTATGCATGTAATGTCAAAAAGGCGGGCGAATCGCTGACGCGCAGAAAAAAGAACAGGTCTGACCTGACAGGAGGATGAGGATGGAAAAGAAATACGATGTCATTCATATCGGGGAGTCGAATCTGGACATAACGGTCCCGGAGGTTCCGGATGAGTTTTTTACGGAAGATGCCTCCACCTTTGGCTGCGGACTCATCACGGACGGCTGCGGCGGAGACGCAGCCAATCAGGCGCTGTGTGTCGCAAGCCTTGGCGATCACAATGCGCTGTTCGGCCGTCTTGACAATGGGATGACCGGTGAGCGGATCTATTCTCTGATGAAGGAGCGGGGGGTGGACACCTCTTTGATCATCCGCGATGACAATTGCCAGACGCGGCGGATTATCGTCAATGTAAGAAAAGACGGATCCCATAAGTTTCTTGTGGGAAAGGGCGTCAATTATGGATTGCATCAGGAAGATATCGTGCCGGGTACACTGGATCAGACGAAGATCCTGGCTCTTGGCAGCCTGTTTGCCATGGACACGCTGGATACGGAGCACAGTGTTTCCTATGCATTGAAGTTCTGCAAAGATGCGGGTGGCCAGATCGTTGCGGATATGACCGGCGACGTGCACGGCCTCGGACCGAAGTTTTATGAGGACCTCTATGAGCAGATTGATTATCTGGTACCGAGCTGGGATGAGGGTTTCTATGTAACCGGCCTCCGAAAGGAAGAGGAGATGGCGGACTACTTTCTGGAAAGGGGTGTTGGCCATGTCATCATCAAGCTGGGAGACCAGGGAAGCTTTTTCAAAAGCGCAAAAGAACGGTTCTACACGGATCCCTATGTGGTAAAGCCTCTGGATACGACGGGCTGCGGAGATAATTTTACCGCCGGGTTTATCCATGCGTATCTGAAGGGACTGCCGATGAAGGAGTGCGTACAGTTTGCCTCCGCTGCAGGCGCGCTGAATTCTCTGGGGCTTGGCGCGAACTCCTATGTGCGCAGCGAGGAGATGGTTCTGGACTTCATGCGCAAAACACCGGTCAGAAAGATACTGCGATAAACCGTTACCGGCCGTGAGCGTGCGCAAGGAAAAGGAAGGATCGGATCCGGAATACTGCAGACTGAAGCAGGGCAGATGTGCGGGCGAAACAACATCCGGCAATGTCAAAAAAAAAGAGGGGTTTCCTCTGATTCCGAAAGAAAACATGTGCATTCTGTATAGTTTCCTCCCGGATCGAGCGGAAATGTGCGACAATTTCCCTGCGATTACAAAAACGTTTTCGTAAAAAAGTAGACATGCACACAAAATAATGCTTGCCATTCTCTTGGTTAAACAATATAATGTACTCGTGGTTCGGACAAGCAAGGCCGGACACAAAATATGGATAAAGCATTTGAGGAATACAGTTAAAATATATCAATTCTTCGGATGCTGTTTTGTCACTATTTTTTTTGCCAAGTGTGGATCACAAGGAGGGAATCACATGAAGAAAGTACTTGCTGGAGTTATGGCTGCTGCGATGGTTATGTCCATGAGTGCAGTCGCGTTCGCAGGCGAGACTGAGGCTGAGGGA
>Ga0256405_10011611_pt1 | contig 11173 bp, 6 predicted proteins | sample RumenRJG_02DNA_FD_189096 | JGI IMG/M metagenome (GOLD analysis project Ga0256405, IMG submission 189096) | Bovine rumen microbial communities from Lethbridge, Alberta, Canada - RJG_02 | ecosystem: Host-associated > Mammals > Digestive system > Stomach > Rumen | place: Canada: Alberta | collected...
CGTTATTATCGCACGCCGCAGCGTGTAATAAACCTGTTTCCGTCCGAATGCTTCAGCATTTTGAACAAACAAATTATACCTCCATGTCCTGATATTGTCAATCATTCATCAGGCTTTTTTTGTCCCGCCGCCCTATCTCCGTGTCCTTCCCCTCTCTGTTCCCGTTTCTCGGGCGCCCGTCCGTTGTTGTCATAATGTTGTCATTTTGGTTTCAAAATAATAACTTTTTGAGGTCAATTCAGCACCAGATCTGGCGTTTTTCGCTCTTTGACTTGACAATATCTTGTGTTTATAGTATGTTAACGTAAAGTCTTTATGTACTTTATGAAATTATTATAAAGAGGTTGAAGACAATGAAAAAGCTGAAAGTTCTGTTGTCCGTGCTTCTGGTCGTCTGCATGGTGGTCGGTTTTGCCCCCCTGCACGCCACGGCCAGTGCTGCGAAGGAAGACTGGGAGTGGTACTGGAGCGAAGAGTATCGCAACCGGGGCCATTGGACCGGCTGGAGCTACAACGACGGCTGGTATGAGCTCTCCGACAAGTGGTACCAGGTCGACTTCAGTCCCGTGACGGTCCCCGTGGAGGTGAACGCCTCCGGCACGGTCTCCAACGGCGCCGCCACTGCCGCCGGCAGCACCGTCCAGATGGTCGGCACCAGCTTCTCTTATTTCTACAATGAGTGGGCCGGCACGCTGATCATCCGCGGCGCCGGCGAGATGCCCTCCTTCAGCAAGGAGTATCCCGCGCCCTGGGCCAACCTGAAAGACAGGGCCGCCCGCGTGATCATCGAGCGCAACATCACGAAGATCTCCTCCAACGCTTTTGTGGACTTCTCCAGACTGAGAAGCGTGGTTCTTCCCGCGACGCTGAAGGCCATCGACCCGGATGCCTTTGTCTGGAGCGATGAGACGAGGGCCATGAAGACCTTCCAGCCTCTTGAGCGTCTGGAGTTCTCCGGCGATCTCGACACCCTTGACAGGATTCTGAAGGCCTCCGGCATTCCCGACCTCCAGAGCGCCAGAATCGTGAAGGTCACCGAGAAGGCCATCCAGGACGAGATCTGGCAGCTCACCTGGTACCGGATCCGCAAGCCCGTCCGCGTCAAGTATGACCGCGCCGGCCGCCCGATTCTCGTCGAGCGTGTTGACGAAAACGGGACCTACTTCCGCACCTCGATCACCTGGGACGACACCCTGGCCGACGGAAGCGTTCACAGCTTCTCTCAGCCTACCAGTCCCGATACCGCCAAGTCCGGCAAAGACTTTACCCGTGATGTGATTGAGAAGCGCGAGACGTTGTCCGTGAATCCCGACGGCGTTGAGAATCTCTACGAGTTTGAGAAGAACGACCTGGGCCAGACGACCTATTTTGCCGCCTTCCATCTGGAAAACGGCGTCGCCGTCGAAGGCCGTCAGATCTTCTCCGACGAGACCGGCGTGACGAAGGCAGGCATTATGACCTCTGTCACAAAAGTCGGTGAGGATACCTACCGCGAATGGGAAAACGTTCTTGTCAGCGACAGCAGCATTGAACACATGCTGGAAATCCTCGACAAGTTCGGCAGGGTCAAGTCCATTTCAACCGACAAGGGTGACTTGATTGAAAACACCTACGCATCCAACGGTCTGCTGACGAAACGGGTCGTCGTTGATTCCGGTCAGAAAACAGAATACACCTATAACTATACCGGCAATATCCTCCAGTCTGTCTCCGCGGACAACGGAAACACCACCACCTATACCTATCACGACAACGGCTCCATGGAAGCCAAGGTACAGACCCAGGGCGCTTCGAGTGTCACCACCCTCTACACGCTGTACAACAGAGCCAGTTCAGAGATCATCAGAGAAGACGGAAAAATCAAGTACGTCTACCAGTATGAGTATGACAGCAACGGTGTTGTGACCAAGCGGACCATTACGGATAAGGACGGAAACGTCATCGGCATCGACACCTTCAACTCTGCCGGCGTTCTGATCCAGTCCCAGCGCAGCACCTCAACCCCGATCACGGTCAAGTCGGCCGTATCCAAGGCCACGAAGAAACTGAGTGCTCCTCGCCTGGCTAAAGCGCTGCCTGAAGAAGGGCTCGACGAAACTCTCGAGGCCGAAACTCTTGATACCGAAACCCTCGAGACTGAAACCCTCGAGACCAAAACCCTCGATGCTGAAAGTGAACTGGACATTGACGCCGGTCTGCTCAAGAAGCCCATGATGGCCCGGATGATGACCACGATGGTCACCACGACCTTTGATCCCGAGACCGGCAGCAAGACCTCCGAGACCGTGGAAACCGACGACGGAATCACGAAGAGCCTGACTTCGTACAACTTCAACTCTCTTGGGCTGCTGACGAATGTCTCCTCCAGCTTCACCGATGAAGAGGGCAAGACCAGCGACTTCAGTCTGAAGTCCACTTACGATGCGGACGGCAACATTGTCCGGCAGACCGAAGAGACCTCTGACTTTGACAACAACTCCAAGGTTTCGAAGTACATCTTCGGCAAGCTGAGCAAGCCCCTGTCCCTCGATGTGACCGAATCCGGCGAAGACGGCACGCCCACCAACCGCAGCTTCTCCACCTTCCTGTATCACGGTGACGGCAGCTTTACCGAGACCGTAACCGAGATGGATAACGACGGCACGATTGCCGCTTCCTATATCATCAACCATGACGCTCCCGAAGCCGACGCCGACCTTGTCGACGAGGACGAAACTGTCGTCGATGAAGACGAAACTGTCGTCGACGAAGACGAAACTGTCGCCGATGAGGACGAAACTGTCGTCGATGAGGACGAAACTGTCGTCGATGAGGACGAAGACGTCACCGACGAAGACGTCACCGACGAAGACGGAAAGGCCGAAGAGATCGAGCCTTCCAAGGTTCCGCTGGCCGCTGCTCCCGCTGCCGAGGATGACGAAGACGATGAAAAGGGCGACGACGCCAACAAGGCCGAAATCGTCGTAGAGGGCAGCGATAACGACGATGCCAACATCACCGAAGGCGAAGACGAAGACGAAGACGACGCCAATGTCACCGAAGGTGAAGGCGAAGACGACGCCAATGTCACCGGCGATGACGAAACCGATGTTGACGCTGCTGACGAGGTGAAGGACGAAACCCCGAAAGTTGACGAGGCGAAGGACGAAACCCCGAAAGCTGACGAGGTGAAGGACGAAACCCCGAAGGCCGACGAGGCGAAGGACGAAACCCCGAAGGCCGACGAGGTGAAGGACGAAACCCCGAAAGCTGACGAGGCGAAGGACGAAACCCCGAAGGCCGACGAGGCGAAGGACGAAACTCCGAAGGCTGAAACCACAAACGACGAGTCCGCTGCTGAAAAGGCCGCCGAAGAGGAAGCTGCCGCCGAGAAGGCTGCCGCTGAGAAGGCCGCCGCTGAGGAAGAGGCAAAGCGGAAGGCCGCCGAAGAAGAGGCAAAACGGAAGGCTGCCGCCCAGGCCGCCGCTGAAGCCGCTGCCCAGGCCGCTGCTCAGGCCGCTGCCGCCCAGGCTGCTGCAGAAGCCGCTGCTCAGGCTGCTGCCGCCCAGGCCGCCGCCGAAGCCGCTGCTCAGGCTGCTGCCGCCCAGGCCGCCGCTGAAGCCGCTGCCCAGGCCGCTGCCGCTCAGGCCGCCGCCGAAGCCGCTGCCGCTCAGGCTGCTGCAGAAGCTGCCTGAATCCGTTCTGATTGAACTTCATACAAACGCCGCACCGGCAGCCGGTCCCGAAAGGAGCCGGCTGCCGGTGTTTGATTTGAAGAGAAAAGCCCAGGCATACCACATGCCTGACAGCGCGTATCCTTCATCAGCAGAACTGAAAAAGACAGGTGTTGAATCCCTTGACTATACGGGGAAGATGCCTTAGAATTGATTATTATACCGAGGTAAAATGCGGATTACAGATTAACGCCGGAAGAAGGTATCATGGTATTCCAGAGCAAGTACTGATTTTATGAAACGAGGCGTTTATCATGAAGTTACAGATCCGCTACGCTTATTTCAGCCATATCGGAAAACTGAGACAAATCAACCAGGACAATTACCTTTGTCTGGGGAAGTATCACGCGCTGGATGCACCGGCGCTGAACACGCCGGTCACCGGCACCGTCAGGATCAATCACGATCCCGTGTTTGGGGTTTTTGACGGACTCGGAGGGGAAGAGAAAGGCGAAGTCGCCGCGTTCCTCGCCGCCAAAACCGCCTCGGAACTTCTGTGCGGAGAATCACGCTGTGAGGAGATGAACCGGTACTGTTATGAGGCAAACCGGAGGATCTGGGATTACCGTTCCGCACACGGCGTGTCGAGAATGGCCACGACCGTCGCGCTGCTGTCTTTCGCGGGGGATATGGTCTACCTCTGCAACATCGGAGATACCCGAATCTATCGATTTGACGGGAATGATCTGCGGCAGCTCTCCCAGGATCACGTGATTGCTCCTTTCCCGGGTATGAAGGGACCTCTGACCCAGGCCCTGGGAATCTCACCGGAGGCAACCGCTCTTGAGCCGTATTTTGCAAAGGGGAAGTCCTTCCCCGGCGAAAAGTATCTTCTCTGTTCGGACGGGCTGACCGATATGCTTACGGAAGATGAAATGACCAGAATTCTCAGGGCGAACGACGTATGCGGCGCGGTCACGAAACTGACGGAGGCCGCGATTCATCATGGGGGCAGGGACAACATCACGCTGTCTCTTTGTGCCGTCGAAATTGCGGAGGGGCGCTGAATGAACGACACATGGGCGGAAGAGAAAATGAATTTTACCGGCAATGTGCTGGATCAGTTTGACATTGCGGCAGAAAAGGCCGGGGGGCCCGGCGAAGCTCCGGAACAGGTCACGATGGATCTTCTGGAAAAAATGCCGAACATTGCCTTCGGTGAGTACCTGAAGCGGTATATCTACCGAAAAACCGGGATGAATGAGGTTTATGACGGGAAAGCCTACGATGAGATTCCCCTGAAGGACTATCAGCTGACGATAAAGGAGAGCTTTTCCGAGTACAGCACGCCCCCGTCGTTCACCCCCACAAGTGCCAAACTCAGCGCTCTTTCCAAGAATTGGCTTAACCAGAAAACGGTAAAGCGGAATGTGGTCTTTCTCCTGGGCTTCGGCCTGGGGATGAGCGTGGACGAAGTAAACATCGCGCTGACAAAATGGCTGCGCGAGCGGAAAATGAATCCGAAAAACGCCTTTGAGGTGATCTGCTGGTACTGCTATGCGCACAGTTACCGGTATCCCAAATTTGAACAGCTTTATCAGCGCTACCTGGAGGCGGAGCCGGGGCAGGCGCTTGCCTACTGGACCGAGAAAACCGGCATCGCGATTACCCGCGTGACCATGATCCACGATGACGCGACGCTGCTGAGCTATGTCGGGAATCTCAAGCTGAGCACCGGGAAGACGCCGCGAAGCGTCACGGCACACGACTGTTTTGAACGCATGTATGAAGAGGCGCAGACCGTGATTGCAGATCTCTATAACACTCTTGAGGAGGAGCGCGTCGAAACACTGGTCTCCGAATTCCGGGACCGCATGAGCCGCAGCGACCGGTTGCCGGACTATGAGAAACGGCTTCGCGCCGACAGGCTTCGCGCGGAGAAACGGGTCTATACCCCCCAAGACATCACGGAGAGCGATTTTGAGCAGATCCTGTGCGCGGCGGTTCCAAAGGACACAAACGGCAACCTGACCCCGGCGAAGGCTTCCTGCCTGAATGAGCAGTTCAGCGGCTTTCGCTTCAGCCGGCAGCATCTCGGGGAACTTCGCCGGGGAAATATCGAGATCACCCGTTTTGATCTGCTCACGCTGAAGTTCTTCCTCTATTCCCAGCGGCTGGATGATTACCCGAATGAAAAAATACGCTTTTACCGTTTTACGGAAGAGTGTGACAGGATGCTTGCGGAGTGCTCCATGGGCGAGCTGTATATCCAGAACCCGTATGAATGTTTCCTTCTGATCTGCATGCTGGCAGAAGATCCTCTCGGCACCTACGCCGACGTCGTGGAACGCTCTTACGAATAAGCCCCGTCCGGTTTTCGCATCTTCACGGCGGAAACAGAATAAGCTCCTTATGCTGGCGTTCAAAAAGGCAGGTATGATAATGGTTGATCTGAGTGAAATCTGGCCGGAATGGACCGTTGAGAAGGTCCTCGGCACCGGCAGCTACGGCACGGTTTACAAGGCGGTTCGCTACGATTACGTGAAATCGGAGGCGGCCATCAAAGTCATCTCCGTCCCGAAAACGGACGAGGAGGCGGACACCCTGCGGGAAGAGGGCCTGGATGCCGCGCAGAGCCGGACCTATTACCGCGAGGTTGTGGACGGCTTTGTGCGCGAAATTGAGCTGCTTCTGAAACTGCGCGGCCTTCAGAACATTGTCAGCGTCGAGGACTACAAGGTCGTTGAACGCAAGGACCGGGTTGGCTGGGAGATTTATATCCGGATGGAGCTCCTCACGCCCCTGAAAAGCTGGCTGGCGGATAAAAGCATGGCAGACGGGTCGCTCACGGAAGCCGAGATCGTGAAGCTGGGTACGGATCTCTGCTCCGCGCTCGAAATCTGTGAGAAGAACCACATCATCCACCGGGACATCAAGCCGGAGAACATTCTGGTCAATGAAAACGGCGACTTCAAGCTCGGCGACTTCGGCGTTGCCAGAAATCTGGAAAGCACCGACGGCAGTCTCTCCGTACAGGGCGCCTGGCCCTATATGGCGCCCGAGGTCGCCATGCATCAGACATACGACGCCCGGGTTGACATCTATTCCCTCGGGCTTGTGCTCTATCAGCTCCTGAACAAAAACAAGCTCCCGTTCCTGGATACCGACAAAGTGATCAACAGCCCGGTTGAGCGTCAGAAGGCCCTGAACAGGAGGCTCTCCGGCGATCCGCTTCCGAAACCGAAATACGGTTCCGAATGGCTGAGCGGCGTTGTTCTGAAGGCCTGCTCCTTTCAGGCGGGCGACCGTTATCAAAATGCCTCGGAGTTGAAAGCCGCGCTGAAGGGCGAGAAACCGACGCGGAGGCCGACACGTGCGATCGCTGTCGCGCTGCTCACGCTCCTTGCCGCAGGCGCGTTTCTGATCTGGCAGTATGCGGATTCGCTCTTCCCCCCGCAGCCGACGACAGAGGTTTCCTCTGCGCCGGAGGCGACCGCTCCCCTTCCCACCGATTCCGCGACAGACACAGAGCCCCCGCAGGCGACCGAAGCCGCCCTGGCCGCCCCCAGCGAGCAGGATCTGAAAGATATCAACTCGGGAATCGAGTATCCGAGAGCGGAGGAATATTATCCCGAATACCGCTACGCGACGGTGAAAGCGCCGGGCGGCTACAGCGTTTTCGGCTTTGGCTCCGCCGACCGAATGGGATCAAAAATTGATGTGCGCGATGGCGAACGGGTCAAAATGCTGGCAGAGCGAAAGGGTGTGGCATGCTGCATCATCCTGTCACAGAACAAGGCCCGCTGGATCAGCCTTGACAACCTGAAACCGGAGGACGTCACGGCGCTGGCCGCGCCATAACGAGCCCCCTGCCTGCATCGCAGACGGAGTTGCGCCCTGGATTGACGACTTCAAGGCAAGTACCGGTTCCTCTGTGATGAATTCCAACATGATATAAAAAGAACCGGCTCCGCGGTCGAGATGACCGCGGAGTCGGTTTTTGCTTTGACTATGACCGGTCTTATTTTTCATGTATGCCGTGCTTTCGCTCCCAGCGGCGTCTCTGCTGCTTGCGGATGGCTTCCGAGGTCTTCTCCGAGAGATCGGGCAGGATGTCGTCCTCCAGCCTGGTCTTTACCTGTCTGCCGCTTCGGATTGCCACAATGATCAGCATCACCAGCGGGAAGAGCAGCAGCACCGTCCCCAGAAAGCAGCACAGTGCGCCCCAGTCCTCGGTCATTCTGGCCGCGTTCTCCCAGTACGGCAGCACCGCGCCGCTGGTCTGGCTGCCCCGCGAGCCGAAGTGAATCACCTGGTCCATCATCTTCCCGTAGCCGTATCGCTCCGTGTTGCAGATGATCTCCCCGCGGCCGATCGGGAACTTGTCCTTCACGGCGTTCAGGGCGAAATTCTTGACCGGGTTCGCCATCAGCACCTCGTAGCAGTTGATCTTGGCGTCCGGGTTGATCGTCAGCAGCGTGTCATAACTCATGTAGAGATCCAGGCCGTCGCTGTTGGACTTTTTGCTTGCGCGATCCTGTTCCTGCTCCACCACGCCCGCGATGACATAGGGCGTGCCGTTGAGCTTCATCGTCATGCCCGCCAGATCCGTCCCGCCGAAGAGCAGCCAGGCCACTTCTTCCCCGAGGACGATCCGGTCCTTCATCAGATCCGACTGGCGGATATAGTCGCCGCTCAGCAGCTGCAGCGGGTGAAAGTCGAAGTAATCGCCGCCCACGGCGATGACCGAGGCTTCCCCTCTTCCGTGCTCGCCGCTGGTATAGAGCTTCGCCGTCGTGCTCCAGGCATCCACCATCAGATGGCGGTTGTTCATCACGTCCAGCGCCGCGTCCTGCATCTTCTTCAGCGCTGCGTTCCGGAAGGTCGAAATTTCTTTCAGCCCGATCATCTGGTCTGCCGGCAGAAAGCAGCTGATCTGGCTGAATTTCAGATCGCCGTCGCCCTGCCAGCGTTCAGCGGCTTTCTGAGAATCCAGCACGTGGGCAAAGTATTGCCACGCGCCGAAGCAGAGCACCGCCGCGGCCACCATCGACGCACAGACGATCAGCAGGATGTACGACTGCCGTTTTCGTCTTTTCCCGGTCCGTTTCATGCACTTGTCGCCAGACGCACCAGCTCACCGTTCTTCAACGGGCTGCTGCTGCTTGTGATCACATAGTCTCCGTAACCGAGCTCCGCGCTCACGGCCGTGTTCGTGTCGTCCACCGCCAGGACCTCCACCGGCACGCGCCGCGCGAGGTAGCGGTTTCCGAGCGGAGAGTTCTTCGACTCCAGCTTCAGGACATAGGTTCCGTTGGCATCCGTGCGGACAGAGCTGCTCGGGATGATCACGTCGTAATTGGCGCTCTTCTGTCCCACGGAGAGGGTCAGCTCGGTTCCGCTGGTCACGTTGCCGCTCAGATCAAAGGTCAGGATCTTGTTGGTTTGGGGATTCTTCTGGTCGATCTTGATGGAGGTAAGGGTCGCGGTGATCTCGCTGCCCCAGTAGAAGTTCGACACCGTCGCCGTATCGCCCACACGCAGGCGGTTGGCCTGGTCGTTCGTCACCGAGAAGGACAGGGTGTAGCCCATGTCCGGCGCTTCGATGGTGGCGATCACCTCGTCCTTCTTCTTGGTGTCGCCGGGGGACGCGTCCAGCGTCTGGATGGTACCGGCAACCTTCGCCGTAATCGTGGCCTCTTCCCCGCCGAGCAGGTCGTCAAGCTTTTCCTGAGCCTTCTGAATCTGCTGCCAGAGATTGGCAAGGTCTACATTGTACCCGGCAAGCGTTGTATCATTGTTAGATATTTTTTCCCTTAAAGACGCTTTCGCGGTGTCATAATTAAGTTGAGCATTTCTAAGCGCTTCTTTTGCATACTGAAGTTCTGCGTTCAGCTCTGTATCCAGTTCTGCCCATGCAGACTCATATTCCGCCTCGCATGTTTCCAAGTAAGCTATTGCACTGTCCAGATCTGCCTTAGAAATATTTGCCAGTTCATGCATTAACTCTTCAATTTCCGCCGGTGTTGCTCCCTGCGTCAAAAGAGTATTCAAGTCGTTATTAAGCTGGGTTATTTTATCTTCAGGGTAATTCGCTAAGTATTCATTTAAAGCGGTAACACGGTTCTCACTATTCGCCTTCTCTTGCTCCAAAGCCGAGAGCTGGCTCGTAAGCTCTTCCTTATTTTGGCTCACGGTTGACGCCTGACTCTCAATGTCGCTGATCTGCTGTGTAATATCCGTGTATTGAGAATTGATCAGTTCTTTATTATAGTCATTCATTCCAATTGCTTGGAGGTTAAAGCTCAGCCGATCCTGTTCCTGCTTCAACGCATTGATTTGATCACTTAATGCCTTACGCTCCTCTGAGTTAGGGTCCAAACTATCTAATTGCGCTTGTAATTCTGCGATTTTAGTTGAAATCTCATTAATTTGTTGATTCAGGAGATCAATCTGAGCTTGATCACTTACTTCCTGTGCTTCAATCTCTGCTAACTGAGCTTGAAGCTCACTCAACTTACTGTTAAGAGTATCCAGCTGCGTTAAATAAGGGTCTTGCTCCGAGTTAATGTTATTAAGAAGACGCTGAACTTCATCGATTTGAGCTTGCAGCGCCGGTATTGTGCTGTCAACCAAAACGGTTTTTTCTGCCTTTGCAGCCTCTATTTCATCAAGAAGGGCTTGTGTTTCGTTAACCTGACTCTGCCAGTCTCCCGCTTGTTCTTCGTTTCTCTTTTTTGCTTCTTCCAGTGCTGTTTCTTTTTCTGCTACCCGCGCATTATATAACTCTTCTGCTGTATCCTTGAGAAGTTGAGCGGCTTTCAAACGCGCCGCCGCTTCAGCAACTTTCTGGTTTCTGTGGTCTTGTGATTCTCTTGTCGTATTCTCTAGATTTTCCATTTTAGCCCGCACATTATCGTACTTCCTCTGTGCATCATTGAGGGCTTCTTCATAGGACTTGATCCTTAACTGATCGGCAGTATAGCTGAAATCCGGGATCGTTGCCGCCGTGCGGTTGTAGCTAGCCTGCAGACTCTGGAGTTTCTCTTCCGCGGCGTCGATCTCTTCACTGGCGCCTTCGCCGAGGGTGAAGAGCACGTCGCCCGCCTCGACCTTCTGGCCGACCTTTACCAGGACGCTGCGGATGACACGGGTTCTGTCCATCTTGACCTGGGTGTTGCTGTTGGCCTGGACGGTACCGGTGCCGCGCACGCGCGCGACGATGCTGCCGCTCTCGACCTCCTGGGTCGCGACCTCTGGCAGGCTGCGGTTCATGATGGTGTTGGAGAAGAAGGTAAGCACCAGAAGCACCACGAGGAAAATGATCGCGGCGTTCTTGACCCAGTCTCTGTTTCTCGGTTGTTCTTGCATTCTGTGATACTCCTTTTGTCTGCGCCTGAGCGCACATTATCCCTTGACGCTGCCGGAATTGGCGATGCCCTCCACAAGATACTCTTCACCGTGCAGGAAGAGCAGCAGGGACGGGATCATATACACCGTGGCCATCGCGAACGCGAGGC
>Ga0256405_10011612_pt1 | contig 11171 bp, 7 predicted proteins | sample RumenRJG_02DNA_FD_189096 | JGI IMG/M metagenome (GOLD analysis project Ga0256405, IMG submission 189096) | Bovine rumen microbial communities from Lethbridge, Alberta, Canada - RJG_02 | ecosystem: Host-associated > Mammals > Digestive system > Stomach > Rumen | place: Canada: Alberta | collected...
GCGCGACGACGTGAAACTTATATTCATTGCTGGGGAGCGCACTGCCGATGGCAGCGACGCCTACAAGCAGTACGTGGCCGAATGGTTATCTAATGAAGAGACCGTTTGCGTCACCAACGCCGACTTCACCCGTCTGCAAGAGCTGTTCCAGTTCAACGGCATCCCCCATTACGAAACCATCACACCCGACTGCCGTCGCGTTCGCGATGACCTCCGCATCGACGGCTACGACAACTTCGACTACGAACTGACGAGACTGAAGGAAAGGCTGAAATAAAACCAAAATGAATATGAAGCAAACCATCATCACCATCCTGTTCGCACTCGCTGCAATGGCGGGACAGGGGCAAAAGCATCTGCCTGCGTTTCAGTATTCGAAGGAACCTGCGGTGTTAAGCGGACAGATTATAGGAAACAACCAGCAGATAACGGAAAGTGTATATGTCCGCTATGTCTTGAAGTACACATCGGGAACTGGAGATGCCCTCAGACAAGCAAGTGCTGCCGTGGATGCCGACGGAAGATTCAGTCTGAACCTGCCTACGGGTACAACGGTGGACTGCCATGTGGCGGTGGGGGAATGTCGCTTCATCTGCTACGTAGTGCCTGGGCAGACGGTTACGTTTACGCTCGACCTTAATAAGTTGAAAACGCAGGGGCTGGCCAATGCGCTGATGTTCGGCGGGCAGTTGGCCGACTTCAATCACGATTTGGTCTATGCCACAGAACAGGGCATCGATCCAGAGACCATCTATCGCGACATAGAAGCGAAACGCAACATGGGGCAACTGGCAAACGAATTGCCCGAGAAGAGCGAGCAGGGGTACTTCCATTATCTGGACTCTACTTACCAACGTGTTAATGAACTGATAGACAACGACAGGGAAATAGGTCAAGCGTATCGTGAGTTTGCAAAGGCCGTCAACCGCTATGAATGTGGAGCGATGATGCCCTTCTGTGGCCAGTCCATCCAATATGCGGGCATTGATACGGACGAGGCGTATGATGCTTTCGAAGCACGACTGAAACAGCGTTTGGAGGTTTATATGAAGGATGACCCTTGGGCCAATCCCGTGCTCTGCTATGTTATGTGGAGTATGCCCGACACTTTCGTTGATTCGTATGTCAGTCAGCCCGTAAAGCTACCGGCAGAGTACCAGCAGTGTCGTCTGGCCTCAAAGTTCCTGGAACAAATGGGAGCGCAGAGATTTCTGCTTACTGAGGCACAGAAAGACAGCGTGCTGACATTCTTGCCAGAACTGGCTCAGGATGTGTTGGACTATAACGAGCGGATGGAGCGGGAACTCTCGTTCGTCAGCGAGCAGGGGATGTCCCGCGTTTGTACCTTGTCTGACAATGCAGATGATATTCTTGCCACTATTCTGAAACCTTATAATGGGAAGCCCGTATTGTTGGACCTCTGGGAAACCACCTGTGGCCCGTGCCGATTAGCCTTCAAGGATATGCACGATAAAAAGAAAGAACTTGCCGACCGCATCCACTTCGTCAACATCGCCAGCGAAAACTCTGACCTCTCCACATGGCAGCGTCTTATTCCCAACTACATCGGCGACCACTACCGCTTGACCAAGCAGCAACTTCAGTCTCTGCACAGCCAGCTTCCATGTAATACAAGCGGCGTACCCATTTGGGTTCTCATCAATGCCGACGGCACCATCCACCACGCATTCACTGGCTGGAGGAATGTTGACGACATGATGAAGGAAATCAATCAGGTGTTGCAATAAAAACAATAATGCGGACAAACCGAAATGAATATGAACAAGAAAACCATCGTCACCATCCTGTTCGCCCTCGTCGCAGTCAGCGGATGGGCACAGAAAGTTTGGACCAATCCGGGCTACCGCAACGAACCGCACGGATTCCAGTTTGATGTCAACGAAGTGGAGTTCCGTCCCGACGAGACGGTACTGCACATCACCGTCAGGAATCATCCCAACGCCAAGTTCTCCTTCGGGAAATGCACCGTGCTGAAGACGGAGGACGGACAGTCGTACCCTATCATCAGCGCAAAGAAGACACGCGACGGCGAGACAGACCTTGCGCTCGACACGCATATCCCCATTCCCGAATCTGGTAAGACCGACGTGGCGCTCCATTTCCAGCCGTTGCCTCAAGATGTCAAGCAGTTTGACCTTGTCGAAGGCTATGCCCGTAACTTCTTTAAGATTTGGGACATCACCGACCCTGCCTACAAGCAGCAGGCGTCGCTCTTTGGCAGCAGTTGGCGCAACGTTGAAACTGGCGAATGGGTTATCAGCCTATTCAATGACAATGCCATTTATAATAATAAAGTGTGGCAGTATGACAAGAAGTCGGACAAGAAGATGGTGCTATCCTCTGGCCATGAAAAGGTAACCGTCTCAGTCGGCAAAGAAAAGGAAGGCAAGCGCGTATTTGCTTTTGACGGCAAGAAGCTGACGCTCTCCGCTATCACCACTAATTCTATTACCGACTACCCTGTGACCGACGAGACTTCCTTTAATACCGAATTGAGAGAGGGCAACGCCATCGTGAGCGGATGGCTGAGGTACCCCAAGGAGATGCTCCAAAACAGTCTGACCGTCGAGGCTTCCTGTGGTAATATCGCTACCGATGACTATACTCATCACTCCACGCAGGCCGACTCTTTGGGCCGTTTCGAGTTTAACGTTCCGCTCGTTGGCACACAGGGAGTCTCCCTGCTTATACGAAATGGTCAGAATGAGATGATTGACGGTGTCGGCCTTGTACTGACGCCAGGCGAGAAGTATTTCATGCTGAAAGACTTCAAATCGTCGCAGACGCTCTTTATGGGCGACGACGCCCGACTGCAGAATGAGTTACAGACAGATGGTCCTGGCATGGACAATGTCGGCTTTCTCGACAACCCGGTGAGCGATGATTCCGTAAGCGTCATGGCTCAGCAGTGGATACACAGTTATGAGCGATGCTTGGCTAAGACGAAGGACTTCCTGGCTCAGCACCCCAACATGAGCAAGCGCTTTCGTGACTTTATCCGCGAGAGCCAGCGCATCGATGTATGCCGTTATATACTGATAATGCACTATGAAACCTATAGTCGCCTATTGCCAACCAACATCATGCAGTGGGTAGAAGAGCACTCGGCTGTCGATACTTCACTGCCCGTCAACCTCATTAGCGGAATGGCATCGATGCTGAGATACAAGCGCGAGTGCTATACTTGGGCCGACCCACGAATCAATCTGCTGTGGAGAAGGGCCTCTGCCCTGCCTTGGCTTGAATCGAAAGGTATGCTTCGTCTCAGCGACGAGGACCATGTCGCCATCAGCCAGGTTGAGCAGATGAACAGGGAGTTCTTCGCTCTTTATACCCGGATAAAAGACCGCAGCGTGCTCAATGACTCCATCAGTGGTGTTGCGGAGAAATACCTGGAGTATGTCGATGCGGTTAATATAATCCAAGAGAGTGCTGACTACCAGAAGGCACTGAACACACTGTGCATTGGCGGTGAGCAGGGTTTTGCCAATGCCATCATCGACTCGCTTTGCACCGACCCGCTCGTCAACAGCATCTACCATGCGCAGATACTCAACGAGTACATCGACCACGAACGATGTGCGCTACCGGAGGAACTGGAGCCTTACATCGCACTGATCAAGGAGCCTTACTTCAGGAAAGTCATTACCGATAAGAATGAGTACTTTAAGCGGTTGATGAGTGAAAAGCAGGAGGCCGTGAATGCGGTGATCCATCCGTCATCAGATGTAGAGGGACTGACCGACGGCAAGGCTATCCTCGACAAAATCATCGAGCCCTATCGGGGCAAGATTGTGTATCTTGACATCTGGGGCACTTGGTGCTCTCCATGCAAGCGCAAGTTGAGCGAGTCGCACAAACTAAAGGCCGAACTTGAGGGATACGACATCGTGTATCTCTACTTAGCCAACCGTTCGCCTGAAAAGTCGTGGAAGAACGTCATCGCAGAGTATAATCTCACAGAGCCTAATTGCGTTCACTATAACCTGCCCGCCGACCAGCAGCATGCCGTTGAGCAGTATGTCGGACTGACCGGCTACCCCACCTATCGCCTCTTCGACAAGCAAGGCCGTATGAATCATCTCAACTGGCTCGACGACGAAAACCTACCCGAGTTCAAGAAGAAACTTGATGCGATGGCATCATCCTCACCCATGGGAGAATAGACAGACAACTGACAGACTCTTCCAGAACGAATGCGAAACGCACGTGACATACAGGCAAAACCATCCCTCTCCCAAAGGACGGGGAGAGGGATGGGGATACGGACTATCTCAAATAAGAATTTTTTCTTCAGTATAACAGACTAGACAGTGCGAATGCTACCACCGTGGAAGTTATCACACTGACCAGGCCAGGCATCATGAACGAGTGGTTCAGCAGATACTTGCCAATGGTTGTCGTGCCCGAACGGTCGAAGTTCACCGTCGCAATATCACTGGGATAGTTGGGGATGAAGAAATAACCATAGACCGAGGGGAACACGCCGAGGAGCACAGGGCCTTCGATGCCCAGCTGATAAGCCAGTGGCAACATAGCCACGACGACGGCACCCTGCGAGTTGATGAGCACAGAGACGAGGAAGAACACCAGCGCTATGCTCCAGGGATAAGCGCTGACGATGTCGGTCAGCATCAACTTCATCTCATCCAGATAGTTTGAGAAATAGGTATCTGCCAGCCATGCTATACCGTAGATGGCGACGACGGCCACCATACCCGACTGCCAGACAGGACCGGACACGGCCTGCTTGGGAGAGGCCTTGCAGAAGATAATCATCAAGGCAGCGGCAGAGATCATCACAATCTGTATGACGATATTCATAGGCAGCGTCTTGTCGAACCATTCCGTAGTACCCTTCAGATAAATGTTAGCCTTCACCAACTGGTCGCCCGTAACTGACAGATCTTGGTTGACAAAGAGTGCATCGGCATCATGAACGGCGCGCAAGGTCTTGTAGGAAGGCAGCGCTTCCTGGAAAACGGCAAAAAACACGATGACGGCCAGCGCACCGAGGAAGATATAGACAGCATTCTTGGCTGACTGGGGAATTTCCTTGTCGAGCGTAGTGGCACTCGAGCCGTAGATATAATTATACTGTACGGGGTCCTTTATCTTCTTCTGGAACTGCGGGTCCTTGTCAAGGTCGAGGCCGCGGTGGTAGCTTGCGGCGGCGGCAGCCATCAGTCCGATGATACAGGCTGGAATGGAAATCATAAGCACCTGGGGGATAGTGATGTCGAAGCCGTTGGCATTCGAGATGCTGACAAATGCCACGACGGCGGCAGCAATAGGCGAGCAGGTGATGCCCACCTGCGAGGCTACCGAGGCCACGGCGCAGGGGCGCTCCGGACGTATGCCCTTCTTGAGGGCGATGTCACAGATGATAGGCATTAGCGTGTAGACCACATGGCCCGTACCCACGAGCACCGTCAGGAAGAAGGTACACAGCGGAGCCAGGAACGTGATGCGGTCCGGATGCTTTCGGAGCATACGCTCAGCAATCTGAATGAGCCAGTCCATACCCCCCGAGGCCTGCATGATACCCGCACAAGTCACGGCAGCGATAATAATATAGATAACGTCGGTAGGCGGAGAACCCGGTTTTAAGCCAAAGCCAAACACCAACAGGGCAAGACCGATGCCCGAAATGGCTCCCAAGGCCAGCGAACCATAGCGCGAGCCTACCCACAACGCTCCGAGTACGATCAGGAGCTGAAGAATCATCGTAATAGCCATACTTTTCTTTGAATTTTAGTTATTGGTTAATAATAATACGTTCGGAACGGAATTGTACCACCTGCTCCACGCCCTGTTCCGTCGGTGCATCGATGTTGCGGAGGGTGCAGTCGTGCACGTCGTCAAGAACAACGGCTGGGCGGTAGTCGGGCCGCTCGTAGCGGAAGGTGACGTCGTCGACGTGCAGGCCCTCGACGTGGCGGGCGTAGAGGCCGTAGGCGGGCGTCCAGCCGGCAAACTTCGGCTCGGGATAGTTCGTGCCCTGCTCGCGGTAGTCCTTATTGACCAGGTCGCGGGTGCCGCCGCCCTTGAAGTAGAGGCGTATGTTCGAGAGCCAGACGTTGCGCACGGGCTCGTTCTTCATGCCAGTGACAATGATGCTGCAGAGCGAGTCGCAGTCGTCGGCAATGACGTTCGAAATCTGGATGTCGCGGGCCGACGAGGGTTGCGTCACCTCTTTCGGACCGCGGTTACGACAGCCGGTGGTAATATAAATCGGATAATGGTGGACGTGCGACATCGTGATGTTCGACACCACGATATTCTCCATCCGGCCCTGGTCAACCTCTTCGAAAGCCAGACCGCTGCTGTAGGCAAAGGTGCAGTTCGTCAGCGAAATGTTGCGGTAGCCGCCGTTCGACTCGGTGCCGAGCTTGAAGCGTCCGCACACCCACCCTACGGGTTCTGGCACGTAGGTGCCGTCGAGCAGCGTGCCGCACTTGTAGCCCGTGATGTTACAGTTCGACACGGCGATATGCTCACAGGCGACCGGCCGTTTCAGCGCATACGATGACTTCAGCACCAGGGCATCGTCACTGGGGGTATTGATACGGCAGTTGGTGATGGTCATGTACTTGCAGCAGTCGATGTCGAAGCCGTCGCGGTTGGTGTCGATGGTCACGTTGTCGATGGTACTCAGGTCACAACCCGTCATGATGATGGCGAAGTGGCCACCACGATAGATGGTGATGTCGCGGATGGTGACCTGCCGGCAGAGCTTCAAGGCGATGGCCTTGTCGCCTGTGCCTATAGAGCCGCCCTGCACGTTACCCGCCTTCTCAGTGTCCTTCTTCGTCAGTCCCTTGCCGTCAATCCTGCCGTGCCCTGTTATCGAGACGTTCGTCTGCCCTTCAGCCCATATCAGCGAGTTATGGAAATAGGTGTGTCCGCCGTCCTGATATTCGGGGAATCCGCCGAACGACTCGCTCTCGTCGTATGCTTTCAGCGAGGCGGGTGCCGCCAGGATGGTACAGCCGGCAGCGAGATGCAGGTCGATGTTCGACTTCAGGCGGATGCTGCCCGAGAGATACGTTCCGGCCGGCAGCAGCACCTGTCCGCCGCCGTCGTTCACCGCCGCCTCAATAGCCGCGTTGATGGCGGGCGAGTCGAGGGTCTTGCCGTCGCCTTTGGCGCCGAAGTCGCGCACGTTGTAGACTGGTGCAGCAATGGTGTTGCTGCTTACAAGAAAGGCAAGTAGAGTCAGTAGCTGTTTCATGATGTGACATTAATCTTTTTTGATGGCCTCGGCAATGATTTCCGCCATACGCCGTGCGCCTTTCTCGTTGGGATGTATACCGTCGCTGAGCATCTTGTCGCCATCACCGGCGAAGAGGGTGTGCAGGTCAATAACCTGCAGGCCATACTCCTGAGCCACACGCTGCTGGATGGGGATGATGGCGTTCGCTATAACAGAGTCGCTGATGTTCCACGTTGACTTGAAAGCGGGGATGGGTGTACAGAGATAGATGGCTGGCTTCGGTGCGACGATGCCTTTTTTCTGCTTTTTACCCTTCTTCTTGGTGGCCAGGTCTGGACGCAGCGTTGTAATCATCTGGCGCAGGTCTTGTTCGAACGCTGCACCATACTGCCAATTCTCGGGCTTGGAGTCATTCGTACCTAACTTGATGACAACCACATCGGGCTTAAAGCCCTGAGCGTCGCGCCAGGCCTGTTCCTGCATATAGGGATGGTCGCCCTTGTTGAGCATAGTGCGCGAACTGACGCCGAAGTTCTTCACCCAGTAGCCCGAACCGAGCAAGCGCTGCAGCTGAGCGGGATAGCCCTGCTGGGGAGCCATGTCGATGCCGTGGCCGTCGGTGATGCTGTTGCCGATACAGGCCACGCGCAGGGCGTCCTGCCGCGGTGCCTTATGGGCACTGAGCCACTGGCTGAGCTCGCTGAGCATCTGGTCGTGGTACTTGAAATTGCTGCGGAAGCCGAAGCCGTGACCGCCTGTGGGATAAACATACAGGGCGCAGTCGTTGCCGGCATTACGCATGGCCGAATAGTAGGCTATGCCGTTGGTCACTGGTGGCACGGCGCGGTCGTCGTTGGCCAGCAGGATGATGGCGGGGGGCGTCAGGTGGCGGCGCACGGCATTCTGGTTGGAGAACTCACGCACCAGCTGCTTGTTGCTCTTCGCCTGCCCCAGGAACCCGTTGACAGAGCCTTTATGCGTCTCGCGCTCGTTCATGGAGATGACGGGATAGAAGAGGATGGTGAAGTCGGGCCGACAGTCCAGTTCGCTATGTGTCGACACGGTCGACGCCAGATGTCCGCCTGCAGAAAAGCCCATGATACCCACGTCGTAGGGGTTGATGTTCCACACCTTTGCCGAGTCGCGCACGGTGCGTATGGCCTGCTGTGCGTCACCCATCGGGATGCTACGGTCACCATTCGGCATCCGGTAGGTCAGCACGAAGTAGGCTATGCCCTGCTCGTTGAACCAGGCGGCCCAGTCGTGGCCCTCGTTCTGCATCGAGAGGTGGCTGTAGCCGCCACCGGGGCAGTCGACGATAGCACGTCCGGTAGCGTTCTGCGGCAGGTAGCCTACCATATTGGCCTTGCCGTCGGGCGTAATGTTCACGGTAATCTGACGCCTTGTCTGTGCCGTTGAGACGTCAGCGAGCAGCAACAGTGCTGCAACAAAAAGACATTTCCTCATAAGATATCGATTGTTTGTTTCAGTTGTTTCGTTCTTCTACTCTTTCATCTGCCGTTTTAGCCACTGCCAGCATTTGTTCCAGCTGGAGGGGAAACGCCAGTGGCCGCTCGACGGCGTGATGTCGCAGGCTTTTTCTGCCGTTATCTCGTTCCACACAGCCCAGATGCTGGTTGGCGAACAGGTGTCGTCGCTATAGCCCCACGACATGAACGTAGGCACCTTCAGCCGACGGGCGAAGTTCACAACATCGAAGTATTGCAGGGTCTCCACGGCCTGGTCGGCAGGAATCTCCACCTTACCGTCCTTATAGAAGCCACTGAAAAATTTCGGCCAGCCGCCAGCCCGCTGGTGGAGGAATCCGGTGAGGTCGCAGAGGGCGGGATAGAACGGGGCGCAGCATGTGGCCTTCTCGTTGAGGGCTGCGGTGACGATGGTCAGTGCCCCGCCCTGCGAACCACCGGTGACGATGGCATTCTTCCCGTCCCACTCAGGCAGTGTACAGAGGAAGTCGAGGACACGGGCACAGCCTACATAGACGTCCTTATAATAATAGGTATCCTTCGACAGCATACCACGACGCATATAGCCGTCGCTCTTCTGACGTTCCACGGAATATGCTTCATCATCCAACAGCTGGTCGTTGTCGTGAATCTCTATCTTCATATAGAGGCAGCCCTCCTTGGGGAAATAGTCCGAAGGATAAATCTTCTGACTGCCGGCACCGGGAGGACAGAGGACGACGGGATATTTGGCGCTACGAGGTGCAAGGTGCGAGGTACGAGGCATGGTGAGATAGCCCTGCATCCACTTGTTCTTACCCACGCGCAGACGGACGAGCCGGGTTACGAACTGGTCGTTCGAGGCGTCGGCAATGTCTTTGTACTCGGCCTCGAAGGGCACCTTGCGCGCTTCCTTCAACGCCGTCTGCCAGAACTTGTCGAAATCCTTCGGCATCGCCGTGAAGGTCTTGATCTGCTCCGGGGCATAGGCCACCTTCACCAGGTCTTTCTGCGTCTTACCGTCGTTGGTACGGAACTCATACTGACAGGCAAGGAATCCCGGACTTGTCATCGTACCCATCGGAATGGCTGCCTCGCCGTTCCTAAAGACCACGGAGTCGTAAGTCTCGGCGAGAAACATCTCCGGCCCAACCTTGTAGCGTAGCACGGCACCGTCGAGCGGCACCCCACCCTCGCGGGCTACGACGCGGAGCATGGCCTGCTGTCCTAAGCGGTAGTAGCTGTCGGCATGGTCGGGGGTAGCTATCGCCTCCACAAACGCCTTTCGCGGATTGCCGAACTCCTGCTGAAACTGCTGTGCAGCGACGCGGCCAAAGAAACATAATGAAACGACAAGTAATAGCGTAAACGGCTTCATTTTTTTCTTATAGTTTTGGTTTCGACGGCAAAGTTACAAAAAAAACGAGAGAAACGCAAAAGGAAAACTCATTATTTCTGATTGCCCATCGAAAGCTTCTGCTATTGCAGAAGACGGGCAAAGATGCGCTGACCCAGCTCAATGGCGCCCTGGGCATTGAAATGCAGGCGGTCGGGCAACAGCGGGAGATCGGCAGCATCGACGACAAAGAAATGGGCGTCCTCCTGCTCGATGCGGTAGAGGGCGTCGACAACCTGCTGACTGCGCATACGGCTGCCCTTGGCGTAGGTGCCACAGACGACGGGGAGGTAGGCGTACCTCTGCTGGCCTGTCACCGCTACGAGGTGCTGGCGGATATGCTGAACGACGGCTTTCAGATTGTCGTAGTAGCGATTGGCAGCCCTTTGGTCACTCTCGCCCTGATGCCAGATGAGCACCTTGATATCGTAGTTCTCAGGCAGGTTGGGCAGGCAGTCGTCAATCTGACGCTCAAAGGCTTTCAGCAGGGAGCGGCCTCCGTGGCTCGCCGAGAGCGTGCTGTCAAGAAATGCCGGGTCGGCACTCCAGTAGAGGCCGTGGGTGCTCGACTGGCACGCCGGGTCGATAGCCGTACCGCCATCGGTGTGCTTGATGACATAGAAAGGCCGCTGCCACAACTGCTCGAGACGCTTGTAGACGACGGCGTCGAAGCCCCAGCTCCGCTCAATGCCGGGTTTGGCCACACGGGGCGAGAAGGGCACGAACTGGCCTGTAGCCGTCTCGAAGTCGCCGCTGCCATAGCTCCACAGGCAGTACTTATAAGTCTGGAACTCTGTCGGCAATTCGGCCAGGGGCACCCGTCCGTCGGCATTAGACTGGCCGGCAGTGAGAATCACAGGAACGCAGCGGTCAGCAGGCTGCTGGGCGCATATTACGAGGGCCAATAGGAAAGCACAGATTAAGAAAAGTCGTCGCATATTATTCGTTATTATTGTCCTTGCATCACATGAGGTAAGTGTAGTACTGTGTAACAGAAAAGTCACAACAGACGGTTTGCATTTGCAAAGATACAAAGAAAAATGATAACAGCGAAAGATCATGGTATTTTTTT
>Ga0256405_10011613_pt1 | contig 11171 bp, 8 predicted proteins | sample RumenRJG_02DNA_FD_189096 | JGI IMG/M metagenome (GOLD analysis project Ga0256405, IMG submission 189096) | Bovine rumen microbial communities from Lethbridge, Alberta, Canada - RJG_02 | ecosystem: Host-associated > Mammals > Digestive system > Stomach > Rumen | place: Canada: Alberta | collected...
GAAGGTCCCGAACCTCATTGTCGGCGGACGGCTTGGCGGATACAAGTACTTCGACATGGACCAGTCGATCGCCGCCGCGCTCGCGGTCGAGATATAGTTTTACTAACCAGAAAAACAGGAGAAAACCATGACAGTAAAAGGATACGCGAGGTTCTTGCTTATAATGGCGGGACTTGGAGGGCTTCTTTACGGCGTTGACGTCGGCGTAATTGCCGCGGCGCTGCCGTACATCGAAAGGACCTCGACATTCAACCAAAACGAGATCGGATGGATCGTCGGCATGGCTCTTTGGGGATCGCTTCCCTCTTCGCTTGTCGCGGGTCTTCTTGCAGAGTGGTTTGGCCGCAAGAAGATGATCGTCGCTTCCGCGCTTCTCTTCCTTGTGTCGATTCCGGTCATCTGCGCCTCGGGCTTTTTCGAGGGCGGCAACTTCTGGATGATGGTCTGCGGGCGCGCGATGCAGGGTGCTGCGGCTGGCCTCTTTGGCGTAATCGTTCCGATGTATCTCGCGGAATGCCTTGACGCCGATTCGCGCGGAAAGGGCACCGGCATGTTCCAGCTCCTGCTGACGATCGGCCTCGTCTTCGTTGCCGTAATCGGCTTCTGCGTCACCTTCTGCATTGGCGACGCGAAGAAGGTCGTTGATGCGAAGGCCATCGAGAGCGGCATTGTCGCCTTCGAGCAGAAGACGGACGCGGCGGGCAAGCCCGTGTGGAAGCTTGGCGCCGACGGAGAACCTGTTCTTGACGAAGCCGGCGAGAAGATTCCTGAGCTCGCGCTTGACGAGTCCGGCAGCCCGAAGCCGAAGCTTGACAAGGAAGGCAAGAAGATCGCCGACATGAAGAAGGTCACTTTCGCGATGATCAAGAGCTGGGTGCCTTCCGCGCAGATCGGCTCCTGGGTCCGCGCTTGGCAGATGATCTTCCTCTTCTCGTGCATTCCCGGAATCGTACTTTTCTTCGGTGCGTTCCGCCTGAAGGAATCGTCCCGCTGGCTCTACAAGAAGGGGCGCAAGGACGAGGCGCTCGCCTCGCTTGCCGCGAACAACGGCGAGGAGAAGGCAAAGGAGATTCTTGCCGAGATGATCGCGGCGGACGAGGCGGCGGCGGCCGAGAAGGCGAAGAACGCCGCGGCGACCGACTCGCTGCTCCAGAAGAAGTACGTCATTCCGTTCATTCTCGCGGTCGTGATCCTCGCCTGCAACCAGACTACGGGCATCAACTCCGTCCTCAACTACACGGTGACGATCTTCCAGAAGACCGGCATGCAGGGTGCGTTCGCAAACGTCTCCGACGTCGCGATCAAGATCATGAACTGCGTCATGACGATCGTTGCCTGCGCCCTTGTGGACAAGAAGGGCCGCAAGTTCCTGTTGAAGATGGGCACGAGCGGTATCATCGTCGGGCTTACCGGTGTCGGTGCGATCTTCCTCGCCATCTCGAAGGCATGGGTTGCGCCGTCGATGGTGACTGGCGTCCTCGCGACGGTGTTCTTCTTCATGTTCATCGGTTTCTACGCCGTTGGTCCCGGCGTCTGCGTGTGGCTTGCCCTTACCGAACTTATGCCTACGCGCATCCGCGCCAACGGCATGGCGATTGCGATGATCATCAACCAGGGCGTCTCGGCCGGCATTGCGACGGTCTTCCCTAAGTGGTGCGCTGCAACGAACGACAACGGCACAGTGTTCTTCGTGCTGGCCGGATTCACGGTTATCTACTTCATAACCGCCGCGTTCTTCCTGCCCGAGACGAAGGGCCGCACCCTTGAGGAAGTTGAGCAGTACTTCACCACGGGGAAGATGCCCGAGAAGAGGTGACGGGGAACGGGTAACGGGAACCGGGGAACGGGTTTGAAGTTTCTTTTTCTAGGGACGGGGACTTCAGTCGGCGTTCCGCAGATCGGCTGCGCGTGCCGCGTGTGCACGTCGCCCGATCCGCGCGACCGCCGGCGGCGCTGTGGCGCCTACGTCACGGCATCTGACGGCTCGGCGCTTCTCGTCGACACGCCGCCAGAGCTTCGGCTCGCGTGCATTGAGTGCGGCATATCAAAAGTCGACGCTGTTGCGCTTACCCACGCTCACATGGACCATGTCGCGGCGTTTGACGACATCCGCCGCTTCAACACGATAAACGGCGAGAAGGTTCCATGCGAACCTGGCGACCCGCTCTACCGCGGGCTTCCCTACCGGATTGTCGGCAAGCCCCTCGTCTGCTACGCGATGGGCGAGACGATCGGCCAGATGCACAAGATATTTCCCTACATCAGTGCAGCGGGGGGAAAGAACGGGCTCTTCCGCCCGATGGTCGAGTTTTCGGATGCCGATTCGTTTTCGGTCGGCGGCATGGCGGTTGAGCGACTCAAAGTCGAGCATGGTTTTCCCTGCTGCGGATACCTTTTCTCCGAGGGTTCGCGCCGCATCGCGTACATAAGCGACTGCCACGAGTTGCCTGACGAGACAATCGAGCGCGTCAAAGGCGTAGATGTCATGGTCCTCAACTGCCTTCGCGAGCGTCAGCATCCGACGCATCTGTCGCTTGAGCGGGCGCTGGGGTATCTCGATCTGATTGCGCCGAAGAGGGCGTATCTTGTCCATATGTGCCACGACTTGACGCACGAGGACTGGCTTGCGCGGCTCGCCGGTACAAATGTCGAACCTGCCTACGACGGATTAGAGTTGAAAGTGTAAGGTGCAAATAAAGTTAAAAGCGAGAAAGGAGAAAAGCCATGGGAGATAGTCGTACGAAGAGAAAGGGTGCAAATCTACGTAGCTTTGCACTTTTCGCTTTGAACTTTCTACTCTTCTTTTCTGTCGCTGCCGAGACGGTGGAGATATCGGTCGACCTCAAGCTCGACAACATCGACTATATCGTTGGAGAGCGCATCCGGGCCGTAGTGGATGTCGCGAACTCCTCGCCCGAAAGCGTCAGCGTCGGGTATCCGGGTTCCAAGGACAAGCTCTTCGTCGAGGTATTCAACTCGGGAAGCATGGTGCAGCTTGACAAGGTCGGGAAGGGCGCCTTCGTTTCGCGCTTTAGCCTGGATTCGAACGAAGGGCAGAAGCTCGAGACCTTCCTCGGCGACCACTATCCGCTGAGGGCCGTCGGCAAGTATCTCGCAAAGCCGGTGCTCCTGCACGGTGGCACCCGCTACGAAGGGCAGCTCCGTGCGTTTTCCGTCGTGCCCGGCATGAAGGTGGGAGGGGCGCTTCAGATGTTCAAGAACGTGGAAGGGCTGCGCCGCGAATTCGAGCTTCTCTCCTGGAGCCGCAAGAACACCGAGCATCTTTTCCTCGCGGCCCACGACGAAGGACCCGTGTCTCGCAAGTGGACTACGACAGACCTCGGTCCCCTGATGCGGTTCAGAAAGCCGACCCTTTCGGTGCTTGGCACAGGCGAGGTCATAGTCATTCACTGCTGCGACCGCGATAGGTTCCGTCGCTCTGAGTTCTGGAGTCTTCCCGACGCGCTTGAGCTCAACAAGCGTGAGTTTGTGAGAGATCCTGAGACGGCGGGTTCCGAGCGCGTAAAGGAGCTTTACAAGGAGTCTGGCGGCGTAAAGCCGGTTGCCCGCCCGTGGTGGAAGTTTTGGTAGGAGTTGGAGTTCAGAGTTGGAGTTGGAGAGTGGAGGATTAGGAGTCAGTAGTCAGGGGTTAGGAGTCAGTAATTAGGAGTTGGAGTTCAGAGTTGGAGTTGGAGAGCGGTGGGGGAGATTCTAGTTAGGGGTCAGGAGCCAGTAGTTAGGAGTCGGAGAGGGAATGAATATCATAGGGATAGAGACGAGTTGCGACGAGACTGCGGCTGCGGTTGTTAAAGACGGGCGCGAAGTCCTCTCTAATGTCGTCTACACGCAGATCCCCCTGCACCAGCCCTACGGCGGCGTCGTTCCCGAAATCGCCTCTCGCGCGCATATCGAGAAGATATCGCAGGTTATTGGCTCGGCCCTTGACTCCCTCACTCCTCCACTCACCCACTCACCCAATCGGATTGATGCGGTCGCCGTTACCTACGGCCCTGGCCTCGCGCCAGCTCTGATCGTCGGGATCAACGCGGCGAAGGGGCTTGCGAAATCCCTTAGCGTTCCCCTGATTGCCGTCAACCACATCGAGGCGCATCTCCACTCGCCTTTCATCTACGACTCGCCTGACGACGCGGCGGCGCGGCTCTCGGACCCGCGGGAGATCGGCCCCATGCTCGGGCTCGCCGTCTCTGGCGGAAACACCGTGTGGATCGACATGCCGGAATACGGCAAGTACGAGGTCATTGGCGAGACGCTTGACGACGCGGCGGGCGAAGCGTTTGACAAGGCCGCGAAGCTGCTTGGGCTCGGCTATCCAGGAGGTCTTAAGATCGATCGCATCTCTGCGGCCTATCGGGAACGCTTCCCGAATGAGCCGCTTGTTCCGTTCCCGAAAGGGCGCCCGCGCGACGGCGTGACGGCGCTCGCGGGGCTCCCTGCGGAGCTTTGCGTGTCGTTCTCCGGGCTCAAGACTGCGCTTCTCAGGCATGTCCAGCACAATCCTTCGCTTGTCGAGTCGCAGGAAGGGGCGCAGGACTTTGGCGGCTATGCTGTCACGCCAGAGGTCGCGCATGTCGTCGCGTCCTACCAGGAGGCGATCGTCCAGGCAATAGCAGACCGCACTCGCGCCGCCTTGCGCCGCGGCTCCTACAAGGCGTTCGTCCTCGGCGGGGGCGTTTCGCTCAATAGCCGCGTTCGCGCCGTCTTGACTAAAGTTTGCTCCGCGGCACATGTGCCGCTCCTGATGGCGAAGCCGAAGTTCACGGGCGACAACGGCGCGATGGTGGCGGGACTTGCGTTCTATCGTCGAAACGTCTCTGGCGACGCGGCCTTTCGCGCCGACGCCTCTCCATCGCTCCAAGTCGGCCTCGCATAGCGGAGGCATAGCGTTGCCTGTGCTGTGCTGGTTTGCCTGACATCGTGCGGCTTGCTTCGCCGCAACGGTGCTCGCCCGCGAGAAATGGCCGATTCGCGCGTCCTTGCGACCGCTCGACATATACATATATGTCTTCGGGTCGCAGTCCTGCGCGACTCGTCTCATTTTCGCGGGTTCCGCCCCGCTGGCGGCGGCGAAGCAAGCCGCGCATGGCACCCTCGGGAGTTCGGCGCGGTGCTCGGGGACTCGGCCTCTCTCCCGCTCCCTGCGCCGCCGCTCCCGTCGTCTTCGCGGCGATACGCGCCGCAATGCTTCGTCGGCGGGATACCGTCTCCTCGCCTTGCGACGTGTCTCACCGCGCATCCGACGAACCGCGTCGTTGCATGTCGCTCAGTTCGGCACTCGCCCCCTCGTCCCTTGCCTCACCTTCCATAAGGCGCGTTTGTTTTCGTAGCTTTTGCGCTCGCCGACGTCCCGTCAGCTCGCTTAACCTTGTCCGCGTATCCCTCGGAGCGAAGCGGAGTCGCCGAAGGCGAGCTCAATGCGGGGTGTAAATGTGCCGCGATACTACCCGCCGTGACGCTATCCGACACTAATTCCACCCTAACCGACTCTAACCGACGCTAATCGACCCTAACTGCTTCGCGAATGATTTCGTCCGCACCGTAATCTCACGAAATTGCAACTTATGATTTTTCGGCAAGCTTGCTGCGGATTTTGCTATAATACTCACATCCCGCGAGGCGGTATGCGCGGCGCGGGGTTATAGTCCGGAAAACGAATCTGATTCCACCGGGCGCTTGTCAATGTAGCATCAACGCTACACGTCGTTCTACCGAAATACGTCGAAACATTTCAATTCCGAACGGCATGTAAGTGGCGATGCGCTCATCTGGGCGCATTGTCCCTTCATGGATTCGGAATGGGCCTTTCGACGGGCTCCGGTAGAGTGCATGAACGGGACATGCGCTCTTCTTTATGCACAAATGTGGTGTTTGCGGCGATTTGCGCAGGTTGAGAAAGTTCCGCATAGAATTCTCATTTCATGCGGATGCAGGCTGGCATGGCGGGCAATAGTAATCTTCACGATTCTTCACGGAACAAGCAGGACGAGTTCTACACTAATCTTCAACTCATCGAGGATGAGTTAGACAACTATCGCGCACATTTCAAGGGGAAACGTGTTCTCTGCAACTGCGACGATCCATACGAAAGCAACTTCTTCAAATACTTTGCGATGAACTTCAATTCGCTGGGGTTGAAGAGTCTGACCGCAACTTGCTATGCGACTTCGCCTGTCGTCTTTACGCAGTTGGACTTGTTTGGCAAGGGAGAAATAGTCAAGCGCAAAAATGCGCCCAAGCGGAAAACGCCTTATAAGATTGTCATAACGGAAGTGGGCGATGAAAACGGCGATGGGCGTATTGATCTATCGGATGTCGAATGGCTCATAAGGAACAAGAAAAATGTCCTGACGGAGTTGAAGGGTGACGGCGACTTTCGATCTGCGGAGTGCGCTCTGCTTCTAAAGGAGGCTGATATTGTTGTCACCAATCCGCCGTTCTCGCTCTTCCGCGAATATATGTCGTTGCTGATGGAACATGAAAAGAAGTTTCTTGTCATCGGCAACATGAATGCTGTCACATACAAAGAGATATTTGCCCTCATAAAAGAGAACAAGGTCTGGCTAGGTAACAAATCTGGGCATTTCTGGTTTATGGTTCCGTCACACTATGAAGCAAAAGCGACAGATTTCAAAATTGACGAGAACGGGCAGAAGTGGCGGCGGATGGGTAATATCTGCTGGTTCACGAATCTGGATTTCCCAAAGCGGCATGAGAAGATGCTTTTGTGGAAGCATTACACGCCAGAGAAATATCCCAAATATGACAACTATGATGCTATAGAAGTCAGTAAGACGGCGGACATCCCTTGTGATTGGGATGGGTATATAGGTGTCCCGATTACATTTATGGCACAATACAACCCAGAGCAATTTGAATTGATTGGTTTCTGGAATACAGGCAATGCTGGTGAGGCATTGGGGGCTAGTTTTTGCAGCGCCAAATCTTCTGGTAAAGAGATAGTCTGGAATGGTCCAACAGTAAATGGTAAGACAGTTTATTTTCGCATTATCATCCGCCGCAAGGAAGGAGCGAAGAAATGAAGATTGAAGAAATCAAAGTTCCTGTTCGTGAAGTCGCGGACGGCTATGTGGATTCTGCAGAAATGGGGGTTGTGGGCTACGGCGGACGGCTTAACATTCGCCCTGCCTACCAGCGTGAGTTTGTTTACGACGCGCAACAGCGCGATGCGGTGATAAACACGGTGCGGCATGGCTTTCCGCTTAATGTCATGTATTGGGTGCGCAACGGCGATGGTGGCTTTGAGATGCTGGACGGTCAACAGCGCACGATCTCAATCTGTCGCTATGTCAAGGGCAAGTATTCAATTAACCACCAGACCTTCGACAATCTCACGAAAGAAGAGCGCGAACAGATACTTGGCTATGAGTTGACAATCTACATTTGCGAAGGCGACGAGCGCGAGAAGCTGGACTGGTTCGATGTCGTGAATACGGCTGGCGAGAAGCTTACCGCGCAGGAGAGGCGCAACGCCATCTATGCCGGCGTGTGGCTCAATGAGGCGAAGAAGTATTTCAGCAAGACTGGATGTCCTGCCGCGCAGATCGCCGACGATTATGTAAAAGGTTCTGCCATCCGCCAAGAGATACTGGAAACTGCGCTGGGCTGGATAGCAGAGCGCGACGGGGGCGAGATTGAAGATTACATGTCCGCCCATCAGCATGACGGCGACTGTAGCGACCTTTGGGGGTATTTCGAGGCGGTTATGGGATGGGTAAAGACGACATTCCCTGTGCTGCGCGCAAAACTGATGAAAGGTCAACCGTGGGGGACATACTTCAACAAATACGGCAAGGCAGCGCTAGACCCTGACGCGCTTGAGGCGAAGATTTCCGCTCTCTTGCGCGACGATGAGGATGTGGGCGACATCACCAACCAACGCGGCATTTACGAATATGTGCTGGACGGCGACGAACGGCATTTGAGCATCCGAAAGTTCTCCGACAAGATGGCGAGGACGGCCTACGAGCGGCAGAAGGGCATTTGTCCTGTCTGCGGCAAGCACTTTGCCATAGAGGAAATGCAGGCAGACCACATTACGCCTTGGTCGAAGGGCGGGAGAACAGTTGCCGAGAACTGCCAGATGCTCTGCCGCCGCGACAATGCGCTGAAGAGCGACAGGTAAGAATATGGTAAAATGCCAGCTGATAAATCTTGGTTGGCGCAAATGAAAGGTCTGTGAAATGAACGAAAAGGCAAGGCGAGTGGTCTGGACGCTCGTGAGAATCGTGTCGGCGTTGGCAATCGGACATGTAGGATTCTTCTGCCTTATGTGGCTTTTGCCGTTGATGACCGATGTGGTGGCTTCCGAAATAGGGTGCCTCTGCCTCAGTGCGTTTGCGTTCTACATGCTCAGGGTTCGCCATTGGCGTTTTTGGGTTGCTGTTGCGATTGGAGCTGTTCTTTGGGTTGCCACAATGGGGGTGCATGTATATACCGATCCATTGTATAGTGATGTTTCTGGATATACGCGCTACATCGGGCTGCCACTGCCGGCGCATAGGATTGATGAATGTTCGGTGGGATTCTCGGTAATGGCAGACGGCAAGCCTGGAAGATCGGCGATAAACTTGCTCTTCTGGTGCTTCCTCGCCTACGCGCTTGTCGTTGCGCCGCGTATAGTGCGGTGGTTCCGGGAAGTATGGTGCAATCACAAGAAGTGTGTCGTTGCTTCCGCGGCAGTTTTGTTGGCGGCTATCGTGTTGGTAATTGTCTACCGTGAGGAAATCGCCGTGAACTGGTATGCACCTCGAAACTGGCAGTCGCCGCACGGCCATGAGCGACTGCCAAGGCATCTTTGGCCTGAGCGCACCTGGTGGGAGAATGTGAAGAGCTATTTCTGAGATGGGGATTTGTGATAGAGTGCCCGCATGGAGTCTGTCGCGGTGATCGGCGCCGCATTGGCGGGGGATTTATTTTTATACATGTATAATTTCTGATTGACGGGCGAGGCGGATTTGTGGTAGTCTGCTCCCGTCATGGCGAAGAAGGAGAAATCAAGGGGGCGGCCGTCGCTCAACGCGCGCATCGCGGATGTGCTTCGCGAACGTGTCGCCTCGATGAAGCCGGGCGAGCCCTTCGGCACCGAGGTTGCGATAGCGGATGAGTGCGGTGTCAGTCGCATGACTGCGCGCAAGGCCGTCAACGCGCTTGTGGAAGAAGGGCTTCTGGAGCGCAGGGCCGGCGTGGGGCTCTTCGTGCGCGGCAAAGGCGAGGTCACGCGCCGCTGGCGCTTTATCGCCGGCAACCTGATGTGGGACCCCGCGATCAAGGCGGCGAGCGGTGCGAGGCGCGAGGCGCAGAAGATCGGAGCGGAGCTTGAGCTCAAGGACGCTGGCGGCGACATGCGGGCGCTGCTCGCCGAGATCGCGGCGCTTCCCGATTCCGGCGCCACGGGCGCGATAGTGTTTTCCGTCCACGCGAAGGCGTTCGACGCGGCGGTGCATGCCGTTGCGGAGAAGGGTTTCCCAATCGTGGTCGTCGACGAAGACCTCGGGAAGAAGGTGAATGTCTCCTGCGTTGTTGCGGACAACGTAGTCGGCGGCAGACTCGCCGCGGAGCGGATCGTGAGCGCAGGTCATTGCCGCCTTGCGTTCATCGGCGACCTCGTGGCGGATACGGTCCGCGAGCGCTGGAGCGGATTCTCCAAGCTCGCCGCAGAGCTGACGGGAGAGACTCCGCTTAAGTACGACGTGAAGGGCGAAGACAGGCTTGGCGACTGGGGGATGGAGGTGCGCTCGGCAGTTGTACGCATCGTGAAGCGCAAGGTGCGTCCGACCGCCGTCTTCTGCTCCTGCGACGCGATAGCGCGGCACGCGATGCGGGCGTTCGCGGAAGTCGGCATCTCGGTTCCTGGCGACATGTCGCTCGTTGGATTCGACGACGATCCGGTTGCCGAGTGGACGACCCCCGCGCTCACGACTGTCCGCCAGGATTTCATGTCTATGGGACGCGAGGCCGTGAAGGCGCTCGTCGCGCGGATCGCGAAGCCCGCCGCCCCGGGCGCGGTGCTAAACGTCCCAGTAGAATTTATTTCTCGCGAGTCCTTGGCAAGGCATTCGCCGAAAGCCTAATCCGATTTCAAGTCAACCAATAAACCAACAGGGGGGAATCCATGAAAACAGCAACAAATGCAATCGCGCTTCTCGTGAGCATCTGCTTAGGCGCATTTACGTCTCTTGGCGACATCACGACGGGGTGGAACAAGACAGAAAAGGGCGCTTATGATTTTCTGTCGACGGACAACTGGGCGGATGCCGTAGTGAGTGGCGTGTTCAGCGCCGACTGGACTGCTACGACGGCAGACATCGATGTTTATCTTGGGGCTAATTGGACAGGTTCATTCAAAATACTCGGAACTGTCGGCGCAAGGACGTTGGTCCGCGCGTCGAACGGACCGTGCACGGTGACGCTCAACGACGATCTCTATCTGACCCCTTTGTCAATGGGAGCCGATTTCGTCTTCGGCAACGGCTACGAGGACAAGAAGAAGCTGAATTTCGACCTCGGCGGACAGACGCGCAAGGTTTTCATGAATGGTGGTGCAAGGTGGATTTTCTCTGATCGGATATCAAACGGCAATCTTGTTTTTGATGGTGCGGGAACGTTTACGTTCCGTAGCGCGGGCGGTTCTTCGGGTTCAATCTCCCTTTCCACGAACATGGTGCTTAAGACCGGCTTCACGTCGAGCGACAAGAATGACATTGATGCCGTCCGTGCGAGCGACTTGACGTTAAATCGCTCCCGCGTGGAGTTCCAGGAAACCTACGTGAGCGTGATTGACAGAATCACCGGGAAGCTGACGGTGCTTGCCGAAAAGCCGAGCTGTTCGATTCTTTATCCGCGTGTGACTACAGCGGATAAGACGGAAATGGTGCGGATCGGTTCGCTGGAAATGGCGCCCGGCTCCTCCCTTCTCGTCCGCGGCGCGAAGCTTGGCGGAGACGTGAAGGTTCTCTTTGACACCGCGCCCGAAACCGTCGGAGGCATCGTGCCGCAGCTTATCGGAGCCAAGACGGACAGCGACACGGCAGGGCAGAACGGCTTGTACGATCAGTCGTTTGTTTCTTACGATGCGGAAAACGGACTTGTTCCACTTGATCTGACAACAGATTATGCGGCCGACGTATCCGCCG
>Ga0256405_10011614_pt1 | contig 11170 bp, 8 predicted proteins | sample RumenRJG_02DNA_FD_189096 | JGI IMG/M metagenome (GOLD analysis project Ga0256405, IMG submission 189096) | Bovine rumen microbial communities from Lethbridge, Alberta, Canada - RJG_02 | ecosystem: Host-associated > Mammals > Digestive system > Stomach > Rumen | place: Canada: Alberta | collected...
CTGATACTCACCTGAGATGATGGTCTCCCACCACTCACGGTTCTCAAGATACCACTTGATGGTCTTCTTTATGCCGTCCTCGAACTTTGTCTCGGGCAGCCAGCCAAGCTCGTTGTGGATCTTTGTCGGATCGATAGCGTAGCGCATATCGTGCCCCTTTCTGTCCTCAACGTGTGTTATGAGACTCTCAGGCTTGCCGAGCTCCTTGCAGATGAGCTTAACGATGTCGATGTTCTTCATCTCGTTGTGTCCACCGACATTATAGACTTCGCCGACCTTGCCTTTGTGGATGATGAGGTCAATTGCACGGCAATGATCCTCAACATAGAGCCAGTCTCTTACGTTAAGACCCTCACCGTAAACAGGGAGAGGCTTGTCTGCGAGAGCGTTTGCTATCATAAGCGGGATAAGCTTCTCAGGGAAGTGATAAGGACCGTAGTTGTTGGAGCAGCGTGAAATTGTCACAGGAAGTCCATATGTGCGATTGTAAGCCATTACAAGCAGGTCTGCACCAGCCTTTGAGCTTGAATAAGGACTGCTCGTGTGGATAGGTGTAGTCTCTGTAAAGAAGAGGTCAGGTCTGTCGAGCGGAAGGTCTCCGTAAACCTCGTCTGTGGATACCTGATGATAGCGCTGAATGCCGTAATTGCGGCAAGCGTCCATAAGCACCTGTGTACCGAGGATATTCGTCTGAAGGAATATTTCGGGGTTCTCAATAGAACGGTCAACGTGCGACTCCGCTGCGAAGTTGACAACAATGTCCGGATGCTCCTCCTCAAAGAGCTTGTATACACCCTCACGGTCGCAGATATCGAGCTTCACGAAGCGGAAGTTCGGGTTGTCCATAACGGGAGCGAGTGTGCTGAGATTGCCCGCATAAGTGAGCTTGTCCAGACATACAATTCTGTAGTCAGGATATGTGTTAAGCATATGGAACACGAAATTTGAACCGATAAAGCCGGCACCGCCTGTTACAATAATATTCATAATATACCACCTAAGTTTTGATCTGTTGTACCATAAAATGCGTTTCGTTACATAAAAAGCCTCTGAAATCGCTGCAAAAACGAGTTTCAGAGTTATTTTCGCATTAATACAGTATAGCACAAATACGGGAAACTGTCAAGTATTGGGAGAAATGCTGGAATTGCTGCTTGCAAAAACCGGTGTAATGTGGTAGAATAGTGGCATAAGGGGGGAGCGGCTATGAAAAAACTAATCGCACTAATGACAACAGCAGTACTCGCAGCATCATTTACAACAAGCTGTCAACTTATGCATCATCCTTACGATGAAGATAATGCCCAAAAACTTGCAATTGAATATATGAAAGAAAAGTATGACAAAGAAATAGAGATCACAGATACTTATTGTCAAAAACACGGCAGTGATAAATACGTTGGAGTAAACTTTAAACTTGATGAAACTGATAATGAATCCTCTGATGACAGCACATATGAAGTTAGAGTATATGGAAATAAAGATACGCAATATCAGTATGTCAAGTGCGATAATTATATGAATAGCTACGTTAAACCTTTTTTTGATAGTCAACTTAATCAGGTTATTAAAGATTTAGGCGTAGACGATTTTGTTGTATTTACTGAAGGGATACATGAAAATGGAACTAAACTTCCATGCTATTATTATTCATCATTTGAAATACCAAATAAAACCAATACACTAAATGATATAGCTCAAGAATACTGTTTAAACTTTGGGATTTCAATAAAACTCCCCAGAAATGAAGTCGATAAACTAACAGTTGTGTATGATGATGTATTTCAAATGTTTAGTGATAAATTACAGGCTATTTTTAAAGATGATATTTTTAGATTGTATTTAACGGAATATGAAGATGAAGCCTTTTCATCAATCAAAGCAGCATTATTAGATGAAGGTGTAGTGCTCAATAATTACGAACCTTATTATTCAAAAGAAGAATATTTTAACAGCAAGAGTTAACTATATGGAGGTAGAATATGTCATCAATTTTACAAAACAATGAATCGATAATGCCCGATTCACTTGCATAATCAAAATTATTCCGGAAATACTAACCTCACAAAGTCATAAAACGATTTTGGGAGGTTATTTTTTATGAAAGCAACAGGAATAGTCAGAAGAATAGACGACCTCGGCAGAGTTGTCATACCTAAGGAGATACGCCGCACTATGCGTATCCGCGAGGGCGACCCCCTTGAGATATACACAAACAGTGAGGGCGAGGTCATTTTCAAGAAATACTCGGCTGTGAGCGAGATGAGTGAAAACGCGGTATATGTTGCTGAGATAATGCACAAGATAGCCGGCTGTCCGGTAGTTATCTTTGACAAGGATCACGTTGTTGCGACGGCAGGCGTTCCGAAGAGGGAGTTTGCTGAGCGCCGTGTGACCGGTCAGCTCGAGGAGCTTATGGAGAGCAGGGGACAGTATTTCTGTCCGGACGGCAACTGCAACAATTTCTTCCCGGCGGAGGGTGTGAACCGCACTGCGATAGCGGCGGTCCCGATGATAACTGCCGGCGACGTTACGGGGGCGGTAGCCTTTATGAGCGGCGAGAAGTGTACCGAGGTCACTGATCTTCAGAAGAGTCTGATAAATGCGGCAGCGCAGTTCCTTTCGCGGCAGATAGAGGGATAGGCTCCGGGGAAAATATTTTTGCACGGGCGGATAGTATCCGCCCTGTTTTTGTGTTATAATAGAGAGTGAAAATTTTTTCATAGTAATGTGTCAGGAAAACGCTTTCCGGTGCGAGTGTAGTTTATGAAGATCTTCAAAGAGGTGAAACGATGACGGACAAAGAAATGCGGCTGTTGATGGAGCAGTCCCGCGAGGACGGCTGCCGGCGGCTGTTTGATGAATACTGCGGCTATGTCAGTGTTATATGTGCGAATAAGCTCAGGGGCTGCGGCACGACTGAGGACGTCGATGAGTGCATCAGCGACACATTCGCGGCTGTATTCCGCTACATAGAAAGCAGCTCCGGTCGGGACGGTGACCTTAAAGGCATCATCGGCACGATAGCACGGAGAACGTCGATAGACTATTTCCGGCGGCTCTCGTCCAAGAGTGACCGTACCGTTCCGATAGATAATGACAGCTTCCGGGAGCTGCCGTCGGATATACGAGTCGAGGAAACTGCGGAGCGGAAAGCTCTGAACGAAACGCTTCTTGACTGTATAGACGCTCTCGGAGAGCCGGATTCGTCGATAATCGTTTACTTCTACTACTACGGCATAAAAACAAAGAAAATTGCTTCACTTCTGGGAATGAGCGCTCCTGCCGTTCATCAGCGTATGAGCAGGGCACGGAAAAAGCTGAAAAAGCTCCTGAGTGAAGCAGGTATCAATGAGGAGGGATATTAATGAAATTTGAGGATCGTTTCAGCAATATTGATGACAAGACCGCAGAAAGGCTCTCACAGAAATACCCCTTTCTCGACGAAGAGCGGAAAGCGAGGTTATACACTATGAGTAAAAGAAAGTCAGATAGAAATAATGTGCCCGAGACCAATAATATCGAGGTATCAGGCGTTGATAAGTACCGCAGACCTATGTGGTACAGGAGCGTAAGCATAGCAGCTGCGGCAGTTCTCGTTGTTGCAGGCATAGGCGGAAGCACTTTCCTCATCAGCCGCAACGGCAAGGACAAGGCTCCGGCAGCAAGCGTTTCTGAGGAGAGCACAGCGGCGGTTACAGAAGCAGTTACCGATGCGGCAGCGGAAGAGGCTACAATAGCGGTTGAAGAGGGAACTGTTGCCGCAGCAGAAGCCGAAGTTGATCCCGATGCTGTTGCAAAGGAACTCGTGGACGCCTATACTGAGTATCTGGGGGCTTTATTTGGCGGTACTATGGAGGTCGATAAGACAAAGATAGTTACTAAGAATTATCCTGAGATGACAAGAGAATATTATCTTGTTACAGATAAGAGATATCCGAATTGGGAGGCTGTTGAAAAGCGCTGCTACGAGATATTCGATAGCAAGTTTGCGAAGAATCTTCTTGATAATTGGCCGTATTCAAAGGAAGAAGACGCCACATACAATGTTTTTATGTATTCGTCAACAGACGGAAGCCTTTACATTGAAAAGGAACAACACGACAGCAATAACGGACCTGTAAAGTGGGATGAGAATGAAATAAAGGGAACACTGACTCCTGAGGGCACTATCACCTGCGAACTGACAAAAACTATTGATGCTTTGAACACTATCAAAACTTCGTTTGTTTTTGTCAAGACCGAAAACGGCTGGCGTATTAGCAAGGCTGATGAGAGTATGGCTTCTGAAGATGAGCCCGATTCTGTTGCAGAGAAGCTCGTTGGTGATTATAGTGCTTTCTTCTCAACGTTCTACACCGGTGATCTTAAATACGATAAGTCAGATGTTATCACAAGGAATATGGTATCCTCTGAGGACGGCAGCAATATTACTATTGATTATTACCGCGTCACTGATTCGAGACTTGCGCCCGGATATGATCTTAAAGGGGAATGCTTCAGGATTTTTGACGAAGAGCTTGCAAATTCTATTTATGAGAACTTATGCTGCGATGAAGATAATGTGACTGACAAAGCACTTCTTATGAAGAGAAAAGACGGAAGCTACTATTTAATGAATTGTTGGTATTATGAAGGCGACAAGGTCGATAAGTGGGATCAGGACACCGTAAAGGGCACTCTTAATTCTGACGGCACGATCACAACTGTTCTGACAAAAACGCATAATGATCCTGCTTTCCGTAAATCTGAATATAATTTCACTTTCGTCAAGAATGAAAACGGCTGGCGTATAAGCAAGGTCGATTACGTTGAGTACGATGAGGCAGGCAATCCCATTGAATACCCTGTTGATGAGGGAACAAAAGAATGGAATAACAAAGTAAGAATTGAAACACCTGCACAGGAGCAGACATCAGAACAGAATAACAAGGCAACAATTGAAATACCGGAAGAAGCTACTGCGGTATCGAATAACTGATCAAAAAACGGCGGATATATTCCGCCGTTTTTTTGTTGTTTTGGCATACATATTTGTTATTTGCGGAACGCCGGGGGCGGTGCGGGTGTCCGGTGGACACCTCTGCCGAAGGCAGAAGCACCGACCGAGCCGACAGGTGAGAACGTTCCCTACGTTTGGTTCAGGATACGGTTTCAAATGGCACGGGCGCACGGAATGCGCCCCTACGGTGTTTGAGGCATACATATTCGTAATTTGCGGGACGTCGAGGACGCCGTCCCCTACGGTCGGTTTGGCGTACATATTCGTAATATGGGGAATGGTACGGCGGCGTCCGGAGTTTTTTATGACGAAAACTATTGACTATTTTGCAGATTTAGGGTATTATATATGTGTATGTGTTTACATTATCGACACTTATGGAGGATATATGAGACCATTTTTACTTAAACCACCAATTAAAGACTATATATGGGGCGGTACAAGGCTCCGCGACGAGTACGGAAAGGAGAGTGAGCTTGACAGGCTCGCTGAGAGCTGGGAGCTGAGCTGCCACAAGGACGGCGGAAGTATCATCGACTCCGGCGAGTTCGCAGGTATGCCGCTCACTGATTTCATAAAGGAACACCCGGACGCTCTCGGCTCGAATTGCAGCCGCTTTGAGTATTTCCCTGTGCTTATCAAGCTCATTGACGCAAAGGACAACCTCTCCGTTCAGGTCCACCCCGACGATGCCTATGCAAAGCGCGTTGAGGGCGAATACGGCAAGACCGAGATGTGGTACATCGTTGACTGCGATGAGGGCGCACAGCTCATCTACGGCTTCAAGGACAAGATAAGCCGCGAGGATTTCCGCAGGGCTGTCGAGGAGAATACTCTGCTCGACTGCGTGAACAGCGTTCCGGTAAAGAAGGGCGACGTTTTCTTCATCGAGTCCGGAACCCTCCACGCTATCGGCAGGGGCATACTCATTGCCGAGATACAGCAGAATTCCAACACGACCTACCGTGTTTATGACTACGGCAGAGTCGGCGCGGACGGCAAGCCGCGTGAGCTCCACGTTGAAAAGGCTCTCGAGGTCACAACGCTCGAACCGCCGGCTGTTGAGTACGGTCAGAAGAAAAAGATAAACAGAGCAGGTATGTGGCAGACTCCGCTCGCGGACTGCAAATACTTCACGGCTGATAAATATGATATATTCCGCAGTATGCAGCTCGAAGCTTCAACTCAGACCTTCAGACATATTCTTGTTCTTGAGGGTGAGGGCGCAGTAGTCTGCGGAGACGACAGCATTGCTGTAAAGAAAGGCTCAAGCGTATTCGTGCCGGCTGGCTCGGAGACGTGCAGTATAAAAGGGAATTGCAGTATAATCATTACTACGATCCGTTATAAATAAGGAGGATAATTATGAAATATTATGTAGGTATCGACTTAGGCGGCACAAATATTGTTGCCGGAGTCGTTGACGAAAGCTACAAGATCATTGCAAAGGCAAGCACCAAGACAAACTGTCCGCGTCCTGAAAAGGAGATCGCTGAGGATATGGCAAAAATGGCTGTTGAGGCTGTAAAGAACGCTGACCTCACTCTCGACGACATCGAGTGGATCGGTATCGGTACTCCCGGTATTGCAAACAGCGCTACCGGCATCATCGAGTATTCCAACAACCTCGGCTTCAAGGACACTCCTATGGTGAAGTACATAACCGAGTTCATCGGCAGAAACGACACTCCCGTATTCATCGAGAACGACGCTAATGCTGCTGCTTACGGCGAATATGTTGCCGGTGCTGCAAAGGGCGCAAAGAACGCTGTCTGCATCACTCTCGGAACCGGCGTCGGCGGCGGTATCATCATCGACGGCAAGATCTACGCAGGTTCAAACTTTGCCGGTGCTGAGATAGGTCATACGGTTATAGAGGTGGACGGCGCTCAGTGTTCGTGCGGCAGAAAGGGCTGCTTTGAGGCTTACTCTTCAGCTACCGGACTTATCCGTATGTCCAAGGAGGCTATGGAGCAGTTTCCTGACAGCATTATGAATAAAATGGCTGAGGAAAAGGGCAAGGTCACTGCCCGCACTTCCTTCGACGCTATGAGAGCCGGTGACAAGCCTGCAAAGGACGTCGTTGACAAGTACATCAAGTACCTCGCAGCAGGTATCACTAATACTATCAATATCTTCCAGCCGGACGTTCTCTGTATCGGCGGAGGCGTCTGCAACGAGGGTGATCCGCTTCTTCTCCCTGTAAAGGAACTTGTGAAGAAGGAAGTTTATACAAGAAACTCTCCCAAGAACTGCGAGATCGTTATCGCAAAGCTCGGTAATGATGCCGGTATCATCGGCGCAGCCTTCCTCGGAAGAGCTAATCAGTAAGGATTTTTATAAGTTTTATGGCTATATGCACAAATACAGCGGTAATGCTTTGTGCATATAGCCAATTTTTATTTCCGCTTGCAACAAATCTGCTCTTTTCCGACACTTAGTATATGAACTTGCACAGAAGAAGTGCAAAGATCTGAGAATCGATTCAAAAGGAGGGATCCCTATGAAAGACAACGCTGAAGATGTAAAGCTCGCACAGAAAGGCAGCACAGAGGCTTTCGCGAGGCTTTATTCAGATGTCTATAAGGATATGTATCACATCGCATTATACAGTTTGAGAAGTTCGCACGACGCTTCTGACGTGGTGAGTGACGCAGTCCTTGACGCTTTTTGTTCCATAAAAAAATTACGCGATCCGTCATTGTTCCGCAGCTGGATAATGAAGATACTCTCTGCCAAGGTAAAGCAGAAGCAGAAGGAGTATTTTGCAGCCGGTGAGGAACTGAATGACGACGCTAAGATCGACAGCTTCAACTACGAGTCCGCAGAGCTCAGGGAAGCACTCGGCAAACTTGACGGCGAATCACGTTTACTATTGTCGATGTCAGTGCTGGGAGGCTATACGAGCGACGAGATAGCAGGTATATGCAATATCAAGTCCGGCACAGTACGTTCAAAGCTGTCACGCATAAAGGAAAAGCTCAGACTTGAGCTCACTCCTGAAATATGAAACGAAAGGGGTATCACTATGAACGATAAAGAGGTAAAAAAGATGCTGGAAAATGAGCAGATACCTAAGGAACTCGAGCCAGAGAACATCAAGCTGATGCTCGATCAGAAGGCTCCGACTATGAAGAGAAAGAAGATCTCGGCAATATCACGCTTTACAGCAATAGCAGCTGCATGTGCGGTAGTGAGCGGAACAGCAGTCCACTTTGCTTCAAAGGGCGACAATATGAAGAAGAGCAGTTCTGATACTGATTCAAAGATAGTTTCGACTATGGTCTCACAGAACGGCGTTTCTGAGGACGAGCTCAAGAAGATCGAGCAGGCTCCCTATATGAGCGGCGCGAAGGATTACGGCGAGATATACTCGGTATTCGCTGACTGCGCTGACAGATACCAGAAGCAGTATTTAAAGTGGAGAAATGGTCTGCGTTATACAGGAAAAGCTGAAATTGCTGAGGAGTCCAATGACGGTGTTGCATCTGCCGACACTCCCAAGACCTCCGGTGATGCTTTTGCAGAACCTACCGGCGGTAAGGGCGGCGGCGGAGACTACTCCACTACCTATAATCAGGAGGAGAACGTCCTCGAGGCTGATATCGTAAAGACCGACGGAAAGCGTATTTACAGTATCCACGATTACGGCAAGAAGTCAGTTCTCCACATCACTGACGCTGACAACGGCGATCTGAATAATCTGGTCAGCATTGATGTTGCCGGTGACGTTGAAAGCTCGATCTCCAAAGACTGCCTGAATGTGCATACAAATGTAAATGAAATGTACATCTATGACGATATGGCTATCGTTATAGGAACAACAACAGGTCAGGTCAAGTCAAGCTACAATAAAGAGTACAATTATTATTTGGACAATAAGAATGTTACATTCGCAGCAGCGTATTCTCTTGACGACTCGCACAAGAGCCTCGGTATCTACTGTCAGGACGGCTATTACAGCGATGTCCGCATCTCACCCGAGGGCTATATGTACCTCATTACAAATCACACATCGAATAACTATATAAATGTCAAGTCTGAAGAGAGCATTGAGTCCTATATACCTAAGGCAGGCTTGATTGCTGATATGAAGTGCTTGGATCCCGAGGACATCTATATGCCGAGAATTGAGACTACGCCCGGCAGAAATCTTGGCTATTCAGTTATCGGAAGCATAGATCTCAATGAGTCAGAAAAGCTGGATCCCGTTGAGACAAAGGCTTTGGTCCGTGCTGATGATTACACTTACAATTCCAATATATACTGTGCCCCTGATAATCTCTATGCTATATCTGCAAAGTATTTCGATTATATGCAGGAAGGCGTTGAGTACGGTCACACAGAAGAAGTCGTTAATAAAAGCTATATCACCCGGATTTCTATCAAGGACGGAGACATCACTCCCGTAGCTTCCGCAGAGATCGAAGGTAATATCAATGACCAGTTCTCAATGAGCGAGTACGGTGATTACTTCCGCATAGCCACTACAAGATTTAAGGCAACTTATGTATATACAAAGGGCGAATACTATGAGTATGACGATGACTATTACTACGATAAAACAGAGGAAGCTGATAATTCAGAAGACGAAGATTTAATAGACGATACAACAGAAGAAACAGAGACCGAAACAGATACAGATACTGAGACAGAAACTGAGACCGAGACCGAGACAGATACTGAAACTGAAACCGATACTGAAACTGAGACAGAAACTGAAACCACGACCGAAAACGAGACAGAAACTACCGTTACAGAGACTGAGGCAACAGCAGCAACGATCACTGTAACAACGATCAAGCCTCATACACCTAAGAAGGTCGAATACGGTTACTATGAATATGTGCCTGAGAAGAGCTCTCACGACAATGTTCTCTATGTTCTCGACCTCGACCTCAAGCAGGTAGGTTATATCGACAACTTCGGCAAGGACGAGAATATCCAGTCAGTTTCATTCGCAGGCGACAAGGCTTTCGTCACAACATTCAGACAGACAGATCCGCTCTTCGCTATCGACCTCAGCGATCCGACTTCACCTTCTATTCTCTCCGAGTATAAGATGAATGGCTTCAGCAGCTATATGCAGCAGTGGGCAGACGGTCAGCTCCTCGGCTTCGGACCTGATGCAAACGATGATGGCAGAACTACCGGCATCAAGCTGACTATGTTCGACAACTCCGATCCTAACAACCTCAAGGCTATCGACACTTACAGCTTCAATTGGGACAATGAGGATAACAACGTCAACTACAGCTCTGAGGCAGTCTGGGAGAGAAAGGCTCTTCTCATAGATCCCAAGAAGAATATCATCGCATTCCCTATATCTGAGTACAATTATAACTCTTCAAGCAGAAACGACCAGAAAGAGAGCTATAAGTTCTTCAAGTTTGAGGACGGCAAGTTCAAGGAGCTCGGTACTCTCTACAATGATCAAAACAAGTACAATGATACCGGATACTATTACGGCGGTTGCAGAGCAATATACATCGGCGATTATGTGTATATCATCAACGCCGACGGTATAACCTCAGCAGATATGGCTACTATTACTCCCAAGGATAAAATGACATATGAAGAGGTATACGAAGAAAAAGAGTGGGAAGGCAATGTTGATTATTAAACCGATACCTATATGATCTTCCGGTTTTGAAGCCGGTACTGATATAGAATTTGAGCCCCGGGGCATCGTCCCGGGGCTTTTTTCTGTCAATAAAACGCATTTGAATTCTATTATTATCGGATACACATAATGCACCTGCACAAATAGTATAAACTATCCGGAGCGCAGGGGCAGGTTCTGCTTGCCCGGGCTTCTATTTGTGTGAGCTCTGACTTTATCAGCATATGTGCTGCGGCTTTTCCGGCAAAGAAAAAAGCCGTATGAGAAGTGGGGAGCCTCTCATACGGCAGCGGGGGGTTTGTGCGTAATGTCCGCGCCGCAGCATTGAGGTGGTGGTTACCACGCGCGGACATATACCAATGATCTCTTTTTGAACAATATAAGTTCTCTTTAGCGATAACTTTTTGCTCTTATTTTACTTCATTTATAATTTTTTATATATCAGGGAATACAGGGAACAACAGGTGATTATTCTGCTGTTGCTGCTGTAGCAGCTTCTGTTGAAGCAGCTGTTGTTGTCTCAGCGATAGCCTTGGGGCCATGCT
>Ga0256405_10011615_pt1 | contig 11170 bp, 10 predicted proteins | sample RumenRJG_02DNA_FD_189096 | JGI IMG/M metagenome (GOLD analysis project Ga0256405, IMG submission 189096) | Bovine rumen microbial communities from Lethbridge, Alberta, Canada - RJG_02 | ecosystem: Host-associated > Mammals > Digestive system > Stomach > Rumen | place: Canada: Alberta...
TCGCTCTGTGGACCCAGCAGGAATCCACGCCTTCTGCAAAGGCTGCCAGCATCATATTGCCGATGACCAGGCTGCCGTCTTCTACTGTTGTAGCTGACTCGGTATTACCGAAGACTACGACGACTGTCGGAGCGCCATAGAACGGATCGATGTCCATTCCCATGAACTGCGCGTTCAGCCTGCTCATCAGAGCAATAGTCTCGGGATCCTGCACCGCGACAGAGACGACCTTCTGCTGGCCCATGCCGCTGGCGGCGTATTCTCCCGCGTTCAGGATCACATTCAGCTGATCTTCTGATACCTGATCCTTCTTATAACTTCTGATGCTTCTCCGTTCACGGATCGCCCGAATCACTTCTTCCATCATACCTGTCCTCCTTATAGAAAAACTGCGGCAGCTTATTTTGCGACGCCCAGGATCTGACGGGCTTCTTCCGGTGTGGCCGGCTCTTTGCCCATTTCCTTAACGATGCGGACCGCTCTGGCAATGAACTGCTCGTTCGACTCAGCCAGCACGCCCTTATTATAGTATACGTTGTCCTCCAGGCCAACACGGACGTTTCCGCCCATGGCGATACCGGACAACAGGATCTCATTGGCTCCTCTGCCGATGCCGAAGGTGGACCAGGTGCAGTCTTCCGGCAGATGATTTACCAGATAGACCAGGTTTTCCGTGGTCGCTTCCATTCCGCCAGGAGCGCCCAGGCACAGCTGGAAGTGGGCCGGTGCCTTGATGATCCCCTTCTTGAGGTAATACTTGGCTGTGTTGAGCATGCCCATATCGAAGACTTCGATCTCCGGCTTGACGTTCACTTCCTGCATGACCTCGCCGCACTTCTCCAGGAAACCCGGCTCGTTCATGAATACGACCGTGTTCAGCCAGTTCATCGTGCCTGCGTCAAAGGATGCCATTTCCGGTTTCAGTTCCTTGAACGGCTTGATCCTCTCATCCCATGAGAAGCCCTGTCCGCCGGAGGATGTCAGGTTGATGACGCCGGGGAACTTCTGGTCGCGGAGCTTCGTAACGATCTCTTCGAACCGGTCAAAACGCATGCTGGCGCTGTCATCTTCGTTTCTGACGTGGATATGGACCACGGCCGCGCCGGCTTCATAGCACTTGAACGCGGATTCAACGATCTCATCCGGCTGAGTCGGCAGTGCCGGATTGTCATTTTTCGTCGTGACTGCTCCGGTCAGCGCCGCTGTGATGATTACTTTATCTTTGTGATTTGATCTTCTGCTATCAAACATGGTTCGTTCCTTTCCTTACTGCATCTCGACCAGCACCGCTACTCCCATGCCGCCGCCGGCACAGAGAGTCGCGATCCCGTACTTCTGCTCTCTTCTCTTCAGCTCGTGTACCAGTGTGACTACCAGTCTGGCACCGGTCGCTCCTACCGGATGTCCGATGGAGATGCCGCCGCCGTTGACGTTCAGCTTGTCACCATCGATGCCGAGTTCTCTCTGGCAGGCCAGGCACTGTGCCGCAAAAGCTTCGTTCATTTCCCAGAGGTCGATGTCTTCTACGGTCAGTCCAGCCTTTGAGAGGACCTTCTGAGACGCGCCGATCGGACCCAGTCCCATGTAATCAGGGTCAAGGCCTACGGCGCCGACTGACAGGACGCGGGCGATGATCGGAATACCGAGTTCCTTCGCCTTGTCTTCGTCCATCAGGATCACGCCGGATGCCGCGTCGTTCATGCCGGAGGAGTTGCCTGCAGTGACCTTGCCGTCTTCCTTGAAGGTCGCCTTCAGCTTGCCCAGCTTTTCCAGAGAAGTGTCTCTGCGCGGGAACTCGTCGGTATCACAGACAGTGTCGCCCTTGCGGCCGTGGATGGTGATCGGAACGATCTCGTCCTTGAATTTGCCTGCGTCGATGGCAGCGACCGCTCTCTGGTGGCTCTGCAGAGCATATGCATCCATCTCTTCTCTGGTGATGCCGTATTTCTCAGCCACGTTTTCCGCAGTGATGCCCATAGCCGGGCCGACACCCAGATTGGTGAAGGAATCCCACATGGAGTCACGCAGTTCCATGTGACCGTATTTCTTGCCGTAACGCGCGTCAAAGACCATGTGCGGCGCAGTGCTCATGCTGTCCGCTCCGCCTGCCATGATGCAGTCGGCTTCCCCTGACTTGATCTGATAGAATCCGAACTGGATCGAAGACAGAGACGATGTGCAGTTTCTGTGGATCGTGATGCCCGGAACGCTCTCCGGCAGGCCAGCCTTGACCGCGGCCACACGGGCCAGATTGTTTTCTTTGTATGTTCTCTGATAGTTGCAGCCCCAGATCACGTCTTCGATGATCTCAGGATCGATGCCGGACCTGTTGACCAGTTCCTGCATGATCGGAATGGACAGATCCAGTGAAGTGATGGTCTTGTACATGCCGCCCAGTGCTCCGACGGCAGTTCTGCATGCTGCAACGATTACTACATTACCCATAGGTCTTTCCCTTCTGTTCTTAAATAGTGAAACTTTGATATGGCAAGGGCTGCACGCATGCAGCCCCCGTCACAGTAAGTTATGTCAATGTCTACGCATTTACGTGGAGTACTTCATCTTCTTTCTGATAGTCCAGGTTGTACTTTCTTGTGTTCAGTACGGAGATCAGGATGAAGTTCAGGATCAGCAGTCCGATGAAGACTACATAGGCGCCTCTCAGGGAACCTGTGATTCTCAGTGCCATGGAGTTGACGATGTAGTTCAGCATCAGTACGATCTGCATGATCGGGAAGTAGATGGAGTATACGACATCGAAGCTGTGACGTCCGAAGACGGAAGCCGGCAGGGATGTCATGAAGTTGGCAGCCGCGCCGATAGCGATACCTACCATAGCTACGCAGATGTATCCGCCGATCATGTTGTTCATGGTTACGTTGACGGCCAGCGCGATCATGTACCATACCAGGAACATTCTTACAGCAGTCTTGACGCCCAGTTTCTGATCCAGGAATCCGAATGCGAAGGATCCTGCCAGACCAACCAGCGCGCAGACAGTCATCAGAGCGATAGCCTTCGGCTGTGTGAAGCCCAGTTCCATGTTTCTCGGAACCATCTGGCTCATGACGCCGGTGGTGACCATCTGGTTGATGCCGATGATGATGGCTACCAGCCACATTTCCTTAGTCTTGAGCAGCTCGCCCACAGTCCATCTGGCTTCTGTGGTCTCGCCCATATCAGCGTACTCTGCGTCATAGACTTCCTGAGTAACATTGTCAGGCAGCTGTCCCATTTCCTGCGGGAAGTTCTTGATGATGAAGATAGCAGCGATAGCGACCAGGATGGCGATGATGCCGGTGATGGTCATGCCCTTGCCCATGCCGTAAGCTGCGATCAGAGCAGCGATGAGCGGTACATACAGAGCAGAACCCAGATTGTGGCCCATAGTGGTGAAACCGTTGGCCAGGCCTTTCTTCTTAGGCATCCACTGGGTGACCAGGTTTCCGCCGCCCAGGTAAGCTGCCGCGTTGATGAAGATGGTGACCAGGGTCAGTCCTGCGAAGTAGGTGCCCAGTGTGGTGGAGTGTCCATAGAAGATGTAGGACAGTCCGGCCAGTGCCAGACATACGATCGACAGCCATTTCGCGCCGATCTTGGTCAGGATACGGCCGATGACGAAGTAAGCGACAACGCCGATGAATCCGGCCCACATAGCCAGCTCGAGCAGCTTGGCATGGAGCAGTGTCGGATCGTCATATCCCAGTTCCTGATAATGCATGTTTACGAATACGTCGATGACGATGTTCTGTCCGTCGATCGAGAAACCGATCAGGAACCAGAACATGATCATGCTGTAAAAGATGATGATCCAGCCCTTACCAAAGTTCAGTTTGGTATTTTCGGACTGAAGTTTCTGTCCGTTCTGTGACATAATGATTCTCCTTAATAATGATGATACTATTTTCCAAAAGCCTGATCCGTAGCCGCCTTCACCATTTCCTCCCAGGACTGGAACTGCGTGCTCTCTTTCACGAAGTTGTCGAAGACCGCCGGCTGGTAGATCATCTGATCCGCCTCCCAGTTGGTCATGACGGCGCTGGAATACTGGAATCCCTCGAAGTTCCTGAATGTAGTATGCTCCTGCATGAACTCATCGGTAAAGATTCGTTTCAGCAGATCGCGGAATTCCTTCGGCGCGGGTACAGCTACATAATCGTCCATTTATCTTCCCTCCGGATGCTCAGCAAAGTATTCTTCTGCTCTCTCCCAGACATAGTCGTGCCATACCTGAGCGTCTCTGGCCATACACGGACGGATGATCTCGTCTTCCTGATCGCCCATGCCGTTGATGACTTCTTTTCTCTGGATGGTCAGATACAGTGCAGGCTCGTTCGGAGGGCAGCCCAGGATCCAGTAAGCATTCGGATGATCCTTCAGGTACTTCTTGGTGCAGTTGCCGTGGAGAACGATCTTCTCATCCGGGATATCCTTCGGAATCTCGTTCTGCGGTCCGATGACGACGGTCATGCCGGCGTTCTTGTCATACTCGCCGACTGCCTTCAGTTCTTCCATGTTGATAGCGAGCAGCGCCTGGCAGCTGGAACATCCGCCTTCGCAGCGAACGTCGTATTCCGGCCATCTGGTGCTCATGTCGCCGATGTACGGGATCCACATCTGCTTGAAGCAGTCTTCGACCTTGTCGCCGACGACCTCGATGTCTTCCAGATCGTACTTGCCGAGTCCGACTTCCTTCGCTACCTTGAAGTAGTCAACAGCAGTTGTATCGATACCGGTAACTTCGCACGCGATCCTGTCAATGGCTACCGGATCCTTGGATCCGAGGATCATGTTGGTCGCGGTAGGATACGGCATATGCGGAGAATATCCGGAAGCTGCTCTCATAGCGTCCATGATGTTGAGATCAGCCTTGCAGACGGACCAGACGTCCATCATTGCCATGGTCAGGTTCAGCTGATGCATCTGCATGTGGACCTTATCCTGTACGACACCCTTGATGTTCTTCAGCGCGCCGGAGAAGACCATGCTGGCATGAGCCTTCAGGATCGGCAGGTTGATCAGGTGCTCTGCTTCCATCAGTCTCTTGGGAAGCTTAACGTGGGAAATGTTGGAACGGAAATCTCTGACAGCGACATTGACGAGATCCTTGTCTCTCTTGATGTCATAAGTCTCGACACCCTCTTCGTCGGCCACAGCTTGGATGCCGCTGACCTTGAAGCATTCGATGGTGTCACAGCCGATCGCTGCTGCTTCCGCGATGACGATTTCCTTCGGGTTTGCTTTTTTGACTTCTCTGATGACCGCTCTGACGACTTCCGGGTTCGTGCAAACGGAAGTTTCCGGCGGTTCTGCGTGGCCGGCATTCGGCTTGATCATTACGGTCGTTCCCGGCCGGATGACATTCTCAACGCCGCCCAACAGGTCAAATACTCTGGTAACATTGGCTTGTACGTCTTCACCCTTAACGAGTGCTACTTGTGATTTTGACATAACTTTACCTCATTGCCTTCTTGTTCTTGAATTAACTGATTCGTTCTTTTCATTTTCAACGCCTATATATAGAGCAAGACCCGTGCCAACTTGATTTTTTGGGTAATTATAAGAAAATCCCCCTCCCGGGGGTCTTTGTGGCGGAAATGCTGTTGCAAAAAGCAAGGACTTGTTGCGTCTGTGCAACAAGCCCTTCCGTAATTCAACAAATGATCAGAATGCCTGGTGAAGTATTTCAATGATATCTTCTTTGGTGATGCCCTCTCTCGGATTGAAGCCGAGTACCGGCTCGTGCAGGACATCTTCCGTCAGCATATCGAAGTCATCCTTCGATATTCCCTGCTCCTGCAAAGTCCTGATCCCCAGATCCTTTGTCAGCTTTAACAGCGCGTCCGCCAGAAGCAGCGGATCCTGCTCCGGATCGCCGGACGGTTCCAGACCGATGGCTTTCGCCAGATCGATCATCTTGTCAGGACAGGCCTTTGCGTTATAACGCATGACGTAGGGGAGCACGCATGCGTTGGCCATACCGTGAGCCAGGCCGAAATGCGCGCTGAGAGTGTGCGCGATGCCGTGTACCAGCCCCAGATTAGCATTGGAAAAACTGAATCCTGTGATTACACAGCCCAGCATCATCTGCTCTCTGGCATCCATGTCTTCGCCGTTTTCACAGACCTTCGGCAGATTGTGATAAAGGATCTCCAGACCCTTCAGTGCGTTGTATTCGGTCAGCGGCGTCGCCATATTGGAAATGTAGCTCTCTACAGCATGAGTGATAGCATCCATGCCGGTCGCGGCGGTAACACTTGCCGGAACGGTCCTGGTCAGCTCCGGATCGCAGATGACGTTGGACGGTGTCAGACGGTTATCGATGACTACATATTTAATGACTTTTTCTGTGTCGATGAGCGCGCTGACGTTGGTGATCTCGCTGGATGTTCCTGCAGTTGTCGGGATCGCGATCAGCGGGAGGCAGTCTTCTTTTACCATGCCGATACCGCCATAATCTCCGATCCGGCCGGGATTGGTCATGAGGACGTTGACAGCCTTTGCGAGATCGATGCTGGAACCGCCGCCGACCGCGACGAATCCGTCCACTTTCGCCTCTCTCGCCTTCACAGCTGCTTCTTCGACGACTTCATTGGTCGGGTTTGGGATGACCCCGTCGTAGATCACATAAGGCACGCCAGCCTTTGCGACCTGCTCCACGACCTTGTCAGCGATGCCGGCCGCCTTCACACCGCCGTCGTAGACGATCATTGCCGACTTCATGCCGTATCCCTGTAAAATCTGCGGGAGCATCTCCAGCGCTCCGCGCCCGAACTCGATATTGCTCTTCACGAAAAAGTTGAATGTCATGTTTTACCTCCATTTACAGCTATGTGAAATATTATAGCAAGTTATAATGAAGCAAAACCTGTGCCATCGGTTTCGATGCTACTTCGCCTGACTGTCCAGATAACCCTGCAGGATCAGGACGGCCGCCTGCTTGTCGATGACGTCCTTTCGTTTCTTCCGGCTGACATCGGCTTCGATCAGGACTTTCTCGGCCATGACGGTGGTGAGACGCTCGTCGTAATACTCGATCCCCACATGTCCCAGGCCCTGGCTCTTCATCTTGTTCTCCAGTCTGGTGCGGAATTCATAGACTTTCTCTGTCTGGGGGCTGTCGGTGCCGTCCAGCTTCTTCGGCAGGCCGACCACAACGGTATCACACTCGTATTCCTTTATATATTCGACGACCTTCGTGGTGTCTTTTTTGATGCCGACACGTTCTATGGTCGTGACACCCTGGGCGGTCCAGCCCAGTTCGTCGCTCACAGCGACCCCAATAGTCTTATCCCCTACATCCAGTCCGATTTTTCGTCCCATACGCGTCTCCCTTACATAATATTTTTATCGTCAATAACAAACAAAAGCGGACCTTGGAGGTCCGCTTCGTCGCAATCATAGTTGATTATTTCTTCAGATAAGCCTTGATCAGTTCCTCGACCAGGTCGTCCCGCTCGATCCTTCCCATGACATTTCTAGCGTTGTTATGGCTTGTAATATAGGATGGATCACCGGACAGAATGAAGCCGACCATCTGATCGATCGCGTTGTATCCTCTCTCCTCCAGCGCGTCGTACACCAGATTCAGGATCTCTTCGATCGTCTTCTGCTCAACTCTATCAAAGTTATCATATAATCTCGTCTGTCTATCCATGTAATACCTCCGAATTCTATAGCTTGTTCAAATTCAGTATAACACCAAGTCCGCCCCCACTTCAAGGGCTTCTGAAAAACTCTTGCCATTTTTTTGAAGACTGATCCGAATGTCTTCGTCTGCCTTTATTTCAGCAGCTCTTCAGCCTTTGCAAAAGCTGCGCCGACCTTGGACGCATCTTTAGCTCCGGCCATAGCCATATTGGCCTTTCCGCCGCCGCCTCCGCCGGCTGCCTTGGCGATCTCCTTGATCATCTTGCCGGCGTGGAAGCCTTTCTGCACCAGATCGTCGCTGACGGAGACCATGAAGTTGACCTTGCCCTTGTGTACTGCAGCGAAGACCATGATGATGTTCTTTTCTTTCGCCCGCAGACCGTCGGCGATGGTGCGCAGATCATCGATGCCGAAATCATCAAACTGCTTGCAGATCAGGCGGATGCCGTTCACATCTTTCGCCTCGTCGATCAGGGAGCCCAGTCCTGCGGACATCTTCTCCTGCTTCTGTGCTTCGATCTCCTTCGTCAGGCTCTTGACCTCGCCGAGAAGCGAGGATGCCTTTTCCATGATGTTGTCCCGGTTGACCTTCAGAGTATCCGTCAGATTCTTGAGGACATCTTCGTTCCTCACATAATGTTCCAGGATGCCAAGGCCGGTGATCGCCTCGATCCGGCGGACACCGGAAGCAACGCCTGACTCACTGAGGATCCGGAACGCGCCGACCTGGCCGGTGTTCCTGACATGGGTACCGCCGCACAGTTCCTTACTGAAATCGCCGATGGAGACCACCCTTACTGTATCTCCGTATTTCTCTCCAAACAGCGCCATAGCGCCGGATTTGAATGCATCCTTGGCTGCCATAGTTTCAGTTTTCACATCGATGAAATGGCCAATCTTATCATTGACGATCTCTTCGACTCTGGCGAGTTCTTTAGCAGTCATCGCCTGGTAATGGCTGAAGTCGAACCGGAGGCCGGTGCTTGTCACAGATGATCCTGCCTGCTTGACGTGATCGCCGAGCACTTCCTGAAGCGCTTTCTGCAGCAGGTGGGTCGCTGTGTGGTTGGCAGCTGTGCGGTTTCTACGGATCTCATCGTAGCCGCTCAGGACTTCGCTCTCGCTCTTCAGCTGTCCGCTCCGTATGGTCACATGATGTGCGAAAACGTTCTGCACCTTCTCGACGCGCTCAACGATAGCGCTGCCTTCGTCGTTGTAGATCATGCCCGTATCACTGGCCTGGCCGCCGCTCTCCGCGTAGAAAGAGGTCTTGTCCAGGATCAGGATGCCCTGTTCCCCTTCCTTTAGCGCGTCGACCGGCTCTGAGTCTTTGATCACTGCTTTGATCCGGCTCCTGCAGCCGACCTGCTCATAACCGACGAATTCGGTCGCGCCTTCAAAGACGAAATCGGTGGCAGCTTCTTCCCATCCGGCGCCTTCCATCTCGCCGGTCTGCTGGGAACGCTTTTTCTGCTCGTCCATAGCGCGGGCAAATCCCTCTTCGTCGACACCGAATCCGGACTCAGCCATGATTTCCTTCGTTAGGTCGATCGGGAATCCGTAGGTGTCATGGAGTTTGAATGCCTTCTCGCCGTCCAGAATGGACTTCTGAGCGCTTTTCATCTCGTTTGTGTATTCCTCAATGATTTTCATGCCCTGATCGATCGTAGCGGCGAAATTCGCCTCCTCCGCCCCGATGACCTTGCGGATGAAAACACGTTGTTTTTCCAGTTCCGGATAAGCTCTGCCGGAAACATCGACGACCTTCTCGCTGAGGGCTGCCAGGAACGAGCCTTCGATGCCCAGCAGTCTGCCGTGGCGCGCTGCCCGCCGGATCAGCCGGCGCAGTACATATTCCCTGCCTTCGTTGCCGGGCAGGATGCCGTCGCTGATCATGAAAGTCATGGATCTCAGGTGGTCGGTGATGATCCGCATCGATACGTCGGTATCCGCCTTCCCCTGCTTATATTTGACTCCGCTGACGCGGGCGACTTCTTTCAGGATGTACTGGATCGTGTCGACATCAAAGATGGAGCTGGTGTCCTGCATGATGCAGGCGATCCTCTCCAGGCCCATGCCTGTATCGATATTAGGATGAGGCAGCGGCGTATAGCTGCCGTCTTCTTCTTTGATGAACTGGGTGAATACCAGATTCCAGAATTCGACGTAACGGTCACATTCGCAGCCGGGTTTGCAGTCCGGTTTGCCGCAGCCGTGTTCCTCGCCCCGGTCATAATATATCTCAGAACAGGGTCCGCAGGGTCCGCCAACACCGATCTCCCAGAAGTTGTCGTCCTTTCCCAGGGCGACGATCTTCTCCTCCGGGATCCCGATCATGTCACGCCACAGCGTCCGGGCTTCGTCATCTTCTTCATAGATGGTGACCCACAGTTTCTCCGGCGGCAGCTTCAGGACATTGGTCGCGAAATCCCAGCCCCATGTGATGGCTTCTTTTTTGAAATAATCGCCAAAGGAAAAGTTGCCCAGCATCTCAAAGAATGTGCCGTGGCGGTCGGTATGTCCGACGTTCTCCAGATCGCCGGTCCGGATACACTTCTGGCATGTGGTCATGCGCTTCGAAGGAGGTGTCTCCAGCCCCGCAAAATAGGGCTTCAGCGGTGCCATACCGGCGCCGATAAGAAGCAGGCTCCTGTCGCTTTCGGGAATCAGCGAATAGCTTTCTCTCCGGAAATGTCCCTGCTTCTCAAAATAACTGAGAAACAACTCTCTTATGGTATTCAGACCAAGCTTTTCCATGGTGGTTCGTCCTTCCGTTCTGATTTGAAAATTCAATGTAGCAATTAACTATACTATTATACACGAAATGCCCATTCATGTCATGGATTTTTATTTCCCGAAACCGTGGACAAATGGAGTTAGATACGTTATACTAATGTTAGTTCAAATTAACTAACATTAGCGGGTCAATCTTATGCAAAAGCTGGATCAACACGGACAAACTTCAAAGCAGTCGCTGGCGGACCGGGCGGTCGCCTACCTCGAAAGCCATTACACCGACAAGTTTTCGCTGGATGAGATCGCCGGTGCCCTGTATGTGAACAAGAACTACCTGGCCCGGGTATTCCATAAACAGACCGGCCAGACTTTGCTCCAGTACCACAACCGGCTGCGCTGCGAAAAAGCCTGCCAGCTCCTGGCGGACCGGTCCTACAGCATTTCTGTGGTCGCTTTTAAGACCGGCTTCGCGTCCGCTTCTCATTTCTCCCGGATCTTCCGGATCTATGAGGGCTGCACCCCCTCCCAGTACCGCAGGAAAATCACAAAATAAAAAAGGCTGTAAAGCCCTGCTATTTCTGTCTTAATTATTCACCTTGGTCTGAGTTCAGACTATGAAGCTTGATTCGAGTTCAAACTATGTGTTTTTTCCGAATTCACCTATTTGTGAACCTAAATGCTCGAAACTCGATATAGGTTCACATATGGAATATAATTCCATATCCCACCCCCCCCCTGTGCACAAATATCGAGGACTCTTTCCTTACTCCCTCCAAGCCTTGAT
>Ga0256405_10011617_pt1 | contig 11169 bp, 9 predicted proteins | sample RumenRJG_02DNA_FD_189096 | JGI IMG/M metagenome (GOLD analysis project Ga0256405, IMG submission 189096) | Bovine rumen microbial communities from Lethbridge, Alberta, Canada - RJG_02 | ecosystem: Host-associated > Mammals > Digestive system > Stomach > Rumen | place: Canada: Alberta | collected...
AGTGGCTTTTATGATTTAGCCACAGCCTATCAGTCTGTGCACGTCAACTATTGAAAGCGCCGTATACCGAACGGTACGTACGGTGCCGTGAGAGGACGGGAGCTAATCACTCCCTCCTACTTTATTTGATTTATTCTTGTTATTATTCTTTTTTTCTACTTACAATTCTTATTTTTTACGATTCGTATTTCCTTTTTTGTCATTTTTTTCACAGTGTAAAAAGATTAATCTTGCATTTTTAAAAATTAGGACTATAATTTATGTAAATAATAATATGCTCATATGTAGTTTTTAGAACTACATGCGTCGACACGACGAATCAGTCTGAAACGATAGAAACTAAAACTATTCTTGTGGTGCCGTTTTAAGCAGGGTGTTTAAGTAAAGGAGGAGAAGAAGATGGCAATTAGATTAGCTAATATTAAACACAAGGCGGAACGTCATACCATGTCCCTTATAGTGGATCATTATCTGAAGGATATTCAGAATCCTGACACGAGAAGAGAAACCTATCTGAAACTAGTAGATTATGCAGAAAAATTCTACGGTAACGGTGCGAAAAAAGAAAACATCGAGAGAGTAAGAGAAGCTTTTCAGGACCCAAATAACAGATGGGTAAACTACATCAGTAAAGTAGTAGAAGAAACCAATCCGGAATATGCAAAAAAGATGATGTTAAATCTTGGATACGAGGCATTTTTCCATGGTACGAAAATGATTCGTGCCAATCGTGAAAAATATGGCTGTAATATTCCTTGGCTCATTCTTTTCGATCCTACCTCAGCTTGTAATATGCATTGTGTAGGATGCTGGTCCGGTACTTATGGACACAAGAATAACCTCACTTTTGAGGATATGGACAAGATTGTAACAGAGGGCAAAGAACTTGGTGTATACCTTTATATGATGACCGGTGGTGAGCCTCTCGTCCGGAAAAAAGACATTTTGAAACTCTGTGAAAAGCATAATGACTGTATGTTTGCTGCATATACCAATTCTACATTGATTGATGAAGAATTATGCAAAGAGGTAGTGAAACTCGGTAATTTGACCTTTATGCTGTCCATAGAGGGGACTCCACAGACAAACGATGCAAGACGTGGAGTAGGCCACTATGATGCTGTTATGAAGGCTATGGATTTATTGAAGAAGTATGGCATTGTATTTGGTACTTCTATCTGCTACACCAGGGCAAATATCGAAGCTGTTACCAGTGAAGATTTCTTCCGTTTTATCGCTTCTAAGGGCGCTAGATTCGGTTTCTTCTTCCATTTCATGCCGGTAGGTAATAATGCTGTACCGGAGCTTATGCCTACTGTAGAACAGCGTAAAAAGATGATACAGCAGATTCGTTATATCCGCTCTAAGGATTGTGATATCGACTTCTATCCTATGGACTTCCAGAACGATGGTGAATTTGTAGGAGGATGCATCGCAGGTGGTCGTAACTACTTCCACATTAATTCCAGAGGAGACGCCGAACCATGTGTATTCATCCACTTCTCTGATAGCAACATCCATGATAAATCTATTTTGGAGATGCTGCAGAGCCCGTTATTTATGAAGTACCACGAAGGACAGCCTTTCAACCGTAATCACCTGCGTCCGTGCCCTATGCTGGAAAACCCAGACATGCTACGCAAAATAGTGGCAGAAACAGGGGCCCACGGCACAAATGAAGAGTCAGATGAGTCTGTAGAGCATTTGTGCAGCAAATGCGATGCATACGCGAAAGAATGGGGACCTGTAGCGGATGAAATCTGGAAGCATCAGATTCATAAGAAACCGGCCTACGAGAACTATAGCAAGGAAAAACGTGAAGATGGCAGCCTTGCCGGATTCGACAAGCCCGTTAAGAAAAATATCTCATAGTAATACATCCATATGGCAGGATGCCCCTGAAAAAGGGAATCCTGCCATAAATAGTTGCATAAATCTCAAAATATGATACGATAGTCAAGTACTGCCATGAAACAAGCATGTGTTTCGTGGCAGTTCTGTGACTATGAAACGTATAGGTATTTCGTGGCAGATCTAGGATTAGGACAGAAACTGCGACATAGAATACAGCAAAGATATTTTGAGGAAATGAAATGAAGAAAATCAAAGAATTATATAAGAAATACGAAGAAATTATCAATTATCTGATTGTAGGTGTATTGACTACCATTGTTAGCTGGATTGCTTATGGCCTTTGCAGATTCGTTTTAGACGTACAAAACAGCAACTTCCAAATGCAGGTGGCGGTATTAATCCGCTGGTTTGCAGGCGTGGTATTTGCGTACTTTACCAATCGCAAATACGTATTTAAAAGTGAGAATCCAAATAAGTTCAAAGAATTCTGCAGCTTTACATCATCCCGTATTGTGACCTATGTAATGGATGCTGTCATTATGGCCTTCTTACCGGGCTTACTACCTGCAAAATGCTTTGGCCTTGATGCAGACTGGATGGCTACTTTGATCTCAGCGGTACTTGTGACCATTACCAACTATGTATTCAGCAAATTCCTTGTATTTACAAAGAAGAAGGATAATAATTCAGAAGAAGCAAAGTAGCAATTCTTGAAGAAAGAAACAAATAAATATAGTCTCAGGTGATGATAAAAAATTCTTCGAAAAATAGTAAAAAAGTTCTTGACATTGAACTGCTATCGAGATAATATAGAAAGGTACTGATGAGACGCCAACTCCCACGGAGAGCGGACTTTCAGACATAGATGTGTGTGTAGCTCAGCTGGATAGAGCGTTTGGCTACGGACCAAAAGGTCGTGGGTTCGAATCCTATCACACACGCGATAAAGACCATGGATTTTTCCATGGTCTTTTTTCTTTTGCAGACCTCGTGCGCCCTATCACACACGTACAAAAGAAAAGGGCCGGCGATAAAGCCGGCCCCAAGGGATTAGCCCATAACTACTTCAACGTGGTATTCTTTTTTGCCTTTCTCGTAAGGGATGACAGTTCCTTCTACTTCTTTGCCATCTACGATAAGCTTCTGAACGCCTTTTTCTACGTGATTAGGGTTCTTTACATCGATGAAGTATCTACCTTCGCGGAAGCTTCTTTCGATGCTGAAATCGCCAAAATCAGATGGTGTACAAGGATCTACGGAAAGACCTTTGTGAGTAGGATATACACCCAGGATGTACTGGCTGATATTGCAGAAGGTCCAAGCTGCTGTACCTGTCAGCCAGCTGTTCTTACCTTCGCCGTGGAACTTCGCATCTTTACCACCTACCATCTGGCAGTAGATGTAAGGCTCAGTTCTGTGAATCTCACTGAATTCTTCTACATAAGCAGGGCAAGTCTTCTGATAAATCTCAAAAGCACGATTACCGTGGCCTAATACAGTTTCTGCGATAGAAACCCAAGGGTTGTTATGGCAGAAAATACCGGCATTCTCTTTGTATCCCGGTGGATAGGAGGATACTTCGCCAAGCTCTAAGTGATACCTGGTGTATGCAGGCTGCAGAATCATGATACCGTACTTGGTGTCTAAGCGTTCCTTTACAGAAGTAAGGGCTTTTTCAGCAAGACCTTCTTTGATACCTACGCCGGCAAGTACACAGAAGCCCTGAGGCTCGATGTAAATCTGGCCTTCTTCGCATTCTTTGGAACCAACTTTGTCACCATGTGCATCATAAGCACGCAGGAACCAGTCACCGTCCCAACCATACTGCAGGATTGCATCATACATGGTCTGTACTTCTTTTCTTGCTCTAGCGGCTTCCGCATCGTCGCCCATCAGTTCGCAAAGCTGTGCATATTCTTCACCGTATTTTACATACATACCGGCGATGAATACAGACTCTGCTACAGGACCTTCAGAAGGACCAAAGGTCTGGAAGGATTCACCGGGATGAGCACTGAAGCAGTTCAGGTTCAGGCAGTCATTCCAGTCAGCACGACCAATCAGTGGAAGACCGTGAGGTCCTTTGTGAGTGGTAGTGAAATCAAAGGAGCGTTTTAAGTGTTCCATCAGAGGTTTTGCAACGCTCATATCGTTATCGAAAGGTACGATTTCTTCCAGAATACTGGTATCACCGGTCTCACGTACGTAAGCACTGGTACCTGCAATCAGCCACAATGGATCATCATTGAATCCGGAACCGATATCGGAGTTACCTTTCTTGGTCAGAGGCTGGTACTGATGGTATGCAGAACCATTCTCGAACTGAGTGGAAGCAATATCGATGATTCTTTCTCTTGCACGGTCCGGAATCAAATGTACGAAACCAAGTAAATCCTGGCAAGAATCTCTAAAGCCCATACCACGGCCGATACCGGACTCGTAGTAGGAAGCGGAACGGGACATATTGAAGGTAACCATGCACTGGTACTGGTTCCAAATGTTAACCATACGGTTCACCTTTTCCTGAGAAGAGGTTACATGGTATTTGCTTAAAAGTCCCTTCCAATAATCGGATAATTCAGCGAAAGCAGCGTCTACTTTTTCTACAGTGTTGTATTTGTCTAACAGAGCAAAAGCAGGTTTTTTGTTTACTACGCCTGGTGCTTCCCATTTGTCATCTTCCGGATTTTCGATATAAGCCAGTACGAAGATGTAGGTCTTTTCTTCACCGGCAGCAAGGCTGATGTTTAACTGGTGAGAAGCGATTGGAGACCAGCCACTAGCAATAGAGTTAGTAGCTTTGCCTGCAAGTACTGCGTCTGGTCTGTCAGGACCATTGTATGCGCCAAGGAAAGCATCTCTGCTGGTATCGAAACCGTCTACTTTTGCGTTTACAGAGTAGATAGCATAATGGTTACGACGTTCTCTGTACTCAGTTTTGTGAAAAATAGTAGAATCTACTACTTCTACTTCACCGGTACTTAAGTTACGCTGGAAGTTCTTCATATCATCATCTGCATTCCACAGACACCATTCTACATAAGAGAAAAGCTGGAAGTCTTTTGCTGCAGAGGAAGTATTCTTTACAGTTACTTTCTGAATTTCGCAGTTGTCCTTAGTAGGAACGAAGGACAGAACGCTGGCCTGAATACCGTTTTTCTCACCGGTAATACGTGTGTAACCGATACCGTGACGGCATTCGTATTTATCCAGTTCGGTGCGAACAGGCTGCCAACCTGGATTCCAGATTGTATCACCATCTTTGATATAGAAGTATTTACCATTGTTGTCGTAAGGCACATTGTTGTAACGATATCTGGTCAAACGAAGCAGCTTTGCATCTTTGTAGAAACTGTAGCCACCTCCAGTATTCGAAATCAATGAAAAGAATTCGTTAGTACCTAAGTAGTTAATCCAAGGTAGTGGGGTTCTGGGAGTTTCAATTACGTACTCCTGATTGGCATCATCAAAGAAACCAAATTTCATATATGAGTTCTCCTTTCCTATTATCAAAGGAAAAGTAAACGTTTAAGTAAATGGACGCACTTCTCCCATGAATATTCTTCATCTATTATAAATTGCCTACAAGAAAAAAACTATAGGCGAGTCTGCGGGATTATGGGAGGTTTTACTGTGCGAAATGTCGAAAAAACAAACTTGAAATAGTATCGTAAACCTTTATAATTGAATCATAGGTTACGAAAAAAGAATGGGGACTCGAAAACGTTTTAGGAAATCCCCGTTCAAGCAGGAGGGGATATGACATCATTAAAAGACGTAGCAGAGGCGTGTGGCGTTTCTGTGGCAACAGTAAGTAAAGCACTTCGTGATCAGTATGACATCGGAGAAGAGACCAAAGAATATATCAAAAGGATTGCGGATGAAATGGATTATCATCCCAATTCCATGGCGAGAGCACTAAAAACAAGACGTACCGGCAATATCGGCGTTTTGTTTGTGGATGAAGCCCAAAGCGGATTAACCCATGACTTCTTTTCCAGAGTATTGGATGGATTTAAAAGAGGCATTGAGGAAGAGGGCTTCGATCTGACTTTTATCAATGCGTCTGCAGAAGGCAGGGAGGGTATGACCTTACTGCAGCATTGCCGTTATAGAGGGTATGACGGTGTGGCACTAGCCTGCATAGATTTCGAGCATCCGGAGGTGAAAGAGCTTGTACAAAGCGAGCTTCCGGTTGTGACCATCGACTATGCTTTTGAAAATTGCACCGTGGTGCGTTCTGATAATGCCGGCGGTGAGGAGCAGCTCATGCAGTACCTGTATGACATGGGACATAGGGATATTGCAGTGATTCATGGTAAGGATTCTTTTGTGACCAGAGAGCGTCTTGCCAGCATTCAGGCCACAGCCAAGAAGCTTGGCATGACCATCAGACCTGAGTGCATCATGCTGGCGGCTTATCGAGACGTGGGTGCTACTGCAGCATGTACCAGAAAGCTTTTACAGATGCCCAAGGTACCTACTTGCATCATGTGTCCGGATGATTATTCCTCTTTAGGCGCCAGAAATGTCATTCAGGAAATGGGCATGGTAGTGGGAAAGGATATTTCCATCACCGGTTTTGACGGCATATGGCTGGCCAGCAGACTGCACCCGGCCCTTACTACCGTGAAGCAGAACACATCTGAAATCGGCCTTGCTGCAGCACGAAATCTGACTGAACAGATTTCACATGCTGATAAAATGGGAGCGCAGAATATCTCGATTCCCACTACTTTGGTAAAGGGAGAAACTGTGGCGAAAGTCTGAACATCTTGTGAATTTGACCAAATTTCTTGAACAGGTATGACTTTTTATGGTACATTTGACCCATGGACAGAGAATCTTTTATTACAGAACTCAGAATGGCGCTATCCGGAAAAGTGAATCCGGCAGTCATCGAAGAGAATATTTCTTATTATAATGAATATATCACCGGGCAGGTGAGGATGGGACAGACGGAAGAAGAGGTGTTAGACGCCTTGGGGAATCCCAGACTAATCGCCAAATCCATTATCGAAGCGACAAAGCATGCCGAGGGTACTGACTACTATCAGGAAGGAGATACAGAAAGTTATCAGGATAGTCAGGATACAGAACCGGTTCCGGCTACCTTGTGGCAGAAACTGGCAGTCGTATATCGTAACCTTCCCGCCTGGGGAAAAACCACAGTTCGCACACTTGGCGTAGTGGTAGGTGCTGTGGTATTATTTCAACTAGCGAAAGTACTAGTACCGATTTTGCTAGTCGTATACCTTTTTTGGTTTATTCGTCGTTTATTTAGAGGGGACGATTTGTATTAATGAGTGAATTTGAATACATTGCTCCATGTCATTTTGGCTTAGAGGCCATTTTGAAAAGAGAAATTGGAGACTTGGGATACGAAATCACGGAGGTGGAGGATGGCCGTGTCAGCTTTAAAGGTGACGAGGCCGCTATCTGCAGAGCAAATATCTTTTTGCGTTCCGCAGAGCGTATCCTTTTAAAAGTAGGAAGCTTTACGGCTACTACTTATGATGAATTATTTGAGGCGACAAAGGCTTTGCCGTGGGAAGCTTATATCCCGGAAAATGGTAAGTTCTGGGTGACAAAGGCTGCCAGCGTAAAGAGCAAGCTTTTCAGTCCTTCAGATATTCAGTCTATTATGAAAAAAGCTATGGTGGAAAGGCTTAAGGGCGTGTATCACATGACCTGGTTCCCGGAGGACGGGGAGTCTTTCCCTATTCGTGTGTTCTTAAAAAAGGACGTGGTGACAGTAGGTTTAGATACCACGGGAGAGTCTTTGCATAAGCGTGGCTATCGTAAGTTTACGCCCAAAGCGCCTATTGCAGAAAATTTGGCAGCAGCCCTCATTATGCTGACACCGTGGAAACAGGACCGTATTTTGGTGGATCCTTTCTGCGGAAGTGGCACGATTCCCATTGAAGCGGCGATGATGGCGGCTAATATGGCACCCGGCATGAACCGCGAATTTACCGCGGAGACATGGGCTCATTTGATTCCCAAGAAAGCCTGGTATCAGGCTGGAGAAGAGGCTGTGTCCCTGATTCGAAATGATGTGGATACGGATATTCAGGGCTATGATTTGGACCCTGAGTGTGTGGAAATGGCTAGAAAGAATGCGGCTCTGGCAGGAGTGGACCATCTGATTCATTTCCAAAGACGTCCTATGGCTGAGCTTTCTCATCCGAAGAAATATGGCTTTATCATCACCAACCCGCCATACGGTGAGCGTCTGGAAGAGAAAAAGGACTTGCTGGCACTGTATCGCACCCTTGGGGAGCGCTATCGTATGCTGGACAGCTGGTCTATGTATATCATCACGGCCTATGAGCAGACAGAAAAAGACATCGGTAAAAAGGCAGACAAAAACCGTAAAATCTATAACGGTATGATGAAAACATATTTTTATCAATATATGGGACCAAAGCCACCTAGGAGAAGCAACTAAATGGATAAATTAATGCGTATTGTTGCTTTTGTGGGAGGTCTTTTCTTTGCTTTATCTATGGGGGTAGTCCTATATTTAGGTACCCATAAGACAGTGGTGGTGGCAGAATCTGTTACAAGCACTGTAGAGAATAGTTACACATCCCAGACAAGAGCACTGGAGCAGGAACTTCATATCGCAGCAGAGAATACCTCGGATAGCTACCTTTACTTGCCGTTGCAGGATAATGTCAAAGCGGAAAACATCAACATGCAAAGCGCTTTTCTGTTTCAAGGAGTCGGTATCGAAGTAGAAGGTGCGGAGGGCTATTTCTATGAGACAAATGAGCTTTCCGGACGAGTAAATGTGGTGAAATCCGCAACCTATCAGCAGATTGGCAGTAAGACTCACGTGCTTTTGGAATTTAACGACGTGTTTGAATGCTCCAGCCGTGTGGATGGTAACCGCTTGGTAATCAGTCTGCACAAGCCCAAAGATATTTATCAGAAAATCGTGGTAATTGATGATAGAATGCAGGTGGCAGGCGGCACAGAAGCCCACCGTATCACCACAAGCGTGGAAGAGAAAATCCGCACCATGCTTACTACGGACGGCTATAGAGTCTACTATACCGGAGCCAGTGAAAACGTAACGGATATGGACGTGATCAATCTGGTGAATCGAGCCGGCGCGGATATTTACATTGGGCTTCAATTATCCAGAGACAATGATGCGCAGGTTTTAGGGACGAAAGTCTACTATAACGGAGACTACTATATCCCATGGCTTACCAATGCAGAACTGGCGGATTCCCTGGAAAAAGCAGTGGTTACAGCAGTACAAGGCAAAGGTCTGGGCATAGAAAAATGTGGCCAGTATGATTTGCTTCGCTTTATGGAGATCCCTGCAGCCAGAATTTCGTTAGGCTATATCAGCTCTGATAAAGAAGGGGCACTACTTAGACAGAATAATTATCAGCAAATCTTGGCGGAAAGTATCTGTCAGGTGTTGCAGGAGGACGTACAGTGAAAATTATTTTCGCAACAGGGAATAAAGACAAAATAAAGGAAATCCGTGCGATTTTTGGGGATAGAGTGGAAGAAGTGCTCACCATGAAAGAAGCCGGTATCGATATCGACATCGAAGAAAACGGCACCACCTTTTTAGAGAATGCGTTGATTAAAGCTAGAAGCGTAGCAGCTCATTGCGATGCCATCGTCATGGCAGATGATTCAGGCCTTGTCATCGATGCGTTAAATGGAGAGCCTGGTGTGTATTCTGCCCGCTATTTGGGGAGAGATACCTCTTATCATGAGAAGAATCAGAACCTGATTGAAAGATTAGCAGGAAAAGAAGGCGAAGAAAGAAGCGCCAGATTTGTTTGCGCCATTGCAGCAGTGATGCCGGATGGCAGAGAGTTTACCTCCGAGAAAACTATGGAGGGACAGATTGGCTTTGAGGAAAAAGGCGAGAATGGCTTTGGCTATGACCCTATTTTCTTTTTACCGGAATACGGCAAATACTCAGCGGAACTTGCTCCGGAAGAGAAAAACCGCATCAGCCACAGAGGCAAGGCTTTACGAGATATGGAAGAACAGCTAAAGGACGTACTATAAGATGAAAGTACTCATCGTCAGTGACACTCACGGCAGAGGTGCCGATTACAGCAAGTTAATACGAAAGATTGCGCCTATGGACTTAGTGATCCATTGCGGAGATTTAGAGGGACAGGAGCATGAAATAGAGGCGGTTACCAGACAGGTGTGTGGATGTCCTGCGGTGATGGTGGCCGGCAACAATGACTTCTTTTCCAGTCTGAAAAATGAAGTGACACTGGAATTAGAGGGCCATAAGATTTTGGTGACCCACGGACACTCCTATTATGTCAGCATGGGGCCGGAATTTATCCGCCAGGAGGCCAAAGCCAGAGGGTATGATATGGTATTCTATGGACATACCCACAAGCCTCTTTTGGATCAGACAGACCCGGAGATTACCCTTTTAAATCCGGGAAGCCTAGGCTACCCCAGACAGGAGGGGAGATTGCCCAGCTATGCCGTCATGACAATCGAGCCGGATGGCTACACACATTTCAGCATTTGCTACATCGACAGAGACTTTTATGGCTAAAACTTAACCTTTTCTTTTCGTAATTTGAAAGCCTTTTGAAAAAAAATTAAAAAATTTAAAAAAGGTTGTTGACAAGGTGTGGGGGATGCCATATAATAGTCATTGCGTCACGACGAAAGGGACGCAAACAAAACCTTCGGGGTGTGGCTCAGCTTGGCTAGAGCGCCTGGTTTGGGACCAGGAGGTCGCAGGTTCGAATCCTGTCACCCCGACTTACATGCGGGTGTAGTTCAATGGTAGAACACCAGCCTTCCAAGCTGGATACGTGGGTTCGATTCCCATCACCCGCTTTTGTATTTACTGCTTGCGGTAGATACGAAAGCAAACTTAACTAGATGCGCCTTGCGCATACTATGAACTTGCTATGTGTCCGTAGCTCAGCTGGATAGAGCAACGGCCTTCTAAGCCGTGGGTCGGGGGTTCGAATCCCTTCGGGCACACTGAGATTTATCTCACATGGTGGGTATGGCGCAGTTGGTTAGCGCGCCAGATTGTGGTTCTGGAGACCATGGGTTCGAGTCCCATTACCCACCCTTTGATATGGAGACATATCAGCTAATCAGATTGGCAGAAGTTGCGTGTCAATAATGGGCTATCGCCAAGCGGTAAGGCACAGGACTTTGACTCCTGCATTCACCAGTTCGAATCTGGTTAGCCCAGTTCTTTTTTATAAAGAGTATACGGGCCACTAGCTCAGTCGGTAGAGCACTTGACTTTTAATCAAGTTGTCTGGGGTTCGAATCCCCAGTGGCTCA
>Ga0256405_10011618_pt1 | contig 11169 bp, 19 predicted proteins | sample RumenRJG_02DNA_FD_189096 | JGI IMG/M metagenome (GOLD analysis project Ga0256405, IMG submission 189096) | Bovine rumen microbial communities from Lethbridge, Alberta, Canada - RJG_02 | ecosystem: Host-associated > Mammals > Digestive system > Stomach > Rumen | place: Canada: Alberta...
GGTTGTATATGGACGCAACCAAGAGTGGTTTAAAACGTGATGTGTGGCTAAAAATGTGGCTTAAAAAATAAAACCTAACTGAAAATCAATCAGTTAGGTTTTTAAAAAGTCGGGATGAGGCGACTCTTTTTGAAACAATGACAGGAAAACTGTAGTTGCTCTTGATATTTTGTAAACATAAGAAAATCAAAGTGTTAAATAATAAATTGTGCTAAATTTGTTGTGTATACAAAAAACTATTATTATCTTTGTAGCGTGAAAACGTGGCTAAAAATGTGGCTAAAACAACAAACAACTAAGTATGGCATCAAATAAATATGTTCAAAGGAAATACCGAGAAGGTAAGGTAGTTGCTTACATGCGTAAGAACGGCTCTGTTCTGCGCTATAAGTTATGCAAGATTGAAAAGAAGTGGCTAACAACAACACTTCAAGTTAAGTCTGATTATCCTTTCAGAAGTGCAGAAGAACTTAACGAAGAAATCGACAGGTTAGAGGAACTTGTAGATAACACTATAGCGGAACTTTTGTATAACGACCCTAAACTATATATCACTTGTGCAGTCATCGACAGAGCTATTGCTGACAAGGAGAAACAACAAAAAGAGAAAACAGAAGAAAATGACAAGAAACTATTGTTGTTTGACTTCAAATTATGGAACAAGAGAAAGAAAGATGAACTTGTTAAGAAGGATATTGCTAAAGGCTTGAATCGTAAGACCCCACCAACCATCAAGGATTATATTAGCGCTTGCAATGCCATTGAAGATTACGAATACGATAACAATTGTACGTTAAGGCTTCAAGATGTTGATGATGATTTTATTGAGAACTTCAAGGAGTTCTTGGCTGACGAGCATGAAAACACAGAAAACCATAAATATAAGTGTAGAGGTGGTATGGTTAACCGTACAATCGATAAAAGGCTTGAATGCTTGTCCGCATTTATTCGTTCTTATTATGGTGATGTAGAAAAGGCTCAGTTTATTTTTGAGTCGAGGTTAGGAAACAACAGTCGGAATAGGACGATTATACGGCTTAACAAAGACGAGATAAGAGAACTCTACAGCCGAGAGTTAAAGAATCCAAGTTATAATCGTGTAAGAGACTATTTTGTTTTCCTTTGCCTCACAGGTCTTCGCTTTGGTGATTTCATTTCAATCAACAAGGACAACTTCGTTATGGGCAAGGATGAACTTGTTACATTGTCCCTCTTCACCCAAAAAACCAACATTAGGGTTGAAGTTCTGCTTACGAAGCAAGCTAAAGAAATTGCAGAACGTTACGATTACAAATTTGATGGTTATACAAATCAAGCATTTAACCGTGCCATCAAAGAACTGCTAAAGGATGAAAAACTGTTTGAGGACGAGATTGTGACATATCGGGAAATCCTGACCCAAAAGCCAAAACCCATTAAAATGCCAAGAAGGGAAAAGATAACAGCCCATACTGCACGGCGAACATTTATTAGTACGATGATTGAGAATGGTGTGCAGCCGATTCATGTAATGCACATGGTAGGACATACTAAGATGTCCACTCTACAGATTTATATTGACCGATTCTCACCAAAAGCTGAAAATGCTATAAAAGTGTTGGAGTTCTAAGGAGTTGCTAATTGCGTTCATACGTTTCGCAATTATAATGTCTCTTCTTTTTATTGTATTACAGTTCAAAAACTAATGGAGACCCCTTTGGAGAAATCTGAAGGGGTTCCTTTATGTTTTCCATCAACATGAAATCGCCCTTGTCATCGCCAGTCTGTTGAAAAGTTTTTTGGAACTGACTTTCTCGTAAATTTATTTTTTTCATTGACATTAAAAACTAATCCGTTATTTCACCTGAAAATCAGGTTTCCAAATTGCTTAAAAATTGCTGGGAACTCCTTTAAATAAAAGGGATTCCCAACATTTGCTGAATTATCACAAACTCTGCCATGCGTGAATTAGTGCGGAGCATTGTTGATAGTCTTTCTGATGGTGTTGACGTTAAGGAATCTGTCTGCCAGCTCTCCGCAGAAATCTTCGGTGAACACCTCTGGATGGTTATCCAGGTGCAGCTTAATCTTCATAAACTTGTCCAACTTCGCTATCTTCATAGTCATCCAGGTCTATCACTTCATCATTATCCATAGTGGAATTGTAAGGGTCATAGCTGGCAGGATTCAGGTCTCCTGGAAACTGATGCATCTCTTGTGCGATGCCTGCTAGGTAAGTACTGATAACCCTCTTGAATCCCCATCCGTTTTCAAGTTCGTTGCAACAGTTCAAAAAATCCATCATGAGCAGCATTATCAGGGTATTTAGCTTCATTATCTTCTTGATATTTTTGCTTTCCTTTGTCTGGTATTCATTGCTTTGAGTTAGTTCTTCCTTCTGCTTGATAAGCTGCTGTTTATCACTGAGCAACCTAAAATAGTTACTAGTCATGTCTTCCAGCCTCTTATTCAATGCCGCTCTACTTAACTGATATTTGTTTCTGTTCTTTCTCATATTCTATAATGGTATATTTAAAACGTTATTTTCTTTCACTAATGTTGTGTGTTTGCTGACATATTCATCCACCACTTGCTTGCAAATCCTCTTCACATCTTCCTCTGTGAGCCTTTGTCCATTCTGGAGATAATCCCTGATGGTATCGTATCGCTTGGTCTGGCTTTGGGATATTGCTCGTTTGCTCTTCTCCGTGTGGTGTTTCCCTGAGAATCTTGGGTTGACATGTTCAGTTTTTGATATATTTCCCTTGTTTTGTTTTATCATCTTTTGCTCATCTATATTAAAATACATTATTCACTCCCTCCTCTTATATCCTTAACCAACTTGTCATTGAGTTCAATAACGACAGAACGCATTTTATCACAGAGAGGCTCATATCTGGTTCCTTGCAATCGGAGGCATACACTGCTCATTGCAGAACCCATGCTATGCAGCTCCTTTTGGGCAAGTTTAATTTCCCTGTTTTCGCTAAGAATGCGGTGTGTTGCTCTTGTTATTATATTGCCAAGCTCACTTTCGGTTAATCTGACTAGTTTCTTTGCCATATCTTTTTATATTTCACACATTATTCTGTAACATAATGTTACTCTTTTAATATAAATATTACATACAACTGAAAAAGACTAACTCTTTCCATATTTTTTCGAAAATTTTGGGGGATTATTTTTCTGGGACTCCAGTTGAAAAAATAAAAGTACCCCCCCCTTCAGGGATTTTGGTTTGCTTTCAGGACTTCACTTACGTAACTATTCGCCACCAAAAGCAGCCAAAAACCCACCACCAGGAGGGTGGCGACATAGCCCCCCTGGGGGGGAGGGGTATATGGTGGTATGTTGTTTTTTTCCACCCCCAAAACTTGTTTCTTAATTTTATTATCTATATATTTGTACAAAAGGTTGATATACAATCTCAGCAACCTTAATATTTATATAAAGGGTGGTTCGAAACACCCCATTACATACTTTTCACCAAGGGGGTTTCCACATGTCTTTATTCTCCCCCTTGGTTTTAATACAAAAAGACATGTATGTGGAAAATAATTTGAATAAAGACTAAATTAAACATGTTTTTTGAGATTGAACTGACAAAGGATTACTATGTAGGTAAACCAACAGAAAAGGACATCAAGCAGATGAAATATGAATTGAAGGAGGTGAATCAAGATTCCTTTTCATATTTCATACAGGAGGGGTATTGCTATACATCTGTCATGAAGGATGACCACAGAAGCAAAGACAACTTCATACAGACCAATATAATCACATTTGACATTGATTCATGTTCGGTTGATATGGATGAGACATTGAAGAGATTGTCGATAAAGCCATATATTTGCTACACATCGCCCTCAAATGGTCTGGAAGGTAAAGGATATAGGTACAGGATGATATATTGCCTTGAAGAGCCTATAACGAAGCGAGAAGACTACTATGTATATGCAAGGTCTCTGTCTGAACAGCTGGGATTGCAGAGCATTGTCGGAACATATTATAATGAAAAGAAAAGGAAAGAGGAAAGTTGCATAGATGAAAGGTCTTACTATTCTGAACAGTACTGGAACGGTTGCAGGGGTTGTAATATATTCTTAAATCATTCTAATAATAATATATTATCATATAATGATATTTTATTAAATAATGATTTTTATAAAGAATATTATAATAAGAATAAGACCTCAAGTAGTAAGGTACATAAAAGTATCACACAAACATATATAAAAACATCACAACATATAGGTTTGTCTGATACTTTTGAAGATGACTTCTGGAATCTTTCATATACTGAATTCTTGAACAAATATGATTATCCCAACATTGAGCATACACCGATTGAATATGATGATACCATGCCAATGATTACATATCCAGAGAACTACTATGAGATAAGGAGACCTAGTTATAAGACAAAAGGAGGACAGACAAAGAAAATCAAAGATGGAGAAGAGAGAAGGAAGAAACTATATCTGAACGGTATTGTGAGAAGGAAGATTAATCCAGATATTTCTTTTGACAATCTATTGTATAACCTTGTTTATGAATTCTATTACTACTACATTAATGATGGCAATAAGATTGATAAAAAGATATTATATCAGATTGCTCAGAATGTAATGAAAGCTGATATCGGAGAAGGGGATTTGGGTAAGCCTATTAAGAAGTCTTTTGCAAACCCATTGTATTGCCAGAAGCATAACCTTACAAAGAGAGAGGTGAGTGACCTTTCAAAGAACAAGAAACAATACATTGGAGAGTTTTATGATTTTTCAAAGACAGACCAAGAGAACATTGAGATAATGAAGGAATATGGATTGGTTATAACCATACCCACATTGAAAAGATGGAGGAAGGAGAATGGGATAAAGAAATATAAGAAAAAAGTTTGAGAATCTTTTGTCTATCTCAAAAAAAAGTCATATATTTGTTCTGTAACGTTGGTAATCGATTCGGCAGGTAAAATAGTAGCGACTGCTATCAACGTCAAATATTTAGAAGGTTCTTTTTTATAATCATATTTTTAATCATATAGGGGAAATGCCGATGTGAATCGCCAGAGTACCCACCTTTTAGAGAAACATTTAATAACATTAAATATTATAACTATGGTAAAGAAAAGTACAAATGAGATTAAGAATGACAACGGTATGATTGTCGAGTTTACAACGGTAAGCAGTTATATGGCTGCATTGGAGTTTAAGGAGGCTGAGAATAAAACCTTATCTTCGTACATGTTGGAACACTTCAAGAGTTTCCTTGATTACATCAAAAAGGACTATAAAGGCTTTGAAGGTGATGCAGAGTACAACATGTACTTGCACAAGTCACAGTTGAAGTTCACCCCACTGGATTACCTGAGATTGAAGTATTTGCAGCATGACACCTCAGCGAGGAACAAGATTGGTAACTTCATTGCATCATGGAATCCGAATGACGGTTCTGAGGCTGACATTATCCAGATGATTGCAAAGGAGGTTGCCCGTCATGCTGAGAAGTACATAGACCAGATGGAGATTGTCGACCTCTGCTATTACATCAACTTTAAGCTTGAGGAGAAGGAGGATTAAAGTATGAAGAAAAAAGTGATTAACGGAAATGTGATTCCGACAATCAAGAGTGTTGTCGATGAATTGAAGTATTTGAAGAATGAGTTTTCAGACACAAGGAACGTTGCAATCGAGATTGCCAGTGATGGCAATGTGTATGGAGGTTTTAAGCCAAGCCTTGCAAACACTTGTTTTCCTCGTTCAATTGCTGTCGGTAATCACAATGGTGAGGTGTATGGGAGTTTTTATGGGCTGTCATCAGCAAGCGACTATCGCCTAAGACAGATTGCAAAGAACATCATTGAGCATCATATTTGGCGAATTGAAAACGGTTTTTTTTAAAGGAGGATTGATTATGTATATTGAATTGCCGAATATTAGATGGAATGCAGAGTTGGATGACTTTAAGAACTGCATCTGGGAGATAAAGGACGGAAAGGAAAGAATGCTTGGTTGGAATGAGCCAGAGGAATGTGGACATTCATACAGGGTGTCCCAAACAATATCAAAAGACTTCGGTGACTGGATTGCTTCACATGAGGAGCATTTCAAACTCTATCTGGAAGAATGCTGGAGAGGGCGCTGTGAAGTCAAAAGTATTACACTTGATGACTTCAACGATGGCTACAATGACTGCTATGATTTGAATGTTGTTTATAAGAATATAGAGGAGGATTGAACTATGGGAAAACTCTATCACATCACAAATGTAAAGAACGTTGGCAGCATTCTTGATAAAGGGTTGATGGCAAACGAGGATGGGGACATCTACCTTTTCGACAATGTATCGGTTATGTGGATTGACGGAAGTATGATTTGTGTTGCAGACCACATTGCAAAGAATCAGATATTCACTGATAGGTATGCCATGTTCGAGATTGACACAAAGGGCATAAAATATCCAATCGAAAAAGACTTGTGTGCAGAGTGGACAACCAAGCAACAATATGTTGTTAAGCAGAAGGTAATTAACAAAAGGTACATAAATTTGTTCGGAATATATGAAGTATAAAAATGGAGGATTGAAGTATGGATGAGAATTACTTTGTACCGAAACAGATTACATTAGACCTATGCCAGTGTGACGCTGATATGCTGATATATGCAATGAACAACGTTGACTGGAGCGGATACAATCCTGACAATTTCGGTGGTGAAGGAGTTGAAGCCGCTTGTGTGCATTTCAATGACATTGAAAACCAATTATCTGATTATTTTGATTTTAACGAAGATGATTGATGAACTAATCTGGAAACACAACAGGAGAAGCGTTTTGGAGGGTCTACAAGCCCCTGAAACCTTAACTACGGAGTATGTAACATAGATGTTAGCACAACAGAACTGATGATGTGATTTTTTGGAATATTTCTTTTTTCATTTGGTTATTCCAAAATAATGTCCGATAATTGTAGTGAGATTAAGAATCCGACCAGCACCGAGTAACGGGGTGCGCTTAATCTCCTAGTGTTTGGGGTCGGAAACAGTTTCTTACCAGGAAGGTAGCGGAATACGGTGCTACCAAATGTCTTCCAACTTGAACAAGATTTGGTGATGACGGTCATCCCGTCGTTTATGGGCGAAGTGTGCCCGAACGCAAGTGCCTAAGCGGTAAGAGGCAAATCAAGACTATAGGAGTTATGAAGACAAAAAAGGTTCAGAACATGCAGAGAATGGATGGGCACGACAGTGCCAGGACTATCGCTGAGGAGGCTGAACGGTGTTACCTGATGCTCCTGAGTTTTGAGAATGCCGATAAGTCCAGATGCGCATAATCATAGATGATACTTATAAACAGACATTTATTTATAGGCGAGCCAGATGCCATAATAAATCCCAAGGGCATGGGTAAATAACATGGTAAAAACAAAAATGACGGTGGGAGAGAACACAATGATTGAAAATGATAAAGATTCCTTTAAGGAGGGATTCGGGGTTAGATGGAAACCAGGTGAGAATGAGGAATTAAGACTTCTATTGCTTTGTGCAACTGGTAAGCTTTATGATGCGATTCTAAACATTGAGAGAATGAAGGGCCTTCTGAATAAAGACCTTAGATTTCCACCAACGGACAAGGAAATAAATAAGATGTTGCAAAAGATAAAAGAGGTTAATGGCGATTTGTTGAATTTCTTAATACAGAACTTCTCGTTTTGGATTCCAGTTGTTGAAAAGAAAAATATAGGTGAGGAGGGTTGATTATGACAAAAGAAGAATTGATTGTCAAACTGAAGGAAGACTATAAACAATTGACATCGTTATCAATATATAGTGGTGATGAAGAAAAGTCTGTTCGTTTGGTTGGGGCTCGTTACAGAGGCGACAAGAATGGTGCAACATTGGCACAGGTGAGGTATTTGCAAGGCTTGGCTAATGTTATTGCAAGAAGCACAAGTAATTTGCTAAAGGCTAATAAATGGTTCATCAGCGCTTGCATTAAAATTGCAAAGGAGAATGAGGGTTTTATTTTTGAAATTTCATTATAACAATATAATAATGGGAAAATTTAATAATTTCGTTGCTGATGTTCATGGACTGGCAACACCAGAGAGTACTGAGAAGGGTGCGATTAGCAACGCACAAGTTATGAATAATTCGGTTTTTAATACGGAACAAGATTGTCAATTCCTCATAGATGGGGAATGGGGAGCAAATTATGACCCAGAGACAAAAACCATGCTGGGTGGCTACTGTCTTGATGGCTGCACCTTTAAGACTGAGTTTGTAATTACAGAGATTGATAAGGAAAAAATTCCTTATGCCATCGACATCTGCTCTGATTTGTATTCGTCTTATGGAACTATCTTTGCAACTTACAAAGCATTGGTTTATGAGTATGAAAATCGTTACTAATAACAAAGGGAGGATAGATAATATGAAATGTTGTATATGTGGCAATGAGATTATGGGTTATGGCAACAATGCCAGACCCGTTATGAAGGGAACATGTTGTGATGCATGCAATTATTCTGTTGTTATTCCGAAGAGATTTCAACTCATTCATGATAGCAGAACAATAAACAAGGAGGATTGAATTATGACAAAGAACAAAAACAAGGTGGCTGGTGTTCAAGGACTGACCACCGAAAAGAAAAGAGAAGTGTCAATTGAGTTGATGAATGACTTTATTGTCCATGTTGCTACTTTGGCAAGAGAAGGTAACAATAGCGGATATAGTCATACTGTCAAAGTGCCATCCAAACTGTTGAAGGGGGTGGACAAGCTTGAGTGTACTTTGGATTATCCTTTGTGCCAGCCTCACACCTTCACCGTTTCTTTGGAAAAGACAACTTTCAAGGACATAACGCTTATCGATGTCGATTCTCTGTGTTCTGCTGTTGCGAATGAGTATGCAAGAATCGAGAAGATAACTCCATTCGTGTTCCATGCGCTTTCAGACTTGTGGATTGAAGCGATGGAGATTGAAGGTGACAGGTTGGTGGTGTACGTTGGAAGTTAATCACAAATGGATTTGTTGGGTCGGGTGGACAATGTTCCATCCGACCTTGTTTTGTGCCAATGTTGCCTTCTTTCTGTTATCAGCAACCTCTATAACATAAAAGTTACCAAGAAACTTTTGTTTATACTGGGCAGTCTTTCTCACTATGTAGTGCTTTACTCAATCTTGATGTGGAGTTCCTTCCCACAGTGAGGGCATACAAAGGTGGACTTTTCCGTTTTCCTGTTTGAAGCAAACAACTCTCCCACCTCACAGCCCAGGGTGTTGGCAATCCTGAGCAAGGTCTTCATGTTGATGTTCTCTGGGTTGTTGATTTGACGGTAGAAAGACGGAAGGGACTTGTAGCCACATTTCTCGCAGATGTCCTTCAATGTCATCCCTTTCTCCTGGGCAATCTCCTTGATGATAAGTGCTATCATTTTCTTGATATATTGGTTATGGTCGCAAAGATAGCTATTTGTTTTCAAACTATCATTGAATTGATATAAATCTTAAAATCATTTAACAAAACTATCCTATTTAAGATACAAGTGTTAAACTATCTATATTTTGATATAAATATATCAGATTTTGCTTGTATATATCAATTTATTGATATATCTTTGCATTGTGATTAAGAACAAATAGTATTAACAATAAAAATCAAGGATTATGGTACAAGCAATCGTGATTGAGAATCAGACAGCAAAGAGAGCTAACGTTATTGCCCAGAGAACTGGCAATGTTGAAATCGGCATCATGAAGGCTATGATGATTGCCCTCTTGAAGGAGAAGATGAATCATGGTGTGGCTCATTTCGAGTTCATGAAGAAGAACGGTGAAATCCGTGAGGCATGGGGCACAACCCAGTCAAACATTACTTCAGCAAAGACGAACGGCAGGGGCTACAACAAGGAGTTGGATAACTGCATAGCGTATTGTGATTGCATCAAGGGTGCATGGCGTTCGTTCAGGTACGAGTCACTGATTAAGGTATACTAAAATGAGTCCATCGACAAGAATCTATCGAATCCTGAAGCATCAGGTGCTGCTTCCATGCGAGTGGGGCTTCTATGCCCCCTCGTTCACTGAACGCTCTTTCACATTCAAGGTTAGAGGGGCGGCATTTTGCGGAACCGTTAAAATCATGGGTTTTGAGTTTAAGGATACTTATACCATCTGTTTATTCAACGAAAGAGGTGAGCTTGTCAGAAGGGCAACCAACATTCGGGAAGAGGAACTGGTTGATGTGCTCCGTGCGAACATCGATGGTAGCAATGCCTGGGAAAGAATAAAAGAAATGTACTTAGTTAAGTCATCATAGGCATCAACATGCAGGGTGTTATCAAAAAATGCAAAAATTAGGGTGTTATCAAAAAAAGCAAATAATTCATCCACTTCATTCAAGAATTGATATAAAACGTGTTATAAGATTTATCAAAGATTAATATGAGGACAGCGGTTATCTACAGCAGAACAAGTTCAAGCGGTTATCAGCAGAACCGCCAGGATACATCAAGGCAGGTCGAAGACCTCCAGGCGTATGCCAAGTTTTCCAACCTAGAAGTAGTGAAGGTATTCGAGGAACATATCAGTGGCGCAACTAAGAATTCTGAACGTGAAGTGCTAAATGAGTGCCTTTCATTTGCTGAGACCAATGGGATATCACAAATTTTGTGTTCTGAGGGGTCAAGGCTTGGGAGAAGCACCTGGGAAGTCTTAGAGACCATCAAACGCTGCATCGATAAGCACATTAATGTTTATCTCCAAAAAGAGAATATCCATGTGCTTCGAGAAGATGGCAGTGTTGACCCCTTCATGGCTGTGTATATATCCTGTTTGTCAATGGCGAATGAATTCGAAAGGGAGAATATCAAGTACCGTCTGAATTCTGGTAGGGCACAGTATATTCGTAATGGTGGAAAACTTGGAAGAAAGCCTGGTTCAATAAAGTCCAGGGAGCAGAAGGAAAAGCAGTACAAGGAGGTCTTGGGTTACCTGAACAAAGGCTATTCCATCCGTGTGACCTCCAAGCTCACCAATGTCAGCATTGCAACGGTTCAACGGTTAAAGAATGAATTCATCAGGGGTGATGTCCAATAATATGAGAAAGAAATAAGCCAGTAGTTTTAAGTCTACTGGCTTTTAATCAATATCGTTATAGGTATTTATTTCTTGGGTCATTTGGATGCTCTT
>Ga0256405_10011619_pt1 | contig 11166 bp, 4 predicted proteins | sample RumenRJG_02DNA_FD_189096 | JGI IMG/M metagenome (GOLD analysis project Ga0256405, IMG submission 189096) | Bovine rumen microbial communities from Lethbridge, Alberta, Canada - RJG_02 | ecosystem: Host-associated > Mammals > Digestive system > Stomach > Rumen | place: Canada: Alberta | collected...
CAACAATCTTAGTGAAAGCCTGGAAATAGATGATGTCATCACCATACACCTTCACAGTACCAGAGGGAGTACCGGTAATCTCGGCATTGTTCTCACCATAGCCATAAGGATCAGAAGTTGCCTGCTCGACAAGAGTACCATCACCCCAGTCTACCTTCACAGTACCGGCAGCCTTCAAGCCAACAGTGATTGTGCGCTCAACAGCACCTGCCTCAAAGGTGATAGCAGGAACGGCCGGTTCCTCAAGAGACACCGTAGCCTGAGTGGTCTTGATTGCTGTGGTCAACTTAGGCAGAGCCTCGGCATTCTTCAACTCAGCATATACCTTCTCGGTCTGCTCCTTGATGAAGGTGTAGACACCGTCAGCTACCGTGTAGTCCGTATTCTCAACAAGTTCTGTACCGCTGGCTGTCTTCCATACTATTGAAGAGGGCTTCTCGTTGATGACTGCCTGAGCAGACAGGTCGATGGTCTTATCGATAGTCTCGGGAATCTCCATGTCCTGCATGCTTGCACTCGTAAGAGTGGTTACATTCTGACTTACAACGTACAGGCTGGCCAGGTCGAACTTGTTGCCAGTGATGTTCATCGTCTTAACTGCACCATGCTTAACTTCGGTCAGATTGTTGTTCATCAAGAAAAGCGAACCAGTTGACAGACCGGTCAAGGCAGTAACGTCAAGACTTTCCAGCTTGTTGTTGTTCATCGAGAGATACAAGCCTGCTGTGGTGTTCTCACCGAAATCAGCACTCGTCAACGCACAATTAAGAAGGTAAATGTTCTTCAGCTTCAAGTTCTTGGACAGATCAATCGACTCAAACAGGTTATTGCTCAGCATGACATAGTTTAACTCGGTATTCTTAGACAAGTCTATCGAGGCGAACATATTGTTGTTGGCAGTCAGACGGACAAGAGCCGTGTTGGCTGTCAGGTCTATCGACTTCAACTGGTTGTTGGCAATGTTCAGCTTACTAAGAGACGTGTTCTTTGTCACGTCAAGGACTGACAGCTTGTTAGCATTCAGCTCAACCTCGACAAGGTCAACGGCCTTAGTCAAGTCCGCTGCAGTAATACCAACACCACCAACCATGGAAGTGGCTGACAGAGACTTTACTGAAACAGAAGAGTAAATCTTAACAACACCAGTGCCTACGGGCTTGCCAGCAAACACGGCCTCAGGATAACTGTTCCAGTTATCTGTTGCGGCAACCTCTACCAGAGTCCCATCACCCCAGTCAATAGAAACCTTGTCACCAACAGCAGGTACACCGACAGAAATACTACGCTCGTAGCTTTCGTCAATCTCAGCCGTCAAAGTAATGGCAGGATATGAAACAGGCTCCCCAAGAGATACCGTAGCCTGAGTGGTCTTGATAGCAGTGGTCAGCTTAGGCAGAGCCTCGGCATTCTTCAACTCAGCATATACCTTCTCGGTCTGCTCCTTGATGAAGGTGTAGACACCGTCAGCTACCGTGTAGTCCGTATTCTCAACAAGTTCTGTACCGCTGGCTGTCTTCCATACTATTGAAGAGGGCTTCTCGTTGATGACTGCCTGAGCAGACAGGTCGATGGTCTTATCGATAGTCTCGGGAATCTCCATGTCCTGCATGCTTGCACTCGTAAGAGTGGTTACATTCTGACTTACAACGTACAGGCTGGCCAGGTCGAACTTGTTGCCAGTGATGTTCATCGTCTTAACTGCACCATGCTTAACTTCGGTCAGATTGTTGTTCATCAAGAAAAGCGTACCGTTTGACAAGCCCGTCAGTTTTGTCACGTCGAGCGTCTCAAGGCTGTTGTTGTTCAACGAAATGTATATCTTAGCCGTCGTGTTCTCACCGAAATCGATGCTCTTCAAACCATTGTTTAGAAGGTAGATACTCTTAAGACTCAGGTTATTAGACAGATCAATGCTCTCCAGCTTGTTGAAATTGGCCTTCAACGTCGTCAACTTCGTGTTCTTAGACAAATCAAGAGAGGTCAGCTTGCCAGGAACATCAGAAGTAGCATTGACATCAACGGTCGTCAGCTCGGTATTGGCATCCAGGTTGATACTGGTCATGTCGTTCACACCGATGGTCAGCTTGGTCAGACTCGTCAGCTTGCTCAAGTCAACAGCCGTCAGGTTGTTCTGGTGCAGGTCAAGCTCGGTAAGCGTCGTGGCATTGCTCAGGTCGATAGAAGAGATTCCGCCTGTTACGGCATTGTCAACAATCTTAGTGAAAGCCTGGAAATAGATGATGTCATCACCATACACCTTCACAGTACCAGAGGGAGTACCGGTAATCTCGGCATTGTTCTCACCATAGCCATAAGGATCAGAAGTTGCCTGCTCAACAGGAGTACCAGTACCCCAGTCAACCTTCACAGTACCGGCAGCCTTCAAGCCAACAGTGATTGTGCGCTCAACAGCACCTGCCTCAAACGTGATGGCGGGAGTACCCTGTGCCACTGCAGCCAATACCACATTGGCAAGTAGCGCCAGCATAGTAAGTAATTTTTTTTTCATAATAGTTAGTTTTATAATGTAATTTTGTTATTTGATGACTTTGCGGGTAACGCCATTCTGACGGATGATGTTCAAACCACGAACAGTACCCTGCAGCTTACGGCCGTCGAGGCTGTATACCTGAGCAGTGCCATTAGCTTCCGTTGAAATCTGCTGAATACTAGCTGGTGTCGGAGTCGTTACCTTGATACCATGGATATAAACAGGGTTATTATTACAATTTTGGAAAACAAAATAGACCGGATTGTTAGAAACAAAAGTAAGGTCTCCATTTGTATTTCCATGATCGGTTGCAGCAGTTTCCCATTTCCACTGGCCTGCATCATGAAGAGCTGCAAATCTTGATGCTCTTGAATAAATACATTTAGTTTTACCTGTCCATATTTCATCTCCTGTCTTATCATCTTCACGCATTGGGAAGCCTGGAGTTACCATCAGTGTACGACCCAGATATGTAGATTCGGAACTCATAAATAAAGCGATGGATGAACAACTAGGTAAATTTAAGATAAGGCATCCACCATTTGTCGTCCCCAATATTGACGTTGATGCTGATGACTTTTCCAGATAAATGCAGCCTGTCTTAGCCTGTCCCTCGACATATTGTTCTTGACCAGCCATATAGCCCGCAGCATCTGTACCCTCGATGGCCTCGTTGGCAAACGACGCAGGATAGTCTGGTGTAATGTCTGCGAAAGCCAGCTGGATGTATTTGCCGTTCGGGTTGACGGTATAGTTCTCCCAGTCAAAACCGTTGGGATCCTGCTTGTCGGTAGCATTGCCGACATACTTGGCAATCTTTGCCTCTGTGTCGAACCACAGCCAACCGTCTGCATCGCAGTCGGCTGCATCAAAGAGGTTGTACTGCGCATTGGCGCTTATGGTGGCCAATGCGAAACAAACTAAAGTAAAAATTTTCTTCATACGCATAATATTTTTAATTAATTCCTAATTCGTAATTCCTAATTCTATCAGATTTCCGTCCATCCGGGATTCTGCTCAATGCCCTGATATTTCACCTCACTCCAAGGAATCGGAGAGTAGTAGTCGCGCTCAAAGAACTTGAAGTTGTCTTTGGCATAGATATCATAGTTGGAAATACTGTAAATCAGCGTCGAGCCCATCTTGCGGATGCTTACCTTCTTCAGCGGGTTGGTTGAGCCGTTACACTTCTCCATGGCAGTACCTAAGCGGAACATATCCCAATAGGTGGTCTCCTCGAAAGCCAACTCTACGCGGCGCTCATTCAGCACCTCATCGAGGGTGACAGAGGGTAGCGTGTTCATGTGAACGCGCTGACGGATGTCGTTGACTTGAGTGAGCGCACCGTCGGCGTCGCCAAGGCGAACCAGCACCTCAGCATAGTCGAGCTTAGCCTCAGCCAGTCGCCAGATGATGTAGTTCTGCTTCGAAGCGTAGGTATCGTTGTTGTCGATGGTCTGCGTCTCGTCGAGGAACTTCGCCATATAGTAGCCCGTACGGGTGTAGTTCTCGGTTGTCGTTGAGCCATAGGGGCTGATGTCGGCACCCTTGGTGCTACCAGTAGTATGCATATCCATCTCATGGCCACGATACGTGCAACCATCATACAGGATATTGGCATAGAAGCGGTAGTCGCGGTTCAGGTAGGGCTTGCTGCTGCTATAGGTCGCTCCGTCGCGCATGCCGTATTCGTCGACATGGTTCTGAGTAGGCGTAAAGGCACAGTATGTACCCGTATACGACGGAGCCACGGCATAACGGTCAAGGCGATGACCAAACTTGTTGGCGTAGTCACCGTCGTCGCTGTGCTGAACTTCAAAGATTGACTCCTGGTTGTTTTTCGTGATGAAGATCTTACGGTATTCGTCACGGATGCCATCCTGGGTAGTAGCCGTAATGGGCACCAGCGAATAGGCGTTCAGCGTAAAGAGGTCTTCATAGGCCGTCTTAGCCTTCCCGAGCATGGCCTGAGACTGGTCGTCTGTGAATCCGAGATAGTTTTTATCCTTATTCTGGAACTGAGGACCAGCTGCCCAGAAATAAGTCTTGGCCTTCAACATCAGAGCTGCACCCTTGGTGACGCGGCCCACATTGCTGGCGTCGTAGCTGACAGGCAACAGCTGAGCAGCCTGCTCAGCCTCACTGACGATGAAGTCAACCATCTGCTGATACGAGGCGCGTGGTGTCTTCTCGGCATTGACCAGCGGGTCGATGACGTGGTCGATAATCAACGAGCCGCCAAAACGGCGCCACAGCATATAGTGGTAATAGGCACGGAAGAAGTGTGCCTCACCCTCTATTCGGCTGCGCTGGTCGGCATCCTCTACACGACTGGCATTGGCCAGGAATTCGTTGATGTTATGAATCTGTGTGTAGTAGTTGCTCCACTGCTGCTGAGCCCAATTGGTGACAGCACTGAGGTTACCTCGCTGTATGTCGGCAATACCACCGTTAGCCCAGTCAATGCGTCCGCACAGTATCTGGTCGCCAAACCAAGGCAGGTAGAAGCGCGACATAGAGCCAAAGCCCGACATGGTAAACACATAGACGTCGAAGCCGTTACTCATATTGCGATACCAGGTATTGACATACTCGTCGAGCAACATGCTGTTCGTCCACGTGGTCTCCTCGGTAATCTGGTTCAGGGGAGCGTCGTCGAACATGCTGTTACAACTGGCCGTTGACAATGTCAGCGACACCAGCAGGACTCCATTGTATATATAATGATGTAGTTTCATAATGCTATTTTGTGTTTAGAAGCCGAGATTGAGGGTGATACCATAGGTGCGGGTAATGGGATAGCCGCGCGATGTCTGCTCGGGATCCATATCCACCAGGTCGGTGATGGTGAAGAGGTTGCTACCCTGCAGGGCGATGGAAGCGCTAGACAGGTGTGCCTTGTTCAGTATCTTTTGCGGGAACTGATAACCGACATTCAACGTCTTCAGACGCAAGAAGTTACAGTTGCGCACCCAGAAAGTAGAGGTCTTACGGTTATTATCGCTGCTGGTGGCATATTTAATACGCGGATACTCTGCATTGGGGTTCTCAGGCGTCCATGTGTCATTGAGATGATACTGCTGGAAGCGTTGCAGCGAATTATTCTCCAACGAGTAGTATTCAGGGATGTTCTTCTTGTAGCCAAACTCTCCTTGGAACACAGCGTTGAAGAAGAAACCTTTATAGGAAGCACCCAAGCGGATGGCCATGTCGAGGTCGGGGTATGACGAGTTCTTGACATACACCTGGTCGTTGGCGTCAATCTTGCCGTCACCGTTCTTGTCGACATACTTGATGTCACCGGGGGCCAGCGTAGCATTACCCTGACCGTCCTGGTCAGCCCATGCCTTGACCTCCTCCTGACTCTGGAAGAGTCCGGCAGCCTCATACATCGTCCACACCATACTGGGCATGCCCTTACGGCGCAGGTTCTCGTTCTGGGTGCTCTCGTCACCGTAGTCCAGATATTCGTCGTCGCTCTTCGACAGTGTCAAGCCGACATTATACTTGAATTTTCCGATGGTATTACGATGGTTGATGGTGAAATCCCAGCCCCACGCCTTCAGCTTAGAGAAATTGACGTTGGGCACATTGCCGTTAACACCGACAGAATATGGATACAGGTAGTCGGGCATTGAGGTAATCTTATCGGTCTCGTAGCGCCAGAAATATTCGAACGACAGTCCGATTCTGCCACCCCAGAAGCCCAGGTCGGCAGCCAGGTTGTAGTCGTGGGTCTTACCCCATGTCAGGTCAGGATTGGGGTTGCCGTTGAGCGTCAGGCCCGGACGGTAGACGCCTCCTATAGAGTAACCGCTTCCTGGTGTCTCCAGATACGAGCGCAGATACGAATAAGCGCCTGCTACGCCGTCGTTACCCAGCCAACCGGTAGAGGCACGCAGCTTCAGGTTAGAGATGACGTTCTGCTTCCAGTTCTTGAAGAACGACTCGTTAGAAACCACCCATGCTGCCGAGAACGAGGGGAAGAAGCCCCAGCGGTTGTCGGGCGAGAAGTTGTTGGAGCCGTCCACACGGAAGCTGAACTCAAAGAAGTATTTATTGGCATAGCCGTAGTTGGCACGTCCAATGATGGATACACGCTGGTTCTTCGACTCATTACCCGTCAGCGACATATCCGACAGGGCTGTACCCATGGTTTCGGGATAGATACCCTTGTCCTTGTTGGCACCTTCCATATACAAAGTATGCGTGCGCTGATAGTTGGCCACAAAGGTGGCACCCACATCGTGACGTCCACCGAAGGTACGATTGTAGTTCATGCCAAACTCATAGAGCTGACTGTCAAAGAACTGGTCGTACTGGTCGAGCGACACCTTCGATTTAGGATACACGGTATTCTCGTCCTGACTGAAGGTGTTGGTATTCTCGTCGTAGGTATACAGCGTCACTGGCTTGCTGAAGATCTTACGCACCTGGTTATTGTCATCGAAGGTTCCGCGCAGGTAGGCCGACAGTCCCTTCACCCAGGGAATCTCCCAGTTCAGTGTAGCCGTGACGGTCTGCATCTTATAGTCGTCCTGACGATAGCCGCCAAGACCCTCTACATTGATGAGCGGATTGGAGCCGCCGGCACTGGCCAGCTCACCATTGGTGAAGCGTAACACCTGAATTGGCGAATAGCCGTAAGCACCGTCCACCGTGCTGTAGCTGCTGTTCTTAGCCCTGGTGCGCGAACCGGTCACGTCGACCGACAGCTTCAGGCCCTTAGCCAGTTCGGCATCGACCTTAGCCATATAGTTCAGACGGCGGCGGCCCACACCACTATACAGTCCCTTGGTGTCTGAATAGCCAAACGACAGATAGTAGTTCATCAGCTTGCTGTTGCCGCTGGCTGAGAGGCTGTGGGTGGTCGACCATCCCGTCTTGTCCAGATAGTCCAGAAGGTTCTCGTCGCCATACACATTAGGATTGCTATGCGTGCGGATGGCCTCCAGCTGTTCGTCCGTATAGGGCGTAGCCGTCGAGCCAGAGTTCTCTATGGCGCGATTGCGCAGTTTGGCGAACTCATAGGCATTCAGGAACTCTGGAAGATGGGTGGCCTGCTGCAGATTAAACTGACCACGATAGTTGAACTTCACCTTCTCGCCCTTTTCGGCACGCTTGGTCTGCACGAGTATCACACCATTGGCGGCACGCGAACCATAGACGGCGGCAGCGGCGGCATCTTTTAATACCGTCACGCTCTCAATATCGTCAGGGTTGAGGTCTGACAGGCGCATCTCGCCATCAGAGGTATTGGTGCCGAAACGGGGCACACCGTCGATGACCAGCAGGGGATTGCTGTTGATACCGCGGATATGCAGGTCCGACTCACGGGCTGAACTGGGGTCGCCGGTAGACTGCATCACCTGCAGTCCGGCCACCTGACCCGTCAGTGCCTGGTCGAGGTTGGTAGTAGGCATCATCAACAGGTCTTCAGCCTTGATGGTCTCTACCGAACCCGTCAGCGATGACTTCTTCTGCAGACCATAGCCAATGACCACCAGTTCGTCAAGGTTCTGGGCATCGTCGGCCATGGTGATGTCTAACTCACGCTGACCGTTCTTCACCTGCACCTCCTGGGTCTTATAACCGATATACGACACGACCAGCGTCTGGTTTTGGTCCAATTGTCCTATGGTGAAACGTCCGCTAACATCCGTGATAACTCCTGACTTGGCGTTTTTCCACCTTACCTGTGCGCCAATCAATCCATTGCCGCCACTGTCCTTGACCAGACCGCTGACGACTGTCTGTGCCAAAGCCGTCGTCGCTGTCATCAGAAGCAGCGTCAGCATGCACAAAAAAATCTTAGCCTTTCTCATAGAATATCTTTCTTCTTTTCTTTCATTACTTCTCACTCTGCAGCGCACGCTCTATCATCAATATCTGATAGTCGTAGTAGTCGCGCGTAGAACCCGTAGCCATCGCCCTATAGGTCTTGTACTTCTGCAGCACGCGCTTCAGGCGTCCCGTCATAATAGCACCCAACTGTTGGGCAGGCAGCGACGCAACGCCCATATTGATGCGTACGAAGTCTGTAGCATAACCACAACAGAAGCCGTCGGCCGTGTCGTCAAACAGAGATGACGAACTACTCTTGGCAGCAGCGGCTTTCAGACCAGAGCTCTTAATCATCTGATCGATGGCGGCACCCTGCAGGCTCTGCTCGACATCGCTCAGGCGGCCTCCCTCCGGACTGCGGAAGAGGGCGTTTGTGAGGTCGTTGAGATAGTCGTCCAACTGGTAGTTAGCCACAGGGTCTGTCTTTCCGCCTTCCTTGATACGATACAGCACGGCACCATTCAGTAGCGAACCGACGATCTGTGTGCGCAGCTTGTCGTTGACGTCGGCATCGACCTCCAACTTGTTAATCAGGCTATAGGGTGTCAGCCAACTATCATAGCTGCGTGCCTGCTGCAACAGCCAGTTCATGGCCTGGCGCTGGCGTGCCTTGCTGATGTAGTGCTTGGCCGTCTGGCCGTCGCCCTGGCGCACCTCTTTGAACTCTATGCCGCCAATATAGGGGGTGACGTGTTTGACATAGCGGTTATACTGCTTGATGACCTCGCGGTAGACTTTCTCGACCTGGTCGTAGCGCTCACCTTTCTCCAGTGTCCAAGCCTCCAGGTTCTTCATCAGTATCTTCAGATTGCTGATACCGTAGTTGCCTGCCTTGATGTGGTCATCGCCCAGGTCTTCTGTCTGGTCGGTCGGATCGATGGTGCTCATCAGCTGCTGGGCACCAAAGGTATACATGGGGTCATTAGCCTTCTCGGCAATCCACTGATCGAGAATGGGTTTCTCTGCCTCTGGCGTGGCGGCATCGGCGATGAGACGGTAGCCCCAGTTGATGGCATAGATATCATACACGCCCAACTCGGGAGGAGTCAGCTTCACGCCGCGCTCCACGTCGCCCAGCTGGGCGATATAGTTGTTGCGGGCATAGTCCATGATGCTGGGCGTCGTACCATACTGCTGGGTGAACTGCGGGTCACGGAGCTTCTCTACAGGATACGAGTAGCTGGCACCCATATTATGCATCAGTCCCAGGGTATGGCCTACCTCGTGAGAGGCTGCATATTTCACCGACTCACACATCAAGTCATCGGGGAACTTCGATGTTCTCACACGCTTGTCGACGGCTCCCGTCTGGATAAAGCGCCAGTTGTGCAGTAGCGACACGATATTGTGATACCATATCACGTCAGCAGCCAGTATTTCGCCTGTTCGTGGGTCTACATAGCTCGGACCCATGGCGTTAGCCGTGGTGGTAGCAACATAGCGGAAGCAGTTGTAGTTCATGTTGTCGGGGTCGAAGTCGGGGTCATCCTTCGGATAGTCCAGCGCCTTGATGGCGTGCTTGAAACCTGCAGCCTCAAAGGCTTTGTTCCACACCTCTATGCCGTCTTTGATGGTCTGGCGCCACTTGACAGGGAATGCCGAGTCAACATAGAACACAATCGGCTTTTCAGGTTCTACCAGTTCACCGGCAAAATAGCGGGCTCTGTCTTCGGCTTTAGGCTCCAGGCGCCAGCGGTGGATATAGGTCTTGTCCTCAATGCGGTCGGCGTCCGAACCGAAAATGCTCTGGTCGGCATAGAAGTACCCTACCCGATTGTCCTGCAGACGCATGGCCATAGGGGTGTCGGGCAGCGCAAACAATGAGCGGCGCACACATACTGAATAGGGCTTCTGGATGGCGCCTGTCAGCTGGTAGCTGAGCAGTGTCTCCACCTCCACATTACGCTCGAACGACTTCACCATTCTGATGCCTGAGGCTTCTGACTGGAACGTACCTTTCAACTTTGAGTCAGAACCCAGCAACTTGCCCAGCACACCAGTATCCTTGATAGGACTGATACATTTCTCGTTACCACTGAAGAAAGCGGTAACATCAATAAAGCTGGTCTTGGCGGCCTTGTCGTGGGCGGCAATCTTGAAACCTTTCAGCACCGGATTCAGGTTGTTGCGTCCAAACGACGGCGCAATGGCATCGCTTTCCGGAACCACATTCATGCTTTCCACTTCGTGCATGTAAATGTTGCGGCCATCGGTAGAGAAGCAAATCAAGAACGGGCGGGTGTTCATCTGGCCAGCCACATAGTCCTGACCATCGCTGGTAGCCACCACTCTGCTGGCCAGCATATATCGCTTGGCGCCTCGCGTATCGGCATACTGTGCACAGACCGTATCGGGGAGCTCCAGATAGAGCTTTCCGGTCTTCTCGTTGAAGTAGGTGTTAAACAATCCCTTCTGCAAGGTGGCATCCTTCTTGATTTTCTTCACATCTGCATCTACAGAGTCTTTCTTTAGAAGTAGTGCACCGGCTTCAGGCTGTTTCTTTTTCTTCTTGGCACAGGCGTCACTGGGGCAACCCAATACTGCTGCCAACAGAATTATAGCTATAAATTTTGTTCTGTTCATAAATAAGAGAGTTTTAAAATGCAAAGGTACTACTTTATACATTATTATGCAAATTTTAATATAAAAAGATACCGCTTGGCACTCATTTTTAACTATTCAATTTAGATATTGAGATATCAACAGTAACTACTCAGCACCCCACGGCATGAGTAGTTGTCTTACTGTTGCACGACAGCAAGTATTGCGTTGAATTTCGAATTTCCATTCTTCATGGCCGTTTCTGCTATGGAATGTAGCTTGGCAAAATC
>Ga0256405_10011622_pt1 | contig 11163 bp, 10 predicted proteins | sample RumenRJG_02DNA_FD_189096 | JGI IMG/M metagenome (GOLD analysis project Ga0256405, IMG submission 189096) | Bovine rumen microbial communities from Lethbridge, Alberta, Canada - RJG_02 | ecosystem: Host-associated > Mammals > Digestive system > Stomach > Rumen | place: Canada: Alberta...
TGGAGCGAAAGGCAAAGAACACTCCATTGGAACAAGCAAAAGAGTTTGTAGAAAAATCTGATATGAGAAATGCCATTGAGGTCTTGCGCAATTCCAAGAAAGCTGATTTACACCTTAGAATAAAGGAAAATGATGAATACGAAATTATAGAATAGAAAAACAATAAAAATACCCTAGGAATAGGCTTTTATATGGAATTAGATTACCCAATACTGTATAATTAAAAAGGTTTTACTATCGGAGGTGGAAAATATGCCAATTATTTCTGTAATAAAAAATACATCAATGGGCAATTCACTGTGTTCAAAGGTCCCTTATGAAGACTTTAATATAGGTTCACAGCTTATTGTCGCTGAATATGAAGAAGCACTGTTCATGAAGGATGGTGTTATCGAGGAGGTTTTTGGTCCAGGTAAATATACACTTACTACTGAAAACTATCCATTTTTAACTAAGTTTGTTGCAAAGTTTGTATCAGGTGGAGTAAGCGCTTACAACTGTAAAGTTTACTACATCAACAAGTCACATCACTTAGAGCTTAAGTGGGGTACAGGTACTCCAATCAGAGTTATTGATCCTGTATGGGGAATCGAGGTTCATGTACAGGCTCGTGGCTCATATTCAGTAGTAGTTAAGGATGGAAAGAAGTTCTTCCTTAAGTTTGTTGGAGCAAATGCAAGCGCTGTAGAGCAGGATATCGTTAAGAACTTTAGGGCTGCATTTATTCAGAACATTACTGATGGACTTGCTGAGTATTTAGTTTCTAAAGAAGATGAAGTCTTAGTTACTTGCAATAAAAAGAAGGCATTGGCTGATGATATGATGCCAATCCTCAATGATATTCTTGATGAATATGGAATGGAGCTTATCAATTATTATATTGAGAGCATAGAAGTTCCTGAAGATGACCCTTGCATGGGCAGAATTAGAGAGCTTCGAATCCAGCGTCAGGAGAAGATGTTCGAGCGTGAGCAGTTAGCTGCAGATGAGAGACTTGGATTCAATCTTAGAAGAGAATCTTCTGAAGCTGATCGTTATGTTTCAGGTCAGATGGCTCAGGCTGATTACGAGCGTATGACAATCAGAGACCAGGATGGTAATAACGGTTGGGCACGCCAGGAATATGCAGACACATTAAAGACTGCAGCAGGAAACACATCAACAGGTGGTGCATTTGTGGGAGCCGGTATGGGACTCGCAATGGGTCAGGCTATGGGCTCTATGGCTGAATCACTTATGCACACAGGTGAAAATGCAGGACCTCTAGCAGGCGCAGCAGCAGGTGCCGAAGCAGCTCCAGCAAAGTTAATTTGCCCAAGCTGTAACGCAGCTGTTCCAGCAGGAAGCAAATTCTGTATAAATTGCGGAAAGCCTATGGAGCAGAAAAAAGAAGTTTGTCCTTCATGTGGTGCAGAACTCCTTCCAGGAATGAAATTCTGTGGACAGTGTGGCGCTCCAATAGCTGTAGTAAACAAGTGCAAGGTATGTGGCGCTGAGCTTCAGCCAGGACAGCTATTCTGTGGTTCGTGCGGAGCCAAAAAAGAAGATTAATATAACATGAAGGAGGAATGTTATGAATAACAGAACATTTATTAGAGGCATTATTGCTGCAATACTTATCCTTATGGGAAATGTTGGCTTATTCTTGTTCAGTGCCACATTCACAATGACATTTTGGATTTGTTACGCATTTATGATGCTGGCAGCATTGATTACAGCATACGTTGAGATTTTTTATATCAATAAGAAACCATTTCCTATTGTTTATGAAGTTACAGGCGTAACAGTTTTTTATCTCATAGTTGAGTTAATTGCTGGTACAGTTTGTAAGACTGCTTTATGGTTTTTACCAGCAAGAGCTTTTTTCATTCAGTTTAGTATTTTTTGTTTGTTCCTTGTTGCTTTCTTATTCGTAGTTTTACATGGATCACATATTGGAGAACAGCAGGCTGTAAGAAGCAAGCAGCTTATCAACTTCAAGTACATTCTTGAGAGCATGAAGAGTGCTGTCGCTGATATGGATTATGCTAATCCACAGCGCAAGACAGTAATGCATGCATATGATTCATTAGCTAGCGGTCAGGTAACAAGCAGAGAAGATGTGGTAGATTTGGAAGAAAACATTCTAAATTCTATCGAATCTCTTAAAGAAGCAATTAAAGAAAATAATCAAGCAAAGATTCAGGAGTTGTGCCAGCAGATTGAGAAGTGTGCAGATGAAAGAAAGCGCAAGCTTAGCATAAAAGCTCCTTTTTAGAATATATAGAAGTGAGGAAATAGAAATGAATAATAATCAGAATAGATGGTATTTATCAGGTTGGTTTATTGTATTAATGTTTATCGTATTTTGGCCAGCAGGTATTGCTCTTCTAATAATGCGAAACGCTGGTAATAAAAATGCTTTATTTATTGGCTCTACAGATAAAAAGAAGTACATCATCGCGGGTATTGCGCTTATCGTGCTCGGACTAGCAATGATTACAGAGTCAACTATATACGGTATATTAATGATAGCAGGTGGTGGAGCTCTTCTTTATTACTCAAAGACATTGACAGACAAAGCTGCTAGAAACCGTAGATACATCGATTTAATTGTAAACCAGAAGGAAGGCAGCATTGATAACATTGCCGCTGTTTGCAATATCCCTTATGATACTGCAGTTAAGGAGCTTAAGTATCTTCAAACAGTTGGTGTACTTAGCAACATTTCAATTGATGAGGTAAACAGAACAATATCACTTGTTCAGCCAGAGCCATCTTTCATAAACAATGCAATGAATGCATTTGCTCAGGCTGATCCTCAGGAAGAAGTAACATGCACTTGCCCAGGATGTGGCGCAAAGGTATTGCTTGTAAGAGGCAGCTCGGCTCAGTGTGAGTACTGTGATTCACCAATTACAGCAAACTAGGAATTTTAAATTTATGGGGGCTGTTAAAAAACTCCCCTAAAAAAGGTAAGGAGTGAAATCTTCGGATTTCACTCCTCTTTTATTAAAAAAAGAGCCACAGAACTATGTCTGTGACCCAATTCCGGTATATAATTATACCTATGTTAACCGAATTAAATATTAAACCAAAACAACTAAAATTACCACTAGAAATTGAAACTTTAATACCCGTTTCAGATATCGTATATAGTTTCTGCGAGATTGTAGATAGTATTGACCTAAGCCAATATGTTGTCACTAAGGAGAACAACACTGGACGGCCTAAATATAATCAAATCAATCTCCTTAAAGTTGTCCTTTTTTCTTTCATGGAAAACGGCTATTTATCTCTTCGCAAAATAGAGAAATCCTGCAAAACGGATATACGATACATGTACCTTCTAGATGGAATGAAGGTTCCTACCTATGTCTCGATAGGTTCTTTTATAAACTCTCTCAAATCTTCAATTCAAGATATTTTCCTTGCGATTAATAAAGAAATATTTGCGCGTGATTCTGTTGATTTACAGCATACTTACATAGATGGCACAAAGATTGAGGCTAATGCTAATAAATACACCTGGGTTTGGAAGAAATCCTGCACTAAGAACCGAGATAAAACTTTTGAGAAAATCACAGCTTTAATTGAACGTATTAATGCTGAGGAATTGGCGACATTTGGAATTAAATTTGAAATAAGAATGGAGTATGCAGTTGAATATCTGGAATTTCTCTTAGAAGAGTACGCCAAACTAATGAAGTTAAATCCAACAGAATTTAAGCATGGCAAAGGCCATAGAAAAACTAACGAGCAAAGAAACTATGAGCTTCTTGAGGCATACAAAAACAAACTATCTAAGTACACCATAAGCATCAATATTTGCGGCGACATACGAAATAGTTATTCCAAAACAGACCATGACGCCACTTTCATGAGAGTAAAAAAGGATTATATGGGAAATGATCAACTGCTACCTGCTTACAACATGCAAATAGCTGTATGTGATGAATACATAGCGGTTGTAGATGCAAAACAGTATGCTTCAGATATGGATTGCTTTGTTCCTTTAATGGAAAAGTTTAATGAGTTATATGGTCACTATCCAAAATATCCTGTAGCTGATGCAGGCTATGGGTCTTACAATAACTATATTTACTGCGAAGAGCATGGTATAGAAAAATATATGAAATTCACCATGTTTGAAAAAGAAACAAAAGATAAGAAGTATCAAGAGAATCCTTATCGAGCAGTAAATTTTGATAAAGACAATAACGGCAATCTGATATGTCCTGCTGGTCGAAAATTTCAATTCAAATATGAACAACATGTAAGGGGCAATCAGTATGGAAGAACTGAAGAAGTCTATGAATGCGAAAGTTGCGAAGGGTGCGAACATAAGGAAAAATGCTGCCCAAAAGCAAAAAATAATAGAACCATTCGACTTAATAGAGAACTAACAAAAACACATGAAGAAGTCTTGGATAATTTATGCTCCATTCAAGGAGCATTACTTTGTATGAATCGTAGCATTCAGGCAGAAGGAACTTTTGGTGTTATGAAGTGGGATAAATCCTACAAAAGAGCTTTTAGAAAAGGCTTGGAAAGTGTAATTTTAGAGTTCACACTAATTTCTTGTGGTTTTAACCTTTATAAATATCATAATCGAAAGCAACGAATTGAATTAGTAGCATAGATTTTATTTCATTAAACTCTTTGAATCAGGCCATAAAATTAATGGCTATAGTTAGAGACCTTATTTTTATGAATAATAAAGGATTTATAGTGCAAAAACTTTAAATAAAAAGGATTCAGTGCCCATCCGTTAGGATGGTGGCTGAATCCTTACCTTTTAGGGGAGTTTTTTAACAGCCCCTTTTTCTTGTTGAAGAAAACATCATTTATCAGTACAATGTAATCTGAAAAAAATTAAAGGAAATTTAAATAATGAACAAATCGAGTATTAAATCAGAGCCAAATCTTAAAGCTCTACTTCCTATCGCCTTATTTTTGATTTTATATCTGGGTAATGGAATATATTTTCAGTATATTGCGCCTATTGAAGGGCAGATGGGATTCTATGTTGTATCTGTAGTATTATCTTTTACTTTTGCGTTGATTTTGGCATTTGCCCAGAACAGAGGAAAGAGTTTTGAAGAAAAGATACATATATGTGCATTAGGCATAGGTGATGACAACATTGTCACAATGCTGTTTATTTTTATATTAGCAGGAGCTTTTAGTGGAGTAGCTGGAGAGGCAGGAGGAGCGTCATCTACGGCTAATTTACTGCTTAGCATTATCCCAGGACGATTTGCTGTGCCAGGATTGTTTATGATTGCGTGTCTTATTTCAATGGCCATGGGTACTAGCGTTGGTACTATATCAGTGCTTGTTCCTATCGCATGTGCAGTTTCTAAAAATGGAGATCTTAGCTTGCCGCTGTGTGTAGGCGTAGTTGTGGGCGGTGCGATGTTTGGAGATAACCTTTCATTTATTTCAGATACTACCATCGCAGCTACTAAAACTCAGGGCATTGATATGAAGGACAAATTCGATGCCAATATAAAAATTGCATTGCCATCAGCTGTCATTACAATGATTGTTCTTGTAATCTATGCGATTAGAACTGGTGGAGCAAGTATAGGCAACTTTGATTATAATATCATGCAGGCCCTTCCATACTTCGTGGTATTGGCTCTGTCTATACTTAGCGTAAATGTATTTTTAGTTTTGCTATTTGGATGCTTTATGTTCATAGTGGTGGGAATGCTTACAGGCTCCCTAACTTATGTGTCTGGTCTTTCTTCCATGGGAGAGGGAATCACAGGAATGTTTGAGACGATGATTGTAACGATTCTTGTTGCATCAGTAGCGGCTCTTATCAGAGAACATGGCGGCTTTGAAGCTATTCTTGCTTTGATTAGAAAAAATGCTGACACCAAAATGGGCGGTATGTTTGGAATAGCATTCCTTACTATGTTTATGGATTTAGCTACTGCAAATAACACAGTGGCGATTGTAATTGCCGCTCCAATCGCAAAACATATCAGTGAAGAATATAACGTTGAGCCTAAAAAGACTGCTTCGTTATTAGATACTTGCTCTTGCATAATGCAGGGAATCATTCCATACGGTGCGCAGCTTTTGGTTGCATCGAATATTGCAAAGATAGCAAGCATCTCACTTATGCCTTATTTAATATATCCATTCGTGCTTCTTGTATTCGTGGTTGTGTCTATCTTAAGGGAAAAATAAATTGAAATACTATGGAATTTGTTTGTAGAAATATGTTTTCAATTATGTCATAATACTGCTTAATTTAGATTGTATAAGAGGAGACCGAAGGATGAAAAACAACATTGTTTTGATTGGAATGCCAGGAGTAGGAAAGAGTACTTTAGGGGTTGTGCTTGCTAAGGAGTTAGGTTTTGAGTTTGTTGACGCAGATTTGCTTATCCAGAAGCGCGAAAAACGCCTCTTAAAGGAAATAATTGCCGAAGAGGGAATAGATGGTTTCCTTAAGATAGAAAACGATGTAAATGCCACAATAAGCGTAGATAAAACTGTTGTAGCAACAGGTGGTAGTGTTATCTATGGTAGTGAGGCCATGGAACATCTTAAAGAGATTGGAACAGTGGTATATTTAAAGCTGGATTATGATACTTTGGATAGCCGATTGGGAAGTCTTAAGGGACGCGGCGTTGTTCTTAAAGATGGACAGAATCTCAGAAGTCTATATGAGGAAAGAATTCCTCTTTATGAGAAATATGCAGATGTAATTGTTGATGAAGGTGGCCTTGATCTAGAGGCTACATTAAAAAAAGTTCTCGATGCCATCAAGTAGATGGCACGGGAACTTTTTTATTGCACTTATCTTTCAGACATTTTTTTGTAGTTTGTTTTAATTAGCCACTGCTGGTCAATTATTTTAGTCTCTTCGCCGAAATTAATATAGAGGCTAACAGATGAAGCGCCCTTTTCGATGTTTGTGATAGTACCCTCACCGAATTTAGGATGATTAACAACATCGCCTATATCGTATTTGATTTTAGCATTTTCCATTTTTTTATAAGCGCGTTGTGTGCGATATGTATCAAGCATCTGAACCTGTTTGTGGTCGACGCTTGGTCGTGTCAAAAGTGAATCAAAATCAACCTTTTTTAGGCTTTGACCTTCAACATAGTAGTCAGATGGAATAGCTCCGATTAGACTGCAGCAATATTTCCATGCGCTACCGTGAACGCCAGGCTGCCAGGTATACTCCTGAGGGATTGGGATATTTCTTGTCATGTAGTGAGCATACTCGTGCTTGTATAAGTTCGTTCTATCTTCTTTGGAAAGCTGCTCGTTAAGGCAGAAGCCAATGAAGAATAGTGAAAACTGGAAGTGTTCATCATCATCTGCTGATGGTGGCATATAAGATCCTAATGCTTTTTCATCCATACCGAAAGTGATAGGGACTTCGGCACCATGAAGACCAAGCTTATGGTCTAAAACTGAATAGAGGGCAGTGATTTCTGCTCTAAGAATTGGTTCTTCATCGTGAAGCATTTTAAACATTTGTTGTTTTGTCATTGTAACTCCTTAGTAATAAAAAATTCGTCAACAGAGAATTAGTATAGCAACTAAAAATCATCTTTTCAATTGGAAAAAGGTGAGATATTTGCGGGAAGAAATGGTGTTTTATTTGTTAAATCTTTCGTAATTGTTTGACTTTAAAAATACGTAAGCATAGTATAAAAATATAAAGGAAAGTGTCAGCTTTTTGGGGTATGAGTATGAAAAAAACTATTTATAAATTGAGGGTAATATTAGCGTTTTCGCTTGCTGTTTTTATGGCAGTGAGTCTTCTTGGAATATCATTTGATTCGCAAGCTGCAAAAAAGAAAAAATCAACTGGATCATATGCTGAAGGCGATGATGTAGCTTTTGGTAGATTGGATGGTACCGTCATGAGCTGGACTATCCTCAAATATGATGAAACTACCAAAGTGGCATTTGTGGTAGCAAGGAAGCCTCTCACTTCATACACGATAAAATCCTATAGACAAGCGATAGAAAAGAATTATATTAACACAGGCACAAAAGCCGGCTATGTTCGTTGGTCTGAGAACTACTGGCGTGGATGGTGCAACGAAGTATTCTATAAGGAAAACTTTACAGATGAAGAGCGAGAGAAGATTCAAAAGACTACGCTCACAAGCGAAGCGGCAAAGGCCAGTCTTATGAATTTTTATCATGATACATCTTTGGATGCATATTATACTGCAAACGGAAAAAAGAACTCACTATACATGGATATTTATGAGAGCCAGACAACTAGCTCAGATTATATCTTTTTCCTATCGTCAGATGAATACACTGAATATAAGGACAACATGAAGTTTGAGACAGGGTACAGTTGGCCACTCCGCACCAATGCATATGATGATCCTAACCAAGGCTTGTTTGTGGATGACAGCACTGGATTAATCAATAGAAATTACTATTATTCAGGTGATGGTATTAGGCCAGCGATGTATGTACAGCTTGGCGACCCAGAAGAGACTACCGAAGATAGCTCGAATTCTTCATCTACTTCAAATAAGACTAGCACGACTAGCTCTACCGCCAGCCCTACGTCTAGCTCAAGCTCAACATCCCAAACGACTACAAATGCTGCCACTACCACTGCAGCAACAAATACAGCGGCTAACACGTCTAACACCACTGTTAAGAAAAAGAGCTATGCTAATAATGGCACGAATATAGGAAACATTAATCTGCCTGACGATTCATCATATTCTATGACAGTAGGCGCAACGGCACAGGCTGCTATTGATATGGAGTATTTAAATAGTACAGATAAAGAGTATACTGTAACATATAAATCCTCAAATGCTAACGTATTTACGGTAGACTCAAGTGGAAAGCTTACAGCGGTAGGTTCAGGAACGGCTAATCTGACCGTTAGGATGAAAAAATCAAATGGTAAAATCTATACAATGTCATGTCGTATAGATGTTGCCTAGGAGTATACTTTGATACAGGAACAGTTTCTGAAAAATAAAATAATTGTTAACAGCTTAGATGAATTACAGCCTGACTATGAATGCGGCACTCTTGTGCTAGCCTCTAGCCAGGCTGTTATTGATGAGTGCAATGATAGAGGAATTCCTGTTGTAGGAGTGGAATCGGGCAACGGAAAACATTTGAATTGCTCGCAAATCATTATAGATGCGGAGCAAGTTGAAGATGAGGACTACGAGCGTATGTATCGAAGATGTGCTGGAGAGCCATGGCATATCGCATATACGAATCGATGCATAATAAGAGAGTATAAAGAGTCTGATTTAGATGCCCTGTTCGAACTATATGCCCAGCCGCATATGACAGATTATATGGAGCCGCTTTTTGATTATGAAGAAGAACTTCAATATGAAAGAAACTATATTGAGTACATATACAAACTATATGGCTTTGGAATGTGGTTGATTTTTGATAAATCCACAGGTAAACTGATTGGTAGAGCAGGAATCGAAGTACGAGAATCCTGCGACAGAGATAATCAGGCAGAACTAGGCTTTGCGATTTCTTATTTTAGATGGCATGAAGGATTGGCTTTTGAAGTTTGCTCTAAAATTATAGAGATAGCAAAGACGGAATATGATCTCACAAGCCTTATAGCTAGATGTGATTCAAAGAACCTAGCAAGCGTAGGATTGCTTACAAAACTGGGGTTTTCACATGTAGGCTTCGAATCTGATGGAGATATGCGTTTTTTCAGGGAGATTTAATGTATGAATTTAAAAGAGTATCAACACGAAGTCGTTGTTACTGATGAGGGCTTACCATTCAAGCTCTTTGCGTTTGAAGGACAGGATGGTGGCTACGTCAGGGACAAGCATTGGCATCGTTCTATAGAAATTTTTGCTGTTTGGGAAGGTAAGCTGGAATTTACTTTACACGGTAAAAGATTCCCATTAAGTGATGGCGAATTTGTTATTGTAAATAGTAATGAGGTTCACAGTATTGCGGCGCCAGAGCCTAACAAGACAGTCGTCTTACAAATTCCTCAGGATACTTTTGCAGATTATTTTACAGATGACCAGTTCATCTGGTTTTCTCATGGCGACAGGGAAACTGACCACCGTGTGTTCACACTTTTACAAGAGATGTATTTAATAAAAACTAGTGGCAAGGAAGCAAATAAACTGCAGGTGCTTAGCTTGTATTATGAATTGCTGTACATCCTTGTAACCAAGTACAGAAAGTTCAATGTAAACGAGGAAATACTCAAGAATAATAAGCAAATCAAAAAGCTTTCTCATATTACAAGATATATGAAGGATCATTATGCTGAGAGCATAACACTGGAGTCCATGGCGGAGCAATTCAACTATTCGCCGTCCTATTTGTCTAGAATGTTTCAGAAGCATGCGGGGATTAATTTCAAGGATTATCTGCTTGGAATCAGATTGGAACATGCAGTTAGGGAATTGGAAGAAACTAATGGGCAGATTGTAGATATTGCATTAGGAAATGGCTTTCCGAATTCTAAGGCATTTTCAAATGCCTTCAGAGATAAGTATGGCTTGCTTCCGAGCGAGTATCGCAAACGTTCAGAATAAGAGAAAACGGATAGAGATTGAGAAAAATAACTAGAAAGAAGGAACAAAATGTATTCTCAATCAAGAAGAAAAAGACGCTGCAGGCGCAAAAAGAGAACTTCAAGATTTCTATTTTTGATTTTAGAAATCATACTATTAGTAGTCCTATTATATGTGGCTTATCAGGTACTTAGTCAAAAGGACCCAATAGAGGTTGCGCATAGTATCGAAGAAAATGGAGATTATCCAGAGTGGATAGATGTACAGTATATTGATGAAGGAAATCCATCCAGAGTAGGAGAGCAATTGGATGGAATAAACGATATAGTGATTCACTACGTAGGAAATCCGGGTACAACAGCACAACAAAATAGAGATTTTTACAATCACATGGATTCAAATGTGTGCTCCCATTTCGTGGTGGGAATTGATGGTGAAGTGATTCAGTGTCTTCCTCTTTATGAAAAATCTGAGGCTAGCAATGACAGAAATCACGACACCATTTCTATCGAAGTTTGTCATCCGGATGAAGAGGGCAAATTTACTGACGAATCTTACAGCTCGCTGATCAAACTTGTGGATTGGCTAATGGATGAGTTCAATTTAGATACAAATCATGTGATAAGACACTACGATGTAACAGGCA
>Ga0256405_10011626_pt1 | contig 11159 bp, 13 predicted proteins | sample RumenRJG_02DNA_FD_189096 | JGI IMG/M metagenome (GOLD analysis project Ga0256405, IMG submission 189096) | Bovine rumen microbial communities from Lethbridge, Alberta, Canada - RJG_02 | ecosystem: Host-associated > Mammals > Digestive system > Stomach > Rumen | place: Canada: Alberta...
CGGCTTCCCCCGGCTGACTGTGGTGGACGGCAGACACGCCACCGGAGTCATTGACCCGACTACGTTTATGCTGCGGGAGGGTTATGCGATATTGGAATATGACGATATGGAACAGCCTATTACGGAGGCATATTATACTTCCGAATACACCTATGTGTATACAAGGGGCAAGCTTGTTTCATCTACGCCGAATTCCGCACCTTATCCGCTTCTGGTCCCGATCATCAACAGGCCGGATGCAAAAAGGCCGTTCGGGCATAGCCGCATCAGCCGGGCATGCATGAGTTATGTCGATTCAGCCGCAAGAACCATTAAGCGGTCAGAGATCTCCGCAGAGTTTTACAGCTTTCCGCAGAAGTACGTTCTTGGAATGGACGAGCAGGCCGAGGCTGATTCCTGGAGAATGGCTATCTCGAAGATGCTCCGTATCGACAAGGATGAGGACGGAGACAGGCCAGTGGTCGGACAGTTCCAACAGCAGACCATGAGCCCACATGTTGAACAGCTCCGGATGTTTGCAGGATTGTTTGCAGGGGAAACAGGGCTGACCCTTGATGACCTTGGTTTTCCGAGCCAGAATCCCAGCAGTGCGGAAGCAATCAAGTCCAGTCATGAAACGCTGCGGCTGATCGCACGAAAAGCACAGCGGACTTTTGGGGTTGGACTTATCAACACTGGATATCTTGCCGCCTGTGTCCGGGATGACTTCCCGTATCTGCGGAACCAGGTAGCGGAAACAACCATCAAATGGGAACCGATATTTGAGCCGGACAACTCGACCTTGAGCATCATAGGAGACGGTGCTATCAAAATCAATCAGGCCGTTCCTGGCTATCTGGACGAGGAAAAAATCCGAGACATGACAGGTATTTGATATGGATCTGGAAGGAATCAAGAGAAAGATTGACCGGGAGTTTGCCGGGAAGACGGATAAGTTCAAAGCATGGCGTGATAAGGTCGCTCTTGGCAAATCCACCTACAAGGATGCCACGAAGCTGGCAGATTATTCCGGCAAAGCCATTGCAGATGTCTTGATCAATAACCTGGAAGAGGTTGGAACACTGACGGAGGCGGACCTGATTGAACTGGTACCGCATGCACTCCGCACCAATCACGACTATCTTGCCGCCTGTATTGAAAACGTACAGCGGCAGATAAACAGGCAGACAAAAGTCGGATTAAAGCCAGTGGTTCCCGCCTTCAATTCAGATAGGGCCGCGGGGCTGGCAAAAGAGATCGCCGCAAAAGGCGGCATAGACGGCTATCAGGACATGGTCAGAAATCAGGTCATCAATAACTCCATGAATGTCATTGATGAGGCTATACAGAGCAATGCAAGACAGCATGAATATGCAGGCCTTGAGGTGGTAGTGGAACGCGAATATGACGGAGTCGGACTGCATGACGGAAAGGACACCTGCAGCTGGTGCCTGGCACGGGCTGGAACTTGGTCCTATGCTGATGCGATAGACAACGGAGTCTTCGAAAGGCACCCCGGCTGTGGATGCCGGTTGACATATACATCGGACCGAGGAACGGATGTCCAGACAGACTGGAGATCCAATACATGGACCAGAGTCAGGAGGTGATCCCAGTGAATCTGTTTGAGAAGGCCAGGACAAGAGACCCAACCAGAAAGGAGTAATACATGGACAGAGTCGGCAGGCAATCTCCGACGGTGTCCGTGATTCTACCTTACGAGGCGACAAAAGGGCAGGAAGCCATCGAGCTTTATAACACCAGCAACAGCAATGCTTTGGAATGGCAGGCGGCGCTCACTTACGACATCATGGCAGTCAATGACGAGGGCTTATGGGTTCATCAGAAGTTCGGTTATTCCGTCCCCAGGCGAAATGGTAAGTCGGAAATGGCTCTTGCAAGATGTATTTGGGGGCTAAAACACGGCGAACGAATCCTATACACCGCACACAGGGCAAGCACATCGCATTCCATTTGGGAGCGACTGAGCAGGCTCTGCGTTAAGACAGGGGTAGAGGTGGTTTCATCTTTCCGTGCTTTCGGCAAGGAACATCTCTACTGTGCCAATGGCGGCGCTATCGAGTTCCGCACCAGGACCTCCACAGGCGGCCTTGGAGAGGGCTATGACCTGCTTGTCATTGATGAGGCACAGGAATATACCCCCGAGCAGGAAACGGCCTTAAAATACGTTGTATCTGATTCTAAGAACCCTCAGACAATCATGTTTGGAACGCCTCCGACAGCGATCAGTGCGGGAACGGTCTTTCCGAAGTACCGCACCAGAGTCCTGCAGGGCGGAACATACGAAGCGGGCTGGGCAGAGTGGTCAGTGGAGGCCATGACAGACGCTCATGATGTTGATGCGTGGTATGAAGCAAATCCGTCTCTCGGAATCATTCTAAAAGAGAGGACGATACGGTCAGAAATTGGTGATGATGACACCGATTTCAATGTCCAGCGACTTGGGCTATGGCTAAAGTATAACCAGCGGTCAGCCATCTCCAAAAACGAATGGGAGGCCTTGCAGGTTGATGCTCTTCCTGCACTGGAAGGCAAGCTGTTTTGCGGTATTAAGTTTGGGCATGATGGTGAAAACGTGTCACTATCCATCGCCTGCAGGACAGGGGAGAAAATCTTTGTGGAAACTGTTGGCTGCAAACCTATCCGTGCTGGAATCTCATGGATTGTCGACTTTATTGAAAAGGCCGACATCCGTGAAGTTGCTGTTGACGGAAAGAATGGCACAGGACTTCTGCAGGATGCCATGAAGAATCTAAAACTCAGAAAACCCGTGATTCCGACCGTAGCACAGGTCATCAAGGCCAACGCAGTATTTGAGCAGGCAGTCACGCAGGCAACGCTGGTCCACATGGAACAGTCAGCAGTAATGCAGATTGTTTCCAACTGCGAAAAGAGGGCCATCGGCAGCGGCGGCGGCTTCGGGTACCAATCCCTTCTGGATGGGGCAGATGTCTCCATTCTTGACAGCGTGATACTGGCTCACTGGATATGCCTGGAAACGCCAAAAGTAAGGAAAAAACAAACAGTAAGCTATTAAGCATCGGCTCTTGCTGGTGCTTTTTTAGTGCATAAATTTACGGATACCAAACCGAGAAATTTGGGAGGATATACAATGTCAGAATTTAAAGTTATCGAAACTCAGGAACAGCTCGATTCAATCATCGTTGACAGGGTAAAGCGGGCAAAAGAATCCGAGGCTAAGAAGTTTGAAGGCTGGAAGTCTCCGGAGGACATCGAAGGACTGACCAAAGAACTCACAGACAAGGTTAAGGCTTTGGAAGATGCCGCTGCGGAGACCCAGAAGCAGATTGAAGCCAAAGACCAGCAGATTGCAGAGGGCAACAAATACAGGACGGACCTGGAGAAAACGAGGATAGCCCTCAAGGCAGGACTGGACATCAAGTATGCTGACCGACTGAGAGGCGAAAACACAGAAGAATGGGAGGCCGATGCCAAGGAACTCGCAAAAGACTTTGCGGCGGCATCCAAGGCAGTCCCAGTAGGGAACTATGAACCATCCAGAATGGGCGAACGGTCAAACGCTGATATTTTTGCTGACTGGTTCGCCGCAAACACGAAATAAGGAGAATAAACATGAGTGGAATTAACACAAACAGAACTAATTTAACTCTTCCAACAGAGTTATCTTCCGACATTATTCAGAAAGCACAGGAAGCATCTGCCATCATGCAGCTGGCAACACAGGTACAGCTTCCTGGAAGTGGGCTGACTATCCCCGTAATCACCAGCGATCCCGAGGCTGGCTGGGTAGCAGAGACTGCCGCCAAGCCTATTTCCAATCCTGGTGTGGATACTAAAGTAATGACACCTTATAAGCTGGCTGTCATCGTACCGTTCTCTGATGAGTTTGCCAGAGATCTTTCGACACTGTACAACGCAATCGTTGCAAGAATCCCTGGAGCACTTGCTAAGAAGTTTGATACTACTGTATTCAACGGTACAGCACCTGGATCCGGCTTTAACGTGCTGACAGGATGTACTGCACAGTCTATCGATGTAACTCAGGCAGGCGGTGGCATCTACAATGCACTTGTTGCCGCAGACATCGATATTGCCGCTCACGATGGTGACATCAATGGTTTCGCCCTGTCTCCGCAGGCAAGAGGAGAGATGCTGTCTGCTCTTGATAAGAACGACAGACCTATTTTCATTAATAACGTAACTGAGGGTGCTATCCCGAGACTTCTTGGACAGCCCGCTTACTACTCCAAGGGAGTATATGCGGCAGGTACTTCTTCCACACCTGATGTTATCGGTTTCGCTGGTGACTGGACAAAAGCTATGTATGGAACAGTAGAAGGCGTCAAGATCGACGTCAGCAATCAGGCAACCCTGCCGATCGGTACAAGTGGTGCCATGGTTTCCCTGTGGCAGAACAACATGTTCGCTGTCAGGGCTGAGATCGAGATCGGTTTCGTAGCTGACACCACTGTCTTCAATAAGCTGACAAGAACTCATGCCTAATTTGGAGGTAGTCGCCATGGTTAAAATGATCAATAAGGTGACAGGCGGCTACATGTGGATTCATGAAAGCCGAGAGGAAGAATACAAGGCCGCAGGTCATGAGCTTGCGGCTCTTCCTGATTCTGCCCCTAAAAAGACGCCTAAAAAGAAGAAGGCGGTGAAAAAATGACCGGCTTCGTAACGGTAGATGATGTCATCGCCATTACTGGCAAGGACTACAGCAGAGCAGAGCTGGAAAGGATTGTAACTCTTCTACCTCTGCTTTCTGACGCTCTGCGTGTGGAAGCAACGAAGGTCGGCAAGGACCTGGACGAAATGGTGGAAACCAGCAGGGCCTATGCGAGCGTTGTAAAGCTGGTCATTACTGATATCGTCATCCGTGTGATGCGTCAGACCATGGATGGCGAACCGATGTCACAGGAGTCACAGGGCGCACTGGGTTATACCTGGTCAGGGACTTACGCAGTGCCTGGCGGCGGGATTGCCGCTGCCATCATGCGTAATGATCTGAAACGGTTAGGCCTGCGGCGCCAGCGCATAAGCATGGTTGACTTGCGAGGTGATGCATATGGGCAAACTTAGAGGAATCACTGTCCTGCTGTATGAGAAAACTCTGACAGGGCATGATGACTTTGGTGACCCTGTGTATACGGAGACGCCGGTCGCAGTTGACAATGTTCTGGTCGCACCAGCAAGTGACACCGAAGTTCTGACCGCCAGCAACCTGTACGGAAAGAAGGCCATTTATACTCTTGGAATCCCGAAGAATGACACGCATGACTGGACAGACAGGCGAGTCGGCTTATGGGGCAAGATGTACAAGACCTTCGGAGCAGGACTGGAAGGGATAGACGATCTGATTCCGCTGCAGTGGAACAAAAAAGTAATGGTGATGCACTATGAATAAAGTGCAATTTAAGTTAGATATCAATGGATTGAGGGAGCTCATGAAGTCGGATGCAATGCAGGGATGTCTGCAGGCCGCCGGGGATGAGGTTGCTGGAAATGGTGCCAGCATGTCCGGCGGGCAGTCATACGGAACAAGAATGGGCATGGGTAGTTACACGGCTATATGTACCGTCTTCCCGAATGATGACGAAGCCAGGAAGGAAAACTTCAGCAACAACACAGTCCTGAAAGCTTTGACGGCTTCAGGGCTCCCCATGAACAAGTGAGGTGGTCGATTTGATTGAAAAGATTTTACGGGATTATTTGTTGGAAGTGTTTTCCGTTCCTGTATACATGCAGAAACCGGAAAAACTGACAGAAGACGAATATATCATCATCGAAAAGACCGGCTCAAGCGTAACAAATCATATTGAGACGGCAACAGTAGCTATCCAGTCATATAGTTCGTCCCTCTATGGTGCGGCGGTCATCAATAAGGCTGTCAAGCAGGCCATGAGGGATGCGGAAGCACTGGACGACATTGCCGGAATCCGTCTCAATACAGATTATAACTCCTCAGACACCGCCACGAAGCAATATCGCTATCAGGCGGTGTTTGTCATCACATGGTATGAGGAGGATTAGTAAATGGCTAATTCAACAGCAAATGTAGCTGCCGGCAAACCGAAAGTGACCGGCGGCGTATGGAGAGCGCCAGCAGGAACAACGCTCCCCACAAACGCAACTACAGCCCTTGCCGCTGCATACATCGCTATGGGTTATGTATCTAAGGATGGAGTGGTGAACTCCAATTCACCGTCCGCTACAGATATCAAGGCATGGGGCGGCGACACAGTTCTCACTGTCCAGACAGAAAAGCCTGACACCTTCCAGTTCACTCTGATCGAGGTGCTCAAGGAAGATGTCATGGAAGCAGTTTACGGCAGCGACAATGTTACAACTGCCAGTTCGGTTACCACCATCACTGCAAACTCCAAAGAAGCAGAGGCAGGGGTATGGGTTATCGAGACCATTCTTCACGGTTCTTACAAGAGAATCGTTATCCCGAATGGTAAAGTTTCCGAAGTCGGTGACATCACATATAAGGACGATGAGTCGGTTGGATATCAGCTGACAGTTACAGCACTCCCGGATGGCAGTGGAAATACTCACTATGAGTACATCGAGGCCATCCCAGCCTAGAAAGGAACCATATGCAGACAGGAAAGACCAAGACAGGATTTGAGTACGAATTTAATGAGGACCTTATAAACGACATGGAGGTCATTGATGCCCTTGCGGAAGTGGCAAGCGGCGAAAACATCCTTGCCGTGTCTACCGTGGTGAAAAAGCTTTTTTCTGCTGAAGACAGGAAGAGACTTTATGATCATGTGCGGCTGGAAGACGGAAGAGTCCCGGCTGACGCTCTTATGGAAGAAATCACGGAGATTATGAACGAGGGCGAAGAAGGAAAAAAGTCCTAGAGCTCTCCTATCACCTGGGCTGTAACAGAGACGCATTGATTTGCGACCTGGCAGAGACCTATCGAATTTACGACTGGCGTGCTATGCCGGTATCTCTGCTTGCGACGCTTGTCGCTGGTCTTAGCGAAGACTCCAGGGTAGGGAGAGCGAAGGACGGGCGCAGGGTGTCGCTGGGGACTTACTTCATTGCGGAGCTCTGCGACATGCTCGAGCTTCTGATTCTTGGTCTTTCCGGCAAGGATGGCTCACCGAACCGGACGGAGTCTCTGTGTGTCCAGACGGACGAACAAAAAGCGTCCAAGGGGTACACAGTGGACGAATTTGCCCGGCTTCGTGAGCAAATCATGAGGAGAGAATAATATGGCTAATCTAGGAACTGCATATGTACAAATCGTTCCATCGGCGCAGGGAATCACGGGCTCGATATCGAAGACGATAGCACCGGAGGCAGGCGCGGCGGGTATCACTGCCGGTAAAGGGATTGCGACAAACATTAGTTCAACACTGAAATCAGTGGGCGGCAATATGCTGAAGGCCGGCGGAATCGCCACTGCCCTGTCACTCCCACTGATCGCGAGTGTCAAGAACTCAATGGCTGCATATAACCTGCAGAACCAGGCGGAGACGAAACTGACGGAAATCTATAAGACCCGTATGGGAGTCAGTGACCAGGCCGCCAAGAAGACCATAGAACTGGCATCCGCTCTGCAGAAGCAGGGTGTTGTCGGTGATGAGGTTGCTCTTGCCGGTGCTCAGCAGTTAGCTACTTTTGCTAAGATGCCTGACACGGTCAATACTTTGCTTCCCGCTATGAACAATTTGCTTGTCCAGCAGAAGGGTCTGAACGGCACCCAGCAGGATGCCACGCAGATTGCGAACTTGATGGGCAAGGTCATGATGGGTCAGACAGGCGCCTTGAAGCGTGTTGGTATTTCCTTCGATGAGAACCAGGAAAAAGTTCTGAAATACGGCACCGAGCAGGAAAAGGCCGCTATGCTTTCCCAGGTCATCACAGAGAACGTTGGAAACATGAACAAGGCTTTTGCCGAGACCAACGAGGGCAAAATGCAGCAGATGAACAATGTCCTTGGAGACCTCAAGGAAAAGCTGGGCGGGGCGATTGCTCCCGCACTGGGACAGCTGGCGAACTTTATCAGCGAGAAGATTTTCCCGAAGGTAGAAGGACTGCTGAATATGCTTGCTGGAAGTCCTGTGCTCGGTAAGGTAGTACTTGCCATCACCGGCATCCTTGCAGTGGGCGGTCCCTTACTGGTCGTTCTTGGAGCAATCGTTTCGGCCGTCGGTGCTTTGATTCCTGTGTTCGGTGCTATTTCCGCGCCTATTGTTGGAATCGTGGCGGGTATCGGTGCATTGGCAGCGGCGCTTGTCATAGCTTACCAGCGCTCGGAGACATTCCGCAACGCACTGCAAAATGCAGGGTCTGCAATTGCGTCGGCGGTTGCGCCGGTCATTAAAATGCTGCAGGGGAAAATCCAGGAACTGATGCCTGTGCTTATGTCCCTTATCACCACGATTGGAACAGGGCTCGGACAGGCAATCAATTTTATCACGCCGATACTCACGTTGCTGATTAACCTTTTTGGCAAGGGCCTGTCTGTCGCGCTGAACGTAATCATTGCCGTCTTTAAAAAGGTGACTGCCGCATTTAAGGTGGTTGGTAAAGTAATGGGACCACCTGTGCAGAAGGCTGGCGCAGTTGTCACCGGAGCATGTAAAAAGATTGCCGATGCGCTGACCTTTAAGAATGTTGTTTCCAAAGTCACCGGAGTGTTCCGGTCTGTACGAACAAAGATTACTGATGCGCTTAAGACCGCAAGAGAGACAGTCAACAATGTGGTCAAAAGGATTAAGACCTTTATGGGCTTTTCCGGATTGGCAGGCAAGGTTTCCGGTGTTTTTAAGAGCATCAAGGAAAAAATCACACAGCCAATCGATTCTGCTAAGGGAATAGTTCAGAGAGTTGTTGATAAGATTAAGGGATTCTTTCCACTTAAGATTGGAAAAATCTTTAGTGGTCTGAAACTCCCGCATTTCTCTGTATCCGGCGGAAGCTTCCCGTGGGGCGTCGGAGGCAAGGGTTCTCTGCCGCACTGGAAAGTAAGCTGGTACAAGAAAGCTATGGATGAGCCGTATATGTTCAGCAGACCTACTCTCATTGGAGCAGGGGAAGCAGGTGACGAAATTATGTACGGCAGACAGAATCTGATGCGGGATATCAAGGACGCAGTTGGCTCTGGCGGTGATACGGTTATTAACCTCAACTATAACGCATCTGACGACGCAAGGACAATGCTCCGTGATGTTGCCAGGGAGCTCAGAAGATATAAAATGGCGGGGGCAATCTAATGGCAAACTATTCATACAAAGGTAGAAAAATTACAGGAACGTCCACCACCGCCAAAGTCTTCTCTGGATCCGGAGTAACCAAGGCAACGGTTGGACAGACCTATTTCAACACAGACACAGGACATGTTTATCAGTGTACGACAGCTGGAAAACCCAAGGCGGCTAAATGGAAATATGTCCGCACGGATATCGCAAAAAAGCCAGACACTGCAGTATCGAAGCTGACCGCACCTGCGAGACAGGATGGCAGGAAGATGAAAGCAACATGGTCCGTTCCATCTGCTCTGACCAGTACTAAGAACGGCGACAGGGCGCAGGGGCTCAATATCACGTGGTCCTTGGGCGTATCTGGAACAGACCCAAAACACTTCGTCAAGGAAGAGAACCAGGCCGCTACCAGTTCCACTGTCAATCTTGACAATTTTAAGGCAGGAAAAACAACCTATACAAGAAGTTCTTTTTATCCATTTACAAGCACGAAACTTACCTATGTCACAATCAAAGTCAATCCGTACAATTCCAAGGGAGCAGGAAGTAAACCGACAAAACAGACCGCGAACTTCTACGCTCCCAAGGCCCCGTCTATCGGTGGTTTTGCGTTTGATACAGAAACTGGTGTTGTTTCCACTACGATATCCACGGATGCGGGGACTGGTTTGTCGGAACGGTACGACACACGATACAAGATTACTGTCCGTACCAGGACCGGGCAGTCAGTGGTAGTTACTGACACAGCATCTACAAGCACAAGCTTTACTGCTTCCTATAACGTTTCCGACTATCAGCAGTTAGATTTCTCACAGTACATCCAAATCACGGTCGAAGCATGGGCAAGAGGTTACAACGGAGATTCTAGCCATGTTTCAAGTTCTTTCGTTGTGGCCTATCCTGCGCAGGTAACTATCAGCGCACCGCAGGTTTCGTCACGGTCATCAACAGGAAAATGTACAATCCCACTGAAAACAAATTCTTCATGGTCACACCCGGTCGATAGAATCCGGCTGGAATACCTGGCTAATGTAGAATATGCTTTGGAATCTGCCATACCCGGGGATGCTTCATGGGAGAGCACGGACATTGTTGACGATGCAAACTGCACGGCCATGTCCATCGCTGTGACCAATCTTATTCCTGCCCGGGGAAGATATACCTGGGTAAGAGTCAAGTCACACCACGCCAACGAGAACGTGTTATATCGCTACTCCAACTACCAGCGTGTGAGGGGATTGGAAACACCAGCACCGACCGCAGCAGATGAAGAAATCACCATTCTGTCTGCGACACCTGGAACAGATGGGCAGTCTGTCGTTGTTCACCTTGGTTGGAATAAGAACGGCACAGATGACGCAACCGGCACGGAACTGACATGGTCAGACGCGAGTGATACATGGAAGTCCACGGTAGACCCGGATTCATATCTTTTTACATGGTCAGACGGTGCTGTCACGGTTGAAGGTGTGCTTTATCGGAGCAGTGCAACCATCACCATTAAGAATCTGGAAGAAGGTACGAAGTACTATGTTCGCGCGAGACGATACCTGGAAGGCGACCCGGATACCTATTCACCATACTCCAACACGGCGACCTGCTTCACTTCAGAGACTCCGGAAGCGATTACGGCAACCTGTGACAGGTATGTTCCAGTAGGGATGGCTTTACCTATTTACTGGACTTTCTCCGGAAACGGAATCCAGACCGCATGGCAGATTGTAACTGATGATGGGGCTATAGTCTTGAGAGGCGAGGGAAGCGTCGGAGCGGCTCAGATCTCCGCAGAGAGGCTTGCGTCTTTTGCTACTGAGGGAAGCGTCAGCTTCACGGTACAGGCGTCCACCGGTTCCGGTTTTGTTGTATCTGAGGCCCATACGGTGACCATCATCGAGCCGCCGACACTGCAGTTGACTATCAATGCAGCACTGACAGCTCAGCCGCTGG
>Ga0256405_10011628_pt1 | contig 11158 bp, 6 predicted proteins | sample RumenRJG_02DNA_FD_189096 | JGI IMG/M metagenome (GOLD analysis project Ga0256405, IMG submission 189096) | Bovine rumen microbial communities from Lethbridge, Alberta, Canada - RJG_02 | ecosystem: Host-associated > Mammals > Digestive system > Stomach > Rumen | place: Canada: Alberta | collected...
CGCTCATTGAGGCGACCGAGGGCTCGAACAATGTCTCGATTGTATCACAGTCGGGTGAGGCCACGAATATCTGGTTCAATATCGCGAAAAAGCCCGTCGCGAACCCGAACGCGAAGCCGGCGCCGGAAAAGGTGTGGAAGAAGCTCGACTACGCCAAGGATGAGCCAAAGGAACCGCCTACGAACAAGGCGCCGAACGAGGTGACGATTGTCGTCGACGCGGGGCATGGCGGTGACGACACTGGCGCGAAGAGCCCACACGGCTTCTTCGAGAAGGACGCAAACCTTCTCGTCGCTGAACAGCTCAAGGCGGCGCTTGTTTCGCGTGGCTACAAAGTCGTGATGACGCGTGAGACTGATGTCTTCATTCCTCTCTACGATCGTCCGAAGGCGGCGCACACGAACGATGCCGATGCCTTTGTGTCGATACACCACAACGCGCCGCCCTACGACAAGGATCCGAATCTGCTGCGCTACCACACGGTCTATTCGTGGAATCCGATAGGCGAGGCGCTTGCGACGGCGATCAATGCCGAGATGGCGTCGGCGCTTGGCGACACTCTCAAGTCTAACGGCCCGATGCACGCTAACTTCGCCGTTACGCGCAACTCCGAGATACCGAGCTGTCTCGTGGAAGTAGATTTCGTCACTTCGCCCCCAGGCGAAGAGGCAATATGGAACGCCGCGCGCCGGCGCGTTGTTGCAGAGGCGATTGCCTCAGGCATCGACAAATGGCGCAAGGGAACAACGAAAGACAAGTAAAATGAAAATCGCACTACTCGCAGCATACTTCATCGTCCTCCTCTGGATCGGTTTCAAGTGCCGCAAGGGCGCTGGCTCTGTCAGCGGATTCGTCCTCGGCGGGCGTTCCGTCGGCGCTTGGCTCACGGCCTTTGCCTACGGCACGAGCTACTTCTCGGCCGTCGTGTTCGTCGGCTATGCAGGACAGTTCGGCTGGAAGTACGGCATTTCCGCGACATGGGCGGGCATTGGCAACGCCGTGATCGGCTCGCTCCTCGCCTGGGTTGTTCTTGGGCGCCGCACGCGGCTTCTTTCGCAGCACCTCGATTCCGCGACGATGCCAGAGTTTTTCGGCAAGCGTTTTGACTCGAAGGCGCTGAAGCTTGTCGCCTCGGCAATCATCTTCGTCTTCCTCGTTCCTTACACGGCGTCGCTTTACAACGGTCTTTCGCGCCTCTTCGCCATGGCGTTCTCGATGGACTACTCCGTCTGCATCGTTCTTATGTCCGTCCTGACGGCGATCTATGTTATTGCGGGCGGCTACCTCGCGACGGCGGTGAACGACTTCATCCAGGGTATTATCATGCTCTTTGGCCTCGTCGCCATCATCGCGGCGGTTCTTATGTCGAAGGGCGGCTTCGTTGCCGCGCTCGACGGACTCGCGCGCGTGTCCGATCCTGCGGTCTCGACCACGCCTGGCATCTTCGCGTCGTTCTTTGGGCCTGATCCCCTGAACCTCCTCTTCGTTGTGATCCTCACCTCGCTCGGCACGTGGGGGCTTCCGCAGATGGTGCAGAAGTTCTACGCGATCAAGAACGAGGACGCGATCAGGAAGGGCACCGTGATCTCCACGCTCTTCGCGTTCGTCGTCGCTGGCGGTTGCTACTTCCTCGGTGGTTTTGGGCGTCTTTTCGGTGACAAGGTCGACATTGCGAAGGATGGCTTTGACGCGATCATTCCTGCGATGCTCTCGAACCTCGGACCTGGGCTTATCGCGCTTACGGTCATCCTCGTGCTCTCCGCCTCGATGTCCACGCTCTCTTCGCTCGTCATCGCCTCGAGCTCGACGCTCACGAGCGACTTTATTAAGAGCGCGTTCGTGCCGAACATGAAGCAGAAGAACGAGGTTCTCATTATCCGTCTCTTCATCGTCGTGTTCATTGCGATCTCGGCCGTCCTCGCGATCCTGCAGCACAAGAGCTCTGTCACGTTCATCGCGCAGTTGATGGGCATTTCCTGGGGCGCGCTCGCGGGTAGCTTCCTTGCGCCGTTCCTCTACTCGCTCTACTGGAAGGGCACGACAAAGGCGGCTTGCTGGGCGTCGTTCGCGTTTGGCTCGGGGCTTATGATCTACAACATGCTCTTCCGCGCGACGCTTCCTGCGATTCTTCGCTCGCCGATCAACTCTGGCGCGATTGCGATGCTCGCTGGCTTCATCATCGTACCTGTCGTGAGCTGGCTTTCGAAGGCGCCTGACCGTCGCTTCACCGACGCGCTCTTCGCGTGCTACGAGCGTACGCGCCAGGTCACGGCGAAGACCGACCTCGGCGAATAATATATGGCGCTTCTTAACGAGACTCCGCAGGCAAACCGCGTTCGCATCGCCTTCTTCGGCTTGCGCAACGCGGGCAAGTCTACGCTCGTCAACGCCTTCACGGGTCAGGATCTCGCAATTGTCTCCGATACTCCCGGCACGACGACTGATCCTGTCTCGAAGGCGATGGAGATTCTTCCTCTCGGCCCGTGCCTAATCACCGACACGGCAGGGCTCGACGACGAGGGCGAGCTTGGCGAGCTTCGCGTAAAGAAGACTCTTGGCGTTCTCGAGATTACCGACATTGCAATCTGGGTAGAGACGCCGCACGATGCCGATCGCGCCGACTTGCGCGAGCTTTTCCTTGGAGAGTGCCGCCGCCGCAACGTCGTTGTGCTTGACTACAGGCGCGGCGATTCTGTCGACGAACTTAAGGGCAAGATCGCCGCCATCAAGCTTGCCGATGTCGTTCCCGGTCTTCTCGATGGACTTGTTGAAAAAGGCGACCGCGTAATCTGCGTCTGTCCGATCGACGAGTCCGCGCCAAAGGGGCGAATCATCCTCCCTCAAGTGCAGCTGATTCGCGACTGTCTCGACCGCCACGCGACGAGTATAGTCTGCCAGCCGGCAGAGCTTGAAGAAGAGTTGAAAGTTGAAAGTACAAAGTTTAAAGTTGAAGGTGAGACAATGCAGCGCAAGGCGCTGGTTGTTACCGATTCGCAGGCGTTTGGCGAGGTTCGTCGCGCGGTCGAGGGGCACGATGTCCGGCTCACTTCTTTCTCTATTCTCTTTGCGCGGCAGAAGGGTGATCTTGCTGAATTTCTGAAAGGCGTCGCGGCGGTTAAGAATCTCAAGGACGGCGACACGGTGCTGATAGCCGAGGGCTGTACGCACCACCGCCAGTGCAATGACATCGGTGCTGTAAAGATCCCGAAGGCGCTTGCAAAACTCTCCGGCGGAAAGAGGCTCAACTTCGTCTTTTCCTCTGGAGCGACATTCAGTCTGCGTGAACACGCCAATGTTTCGCTCGTCGTTCACTGCGGTGGTTGCATGCTGACGCGGCGCGAGGTCTTGCGGCGAATCGACAGCGCGAAGGAAGCGGGAGTTCCAATCGTAAACTACGGCATCCTGCTCGCCGCCGCAAACGGACTTTCCGATGTCTCCGAAATCGGAATAGTCGCTACTTCTTCTACATGATCTCCTGTTCTTTGTGGCTAAAAATACTCAAACTACATGATCTCCTGTTCTTTGTGGCTAATAATTCTCAAACTGGAAATCCAAAATGACCGATTTATCTGAGATTCTTGATGGCGTCCGCGGCAAAATCGCTGCGGCGTGTGCTCGTGTCGGACGCGACCCAAGCGAAGTCGAAATCATCGCCGTCACTAAGACTCACGGCGCGGAGGTCGTGAAGGAAGCGTGGGACGCGGGGCTTACAATCGTCGGCGAAAACAAGGTGCAGGAGGCGGCCTGGAAAAAGCCAGCGAGCGTCTCCGGGCCGTCGTGGCATCTTATCGGACACCTCCAGTCGAACAAGGTTCGCCATGCGCTTGAGATCTTCGACTTCATCCACTCCGTAGATTCGATAAAGCTCGCGGACAGGATCAACTTTATTGCCGACGAGATTGGCGCGTCGCCCCATATCCTTCTTGAAGTCAACGTCTCTGGCGAGAAGTCCAAGAGTGGCATGAAGCCAGAAGAGGTCGAGCCGACTATCAAGCATATCGTCGAGTCGTGCCCGCGCGTGACGCTCGAGGGGCTGATGACGATGGCGCCGTTCAGCGAGAATCCCGAGGACGCGAGGCCGTATTTCCGCAAGTTGCGCGAGATGCGCGACGACCTCGAGTCGCGGCTGAACATCGGTCTTCCGCGCCTTTCGATGGGCATGAGCGGCGATTACGAAGTCGCGGTCGAGGAAGGCGCGACATGGGTGCGTCTTGGCACGGTGCTTTTTGGCGAGCGTCCTAAGGTCAAGCGTGTCGCGGCGTCGGAGGGCGATGACGGCACGACTCCGTGCGGCGATTCCGATACCTACGCTGGCTTCGGTGGCCTTGATTCCTACTCTGGTGCCGGCCCGACTGCCAAGGTCTTGGACTGATTGGCGTCAGCGAAGGCGGCAGCCGGAGATGTCTTCGCCGATGTACGGGATTCGCGCGAGGACGAGGACCGCGAGCGTCGAGATCGCGAACGTCGCAACTGCCGATGCAACTATGCAGAGAGGCGTCGTCATCCCGACGCGCCACGAGTCGACGACGCGCGGCAAGATTAGCATGTGGACGAGATAGACGCCGTAGCTCGCCTTTGCGCACGGTTGCACGACGCGGCGGTAGAATACTCCGTTCCAGTTGAACTTGCGTAAGACGAGGATGTATGCGAACACCGTAAGCGCGACTCCGAACGACGTGAATCCCCAGGTCGTTTCCATGTCGACGGCGAGTTGGATGTTGGTCTTGACGGGATAGCCAGTACCAAATGTCGCAAGATACTTGTCGAGCGTCTCCCAGAAGCCACCAGCGACAATCGCCCATCCGGCAACGAAAAGGAAAAGGGCGCTGGTGAGCGTCCGCTGCCATGTCCAGTCCTTCAGGAATCGCCTTATGTAGAGCCCGATGAAGAGATAGCCGATAAAGCCGCTCACGTAGTAGAATGAGTGGAAAGCGTTCCAGGGTGCTTGACCATAAAGTTCCCATGAAAAGCCGGTCTTCCTTGCGAGTACGCTGATGAAAGGTAGAAGCGTTGTGAAAAGCCATAGGAGAATCCAGCCGCGCAGTTCTTTCTCCGAGACCTTTTCCGCCCACGGTGAGAGAAGCGGCATTAGAAGGTAGATGCCGACGAGCATCCATACGAACCAGAGGTGACCGTAGTCGGACGGGAAGTTGAAGAGAAGCTGCCGCCAGTCGCCGCCCTGCACCGCCATGTAAACGCATGTCCAGATGCCGAACGGAATAAGCACGCGTGCAAGACGGCGTTTCAGGAAATCGCCAGTCGCGCGGCAGACTGGGAAGAGGAGAAATGCGGAGGCGATGACGAAGAGCGGCACTGCGGCGCGCATTGCGCTATCGATGATGGTAACCCATACGGCGTCGAATTTTGACGCGATAGCAGTTCCCTCTGCGTCGAGGTAGAACGGTTCGCAGGCGTGAATCAAGAGAACCATGAAGATGGCTATTGCGCGCAACCAGTCGAGGAAGACAATCCTATCAGCATCGGAGTTCATCGAATTTTCCTTTCTCGCGCACAGTTTACCAAATTCCCGTCGTCGTGTCCAAGCACGTCCGTTCGATAGCGGGCAATAGGGTGTACCGAGACTTTTATGCACGAAGACGCGATATGGCAGCATCGTCGCGATTACACATATACTGTTCCATATGTGTCGACAAATTAGCGCTAACGCGCGACCACGAACCTTGGACGGGCGGCGAATCGCGCAAGCGCGATTGCCTGTGGCGCGTCCCATCTCCGTTTGAAGGCCGCTTTCCAACTCCTCCACTCACCCACTCACAACTCACCCACTTTCCCCAGCGTCCTTCACGGGATGGGCTGCGCCACAGCCAGCCCTTCGGGCTTTCGCCGCCCGCCAAGTCACGAATGCGGCCTTCGCCGCACACGAACACGCCTGCTTCGCAGGCTACACGAATATTCGACTACAGAGTCACGCTACTGTCCATTTGATGTAATGGCTAAAGTCGAGCAGTGGGCCTTATGACATTATTCGTGTCCATTCGTGTCGGGCGTAGGCCCGCATTCGTGCCCGGGTGGAGCGGCAGACCCGAAGGGTCGATGCCGCCGCGATGCGCGGGCGAGCCGCGAAGCGGCTCAAGCCCTGGCGCAACACGGTGGCATCGTGATCGCGAAGCGATTGCCGCGACAGCCCGGGGTTCGTGGTCGCGCTCCAGCGCTCCCATCCCATTGACTTTGCGTAAATAACTCGCTGCGCCCCGGGCAATATTTGGTATAATGTGCGCATAATTTTTCTAGTGTAATATAGTGTAATAGAAAGCATGGCGTTCCCAGTTGAAGAGAAGATAAATGACATTCGCCGCGCGCTTGCGGCGAACAGGGATGTCGTGCTTACTGCGCCTCCCGGGAGCGGCAAGACTACTTGCGTGCCGCCTGCGCTTCTTGACGAGCCGTGGCTTGAGGGCAAGAAAATCGTAATGCTCGAGCCGCGGCGTCTTGCCGCGCACAACTGCGCGACCTACATCGCGCGCAAACGTGGCGAGGCGGTTGGCGGGACTATTGGCTACCAGGTTCGGCTTGAACGCAAGATTTCCGCGGCGACGCGGCTCGAGATCGTGACGGAAGGGCTACTTACTCAGCGGCTTCTTTCCGATCCAGAGCTTTCTGATGTCGGACTCGTTATCTTTGATGAATTTCACGAACGCTCGCTTCCATGCGACACCGCGTTTGCGCTTGCTCTCGAAGTGCGGCGCGCGCTTAGGCCAGATCTTCGCATTCTTGTAATGTCCGCGACGCTCGATGCGGACGAAGTCGCCGCGCATCTCGGTGATGCCGATATCATTCGTGCCGAAGGGCGTATGTTCCCCGTTGAGACAAATTACCTTGGCGACATGTCGATGACGGCGGCGATATCTAAGGCGCTAAAGGAAACGGATGGCGATATACTTTGCTTTTTGCCGGGCGAGGGCGAGATAAGGCGCGTGCAGGAAGCCATTGGCGTCACGCGCGGTGTAGATGTCTTGCCTCTTTATGGAGCGCTTCCAAAAGAAGAACAAGACAGGGTGTTTGCGCCGAGTAACTTGAGAAAGGTGATTCTCGCGACCTCTATTGCGGAAACCTCGGTTACGATAGAGGGAATCTCGACTGTGATTGACTCGGGGCTTATGCGCGTGCCGCGCTTTCGCCCCGCGTCCGGCATGTCTGGACTCGTCACGCTTCCGCTCACGCAAGACCGTGCAGAACAGCGCAGAGGTCGCGCAGGGCGTGTGCGTGCGGGAGTTTGCTATCGTCTCTGGAGCGAGGGGGAGCAGCAGTCGCGTCCAAAGAAGATGATGCCCGAGATCCTTGACGCCGATCTTTGCTCGCTCGTTCTGACGAGTGCGGCGTGGGGTGCGCTTGGGCGCGAGGATTTGCCATGGATGACACCGCCACCTGCGTCGAATTGGGATCAGGCGGTTGGGCTTCTAAAGATGCTCGGTGCGCTTGACGGCGATGGACGTCTCACGAAGAAGGGCGTCGCAATGGCGAAGCTTCCGATGCACCCGCGGCTCGCGAATATGATTATAGGGGTCAGGGGTCAGGAGTCAGGAGTCAGGAGTCAGGAGTCAGTAGTTAGGAGTAAGGAGTTAGGGGTCAGGAGTCAGGGAGAGGTGGGGTTGGCTTCGCTTCTGGCGGCGATTGTTGAAGAGGGGTCAAAGTCGCGCGAGACTGATATTAGGAAGATTGCTGAAGAGATAAAAGAGACGCCGAATAGGCCGTTTTCGAAGAGGGTGCTTCAGTTGGCGAGAAGGTTTGGTTTTAACGCAGAGCGATCTAGTTTTAACGCAGAGTCGCAGAGGCGCAGAGAGGCAGAGCCTTTCGGGGTCTGGGGCAGAGCCCCAGATACAACCATCTCTGCTACTCTGCGTCTCAGCGTCTCTGCGTTAAAAACATCGACCAACGAGATTAATGACCAAGTGGCATCGGAAGGTGCGTTGCTTGCGCTTGCATATCCTGACAGGGTTGCGAAGAACCGAGGGAATGGAACATTCCGCATGGTGTCTGGCCGCGGCGCATTTGTCGACGAAACCGATCCTCTTTCAAAGTCGCCTTATCTCGTCTGCTGCGAACTTGACGACCGTGCGGGTGATGCGAAGGTCTTTCTTGGCTGCCCCATTGACGAGGACGAAATAGAAGACCTCTTCGGTGATCGCATAACCGAGGAGCCGTACTGCGCGTGGGACAGGCAGAATGACCGCGTGAAGAGCGTCGTTCGCCGCAAGCTTGGCGAGATGACTCTTGGGGAGAAACCACTCTCGGTGGCTGACGCGCGCCACTCGGTGGATGTCGACACAAGGGTATCGGAGACGCTTCTTGACGGCATTCGCCAGAAGGGAGTAGAGAATCTGCCCTGCTGGACAAAGGAATCGCGGCAAATGCGCGCAAGAATGGCGTTTTTGTCGCGCATTTTTGCACTTTCCGCAGGGTCAACCCCCGAAAAAGCTGGTGACAATGGCCTGGGGACAGACCCCACGAAAGCCAATAAAAATGGGGGTGAGTGGCCAAATCCGACTGATGGGGCGCTTCTTGCCGCACTCCCTGGTTTCATCAGCGGAATGACAAAATGGAAGGATTTGGAGCGGCTTGACCTCTTTTCTGTCTTTGACTTTATGCTTGCGGAAGCGGGGCATGACAGGCGCGAGCTTGACCGCCTTGCTCCTACGCGTATGGAGGTCCCGAGCGGAAGCCACATGCTGATACACTACGAGGGCGATGAGCCAACCTGTGAAGTGCGGCTTCAGGAATGTTTCGGGCTTATGGAGACGCCGAAGGTCGCAGGTGGGAAGGTGCCTGTAGTGATGACGCTTCTTTCTCCTGCACAGCGGCCAATCCAGATAACGAAAGACCTTGCGGGATTCTGGCGAGAAGGGTACCAGCTCGTCCGCAAGGACATGCGTGGCCGCTACCCGAAGCACTACTGGCCGGAAGACCCGTTCACCGCCGTCGCGACACGTCGCACCGTCAAGCGTGCTGGACAGACCTGATTTGTTAAATGATCGCAGAGCCCAGATTACGGCTACAAATCGCGGTCGGGGATTTTTGGCGCTTGTGGAATATGGTAAAATATTCGCATGAAGTCTGATGTGACTGGCTTTGCAATTTCTTTACAAATGTTTTACCGTGGCTTGACAACGGCTGCGGCAAAAAATGGTTTAATGTCCACCGTCGACGGCAATGGTGCCGGAGATAAAAAGAAAGGATGGCGGAATATGAAGAAAACAATTGCAAGATTCGCGTTCGCCACGGTTGTGGCGGCATTTGTCGGGACGGCATCGGCGGGGGTCTCCTGCCGGGTCGAGCCCGACTATTCGGTCCGGCTCGCGGACAAAGCGGGCGAGGCGTACGTGAAGGTGACGCTTGCGGCGGACAAGGTCGCGGCGGCAAACCGTCCGTCCGTCAACCTCGCGATAGTCCTCGACAGGTCTGGCTCGATGGGCGGCGACAAAATCGTCAAGGCTCGCGAGGCGGCATGCGAGGCTATAAGACGTCTCGACTCGAAGGATATCGTGAGCGTCGTCGTATACGACAACCGGAGCGAGGTGATCGTCCCCGCTCAGTATGTGACGGAGAAAGAGGCGATCATCGCCCGCGTCAACTCGATTCAGCCCTGTGGATGCACCGCGCTCTTCGACGGCGTCTCGGCAGGTGCGGCGGAACTGAAGAAGTTCAAGGGAAAGTGCGAAATCAGCCGCGTGCTGCTCCTTTCCGACGGGCAGGCCAATGTCGGCCCGTCGTCAGCTGAGGAGCTCGGACGCTACGGAGCGCTCCTTATGAAGGACGGAATCGCCGTATCCACGGTCGGGCTCGGCGTTGACTACAACGAGGACCTGATGACGCGCCTCTCGCAGAAGTCGGATGGCAACAGCTACTTCGTCGAGAAGTCGGACGACCTTCCGCGCATCTTCGCGAGTGAGCTCGGGGATGTCCTTTCCGTTGCCGCGACAAAAGTCTCGCTCAAGGTCAAGTTCGGTGTCGGCTTTACGCCTGTCTCGCTAATCGGACGCGACGGACGCATCCTTGACGGCGTAGTGACGATCGATCTCAATCAGCTCTACGGCGGACAGGAAAAATACGTAATCGTCAAGTGCGATGCCGCGCCCGGCGCAGTCGGTTCAGCGCGCGAGATCGCGAAGGCAGAGGTCACTTACATCGACCCGAAAGAGGAGAAGTCCATGATGGTGACGGGCGTCGGCACTGTGACATATTCGGCGGATGCTGCCGCAGTCGCGGCGAGCGTGAACAAGAGCGTCGTGCGCGAGCGTGCGCTGAACGAAAACGCGCTGCGCACAGAAGAGGCAATGAGACTTGCCGACCGCGGAGATTTCAAGGCGGCGGAAGCGCTCATTCGGAGCAACTACAGAAACTCGCAGGATGTTCAGGCCGTCATTGGACGTGATGCCGCACTTGAGGCTGACGCCGACATGCAGCTCGGCAATTCTCGAAGCATGAACAGCGCCGATTACAGCGGCAGGACGCGTAAGAAAATGAGGACCTCGAGCTTCCAGCTCTTCAACCAGCAGAAGGTGAAGTGAACCGATGAAGCGCCGCTTCCACATTCCAGTCGCACTTGTGCTGCTAGCGATGCCTGCCATCGTTTTCGTGGGCGTGGTGTCCGACTGGATTGTGGGAGACATTGAGCAGCTCGCGAAGGTGGCTGAACGTGCGGACGCGAGGGTTGTCGAAAACAATGTGTTGTCCGGTCTGTCTACTTGTGTCGAGCGGGCGAAGCACGCAGCCGAGACCGCTGTCGCTTCTGCCGTGGCAAATCCGACAGATGCCTCGCTCGCTGAGCTCTCGCGGCGCGAACCGTACGTCCGGAACTCGTTTAGATGGGTTCCGGGGCGCGGCGTCGTCTTTCCACAGGAGCGCGGTGCGACGCAGGAGGAGCGGCGCTTCCTCGCGAGGTACGTGACGCTTTTCGACGAAGGCTTCAAGGACACAGCAAGGTCGTTTTTCACCTGGAGATCATGGTTCGAGGGAGACCGGCTTTCGTTTGTCGGCTGGTGCAAGGCGGCGGATGGAAGTGTGGTAGGCGTGGAACTGGAGACGGTTGCTTTTCTCGCGGAGTTCCCCTCGATCCTTGCCGAAGCAGCGGGCGACGGGTTTATCCTTGAAGTGCGCGACGATGCGGGCGGAGCTCTTTTCAAGACGGGCGAGACGCCGG
>Ga0256405_10011630_pt1 | contig 11155 bp, 9 predicted proteins | sample RumenRJG_02DNA_FD_189096 | JGI IMG/M metagenome (GOLD analysis project Ga0256405, IMG submission 189096) | Bovine rumen microbial communities from Lethbridge, Alberta, Canada - RJG_02 | ecosystem: Host-associated > Mammals > Digestive system > Stomach > Rumen | place: Canada: Alberta | collected...
CAATCGGTTGTTGTTGGAAAAATGGCCAAAGACCGATGCAAGGAAAATGTGGATATACTGACGAAAGTCATTTCGGAATTGCCACCTTCTGAAGTCATTTCTGAGGATAAATTCATTAAGGCAGAACTTGCAAGTTATGCTCGCCTTTCCACGACTATTAGCAATGCAGTATCCTTGCTTAACAAGACACAGCCAAAATTGCAATCTATTAAATCGAAACTGGGGCCGTCCAACACATATTATCTCCAGATGTCCACACTGATGGTTAGTGCTGCACTACATAATATAATTGAAGAGGTCAATAGAGCTCAAGAGAAGGTAAAATTAGATATGATACTCGACAGGTATAATGCACTGTCTAATATACAATCTGTAATGAGGTCTGCATGGAATGCCACCAAGATTATGGACGGATTTGATATGGAGTCATCATTTAAGACGAATCGCTATAATCCTAATCGTAATACACTGCGAGATTTGTGTAATCAGATTGGAATAAGCACTTCTACATATTCTTCCGGTAATTCCTCCTCTACATCATCTTACAGTGGTAGCTACAGTAGTAGTGGAAGTTCCTCTGGAAGTGGATGTATGGTAGGTATTATGGTGGCTATTATTATGACAATTGGTTTAACTCTATTATTTTGAGTATGAAAAAGATAATATTATTTGCTCTCTTTCTTGGGATGTCACTGCCAGAGATGAGAGGTGAGGAGACTGACAACCGCTATCAGCAAATTGAAAAGCAAATAAGTGTATTGCAACAAAGCAATTCGCGTCTTAATTCAAATGTCAGGGAGCTTACTCGTCAGAATCTCACGAGAAAAGCAGACATTGACAGTTTGCAAGCTTTAGTTAAAAAACAAGCTGAGGAGATAGCTGAATTATCTTCGCTACAAAAATCAAGCATCAAAAAATATGATGACCAGTTTGAAGTAACTAATGGAAAAGTTGAACAAAACGAGTCTGCTTTAGGACTGCGCACTACTTGGGGGGGGATTGCTGCCTGTCTTTTACTCATCATAATAGGAATTGCTGTTTACTTCCTGCGTAAACGTATTTCAGTTGGCAGCTCTGCCATAGATGACGTAAAGTCTGCTCAGGACAAGCTTCAGGAAGCGCAGATAAAGCTACAGGAGGAATCAATCAGGCTTGATGATAAACTTATTGAGGTATTAAACAAACAATTGCCATCTATTTCTGTTCCGTCATCTTCTAATGGTGTTCCTGATCATTCTTTAGCATTAAAGGTTGCAGATGAAATAGTGCGAATAGAGACGAATCTCTCACGTATGGATGCATCTATTAAAGGTTATAAGCAACTAACGAAAGCAGTAGAGCGTATCAAAGATAATTTTAAGGCAAATGGCTATGAGATTGTCGATATGATAGGGAAGCAATATACCGCCGGTATGAAAGCGGCTGTCACTTTTGTCACCGATGAAAATCTTTCAGCTGGTCAACAAATTATTACCAAAGTGATTAAGCCGCAAATAGATTATCAACAACAAATGATTCAAGCAGCTCAGATAGAAGTAAGTCAACCCGAATAAAAATTTAAAAAATATATCATTATGGCTAGATTAAAGATAGATTATGGCATTGACCTTGGAACGACCAATTCTGCTATATGCCGTATGGAAAAAGGTGAACCCGTCATCATTAAAACGGATGTTCTTAAGGATACAATGCCCTCATGTGTGTCATTTACAAGACGTCAGAGCGTAAAAGCAGGGGACTCTGCCTTTAACGATTTAAAGAGTGATAAGCGCAGGGCATCAAAGGTAGGGAAGAAGGATTCTTCAAATGCATATGTGGAGTTTAAACGTACAATGGGCACCAACACTCGGTATCATAGTTCTTTTATGGACAGAGACTATTCTTCTGAAGAATTGTCAGCAGAGGTTCTTAAAACACTTAAGTCCTTTGTTTCGGACGAGAATATTTCTTCGGTCGTAATCACGGTACCAGCGAAGTTTACTGTTAATCAGAAAACTGCCACTATGGAGGCTGCTGAATTGGCAGGTTTTAAGAAGTGTGAACTATTGCAAGAACCTATAGCGGCTGCTATGGCATATGGCCTAACTGCATCAAGCAAGGATGGTGTATGGATGGTTTTTGACTTTGGAGGTGGTACATTTGATGCTGCACTTTTAAAAGTTGAAGATGGCATTATTCAGGTTTTTGACACAGAAGGAGACAATTATCTAGGTGGTAAGAACCTTGACTATGCCATTGTGGACAATATTATCATACCTTATTTAATGAAGAATTACTCCATCAGTGGGACTATAGGGGACCCTGACAAGAAGGAGATTCTTCGTGACGCGATGAAAACATACGCGGAAGATTTGAAAAATCAGCTTTCTTTCAAAGATCACGAAGACATAATCTCTAATCTTGGTGACCTTGGTGAAGATGAGGATGGAGAAGAAATTGAACTCGATCTTACCGTTAATCAATCTGAAGCCTTTGATGTAATGCGTCCATACTTCCAAAAAGCCGTTGATATATGCAAAGGTTTGATGAAGAGAAACAATCTTACATCGTCCCAAATCAGTAAACTTATTCTCGTTGGTGGCCCTACACATTCTCCTTTGATTCGTCAGATGCTGAAGGAACAAGTAACACAAAACGTAGATACAAGTATTGACCCCATGACAGCTGTAGCTACGGGCGCTGCCCTCTATGCTTCGACAATGGATGCCAATGTCGATGCAAAGGACATAGAGGTCGGCACAGTTAAGCTTGATGTTGGTTATGAATCCACGTCAGTTGAAACTACAGAATGGGTAAGTGTATCCCTTACACCAGAAAGTAGATTAAACAAAGTATTCGTAGAGCTGGTTAGAAGCGACAAGGCATGGTCAAGCGGCAAAGTTGAGGTAACTGCTACAGGCAATGTGGTGGAAGCTAATTTAAAGGAAGCTAAACCAAACTCGTTTACCATTATGACTTATGATGAGCAAGGCAACCTCTTACCTTGTTTCCCCAGTGAAATTACGATTATCCAAGGAACGAAGGTTGGTGCAGCTCCTTTACCTTATAATATTGGTATTGCCATCTGGAGTGATGTAAAACAAAAAGGTGTGTTCCGTATGGCAAAAGGGTTAGAGAAAAACAAGCCAGTTCCTGCTGTAGGAGTTGTTAACGACCTAAAAACAAGTAATCAACTTCGTCCTGGCGTATCTTCAGATGTGTTAAAAATTCCCATCTATCAAACTGATGACCTTAACGGGGCAGAAGGGAAGACTGCGGCACTCTATGAATATGTGGCTGATGTAATTATCACAGGTGACGATGTTGAGTCATTAATTCCAGAAGACAGTCCTATTGATGTTACGCTTCATGTAGACACTTCAGAACAAATGTCGCTTGAAGTTCATTTCTTGGCATCTGATGCTACTGTTGAAAAGCGACTTGATACAAGTAAGAAACAGTCCATCGAAGAAGCAAACAGTGTTATCAAAGATAATATATCAGAAGCAGAACGGAGTATAAGGAGATTAAAAGAAGCAGGTATTGACACTACTTCTGTTCAGAATGCGTTTGATGTCGCGAAGACAGAGAGTCAGAATAGTTCTGAGAAGAAGGCAGTATTACAGCATATAAAGGAAGTGCTTCGAAAGATTGAAGACCTTGACGAAAGTACTGAGTGGCAGCGAGTCGAGTCTGAACTACGAGAAGAATTTGCAAAGTTGGAAAGGACACAAGATAAATTTGGCAATGAAAAGACTGCTGAACTCGTCAACCAACTTCGCCATCAAACAGACGAAGTCATCCGTTCAAAGGATGTCAAAATGGGCAGAGAACTCGTAGAACAAGTTTCATCTCTATTCTTCGAACTATCACGACTTCCTCACTATATGGTTTGGATTAACGACTGGAATAATCGTTTCAACTCTATTCCTTGGAAAGATAGAAGCCGTGCCCGGCAGTTGCTCAACAATGCTATAGAAGAAATAAACAATCAGCCTACAGTTGATGGTTTGCATCCGTTCATTGTTGGATTAGTTGATCTATTGCCCAGCGATGATCCTTCCATTCCTGGCCCTGACGGTTTAGCTCATTAATTTTTATCTTGATTCTCAGTACATATTATGGATGATCAAATAACAAATAAGATGAATACAATAGAAGATATCCATCAACTTCGAAGTATCTTGGAAAATCTTTCATCTGAAGAATTAGAAGATACAAAATTGATGAAATTCTATGTTGCCATGTTTTTCAAAATACACAAAGCACAACATGACAACAATATAGAACTTTTCTCAAAAGAAGTAGATAGAGATTCTGTTGAATCTTTTTGTGAGGGTTTCGACAATCCTGAAAAAATGATTCCATTAATCGAGGAATGCAAAAATGATATTGCAGACAATAAGGATTATTTAAAGTGCGCTGAGTTTTTAAAGGAGAATTATAGCGAGGAAGGCATCCTCAAAGAAACTCTTATTAAGATATTGCCCATAATAGAAAGTTCTTTAGAGACTGCTATTAAGCGTTTAGATATTTTAGAGCATCAATATCGTTTTTATAAGGATCCTAAAGCTGTTATAGCAGAACAGATGGCAGAATCTAAGCGTCAAGAGGAAGAGTTTAGACGTACACATCCCGATTTTAGAAAGAGTAATTCGGGCTGTATGGTGATATTGATAATAATGATAATATCTACTTTATTGTTAATCTGAGATTATGATATACAAGAAAGGTGATTATATCCAATCCTATATGGTAGCGTTTCCGCACAAGCATGGGTCTTATGCGGAAACCTATCGTGTGAAAGACGCGTCTGGACATACAAAGTTCTTGAAGTTGATAAGCTATGCACGATTGAGGCGGGAACAGCTTAACGATGAAGCGAAGGTAGTTGAAGTAGAAATCTCCAAATTACTGCATCACCACAATCTCTGCGAATATGTGGACAGCGGTCAACTAATGATTGACGGCCAACAATATGCCTACATTGTTAACAATTTTGTGAGCGGTGAGACACTTGCTCAGATGATAGCCCGAGAGGGAAGTCTAAGTGTATATGACACCAAATTGGTGGCTAAAGCATTATTATCTGCATTGGGATATCTTCATTCGTTAGAAGTACCAGTGATACATAATGAGGTCACTGTTCAAAACACCATGATGAATCTTGTGGGTGGAGTTAGCGATTTGAAGCTTATTGATTTTGGAAATGCCCGTTTTCTTAATCAGCCACTAGCTAAGCCTAACCTTGACGAGTTGAATCTCTTCTATCTAGCACCAGAACGATTCAATGGTACATGTTGCGTACAGTCTGATTTATATTCTGTAGGAGTACTCATGTATCAATGTTTGTTTGGAGAACTACCGTGGTTTGTTGATGTGTCTAGGGTGAGTAAAAAAGACCGTGTAGATTTCGTACTTGCTCAACGAGATAAGGAACTCGAGATTCCAGACCGTAATTTGTTCGAACTCAACGACCAACTCATCAATACGATATGCAAGGCAATGAGCTATGATGTGTCTGACAGATTTCAATCTGCAGATGAGTTTATCAAAGCCATCGATGGAGATGTAAAGATTGAAAGGCAATCTACAAGAAGGAAAATCTTATCAGAAGATATAGAAGATAAGAAGTCTTTTTCCAAACAGACAGTAAAGAAAGGAGAAGGATTCTCTGCTGTTGCTGGTATGCAGGGATTAAAGGAGAAAATGCGAAAGGATGTGATAGAGGTGCTTCAAGATCCCGAAGGATGCAAAGCCTATGGAATATCTATTCCTAATGGCATGTTACTCTATGGTCCTCCTGGATGTGGAAAAACGTTCTTTGCGAAACATTTTGCTGAAGAAGTTGGTTTCAATTATATGTGTATTACTCCCGCTACGTTGAAAAGCAAGTGGGTAAATGCCACTCAAGAAAACATAGCAAATATGTTCAAAGAGGCAGAAGAAAAAGCCCCAACTATAATTTTTATAGATGAGATCAATGAACTAGTGCCTAATCGCCAAAGTGATATTCATGAAATGTCAAGTAGCGCAGTGAACGAAATGCTTGCCCAAATGGATAGGACTGGAGAGAAGGGCATTTTTATTGTTGGAGCCACCAACTATCCTGATATGATAGACCCTGCTATTTTGAGAGCAGGACGATTGGACAGAAAATATTACATAGGCCCACCAGATAAGGATGCCCGTATTGCCATTTTCAAGATGTACCTATTAAAACGCCCTTACGACTTCGGTATTGACTATGATGAACTGGCAAATCTTACGGAGAATTATGTTTCGGCAGATATTAAACTAATTGTAGATGACGCATCCCGAGAAGCGTATAAGACAAAAGAGAAAATTACAATGAACTTGTTAAAGTCAATTATTGCTTCTACACGTCCATCGCTTTCTAAACAAGAAATTGCAAAGTACATTGCCATAAAGGCAAAAATGGAGGGGCAGGCTTCTAAGCCCGACAGACCTCATATAGGATTCACATAAGTAAAGTTATAGGATATGGATAAGAAATGGCAAGCCGAGCAACTCGGTTTAATTAAAGAAGGAAAATCAATATTTGGGTTTGTACCTGATAATATTGGTGAGTTATGTTTTTGCGACACAACAAATGAACGTGCTGTGCCTTACACGCCAGAAGAAGCAAAGCAACAAAGGACAACTGCTCTAATAGTAGGACTGGTTGCGCTTCCCCTTATTTGGTATTTCCTTCTGAGTCATTATATAATAGCCTCCATTCTGACGTTAATAGTTCTTTTTATCTGCTGGATTATATTTGATACAAGTTTCAAAGGAAAAGATTTCTTTGTTGGGGATAGAGGATTTGCCGTTTTTGACTTTGACAAGGACAGAAGAAACTTCACACAAAAAAAAGTGATATTGTTTGATGACATGTCACACATTATATCTGGAGAAATAAGAAAATACGAAAGACAAAAATATGGTGGGTCAAAATATAAGGAAACCAGTTTCTTCTTTGGCGCATTCTCTAAACCTAAAGAATCTGGAGAAGAGTACATTTACAAGAGTCTTCATTCAGAAACAGGCATCTATGAAGATGAGAATCCAAGAGATGAGTATTATCCACGCAAGCCATTAGGATATTACTCTTTCACAAAGTTTATAGAAAAGATGTGGACTTACTATTTTGTGAACATGCATGATAATGAAGAAGTCGTGACTTTCCCTGTTTCACATGATGGTCGAATTGCTTTCAATATCGCCCTGTCGCCAGACATCATTTTAATTGGCGACAAGCAATATACTGCTGAAAATACGAAGAGTCGGACTATTCAAGATGGGAAATTCATTATTGAAGATGTAAATCACGAAAAGAAGTTCCTTGGATTGAAGGAAGAGGGAGATATGCATGTAATTCCTCTAAGTGAAATTGGGAATAGCAAAGCATTCTTATATTTCTATAATAAGTATTACAAATAAAATTTATATTATGGACATTAATATTTTGTATTTGAAAACAGAGTTCTGTTGCATGGCATGCGATGGGGATATAGCTAAGGAGGAAATCGCCTTTGTGAAGAAAATGGCACAAGATGACGTTCTGTACAAGGATGTCAACGTGGAAGACGTTCTTAATGGTTTCGTCAATGAAATTAATGCAAAAGGAATGGCTTTCCTTAATTCCTTTGTAGCAGAGTTAGGTGAATCAAATCTTACCGCTGAAGAACAGCTTCAAGTTCTCAAAATTGCAATTAACACAATTATGGCGGACAATAAGATAGAATACTCTGAATTGAAATTCTTCAAACGTATTCGTGGAAAGATGAGCCTAGCCGACGAAGAAATAATACCAATTTTACCTAATCCAGAGGAGATAGAGAATATTCAATTGCGAGCTACATGTCCGGAGAAAGAAGACTTTTTGCTCCCTGATATACAGGCTCCAGAAGCAATGGACTGGAATGTATCATTTACAAACATTCGCTTTGATGATATAATTGCCCAAGGAGAGGAAAAAGTGGCACAGGCATAATGACTTTGCTAATAGCATTTTGTTTGTTGTTAGACACTATTGTTTTTGACTTTCATGTTTAAAACAGGCTACTTGCGATTGATATGTCATTTTGGATTAATGCCATTATATGGGCCATCATTATTGGTGTCGGAATGTGGAAGTCTAAGCCCAAGCCACTTACCGCAGCCTTTATCGTGTCTCTTTATGTAGGCCTTGAAACTTATTTTTATGTAAGCCATTGGGTTTCATATCTACCGACGGGATTGCATATACTTTTCTATGCAATTCCTTTAAGTATTTTTTTTATATCCTCTTTTGTCTATTGTAGGAAGACAAAGACAGACTGGGAGGAGGCAATGTCTCAATCTAAGTATTGGTATGTTTGCGTGATTATTGCTGTATGGCTCTCACTTCCTACAGTATTCCTGTTTTATGACTGGCATGATGCCAAAATGGAATACGAATCTGAAATGGAAGAACTCTTTGGCGATGAATGGGAAGATGAAGTAGAAGAAATGGAACAAGAGAGATTCTATCGACGATGATAAAGCAAGTATACCTCATTCTCGCAGTTCTTATGCTGCTTTGCCTCGCCCCGATGCCGTATGGATACTACATGTTGGTGAGGTTTGTAGCGATGGTGGCATTCGGTCTTTTATCATACCAATATTATACCAGACATAAGTCGATTGCAACAATAGTGTTTGGTGTGCTTTCGCTGTTATTCCAACCTATATATAAGATAGCACTTGGACGAGTGACCTGGAATGTGATAGACGTGTTTGTGGCAGTGCTTCTCATTGCATTATATGTAATGGAAAAGCGGCTTGAGAAAAAGACAATAGTTGGCTATCAACAACTACCTCCACAAGACCAAATAAAACTTGAAGATAATCAGATAGAGTTTGCACTCAATGGAAGGCTTTCCCCAAAAGAACTGGTTTATGTGGCCTCTGAGGAGGACAAGGCGTTAACGGAACTATTCGAAACTCAACCAGAAGTACTTGAAGGTTGGGGACAGATGATTGGCTTTCATATCATCTATCTACCTCTGCTTATTAAGAAGTTGAAAGACAAACGGGTTCTTCAATACAGGGCACCTTATCTCACAGATCTCGAATTGTCTGAAATATCAATCGGGAATGACTTCTTGCTTCAATATCTGGAGAATCCATCAGACAAGGAAAAGATAAAGCAAGGATTTATCCGTACGGAGGATATTCACCGAGGAAACGATGGAAAGGATAAGGCCATAAATCGTTTCTATCCATTGTCATCAAAAAGTGGAGAGCCTATGGCTGACCAACTCCACCGAATAGGAAAGCAAATCTCACTCGAAAAAGGACAGCATGACAGGTGTTTGGAAGCCCAAACTCAGAGTTTTGACGATTGGGGGGATGCCGAAAGTCCCTCAGCCAATTTTGCTGATGATAGTTTTAGTGCAGAGGAGCAAGAAGAAACCATTAACAAACTGATGGAAGAAATTCGTGAACGGATAAACAAGTTGCGCCAACGAGGTGTTGCAGAATACCTCTTGGAGCAATTGATTCATCCAGATAATCGTCTGAGCCGCCTTGTTATTACAAAAGACTTGCGAATATTATTGCCTGATTACAATAATATGGAGATAAAGATGGAACCTCTTGTAAAAGCTGTTTATCTATTGTTCCTTCGTCATCCAGAGGGCATAGTTTTTAAACAATTACCAGACTATAGGGAAGAGTTGACAAGAATCTATGATCAACTAAAATCGCCAGGTTTTACTGATAGGGCAATGCAAAGTATAGAGGATGTAACCAATCCGATGCTCAATTCAATTAATGAAAAGTGCGCCCGCATAAGAGCTGCCTTTGTCGGACAGTTCGATGACTATATGGCGAAGAGCTATTATATTGATGGTCCCCGAGGTTACGCAAAAAAGATAGCACTACCTCGTAATATGGTTGTATGGGAGTAAAAATGTGTTTTCACAAGGCTTGTGAACTTAGTAAATTCTTAAATATGAATTATTATTTCTAATTTTGCAAATATAAATCCAGATGTATATGAGAAGAATCATTATTTCAGCAATTCTCTTGCTTGGTATTTGCCAAGTTGTTGGACAAAACATCAAACGTCCAGAATCATATAACTATCAACGTGGTTTAGAAGCAATGCAAGAAGAAAAGCTTCAAGAAGCTCTTGACTATTTTAACAAGGATTTGAAAGATAACCCGAAAAATGGATATGCCTATTCCTGGATTGCAATGCTTCGTGGTCAAAATGAAGAATATGGGCGTGCTCTTACGGCAGCTGATTTGGCAATTAAGTATTTGCCAAAGAAAGATGCTGAATATGTTATTTTCGCCTATACAACTCGTGCGGGTGTCTATCTTCATTTGGGTGATACTATAAAGGCCATGTCTGATTATGCTTTAGCTATCAAAGCCAAACCCGATGAAAGCGACCTTTATGACAAGCGAGCCCAAATTTACTTTGAGCAGGGAAAATATGAATTGGCAGCAGCGGATTATCGCAAGATGATTGAGCTGAAACCAGGCGATGTGATGGGCTATATGGGTTTGGGACGCAATGCGAATGAACAGAAGAACTGGGATGAAGCCATCAAACAGTTCGACTACGTTACGAAGCTGTCGAGTGATTATGCGTCAGGTTATTCTTTTCGAGCAGAATCGTATATAGGCTTGGAGAAATGGAATGAGGCAACCGATGATATAGTGTCTGCATTAGCATTGGAATGGGACAGGAAAGCGATGTATTTGGCTACGACGTTGAAGGATCCGGCTTTTACCATGCTTGTATCAAAGATGAAAATCCAGTCCATGAAATCACCTAATGAGGCAAGATGGCCTTATGTCATGGCCACTATGTATCAACAAAACAAACAATATAAAAAGGCTGTAGGGTCTTATGAGGAAGCAAATAAGAGGAATGCTTCACCTGTAATTCTTAGATGGATTGCTCAATGCTATTCTGAGATGGGACAGTATGAAAAGGCTCTAAGTAGCATTGATCAGGCATTGAACATGGATAGTACAGATTTGGTAAATCTGGAGAAGAAAGCTAATATCTTATGGCCCAAGGGGGATTGTCCGTGGCGGGCAGATGCCGCTGCCTAACCAAAGACAGTAACACATCTATAGAAAAAGAAGGGTATATCCCTTATTCCCTTCAGGCATGACCTGAAGGCTTTCATCT
>Ga0256405_10011631_pt1 | contig 11155 bp, 8 predicted proteins | sample RumenRJG_02DNA_FD_189096 | JGI IMG/M metagenome (GOLD analysis project Ga0256405, IMG submission 189096) | Bovine rumen microbial communities from Lethbridge, Alberta, Canada - RJG_02 | ecosystem: Host-associated > Mammals > Digestive system > Stomach > Rumen | place: Canada: Alberta | collected...
TGACGAGGTGCTACGACTCTGTACCAGCGGAACCACGGCTCTTCCAAAATGCGTTCCAATCAATGACATAAACGAGGTTCTCTCTGCGCACGATGTAATCATGCACTATCCAATGAACGCACTCGACGTAACCTTGAACATGACACCGTGGTTCCACAGGGGCGGCTGTCACTCAGGCGGAATTTGCCCTACGCTGTATGCGGGAGCTTCAGCCGTAATAATGCGTCAGTTCCGCCCTCATACAGCACTAAAATGGGCCAACGAATACCATATCACTTATATGATGGGAACTCCCGCAAACCTCAAGATGCTTGTCCGCGCCCAAGAAAAAGAACCGCAAAATCTCTCGGCGATAAAAGGAATTGTCACAATGGGCGCACCTCTATCACGCACGGATTGCATGGAATTCATAGAAACGCTCACGCCAAACATTTTCAATGGCTACGGCACTACAGAGACTTTCTGGAATTCATTTTTGAGACCGTATAACTTGCCTGAGGGTGCAGGCTCCGTGGGTGGCTCTTGTACAGACGATGAAGTTCGCATTGTAAAAATCTTTGACGATAAAAAAGCAGAGCCAAACGATTTGATTCCTCAAGACTCAACGGCAGAGGGCGAGGTTATAATCAAATCACCAGCAAAAACAACATACTCGTATTTCAAAAATGAAAAGGCAACCGAAGAAAAATTCTACAAGGGCTGGATGTATACGGGAGACGTTGGAACTTGGGACGAGAATTGCATAGTAACCATAAAGGGCAGAAAAGACGATATGATTGTCGTTTCTGGCGAGAACATTTTTCCTGCGCAAATTGAAGAAATCCTGAACGACCATGAAAAGGTAAAGGATTCCATTGTCACGGCCGTGCCAGACAAAGTACGAGGAGAAGCTGTCGCAGCCTACATAGTTGCAAAGGACAGCTCCCTTACAATACAGGAACTCGGCGAGTACTGCACAAGTCATTCCATGCTCTCAAAATATAAGCGACCGCGTTACTTTGCAATTGTAGACGAACTGCCGTTCACGACAACTGGCAAGAAAAAGCACTACGAGATGAAGCGCCGTGCCGTTGAAGACTTAAAGCAAGGAATACTAAAAAAAGCTTAAAACAGAAGGAACTCAAACTAAACTGATTAAATTCCGATAATCAAATTACTATGCTTTATTTACTTGGTGGCTTTTTAACACAGTATTTTGGACCGGCAAGACTTTTGCAGTCGTATGCTGTTCTTATCGTTCTTGCTCTTTACGTAGGATTTCTTGTTATACGTTTTGGGCTTCCTTCGTTCTACGACAAATTGCCGCATGACAGGGGACGCGAGTTTACGCTTACAGCAGAGGCTGCAAAGGGTAAACCGACAGGCTCCGGCGTGGTATGGGTAACAGCGTTTACGCTCCTGAGCTTCGTCTTTGTTCCTTTTGACTGGATAAAATGTTCTGTCCTAATCCTCACATGGCTTATGATGCTTACTGGCTACCTCGACGATGCAAGTAAAACGTCTTGGGGCGAGTACAGAAAAGCTCTTTTGGATTTATTCATAAGCATAGCGGCATCCGTGTTGCTCGCTATTTATTTGCAGCAGGATTCCGCTGACGGCAAGATATATTTCTGGCTGCCACTTGTCGCACAGAAAATCGCCGTCGCTCCATGGCTTTTCGTAATTATTTCTGTAATAATGCTTTGGGCTTCTGTAAACACAACAAACTGCACGGACGGCGTTGACGGACTAAGCTCCTCTCTTGTTCTAATCGCATTAATCTCACTTGGTGTAATTTTCTACTTTATTCTAGGACACACGGACATTGCAAGCTATCTTCTTGTTCCGCACATTGAGGACGGAGCTTCTTGGGCTGTAATGACTTTTGCCCTTGCTGGCGTTCTTATGGGATACTTGTGGCATAACGCTTATCCTAGCCACGTTCTCATGGGAGATGCAGGAAGCCGTGCGCTGGGCTTCTACATTGGCGTTTGCGTAATGATAACGGGCAACCCGTTCATGATTCTCTGCACATCGTCCATCATATTCGTAAACGGCGGAATGGGTCTTTTAAAAGTATTCTTAAAAAGGTTCTTCCATATCTCAATATTCACTACAATAAGGTTCCCGCTGCATGACCACATGAGAAAGAACCACGGCTGGTCACCAACACAGGTTCTATTGAAATTCTTGATACTGCAAATTCTTATAACGATGGCAGGATTAGGAATCTTCTTTAAAATCCGCTAATGAGAAAATACTCTACACGATAAAGCAAAACAAAAGGCTGCATGGAGCAAAAAAGTTCCGTGCAGCCTTTTGTGATTCTAGGTCTTACTTCTGCAAGAACAGAGCCGCAAGGGTCTCCGCATCAGCAGCAATATTCTTTACATAGCAATATTCATTAGGCTGGTGACAAATCTCATCCAAGGTTGACCATATCGCCGCATGATAACCAAGAGTCCTGAACAAAGCACCAACTGTACCGCCTCCAATTCCGATTGGATGAGCAGTAACGCCATGAGCTTCTTTTATGGCAGCGGCAAGCTTCTGAACGACAGGAGCTTCTACAGGAGTTGCAGGAGACTCCTCATGCTGCAATTCTGTAACATCAATCTGAACGCCATACTTTTTCTCTACATCTGCAACGCGGCGGTTAAGCTCGTCAGTAACCTCTTTAAGCGTATAACAAGGAATAATGCGGCAGTCCATATAGAACACATCGTCGCCAGGAATTATGTTTACAGACTCGACGTTCGCCTCTTTTTTTGTCGGCTGGAACGTAGACCAAGACGGCGAGAACATCTCATCCTTTTTGTTGAAGAAATTCTCCAAGTCATTCAGGCGCAAAGCAAGGTCGCAGGCAGCAAGACAGGCATTTCTGCCTTTATCAGGCAAAGAACCGTGGCTCTGCAAGCCCTTTGTATGGATTTTAAGCCACAGGATATTTTTCTCAGCAACCTCAATAGTCTCGCCGTTTGGGTCGCCTCCGTCAGGAATAAGGATAAGGTCATCTTTTCTGAACAAATCCTTATGTTTCCTCAAAAGGAATTTTACTCCGTATTCTGAGCCACATTCCTCATCTGCCATAAAAAGCAGTTTTACAGTATGCTCTGGAACAATGCCGTTTTTAAGGAACGAATATGCCGCAAAAACGCCAGAAACAAGTCCCTGCTGATTATCCTCAACACCACGTCCTATAAGCTTTCCATCTTTCTGAACAAGCTTCCAAGGGTCTGTTTCCCAAAGCTTTAAATCTCCAGGAGGAACAACGTCCAAATGAGCCATAACCCAAATTGAGAAATCGTCTTTTTTTCCAGGAATGGTAAGAATGAGATTAGGACGAACCCCACTTGAAACACGTTCGTCGGGAGCATTATAACTAGCAAAGGAATCTTCAGAAAATCCAAGCCCAATCAGATAATCTTTGAGGGCAACACATTTTTCAAGCTCACCGTCCCCACCACTATCAGGGGCAATTGCAGGAATAGAAGTAAGCAAGGTTTCAAGCTCAACCATCTTGTCAAGGCTGGCTTGTATAGTTGTTTTTACTGTATCAAAATCTTTCATGCACACAGTATACAATATTTACGATTTATATTAAATGGCAGAAGAACTATAAGGAAAAGGCTGTCCAAATAATGAAGTGCACTTCATAAAATGAGCAGCCTTTTCTTTATAAGCTTATTTTTTCATTGCTTTCTGGTATGCGTTCCATGTTGACTCAATCAAAGTGTTTACATCACTGTATTTTGGAACCCAACCAAGTTTCTCGCGGGCATAGGCAGAAGTCGCGACAAGCTTAGCAGGGTCGCCAGCCCTTCTCTCAACAAAATCAGCAGGAATTTCTTTCTTTGTGATTTTGCGGGCAGCCTCAAGCATTTCTTTGACAGAAACACCAGTCTCGCTTCCCAAGTTTGCCACTATGCTCTCGTTTTTCTCGGAAATATAATCAAGAGCACGAACATGAGCATCTGCCAAGTCTGTTACATGAACATAGTCTCGGATACAAGTTCCATCCGGAGTATCATAATCAGAACCAAACACTTTCATCCGCTGTCTCATGCCGCAAGCAGTCTCCATGATGACAGGAAGCAAATTCGCAGGTTTCTGCTCAAGACCGCACGGGAAGCCCTCTGTGTCATATCCTGCGGCATTAAAATAACGCAGAGAAGCGTATTTCAGCCCACGCAGCTTGTCAAACCAAGCCATTACATGCTCAATGTTGAGTTTTGTAAAGCCGTAGTAATTCTCAGGATTTTTCGGATGATTCTCGTCAATTGGCAAATACTTTGGCTCGCCAAAAACAGCCGCACTAGAAGAGAATACCATGCGTTTGCAGTTGTGCTTTACAGCTGCATTTATGATATTAACAGTACCTGTAATATTGTTCACAGAATATTTCTCAGGCTCTATCATAGACTCACCAGCAGCCTTAAAAGCCGCAAGATGAACAAAAGCATCGAATCCACGTCCAAAAGCAGCATCCAAATCAGATGGAATCAATATATTTCCATAAATAAAATCGTTCTCAGTAAAAAGATTTTGTCTCAAGCCAGAAGAAAGATTGTCAAAAACCGTGACTGTATGACCTTTTTTCATCAACTGCTTTACAACGTGGCTTCCGATATAACCGGCACCACCAATAACAAGAACCTTCATAAAACCTCCATATATAAAAGGCAGCCTAAACCCACAACTTTTAAAACTGCCCTATTCAGTATAAGCCTATTGATTATATGCTTCAAGTAATTCAGCAGCCTGCTCCCATTGCTCAGAGAGAGACTCAATCTTAGCGGCAAGCTCCGCGATTTTTTTCTGAACAGCCTTTGCCTTCTCGCCGTTGGAATAGACATCAGGATTTGAAAGCTGATTCTCAAACGAAGCTTTTTCTTCCTCTGTCTTTGCAATATCTGCCTCTAAAGCTGCAACCTGCTTCTCAATCTTTCGTCGCTCCGAATCAAGCTTCTTTTTTGCTTCCCACGACAATTTTGCAGAAGAAACCTCAGGCTCGGCAGTCTGGGCATTTTTGCTGCTTGCTCCCGCTCCCGTTGGCTCAGCAGAAGGAACAATGCCGTTTGCCTCGTCCTCCAGACGCTGCATATAGTACTTGTAATCGCCAGGGAAAATTCTATAAGAGCCAGGCTTTACCTCAAGAACCCTTGTAGAAAGGTCTTCTATAAAACCTCGGTCATGGCTTACAAATATTACAGTTCCACCAAAATCTTTGAGCGCATCAAGCAAAACATCCTTGGAATGCATATCCAAGTGATTCGTAGGTTCATCAAGAACAAGAAGATTTACAGGGCGTAAGAGCAGTTTTAACAAGGCTATGCGCGATTTTTCGCCACCAGAAAGCACGTTTACTGGCTTAAAGACATCATCTCCGCGGAACAGGAACGCTCCCAGCATCGTGCGGATTTTAGGAATAAGCTCAAGAGGAGCCTCAGCCTCCACGGTCTCTAAAACAGTCGCGCTTCCAGTCAGTTTCTCCGCACTATCCTGCGAGAAGTAACCGACAGAAACTCCTGCGCCAAGCTTTACAGAACCTTCAAAATTAGGGTCAACGCCAGCAATTATTCTAAGCAAGGTGGACTTTCCGGCTCCGTTATGTCCCGCAACAACAAGCCTGTCGCCATTTTCTAGCACAAGGTTAAGATTATCAATTACATTCAGTTTTCCGTCATAGGATTTTGTTACGCCTTCAAGAGTTGCGACAAGCCGCCCTGCATGAGGAGCTGGCGGAAATGAAAAGTGAATTTTTTTCAGCGATTCAGGAATAACGATTTCATTCTCAAGAATCTTGTCCAGCATTTTCTGACGTTCCTGAGCCTGAACAGCCTTTGTAGCCTTAGCTCCAAAACGATTTATAAATTCCTGTAAGTGCTGGATTTCTGCCTGCTGCTTTTCATATTCATGAATCAGCGTATCAAGCTCGGTCTGCCGAACTTTCTCATAATGACTAAAATTTCCTGCATAACGGTGCAAATCACCGTTGAACAGCTCGTAAACCTCATTTATGGTATGGTCCAAAAAATAGCGGTCATGGCTTACCAACAGAAAACCGCCCTTAAAATTCGACAAGAATTTTTCAAGCCACTCGCGGGCATCAATATCAAGGTAGTTTGTAGGCTCGTCCAAAAGCAAAATATCAGGATTCACCATAAGATTTTTTGCGAGCGCGATTCGCATCTGCCAACCACCAGAAAAAGCTTCGCAGTTTTTATCCAAGTCGCTACGGCTAAATCCTAGACCAAGAAGAACCTGCTCCGCAGTAACGGAACGCCTGTTCCAGCCAGAATCCTCCAGCTCCGCAAGGATTTTTGCCTGTCTCTCAAGCAAAGCGTCCGTATTGCCTACCTGAGCCTTCAGGTCATCCCCAATTTTTTCAAGCTCGTCATGCAAAGCGTACCCAAATTCAAACGCCTTGTCGGCTTCCTCTCGCAAAGTGCAGCCGTGGTGAGTAAGACCGCTTTGGGGCAAATAAGCGATTCTCGCGTCTTTTTGTGCGATTCGCTCACCACCATCAGGTTGCACAAGACCTGCCATTACTTTTATAAGAGTAGACTTTCCAGCTCCGTTAGCTCCAGTAAGAGCCGCACGTGAACCAGCAGCCAAATTAACAGAAACATTTTTCAAGATGTCGCGGTCGCCAAACGCCAGCGAGACCTGAGAAAACTGTACAAAAGCCATAAAATACCTGCCTTACTGGTTCTCAAAGAAAATAATCAGAGGAGATGCCGCCCTGCCAGAGACAACGCAATCCTTAAACGTTGCAAGAGATGCATCTTCAAAGCGAAGACCGCCATCAGTCTTCTTGTACAAGAAATTAACATCCCTGTCCATTCCGCTGAATCTGAACGACAAGATTCCATCATAAGAAGATTTAAGCGTAGACGACAAGAAATAGTTTATTTTGACCGTTCCAGAACCGCTTGCCGAAGAAGAAATGACAGCAGGAACGAGAGCCTTGAAATTCTTCCAGGTAAATGAATATTCACCGTTGCCAGAAGAAGAAAGTTCCAGAGTACCATAGTTCGAGCTTACAAAAGTAGGTCCAAACTTCTGCAATTTAGAAAGCTCTCCAGCCCTGCGTTTTTTCTCCTCAGAAATGAGTTTTGAAATATCATTCTCAAGAGCGACAAAAGTCTCGATTTTAGGCTTTCCGTTCTCCATAAACTGAACGTTTATCAAAGTCTCATTTTTTACAGTAACCGTCACGTTCGTATCGGTAAACGAATAAAGTTTTCCAGAAGTTTTTTCTATGCCCGCAAAATTCCAAGATTTATCCAAATCAGCAGTATGAATTCTGATTATGCCAGAGTCAAAACCAAAATCAAAGCCGTATTCGTACTTAATCCTGTTAAGGTCAATTGTCTTAGCCCTTATAAGAGCCTCATACTCTGCTGGATACCAGTTAAGCCCCTTTATGCGGTTTATAACATCATCTGTCTTTTCAACAGCAGGTGCGTCCGCAGCGACAGCTCGTCTGCCGCCTTCCTTTGACTCATACATATCAAGGTTGTAAGAAAAACACCAGCCCTGAGTTCCGTCATCCGTAAGAACACGGAACCATTCACCTTCCATGTTGCCCTTGCCATTGTTAACGGAAGCACCCTCGCCTTTATAAAGAACGCGGATAACCTCGCCTTGGCGCAGCCTGTAAACCTGCTTTGCAGTATTGATTGCCTCAGCACGTACAGGAAGTCCGTCCGCTTTTACAGAAGCATACGTATTTATAAATGTTGAAAGCAGCCCAGCCTGCTTCTCCGCATTCTTGCGAGAATTAGGGGCACTAAGCTGCCACTCTGGGACTTCGACATTCTCATGCGTTCCAGGCATCTCAATGACATAAACATGGGAAATATTAGATTTAATGAGAACTTTCACGATTTCGCCATTGTTAAGCTTATTCTCGTCCGTTCCCCACAAAACAACGCTGTAACCAAGAGATTTAGAGCAGGAAACCGTCAAAAGCCCTGCAAGAAGAATAAAAAAAAGAAAAGATGTTCTGATAACTTTCATACAATAGGATTATACAAAAACTAAAGATAATTCACAACGGATTTGCAATTCTGCATATTACTCACACTTTCAAAAAAGCGTTACTTCTTGATAAAATCCTCTATTGGACTTACAATAGCAAGATAAAGCAGAATTTTTCTGATACGAGGAGTATATGGCAAATTCTATTAGAGAAAAATACGGTGAGATGTTTTCTGCGCTGGCACATGAATCTGTTGCCGCTGCAAAAATTGATGAAACAAACGTATACCAAAAGGAAAACAAAGCAAACCGTAAATTCATTGACAAACTTGTTGCCGATAATATGGCGCCAGGAAGCCGACTAGAGGGAAAAGAAAATTTCAAGGCATTTTTGTCAGCCGTAAAAAACGGCAAGCATGGACTCATCTTAATGGAGCATTATGCAAATACAGACTTACCAGCATTGTGCTATCTTTTGGAGCATGATTTAGGCGAGGACGGAAAAGAACTTTCAAAAAGAATCGTTGCTATCGCAGGAATGAAGCTCAATGAAGAAAACCCTATCGTTAGGGCTTTTGCAGAAAGTTTTACACGCGTAGTAATTTACCCTACCCGCTCATTGAACAAAGCAGAAGAAAAGGCACAGTCCGATGAAGCACGAATCGCAGAAGAGAAACGTGCTCGCACAATAAACCTTGCTGCAATGCGAGCAATGGACGAGTGCAAGCGCAACGGCGAAGTAATTCTTGTATTCCCAAGCGGAACCCGCTACAGACCAGGAATGCCAGAGACAAAGAGAGGACTCAAAGAGATTGACTCTTATCTCAGAATGTTTGATGTCGCCATTCTAGTAACAATAAACGGAAGCGCGCTCACAATCGACATGAACAATCCTAACGATATGCTCGCTGACTTAGTGGCTCCTGCCGTGCAAGTATTTGCGGCAAGCCCTGTAATCGAATGCAAGCAGTACAGAAAAGATTATCTCGCAACTTTGCCAGAAGACTGCCTTGACACAAAGCAAGCTATGATTGACCACATCATGGAAGAATTTGACAAGCAGCACGAGCAGATAGAGAAAATCAAGAACAACTTCTAAAAACAAAAAACTGCACAAGGTAACACCAAGTGCAGTTTTTTTATGCCAAGATTCCCAAATTCTAGCGAGCATCCATTATATATGTAACGCCAAAGTCCTTGCTGCTTGTCTCATACCAAAAAGTAAGCTCATCGTCATCAGAAAGCTCATAGAAAAAACGTCCGCTTTCGTCAGCAAGAAGCTTTTCGGTAGTAGTTTCATTTTGTACAAGGAATTTAACCTTTATATCCTCTTCATCTGCAAAAATATCAAACTTATTTGCAGTCAGAACAAAAGCCCCGTCCTCCAAGAGATAATTGCCAGACACTTCGTACCTATAAGAGATTTTATCCTGAACCTCCCCTTTGTCATCAACATACCCTTTACTATCAATCGTCGTCACGCTGGAATAAGTTCCATCCTTGCTAAAGGCAAGTTTTTTAACGGTCTCATCCTGCTTATTGTAAAAAGCCTTTCCTACAATCGTTTTTTGCTTGCCACAAGAAAGCATCATAAAAGATACACAAACAAGCATCGCTGAAAAAATATATTTAACTCTCATTTTTACACCTACTTTTGTTTTTAAGGTCGAATATCGAGTTACAAAAAGTAAAATACGCAGAAATCAACTCCCAGCGGGAACCCAAATGAGCACGACAACGACTGTGCTCAATTCCGAAAAAAAGGCTTCCGCGCTTCGCTTGTGCAGATTTTTTTTCGGGCTTGGAACCCCGCTTCCGTTGATTTCTGAGCTTTCAATCAAAACTCGGCAGTCGCCCTTTAAGACAGTTTTAAAGCCTCCATTTAACTATAACCTAAAAATTCTTAAATTTCGACATAAATTTCACTTTTCTATTGACAATTAAAAAAACTGAGTACAATATATACTTGTTCATTTGAATGTTTGTTCAAATGAACAAGTATTCATCAGTATAAAGGAAGCTTATGAGCAATATTCAGAACAATTCGGTTCCTGCCTTAGAACAGGACTCAAATATTCCACAAAATGAAGATCTTCTGATTGATTTAGCAGAACTCTTCAAAATATTCGGGGACTCAACCAGAATCAAGATTCTGTTTGCACTCCTAAAGCACGAGCTTTCAGTAGGCGAAATAGCACAGCAACTCTCCGCCACGGATTCTGCAATAAGCCATCAGCTTAAGATTCTAAAAGCAAACAAGCTCGTAAAATCCCAGCGTAACGGAAAATCAATAATCTACTCCCTTTCTGACAGTCACGTAACATCAATTCTGTCACAAGGAATAGAACACATATCTGAATAAAACCAAAACAGGAGGAAATATGAAACCAGAAATAAACAAAGAAATCTTACATGAAGACGAGTGTGTCTCTTCTTGTGACTGCACATGTAAAAATACACAGCATCATGCACACCACCACGATGACTGCACAGAGTCAAGCACACATTCTCATTGCTGTTGCTGCCATGAAGACGATGATGAGGAGGAGGAGGAAGAAACAAGCCTCAAAAAAATCATTTTGTCAGCTGTTTTGTTTGCTATGGCTCTGTTTCTGGAACATCTTCCAATCTTTGCAGAAAACGCTCCATTTATTGAAGGACTGCACATAAACTACATTATCATAAAAGGTTTGTATGCATCCCTTTATCTCGCTTCCTATCTGCTTGTAGGAAAAAACGTAATACAAGGAGCAATAAAGAACCTCCGCAAAGGAAATCTCTTTGGAGAGCAGTTCCTTATGAGCGTCGCCTCTATTGGAGCTATTTTTGTCGGCGAGTACATGGAAGCCGTAGCCGTAATGCTTTTTTACTCCGTCGGCGAATTCTTCCAAGATTATGCAGTAGATAAATCACGCGACTCAATACAAGCCCTTATGGACATACGCCCAGACAAAGCGACCGTACTAAGGAACGGCAAGACAGAAGTAGTGTCGCCAGAATCGGTCAACATAGGCGAGCTAATTCAAATCAAGCCAGGAGAGCGCATTCCATTGGACGGTACAATCGAAAGCGGAGAATCCTTTGCTGACACTTCAGCCCTCACAGGCGAAAGCGTTCCAAGAAAAATCAGCAGCGGAGACACGGTTCTTGCGGGTTTCATCAACACAACGGGCGTAATCACCGTAAAAGT
>Ga0256405_10011632_pt1 | contig 11153 bp, 10 predicted proteins | sample RumenRJG_02DNA_FD_189096 | JGI IMG/M metagenome (GOLD analysis project Ga0256405, IMG submission 189096) | Bovine rumen microbial communities from Lethbridge, Alberta, Canada - RJG_02 | ecosystem: Host-associated > Mammals > Digestive system > Stomach > Rumen | place: Canada: Alberta...
ACACCCTCTTCCCTTAGTTCCTCTCGCTGTGGGGCAACCAGCAGCTCTGTCATCAGGTAGATGATGTCCCTGGCGGTAAAGTGTGCTCCAGCCTGCTCATCGTAGCTCTCTGAGAACTTCCTGACAAGTTCCTCGAAGATGTAGCCCATATCAACCGCACTGATTTCATCGGCTCCCATATAGGCTTTCTTGCTACAGAACTCCTGGATGACATTATAGAGGATGCCGTTGTGGTCGAGCTTGGTGATTTCCTTGTCAAAATCGAACTTCTCGATGATGTCAACCACGTTCTCGGAGAAATGATTGAGATAGCTCCTGAAGTTGTCGGCAATGTTCTCGGCATCAGACAGCAAGCCCTCAAAGGTGAAGGGAGATATGTTGTAGAAGTCATATCCTGATGCTGTGGTGAGGAAACCCTTCTTCACCACAAGCCCACGCTCATCGCACATCTTGTTGGCTTTCAAAACAGCCTCTTTTGTGGGAGCCAGGGTATCGCTGAAACGCTTGATTACACACATAGGGAGAATGACATTGCCGTATTCGTGAGGCTTATAGGTTCCCACCAGCTTGTCGGCAATAGCCCAGATGAGGTTAGCCTTTTCCTGTATATTGACGGTAGTCCGTTTCTGTAACTCTTCGGTTGACATATTGTTTGAGGTTATTATTCAAACGACAAAATTACAAAAAATAGCTGAAACCACGCTGAGAAAAACACAAAAAATATTCATTTTCATAACATTTTTGAATATTATTCGTGCAAGTTTCATGTAAAAATGCTATCTTTGCAACGGTAACTAAAAATATTTGCTTATGGGATTCTTCGATAAAAAACCTAAGAAAGATAGCGGTTTGTTTGGTAGCAAGTATGAACCAGACGCATGGCGCAAGAACATACCGTATAACGATACTCACGATTCCCACATTTGGGATTGGGATGCACCAGATAAGGATGGTGACGGTTATCGTGATGGAAGTGTAGGTGATAGTGATTTGTGGGATGATTAGTAATTAAAATAGGGGAAATACGAGAATTATGACACATTTAGAGTTTATGGGAGTTCCCTTAAAAGGTTCTGCAAAGGACTTTTTTTCAGTATTAAAACATACTGCAAGGATTTATTCTGTTGAAAAAGAGACAGAAAGTATTGTTCAATGCACACTTAATTTTACAAGTCGAATGGGACATGTGAAAATTATAGGTGACCCTGTGTATTGCGTAGAGGTGTATTTTGAGTGTTCAGTGCTCTTAGAACCTACAGAAGAAGAATGGAATGAAATGGTAAAAGATTTTAATGAATACAAAGAGGCACTTACTCTCAAATACGGATGTCCCATATTTGTTGAAACCCAATTAGAACGAAAGAATGAGATTAGTTACTTAGACAAAAGTTTAAGTCTATATGACAAAAACTATGTACCGACAAAAAATCGGTATATAAGTGATAATGATGGACTTTCTTGTAGAGCAAAATTTCACGCCGTTGGAGGGCATATCAGTATTTTTACAACAATAGGAGAAATGTTTGAAAAGAGAACAGCACTTTATATTTGCTATACTGATGAATATAACGAAGAATATAACAAGAAAAGAGAAAATACGAAACCTCTAGATAAAAAATATAATGATTTATAGTGTTTATTTATAATATTCAATTCTGAATCTAAATGAATATTAGAATCTCCGAAAAGCCCTTTGTTTATCCCACAAAATGGACAGAATTAGCAAGACGACGTGATTAAATGACAAGTGAAGATAAGAAAATATTAATCGAAGCCATTAATTCAAAAGGTTTGAGGAATAGCCTTATTTCTATATGGTACAATATTGGAAGGGCAACACCATTCAGGGCGCAAAGATTCCCTGATGGAAGGGTTTCTAACTGGTATAGAAATCAGTTTGTAGAGGTACATAGTGTAAAGCCAGGTGGTGCAGGTGGTAGATATGGGAATGTATTTGGATTCTATTTTAGGAATGGGGAAAGGGCTGACTCCTATGATTGTCCAGAACTGAATTGGTGTAGTAAGGATGACACAGAACCGAAATCTATCCCAAATGCAGCTTGTGGTTCTTGGGTGCTATTGGATATACTTGGTGAACCTACAACAGAACCTATCAAAATTTATGGCTTGAATGATGTATTAGAGTCAGGTAAGCATAAAGGAAAGACCGTATTGGAATTGGTTCATTCTAACTGGAAGTGGATTGATTGGGCAATGAATTCTTCTGACCATTTCTATTTTGATGTTGATGCCATTTACCAAGAAAGGGCAAAAGACATTAAAATCCTAAGAGGTGAAGATATAATGCCATTTGGAAAGTACAAAGGACAAACCATAAAAAGTATCTATGAAATGGATGAGAATTATCTGAAATGGGTAATAGACAATTCTGAAGACTATGTAATATTATTGCCTGAACTGAAATGGTATATAGATATTATGTATAAACAAAGATAAATCTATTTTTTCTTTTTCTCGATTTTCCTCAAATATCTCAAACAAAAATGTTATCTTTGCAGGGTCATTGATGACATTGTAGCCTATTCTAAGAACCAAAATAACAATCAAAATGAAAAAAACGTTATTATTACTGGCATTGATTTGCCTCCCGATGTTTGTCTCTGCCCAATCAACAGAAAAGCAGTATTACATCTACAACATCGTTACCTTTTCTGGAAGCTTGAAGAACGAGGGATTCAGAGTGGACATCGATAACGGCAAGGAAATTGAGAAACTAAAAGACAAGGACGGAAACAAGATGAAGTTCAATACTCCTGCTGCCGCTTTTATGTACCTGAATTCTTTGGGGTGGGAACTATATTTTAATGGTGCCACGGTGTCAGGTGGTAGTTCTGGTGGTACAGGCGGAACATCGACATCTTCCTATTGGGTAATGAGGAAGCCTTGTACCAAGGAAGAGTTTGAAAAGGCTGTTGAAGAAGGGATTAGAAAATAGCCATTTTTTAAATTATCATTTATGAACCCTTAAACCATAACAAATATGGAACTGCAACAACTTGCAAGAATCAAGAACTTAATGGAGAGCAAGAAGGTAACTTATGCCCAACTTGCCGAAGCCAGTGGGATGAGCGTCATCACCCTGAAGAGACTGCTCGGCAATACAGAGTACAACCCGACCTTTGAGACCATCAAGAAGATTGCCCTGGCTCTTGGTGTTCCATACCTTGAGATTCTTGAGGGAAAGGAGTTCAACGCAAAGGAGTTCCTGGGCGTAAAGGGCTATATTGATTACCGTGGAAAGATAACCAGAATCAACAGCCTTAATGACCTCAGAAAGATAACAGAGCAGATAAACACGGAGGTCAATGCCAAAAGCATAGAGGGCGAATACGAGAAACAAGACAAGAACAATCAACAGACACAGATTAAAGAACCTATTGACATCTCATCTATTGATTTGTCCAAAGAGGAAGAGTACGACACCAAACAACTCTACACCTGGAGTTTCCGCAAGTCTGACGATGAGAAAGACATTGAGGAACTGGATGTGAAGGGAAAGAAAGGTAAGGCAGAGCCGTTTACAAATGACCTTGGCAACATGTGCAAGGGCTATCCTTTCAAAGTCTGCGGTGAAGAGTTCCAAAACAGCGAATGCGCTTACATCGCTGGATTGTTCTCCCTGAACACCCCCAAGAGCATTAAGATTCAGAAAGAGTTACAGGAATGTGACAATGGCTATGAGGCAAAGAAAGCCATTAGAAGGAAGTATGAACAGGTCGGAGGATTACACCGTGAAGACTGGAATACATTCAATGTCCAGTGGATGCTATATGTAGTATGGCAAAAGGTGAGCCAGAACAAGGTGTTCTCCAAGAAGTTAATGGTTATCCCTGATAATGCAATGATTGTTGAGAATTCAACTTACCAGAAGGGAGAAACTGCATTGTTTTGGGGAATGAAGAACGAGGAGCTGAGGAAGGCTCATGACATTATTGATATAGCGGTCGAAATTGAGCAATATGATGCCAAGAAGAAGGATGTCAATGTCTCCAAGAGAAAGAAGCGTAGTGCTCTTAATCATATAGGAGTGTGGGAGGGTGTCAACTGCATGGGAAAGATTCTGACTATCTGCAAGCATTGTCTCGAAAAAGGCATCGAGCCACCGATTGATTATGACCTACTTAGAAGCAAGCAAATCTATCTGTTTGGCAAGTTGCTCACCTTTGAAGATGCCCCAAAGGCTGCTGATAAAGCCACCCAAGTACCTGTGGAAGCACCAAAGCGTAAAGTTGAGGAAAAGCCCACCGAAGAAAAGAAAACGTCTCAGGAGGGCAGCAAGCAAGTAGATTCCTCTGAGAATAGAGTTAAGGGCATTATCGGGGCGGTAATTGGTGATGTTGTCGGTTCTCGGTTCGAGTTTTACAGAATGAAAGGTGATAAGATTCCGACACGTTACAAGCTGTTTGCTTCCAGTAGTTCCTTAACTGATGATACGGTGCTAACAATGGCTGTTGCCGATGCTCTTATGCATAAGAAAGAGTTTAGAGATACCTTCTGGACATGGGCAAAGAGATACCCACACGCAGGTTTTGGTCGTTCTTTTAAGACATGGTTAAGAGGGGGCAAGGATTTGTCAAATGACAGCAAGGGCAATGGTTGTGGCATGAGGGTAAGCCCCGTTGGTTTCTATGCCAATTCTCTTGAAGAAACGCTGGAGTTAGCCAGGCAGTCTGCCATCATCAGCCATAATTCAGAAGAGGGTATAAGAGGCGCACAATCAATAGCAGCAGCCACATATATGGCAAAGGAACATAGACCCAAGGATGAGATTAAGAGTTATATCGAGAATACTTTTGGTTATAACCTTGACCAGACTGATGAAGAAATAGAAACAAAGGTTGCAGGTCTCACCCAGAGAGGAGAAAGGGAATTGGCAGAGAATACATGTCCTCTTGCTATCATTGCATTCTTGGTAACAGATGATTACGAAAGCGCAATCAAAAAGGCTATCTCATATAGCTGTGATACTGACACAGTGGCTTGCATGGCAGGAGGTATAGCCTCTGCATATTACGGTGTTCCTCAAGCTATCATTGATGAAGCCCAAGAATACCTTCCGCAAGAGTTTATTGACGTTATCAATGAATTTGACGGGATTAACCTACACAACACGAGGACAACACCGAAGGATTGCCACAGATGGGGAGACATTATCGTATATGGTAGTGGAGAGAATAAGAACGGTGAAACGGAAGCGTTTACGGCATCGAAATACTTCGGAGCAAGTAAAGTCCTGGAAGGAATGGAGAAAAGAGCCTATGCAATACCTACAGTAGGAAGGTCACTTGATGAGATAAAGGCTGGTGTTGACCGCTTCATTGAGTATGCTGATGCAAATCCTGATAAGACTTTCTTGGTTACTAGGGTCGGCTGTTCCAAAGCTGGCTATTCACCAAAGGACATTGCTCCGATGTTCAAAAGAGTTGCCAATCTACCGAATATTTATCTGCCAGTGGAGTTCAGAGAAGCCTTAAACAGTAGTAAATCTTGAAGTACGATATATATCAATAATTGATATGGCAAAGAAGAAAGATGGTGTATTTGTCTATTCGGAGAATCTAAAGACGATTCCCCAAGTCATTGAATGGGCAGAGAAACAAGATGTGGAGAGATTCAGCAGGTTCTTTGTTGAGCAACCTAATATTCCCCTATATTGTTTTTCTTCTGGAGGTGCATCGTCAACTCTTCATTACGCTGCACTATTATACGAGACCAACAGAGGCATGGCAAAAGCCTTAACAGGTCTGTCCATATCATCAATTTCAGATGACGCACTCAAATCATCAAAGATACTAATCTTCTCCAAGAGTGGGAACGGAGTAGATACAAAAAACCTAGTTGACAGAGCCATTGCCATCAACCCGAAAGGAGTTGGTGGACTTTCTAGAGATAATGGAAAAGATAACTACCTGATTGAGACATTGAAAAAGGTAACAACAAATTGGTTTCAGTACAAGATACCTACTTTGAAGGGTGGTTTTATATCGTCAACGTCCAACATTGCTGCAATGTGTCTTGTTTATGAAGCCTTTACTGGTGATTTCGACATTGCCAGCAAACTAAAGGTGGACGTGTCACCAAACAACAGCTTCTCCTATATCAAAAAAGTTGGTGACAAGATTGACATTAACCGTCTGTCAGTTAAGAAGAACTATATTGCCCTTTACAGCGGTTGGGGAGAACCATCTGCAAGGGATTTTGAGTGTAAGATGGTCGAAAGTGGCATTGCATCCGTCCAGCTCTGTGATTTCCGCAATTTCTGTCATGGAAGGTTTATCTTTATGAGTAACCACCTTGAAGATTCTGTATTTGTCTTATTCCTTACGCCAAGGGAACGGGAGTTCACCAGGAATTTGATTTTCAATGGAACAACCTTCGATAGAAAAGATGAACTGTTCCCACAAACAACAGAGATAATCACATTGAAAACAGAGCATGATTCACCTCTTGCGACAATTGACCTGGTTATCAAAGAATCTGTGCTAGTCGCTGAGATTGGTAAGGTTGTTGGTATAGACCCATACAGCCCACCAAACCCTTATGGCATCGATAAACGTGTTGCCATACATGAGAAGTACACGGACATAATGAAGCAGCCATTGAAAAACTATGTTATCCAGGGTAGGAATGGAGATGTTAAGAGTGTTAGCAGGAAGAAAGCCATCAACTATGACCCGAAGAAGAGCATAGAAAAGCTTGCAAAGGACAATGGTGTCTCAGAGGCAACCATTCGAGGATATATCAAGGAGCATCGCATTGACAGGCTCACTGATGAGAAGATGCTTATGTACAACAGGATTTGGCTCAGATTCATTAAAGATTCAGACCAATCGATAGCATCGATAGCGAAGAAATTGAAAATGTCTGAGAATACCGTTAAACAGTATTTGACCAGGAACTATCCTCAATTCGATGCTGTAGATGGCAAGATAACGACTGTTACTGAAAATGAAACGTTGGTAAAGTTAAGGGAACAATTGGATGCAGCCCCCAGACGTTTTGAAAGAGTTAAGAAGATACAGGAAAGACATCCAGAGTATGACCTAGATACCATCCTTGAGAAGTTGCCCCTCTCAAAAAAGGAGGATAATGTATATCAGGTAAGATGCTTTATGCAGATGGATGTATTTGATGCTGACATCAAAAAGGGACACTTCAGATATAAGAATGGAAAGATTATATACATAGTTAATAGATAGTCATGAAGATTCTGTTATCCATCATTTTCATCATCCTCATACTCTTCAGGTGGTGGTATAATTCCCCTAGGAGGAAAGGAAAGAGAGGAGAGGAGAAGGTTTCCAAAACCCTTCTGGAACTCTCTGATGACTATCATATCCTGAATGATGTAGTTTTCCAGACCAACAACGGGACAACACAGGTTGACCACATCGTAGTGTCAAAATATGGCGTGTTTGCCATTGAGACAAAGAACTATCGTGGCGAAATCTACGGTGATGACAACCGTGAGAAATGGACGCAAATCATTGTTACAGAAGTAACATACAGGCGTAAGTGGTGGAAGACCTATACCTATGTGACCAAGAACCAATTCTACAACCCTGTTAAGCAATCCATCGGGCATGCTTATAGAATAAAGAGTGTTCTCAAGGACTACAAGCATCTGCCAATTGTTCCCATAGTTGTCTTTGTGGGTGAAGCGAATATAACCAATGTGAACACCAATCATAAGGTCATATATGCAGAGCAATTGTTGTCCGTTATAGAGGGATATAAGACCACATATCTCTCAGATGAAGACTACCAGAAGGTCATCCGCATTCTGGAAGACAAAAATGTGCGTGAGATAGTAGATGATAAGACCCATGTAGATAACCTGAAATCAGTGATGAGGCAGAAGCAAGATACCATCAACTCTGGTGTTTGTCCTAAATGTGGTGGACGGCTTAAGTTGCGAAACGGGAAATTTGGTTCCTTCTATGGATGTTCCAACTATCCCAAGTGCAGATTTACGGTGAACGTTGATTGATAGAATAGTAACCAATAATAGAACAAATATGAAAAAGATTCTTACAATTATCATTCTGGCAATGATGGTTTTGGCATCAAATGCCCAGACTACTAAGTATCTGTGTGAAATCAAAGGAATCGAGAAAGACTTGAGTTCTGGTTTGAAAATAGTTTTTGATTTCGGGAACCACCCCACCTATTCAGTATGGGGAGGTCTTAAAGGAAAACAGAAGCTCGTTGATGAGAAGGGGGAAGAGATTCCGTTTAATAGCATGGTAGATGCTGGAAACTTTCTGGCAGGAAAGGGATGGAACTTCCTGCAAGCTTACACCTCTGTTTATGGAGGAAACGCAATTGTTCATTGGAGAAGAGACTATTCACTTTTAATTCATTGAGTATGAAAGACCTAAAACCATATATCGAAGCCTACATAAGCAATTGGAGATACATTAACGGCTATGAAGATTATAAATGGTATGCCATTAAGCATTTCCAGGACACATACTTTGTTAACGATTTGCCATTTGGTACACGTATTAAGCAGTCGTTCTCAAAACATGTCAATCTGCTAGATACAAGAAGATACTTTCCTCTTGGAGTACTGGCAGATGTGTATTCGTCTAAACCGAAGCTGACAGAGGAAATGATAACTGCATTGTTCGACGAAACCAAACCTTTGAAAGACAGGGTTGTTACCTATATGGAAGAGTTCGATAATACTATGAATCAAATGGCAGAGGAAGGCTTCAGTGATTGGTATGGACGAACAAATTTACAATCCTTTCAAGATGCTCATGCCATATCCGTATATCTCTCTATGCGCTATCCTAGGCGTTACTACATCTACAAATACGGCATATTCAGAGACTTTTCCAATATCGTAGGGTATGAAATTCAGCATAGCGATAAGGTTGACAGATATATTGAATTCAACCAACTCTGTGACGTTGTGAAGAAATCCCTTTTGGCAGAGATTCCCTTCATTTCCTTCTATGACAGTTGGCTAAAGGCGCATGAGTTCGATGATGGCAACTACAATCTGTTGACCCAAGATTTCATCTATGCTGTGGCTAAATATCTCAATCATGGTGCATATGTTAAGACAGACAAAAAAAAGCCCATCGAGATTGACACTATTCAGATTGAAGCACATGAGTTTCCGTCCATTGAAGCCAAGATTCCCAAGAAGTTTAATGGAGTTAAGGACATTGACTATGAAGAGAAAGATAGGCTGTTTCGTGGATTGGGACTGCTTGGTGAGCAATGGGCAATCATCTATGAACAAGAGCGTTTGAAAGAATTGGGAATTACTTTTAAGGTCAGACACAGCTCTGTTTGTGACGGTGATGGAATCGGCTATGACATTCTATCTGTCGAAGAAGATGGCGTTACGCCAAGGTATATCGAGGTCAAGACTACAACTGGTGGTGTAAAGCAGCCGTTCTACTATACTGACAACGAATTACAATTCAGTGAGCAACAAAGGGAACACTACTATGTATATAGGGTCTTCAACTTCAAAAGTGCAACGAAGCAAGCTGATGTTTTAATCATTCATGGAAGTTTAAAAGAACTGAACGGAAAACCTATAAGCTATATGGTTTCTGTGAAGGGTTAGGTAATAATAGCTGATTATTGAAATGGCATGAAAATTATAACTGGATAGTTTGAAGAGAAGTTTAGATTGCTGGTTACTCCTTCTAAAAGGGCTGGATTTTCCTCTTTCTTGTAAAGAATCAGGAAAAATATGCTGTCAATTCTAAATTAAGCTCTCTTTTTATTCATTAATGCAAAATAACTACTATCTTTGCGGAAATATACGCTATCAGCTCCATATAAAATCTGCAATAGAGAGATTCATATTATCAAATTATTAACAACAAACAATGCTAAAAATAGATGACAGAATTTGATGTTTCTCAGTTTTGGGGATTGTTTAGTTATCTGGATGGGCAACATAAGAGTCATCCAGAAACCGACAATTATGCACCTTACCTATTCACAATGTTAGGCGCAGACTCTATCAAGGAAATAATGGAGATTTATGACGCAGTGTTGTCAGAAATACTATCATTATCGTATGGAGGCAGAAATAACATCCCTGAAGACTGGTTTTGTAATTTGCCTGAAGAAGGAATTTATCTCAGAGACCAACTAGATTATTACTTAAATATTTGCATCAAGCGTCTGTTTGATAGCCGTGAGGTCACGAAAGAGTTTGCATTTAGTTGCCTAGCCAACTTAAGGGATGCATATAATCATGACCCGATATTTCATCATATTACGGTAATGCCAGGCAGAATTGTCACAGACCACATGGATGAAGTAGACCATATTTTGGATTCTTTTAGAAATATCTCTAAAGCTCATTACTATATCAATAATAGGAATTTCAACGAATATATAGTATTCAGGTCAGACTATGCAAGAAGTATGGTTTTTCTAAAAGAAAAGGGCTTTATTAAAACGAAGAGAGAGATAGATATTGAAATAATCATGTTCAAAGCCGTTCACCCATAGTAATCATTAGCTTATTACACCTAACTTTGTATCTCATATAGAAGTTTTTAAAATAATACTACTTTACTAAAGAAGATTAGATATGAAATTGAATATGTTGAAACGCCTATTTTTAGCATTTACCTGTTTGCTTTCCTGTGCTCTCATTTTTGCACAAACTCAATATGATTATTACGATGATGATGCAGTGGCAGGTAGTACAGATAGAGCATTGAACGCTATTATCTTTATCGTTATATTAGTAGTTGGTGCTGTCGTTTTACTTATTTTAGGAAGTGTTTTCTTCAATATTTACAATTGGTTTAATCCCAAGAAATCGCCTGTATACAAAGAGCAAATTAGAAGAGAATCATTAGAAAAGGCGACCAAAGAAAGGGAACTAAGCAGAACGAAAAAGGAGAGTTTGGAATCTGCTAATACCGAAACCAAAATGCCAAAACGACAAACATACCATTTCCCAGATGCAGGATATGATTCTTATGTGGCAACTTTTGAAATGACTGTTAAGCCTCAATCCAAAAACATAATGAGAGACTTGTATTCATATAAAATGTATGAAGGTGATAAATTAATCTCTGCAACCAATGGGGCTGGAACAAACCATACTCGTTACGACATCAACCCTAAAGAAGGTACAAGAA
>Ga0256405_10011633_pt1 | contig 11153 bp, 14 predicted proteins | sample RumenRJG_02DNA_FD_189096 | JGI IMG/M metagenome (GOLD analysis project Ga0256405, IMG submission 189096) | Bovine rumen microbial communities from Lethbridge, Alberta, Canada - RJG_02 | ecosystem: Host-associated > Mammals > Digestive system > Stomach > Rumen | place: Canada: Alberta...
AGCACGGGCTACAACGGCGCGCCGCGCGGCGAGGCGAACTGCATCGACACCGGCATCTGCGAGCGCGAGCGCCTGCACGTCCCGAAAGGCAAGAACTACGAGCTTTGCGTCGCCGTCCATGCCGAGCAGAACGCCATCATCAACGCTGACCCGGCCGCGATGGACGGCGCGACGATCTACATCGTCGGCATCAACGCCGACGGCACGCTCGCAAGCGGCAAGCCCTGCCTCCTCTGCCGCCGCATGCTCCGCAACGCAAAGCTCGCGAAAGTCGTTTACTACGAGACCGACGGCAGCGTCGTCGAATGCCGGCCGGATGAGATTCACGATTGAAGTGTTTATTCGACCGCAATCTGATGTTGGTTCCTGATTGATGAAGAAAAGTGAGGCCGTGCGATATGCCAGAACTCAGCCGTTTTGCTGGAATGGTGATTTATCTCCTGTTTTACGATGTCAGCCAGCATCACAAGCCGCATGTCCATGTTTATTACGGCGATTATGAAGCTGTCGTAGCAATTGATGGAGAACTGCTTGCAGGGGCACTCCCGCGCAAACAGCTGAGAATGGTCATCGGCTGGCTGGCTTTCCATGAAGAAGAAGCATATAAAGCATGGAATCTTGCTGTTCGTGGAGAACATTTTGAAAAAATTCCTCCGATGGCATAAGGGCGGTGCATCTGTATGTATATCGTTGATGACATTTGTTATGCAGGTTCGCTGAAAGACGGCATCAAAGTAACGTCTGCCAAACCTTTGCGTGGCGGCATGATGCTTGTGACATTTTCAACAGGAGAGCAACGCCTTTTTGATACAACGATGCTCAAGGGCAGTGCCTTTCGGCCGCTTGCAGATGAGAAAATCTTCTCGCATCCGACCATTTTTCACGGTGTTATCACGTGGAACAATGGCGAAATCGACATTGCTCCAGAGACGGTTTACAAGCACAGTTATGCGTACGACTCGGTAGAACAGCTTGCTTGAGTTTTGTTGTATGCTTCGTGGCAGAAGCTGGTTTGCTTTCATCTGACTGGTAGCGTCGTCTGTTGTCGGTCGGATGAGATTCATGACTGAAACCAACAGAAAATGAAAAGGGATGCGGTTCTTTCTTTGAATCGCATCCTTTCTTTGATTGACACCGCTATTGCCTTGTTGTAGAATGAAACTGTTTCTGAACACGGAAGACACTTGAAATTCGTAGAACCAAAGGGGTGCGACCATTTTATGCCAGATTACGTTTTGGCGTTCGTCATTGCTGCCGGCGTGGCGCTTTTAGTGACACCAGGCGTTATTTTTTTCGCGAAGAAGACGGGCGCGATGGATGCGCCGGATCCGCGCAAGGTCCACAAGCGGCCGATTCCGCGCATCGGCGGGCTCGGCATCTATCTGGCATTCATGGCGGCGATGATCACGATCGTGAATTCCGTGCCGGTCGAGCCGGATGTGGCGTTCGAGCTCACGGGGCTCGGCGTCGGCGGCACGCTGATCGTGATTCTCGGCCTCATCGATGACTACACGAACCTGCCCGCGAAGGTGAAGCTCCTCGGCCAGATTGTCGCGGCCTGCGTGCTCGTCATCGGGTTCGATGTGCGTATCGACTTCATCACCGATCCGTTCGGCGATTATCTGTTCCTCGAATGGCTTGCCATTCCGGCGACGGTCTTCTGGATTGTCGGCCTGACGAATACGGTGAACCTCATCGATGGCCTCGACGGCCTCGCGGCCGGCGTGTCGTGCATCGCGTCGACGACGATTTTTCTCGTCGCGCTTCAGCAGGACATCATGGTCGTCGCGGTCTTCTGCGCGGCGATTGCGGGCGCGGCCATCGGCTTCCTCTATTACAACTTCAACCCGGCGCGCATTTTCATGGGCGATTCGGGCAGCATGTTCTTTGGCTACATGCTCGCGGGCATCAGCGTCATCGGTGCGGTGAAGTCGGCGGCGACGATTGCACTCATTGTGCCGATTCTCGCGCTCGGCCTCCCGATTCTCGATACGACATTTGCCATCATCCGCCGGTATCGCGGCGGTGTGCCGATTTTCAAGCCGGACAAGGGGCATCTTCACCACCGCCTGCTCGACCTCGGTTTCACGCAGCGGCAGGCCGTGCTCCTGATGTATGTCATCAGCGCGCTTCTCGGTCTCTCGGCCGTCGCGCTCACGGAGGTCAGCAGCCAGTTCGCGATCCTCATCGTCTGCGTGGTCGTGTTCGTGGTGCTCTTCGGCGCGAAAAAAATCGGCATCTTCCATTTGAAAGAACAGGCACATGAGAATTGAATGACTAGAGCAGGCGAACCCTGCTCTTTTTTCATATATCTTTTGCAAAAAGGAGATCCTTATGGAAAAGAAGAAAATCAAAGTCATGACGGTCTTCGGGACGCGTCCGGAGGCCATCAAGATGGCGCCCATCGTGCTGGAGCTCCAGAAGCATCCAGACGAAATCACGCCCGTCGTGGCGGTCACGGCGCAGCATCGCGAGATGCTCGACCAGGTGCTCGGGCTGTTCCACATCACGCCGGACTATGACCTGAACCTCATGGCGAAAGGGCAGACGCTCTTCGACATCACGACGAAGGCGATGAACGGCCTTGATGGCGTGCTGACGAAGGAACAGCCGGACATCGTGCTTGTGCATGGCGACACGACGACGACGTTCGCGGGCGCGCTCGCGGCGTACTACCATCAGACGACGGTCGGCCATGTCGAGGCGGGCCTCAGGACGCACAACAAGTATTCACCGTTCCCGGAGGAAATGAACCGCAAGCTCACGGGCTGCATCGCAGACCTGAACTTCGCGCCGACGGCGACGAGCGAAGCGAACCTGCTTTCGGAAAACGTGCCGAAAGAGTCCATCTTCGTCACGGGCAATACGGTCATCGATGCGTTGCATCACACGGTGCAGGATGATTTCGCATTCGAGGACGAGCTGCTGCAGCACATCGACTTCGCGCACAAGCGTGTCATTCTCGTGACGACGCATCGCCGCGAGAACCTCGGCGAGCCGATGCGCCATGTCTACAAGGCGCTGAAGCAGCTGACGGAGGAGTTCGACGATGTTGAAATCGTCTTCCCCGTGCACAAGAACCCGAAAGTCCGCGAGGTCGTCAATGAAGAGCTCGGCGGTCTTGAGAAAGTCCACCTGATTGAGCCGCTCGACTATGAGCCGTTCGCGAACCTCATGCACCGCGCCTGCCTGATTCTGACGGACTCGGGCGGCGTGCAGGAAGAAGCGCCGGCGCTCGGCAAGCCTGTACTCGTGCTGCGTGACACGACGGAGCGCCCGGAGGCTGTCGAGGCCGGTACGGTGAAGCTCATCGGCACGGATCGCGAGCGCGTCTACAGCGAGGCGAAGCGTCTGCTGACGGACGAGGCCGAGTACCGTCGCATGGCCGAGTCGTGTAATCCGTACGGCGATGGTGAGGCGTCGCGCCGCATCATCCAGGCCATTCTCTATCATTACGGCCTCGCGGACAGCCGTCCCGACCGCTTCGAGGCGAAATGAGCGCCGAGGTATCGGGCGGCAAGCCATCGAAACCAGCGCCGCAGGGCCGCAAAGACCCGTGGCAGCAGGACAAGCATGAGGGTGTCCGGCAGGCGATGAAGGCGTTCTCGATGCTCGGTGGCGTCGGCGTCTATTTCGTCGTCTTCGTCGGCATCTGCGTCTTTCTCGGCTATGAGGCCGACGAGGCGTTCGGCCTCGGCCACACGGGGCGGCTCATCGGCATCGTGTTCGGCTTCCCGGCCGCGATGTACTCGCTCTACCGCCAGCTCAAGAAAGGCGGCCTCGTCTGAATATCCTGGATGATGGATGAATGATAGATACCACCTATTCTATTATTTAGAAAAAATAAGGTTTTTTGAGAAAAAATCAAGTCCCGGAAAAAGGTTTTTCAAGAGCCTTGTCGAAATGTAATGTTTGGGAACAGTTTTATGAAAGACATTTTGTCCGCATACCGCAAGCGGCTGCAAAAGAGCCTCGCCGTGCTCGTGATTGTCGCGGCAGCCCTGCTCCTGGCAAGGGGAGAAGGGCGCCTCGCGTTCGCGTTCCTGCTCGGGCTCATCGCAGCGCTCGTGTTTGTCTGGAACATGGCCTTCCGCCTCTGGAATCTTTCCACGGACGCAAAGACCGCCCACAGGCAGATGCTCTGGGGCATGTTCCTGCGCCTCGCGGTGCTCGCGCTCGTCCTGCTCGCGGCAGCGCTGGCCTCTTCGGAGGTCATGCTCGCCGCTGCTGCAGGCTTCGTCGCGACGTACTTCGTGGCGCTCGGACAGCTCATCCTGCAGCATGCGAAGAAATGATACCCGGAGAGTTTTCTCTGGGGGAGGGAGGTTGAGGTAATATGCATGAAATCGGTGTTCGCGAAACAGTGCAGCTCGCCGGCTTTACCTTCAACTGGGAGACACTCGAGATGACCTGGCTCACGATGGCCATCGTCATCCTGATTGCTTTTCTCGCGACGCGGAGCCTTTCGCTCGTGCCGCGCGGATGGCAGATGGTGGTCGAGCTGATCATCGGCTGGCTGCATGGCCAGATCGATGCGATGATGGGAAAGAGCGGGAGATTCCTCGCGCCCTTCATCGTGTCGCTCTTCATGTTCCTGCTGGTGGGCAACTGGATCGGCCTCGTTCCCACGTTGTCGTCGCCGACGAATGACTTGAACACCACATTGGCGCTTGCGCTCACCGTCATCGTGATGGTGCATTTCCTGGGCGTCTACAAGAAGGGCTTCCACTATCTGGCACACTTCTTCCAGCCGACGCCGGTCTTTGTCGTCATCAACATCATCGAGGAAATCGCCAAGCCGATCACGCTGGCCTGCCGTCTTTTCGGCAACATCCTCGCGGGCGAGATCCTGATCGTCGTCCTCTTGATGCTGATGCCGATCTGGATGCCGATTCCAGCCGTCTGCTGGCTCGCGTTCAGCATCTTCATCGGCGGTGTTCAGGCCGTCATCTTCACCATGCTTTCGATGGCGTACCTTGCCAACGCCGTGAAAGAGGATAGCGGGGAGTAAGGCAACTCGCTGTAAATTCCGTAGTTATTTCAGAAAAAAGGTTTTTGCAATCTTTAAGGAGGATTTTTTCAATGGAAAACGCAATCATGGTAGCCGCAGCCCTCATCGGTGCAGGTATCACGGCAGGTCTCGCAGCTGTCGGCGCTGGTCTCGGTGACGGCCTCGTCACGAGCCGCTTCATCGAAGGCATCACGCGTCAGCCGGAAGCGAAGAACACGCTCTTCACGAACACGCTGATTTCTGTCGGCCTCATCGAGGCTATGGCCATCATCGCGATCGTCATCGCCTTCATCATGCTCTATGCGAACCCGCTCATCAAATAATTTCGTGTTATTTGATGCCCAGAAGGGAGGCATAAGGAATTGATTGATCTGAACATGACGTTTTTCGCGCAGATCCTGAACTTCCTGATCCTCGTCGCCATCCTGCGCGCGCTGTGCTACAAGCCGGTCGTGCGCATGATCCAGGCCCGCGAGGACAAGATCGCGGAAAGCCTCGAGAAGGCGGACGCCGATGTGGCAGCCGCGGAAGAGCTCAAGGCGAAGTATCAGGCGCAGCTCGCCGAAGCCCGTGAGCAGGCACAGGCCATCACGGACAAGGCGGAGAAGGTCGCCAGCCAGCTCCGCGAGGACAAGCTCCAGGAGACGAAGCGCGAGGTCGAGCAGATGAAGGAGTCTGCCCGCGCCGAGATCCAGCGCGACCAGGAGCGCGCCCAGGACCAGATCCGGGCGCAGGTCGTCGCGCTCTCCATCCAGGCCGCCGGCAAGATTGTCAGCGACAAGATGACGGCGGACGCGGACGCAGAGGAAGTTGGCAAATTCATCGACACGCTTGACAAAGATAAGATTGGTGATCTGTCATGCTGAACCTGCAACTTGCACGCAAATATTCCCGCGCCATCTTCGAGCTGGCGCAGGACGAGGGAAAGCTCGTCCCGTACGGTGAGGAGCTCGCAGGCGTTTACAAGGACCTTGAAAGCGTCCCGGGCATCTGGGGCTATTTCTCGAACCCGGAGCTCCAGCGCAGCGACAAGAAGGCGCTCATCAAGAAGCTCTTCGAAGGGGAGCTCTCCGAGGACGTCTACCATTTCCTGCTGCTGCTCGTCGACAAGCGCCGCATGAGCCTCTTCCCGGCCATCGTGAGCCAGTATGAGGAGCTCTCGAACGAGGCGCGCCACATCGTCGTCGCGGACGTGACGACGGCACGCACGCTGTCGAAGGAGCAGAAGGACAAGCTCGAAGACAAGCTCGAAGTCGTGACGGGCAAGACCGTGAAGGTCCGCCTGCACGAAGATCCGAAGATCATCGGCGGTGTCATCGTCCGCATCGGGGACAAGCGCATCGACGGAAGCGTCACCGGCAAACTCTCCGCACTGGCGGGCGAGCTGATGGCAACGAAATGAGGGGTGACTGCTAGGTATGAAAATGAATCCGGAAGAAATCACCGCCATCATCAAGGATCAGATCAAGAACTACAATGTCGATCTGAACGTCGATGATGTCGGAACCGTCATCGAAGTCGGTGACGGCATCGCCCATATCCATGGCCTCGACAAGGCCATGGCCGGCGAGCTGCTCGATTTCGGTCATGATATTTATGGTCTGGTCCTGAACCTTGAGCAGGACAACGTCGGCGCTGTTATCCTCGGCGGCGACACGAAAATCGAAGAAGGTGACGAGGTCAAGCGCACGGGCCGCATCATGCAGGTGCCGGTCGGCGAGAACATGATCGGCCGCGTCGTTGACGCACTCGGCCGCCCCATCGACGGCAAGGGCGCCATCAAGACGACGGAGACGCGCCCGGTCGAGTTCCACGCGCCGGGCATCGCTGACCGCCAGCCGGTCAAGCAGCCGCTGCAGACGGGCATCAAGGCCATCGACGCCCTCGTGCCGATCGGCCGCGGCCAGCGCGAGCTCATCATCGGCGACCGCGGCATCGGCAAGACGGCCATCGCGGTCGATACCATCCTGAACCAGAAGGGCCAGGACTGCATCTGCGTCTACGTCGCCATCGGCCAGAAGGCTTCGACGGTCGCGCGCGTCGTCAAGACGCTCGAAGAGCACGGCGCGATGGAATATTCCATCGTCGTCGCTGCGACGGCTGCCGAGAGCGCACCGCTGCAGTACCTCGCACCGTACGCCGGTGTCGCGATGGCAGAGCACTTCATGTATCAGGGCAAGCACTGCCTCTGCATCTACGACGACCTCACGAAGCATGCAGCCGCTTACCGCGCGATGTCACTGCTGCTCCGCCGTCCGCCTGGACGCGAGGCATACCCGGGCGATGTCTTCTATCTGCACTCCCGTCTGCTCGAGCGCGCCGCGAAGCTCAATGACGAGCTCGGCGGCGGCTCCATCACGGCTCTGCCAATCATCGAGACGCAGGCCGGTGACCTTTCCGCGTACATCCCGACGAACGTCATCTCCATCACGGATGGCCAGATCATGCTCGAGACGGGCCTCTTCAACTCCGGTGTCCGCCCGGCCATCAACGTCGGCCTCTCGGTCTCCCGTGTCGGCGGCTCAGCGCAGATCAAGGCCATGAAGCAGGTGGCCGGCACAATGCGCCTCGACCTCGCACAGTACCGCGAGCTCGCGGCGTTCTCGCAGTTCGCCTCCGACCTCGACAAGGCCACGAAGGCTCAGCTCGACCGCGGCGAACGCATGGTCGAGACGCTGAAGCAGCCGCAGTACAGCCCGCTGCTCGTCGAGGAGCAGGTGCTCGTGCTCTACACGGCCGTCCACGGCTTCCTCGCCGACATCCCGACGGAAAAAGTCGTCGAGTTCCAGGAGAGCTTCCTGAAGTTCATGCGCACGGCACACCCGGAAGTGGCGAAGAAGATTGCCGAGCAGAAGAAGCTCGACGACGCGCTCGAAAAAGAGATCACGGCGGCCATCAAGGAGTTCAAGGAAACCATTCCGTACAAGATGGCATGAGCGAGGTGATTCTTTTTGGCTAGTTTACAGGATATCCGCCATCGCATCAAAAGCGTGACGAGCACGAAGCAGATCACGAGCGCCATGAACATGGTCGCGACGAGCCGCCTGCGCCATGCCAAGGAAGCGGCGAATGCCAACGCGCCTTACGCGAAGAAGGTCATCGAGGTCGTGCAGGAAGTCGCGGCGAATGCCGGGGCCGATTTCCAACATCCGCTCCTCGAGACGCATCCGGGCGGCAAGCGCCTCGTCTTCGTCATCACCTCGGACAAAGGCCTCGCGGGCGCGTATTCCTCGAATGCCTGCAAGGCGGCACACGCCATCGCCGAGAACAAGGCCGATACCGACCTCTTCGTCGTCGGCCGCAAGGGCGAAGCCTATTTCAAGAATCGCGGCTACCACATCGTGAAGTCCCATACAGGGCTAAGCGAGCGACCGCAGTTCGAGCATGCGCGCACGATTGCGCTCGAGCTCATCGACCTCTTCAAATCCGGCGCGTATCGCGAAGTCGTGATGATTTACACGAAATTCATCTCGGCCATCAGCTGCGAGCCGCAGACGGAGAAAGTCCTGCCGCTCACGATGGACAGCGAGGAAGCGAAGGGCCCGCATGCCGAGTACATCTATGAACCGGATGCGGCGACCGTCCTCGGCTTCCTGCTCCCGCAGTATCTCTACACGACGATTTACGCATCGCTCCTGCAGTCCGCAGCGAGCGAGCTGAGTTCCCGCATGAACGCGATGAGCAACGCGACGGACAACGCCACGGAGCTCATCGACCAGCTGAACCTGCACTACAACAAGGTACGCCAGGCTGGCATCACGACGGAGCTCAACGAAATCGTCGCGGGCGCCGAAGGCCTGAAGTAACGCCAGGGGCTGAAGCAGTTTATCGCCAGGGGCTGAAGCAGTTAGGAGGTTTCCCATTGGCAAAAGGTAAAGTCGTACAGGTCATCGGACCTGTCGTAGATATTGAATTTCCGGCAGGCGAGCTGCCGGCAATCCTGAACGCCGTCACGATCAAAGGCACGGTCGGCGATGGTATCAAGATCGATCTCGTCGTCGAAGTCATGCAGCACCTCGGCGACAGCGTCACGCGCTGCATCGCCATGTCCTCCACGGACGGCCTCCAGCGCGGCATGGTTGCCGAGGACACCGGCTCTCCAATCAAGGTTCCGGTCGGCAACGAGTGCCTCGGCCGCGTCTTCAACGTGCTCGGCCAGACGGTCGACCACGATCCGACGCCGGTCGGCAACAAGGAGTTCTGGCCGATTCATCGTCCGGCTCCGAAATTCGAGGATCAGGAGACCTCGACGTCCATCCTCGAGACGGGCATCAAGGTCGTCGACCTCATCGCGCCGTATTCTAGAGGCGGCAAGACGGGCCTCTTCGGCGGCGCAGGCGTCGGCAAGACGGTCCTCATCATGGAGCTCATCCACAACATCGCGACCGAGCATGGCGGCTACTCCGTCTTCGCAGGCGTCGGCGAGCGCACCCGTGAGGGCAACGACCTCTGGGGCGAAATGAAAGAGTCCGGCGTCATCGACAAGACGGCCCTCGTCTACGGCCAGATGAACGAGCCGCCTGGAGCACGTATGCGCGTCGCTCTGACGGGCCTGACGATGGCAGAGTATTTCCGTGATGTCCAGCATCAGGACGTCCTGCTCTTCGTCGACAACATCTTCCGCTTCATCCAGGCAGGTTCCGAGGTTTCGGCCCTGCTCGGCCGCATGCCGTCGGCCGTCGGCTATCAGCCGACGCTCTCCACGGACATCGGCGCCCTGCAGGAGCGCATCACGTCCACGAAGGAAGGCTCCATCACGTCCGTCCAGGCCGTCTATGTCCCGGCCGACGACCTCACCGACCCGGCACCGGCTGGCACGTTCACGCATCTGGATGCGACGACCGTCCTTTCCCGCCAGATCGCCGAGCTCGGCATCTATCCGGCCGTCGATCCTCTGGACTCCACGAGCCGCATCCTCGACCCGCACATCATCGGCGAGGAGCACTACCGCGTCGCGCGCGGCGTGCAGGCCGTCCTCCAGAAGTACAAAGACCTGCAGGACATCATCGCCATCCTCGGCATGGAAGAACTCTCCGACGAGGACAAGCTCACGGTCTCGCGTGCCCGCAAGATCCAGCGCTTCCTCTCGCAGCCGTTCTTCGTCGCCGAAGTCTTCACGGGCTCGCCCGGCAAGTACGTCCCGCTCAAGGAGACCATCCGCGGCTTCAAGGAAATCCTCGAAGGCAAATACGACGATCTCCCCGAGAATGCCTTCTACATGGTCGGCACCATCGACGAGGCTGTCGAGAAAGCGAAGAAGATCCAGGCTGAGGAGGGATAATCGATGTCCACCATCCAGCTCCAGATCGTCTCCCCGGACAAAGTCGTCTATGAAGCCGATATCGCCATGCTCATCGTCCGCTCGACGGGCGGCGAGCTCGGCATCCTGCCGCATCACGCACCGCTCGTCACGGGTCTCGTGCCGCATGCGATGCGCGTGAAGATGCCGGAGGGCGACGAGCAGCTCATCGCCGTCGCTGGCGGCTTCATGGAAGTCACGCCCGAGAAGATCTCCGTCCTCGCGAGCGCTGCCGAGCAGCCGATCGACATCGACGTCAATCGCGCCAAGCAGGCCTACGCCCGCGCAAAGGAACGCATCGAGAAATTCCACCAGGGCCCGCCCGCAAGCGAAGACATCGACTTCGAGCGCGCCGAACTCGCCCTGCACCGCGCCATCGCGCGTCTCCAGGCGACGAAGACGGAATACGAATGATTGCATGAAAAAGAACCGCTCTCATTGCGAGGGTGGTTCTTTTCTATTTAGGGAAGCACTGATTAAATCCGCTAGCCCATCTTGGCATATCGTCTTTAATCATCGCTTCCTTAGATATGGAAAAGCCCCTGGGTTGCAATCCCGGGGGCTTTGTTCAGCATGACATCTTCTCACGTCTTAGCTTACTCATATTTTACCATATTTTGCAGGAAATGCAAGAATTTGCTATAATGACGTTGCTGCGGAACATCCTCTGTGCGCGGTAGGAGGAGGTGTTCAGCATGACGCCGTATCTTCTCACGTTCTTTGTGTCGGTCGTAGCAAGTGTAACCAGCTATTACATTTGCAAGTGGCTTGATCGGCACTGACGCAGCAAAAGCACAAAAAGTCTCGGAGTCGCAAACCGAGCAGGAAGGGTCAGCTTCGGCT
>Ga0256405_10011635_pt1 | contig 11152 bp, 9 predicted proteins | sample RumenRJG_02DNA_FD_189096 | JGI IMG/M metagenome (GOLD analysis project Ga0256405, IMG submission 189096) | Bovine rumen microbial communities from Lethbridge, Alberta, Canada - RJG_02 | ecosystem: Host-associated > Mammals > Digestive system > Stomach > Rumen | place: Canada: Alberta | collected...
ATTAGCGATCTTCATGGCTATTGGGCTGAAGGGTCGTTCGATACCAACATACCTAACTGGTACAATGCCTTCAAGCGTCCCGTCTGGGTGACCGAATGGGTGTGGGGCGCTTCGTGGAACAACAATGGCGCCTTTGCCTCAGGAGTTACCGAGGCACAGAATGCTGCTGCCGTGAAGCGCATCTGTGAAAAGATGAACAGCCAGGACTTCGTGGAGCGTTACTACTATTGGAATGGCGAGCGCGATCCGTCAAGGATTTACAAGGACGGCAAGCTCACCGCTGCGGGTCAATACTATGCCACCATCAACTCCGGCCTTGGCTTCAAAAAGAAAAATGCCTACGTCCCCAAGGCTGTGGTGCGTGTGCCTGTGCTCGGAGGTTCACATACAGAATCGACCCATTCCACGAAACTCTCGTGGCGTGAACTGAGCGGTGAACTGACGGCGCAGATGACACTGGAGCGCCGCACAACTGCGAAGCCGGAATGGGAGACGCTGGCGACCTTCACCCCCAGCGAGGATCCTAAGACCTATACCTACACCGACACCGAGGGAGGATATGGCTGCGACTACCGCGTTCACATCGTCGACTTCAAGGGCAGGAATATCTACTCCAACGTCCGTTCTATTCTGAATAACGAAGTGGTCTATCTCTATAACATCGGTGCAGGACAATGGCTCACCGGTGCTAACAACTATGGCACGAAAGCCTCGCTGACGCCCTACGGCGGCCTGAATGTCACGATGGGCTTCGACGATAGTGGCAACAGCACCATTGAGACCGGTGTCAAGCGCGACGACAGCCATCACTATCTGAATGTTGACGGAACGTCAGCATGGGTCGATCAGGCATTGGGTAAGTGGAAGGTCACCGAGGTTGGCGAAGTCGATGGACGTCCGGCCTATACGCTGTCGATAAACGACAAGAACCTGCAGTACGATGGCTCGGGCAGCGCATTGGTGCTCGGTACGGCAACGGATGCCAATGCTCAGTGGCTGAAAATATCGGAAGCCGAGCGTATGGAGATGCTGGCCAGCGCCACGAGTTCATCTTCTGTCGATGCTACGTTCCTCATTCCTGGTGCTTCGTTCAGCCTCTACGACAGCCGTAACGACAAATGGACGGGCAGCCCCTCGCTCGGTGGCAAGCAGGAAAACTATTGCGCCGAGAAGTACAACACCACCTTCGACGTCTACCAGAAAGTGACAGCGACGCTCCCTGTAGGCCGTTACCGCCTGTCGTTGCAGGGTTTCTATCGTAACGGCCCGTATGCAGGAGCCGCTACCAAGCATAAGAACGGCACCGAGAGTCTGAATGCCTTGTTCTATGCCGGAACGACCAACGTGCCTCTCCAGTCGATATTCACGGAGGCAGGCAAGCTGGATGTCGGAAAAACGACGTCGGGCATCAGTGGCAAGTTCCCCGACACAATGAATGACGCTTCCGACTACTTCACCGCTGGACTCTATGATAATAGCCTGAGCTTCTTGGTCAAGAACAGTTCGCAGGTGAATGTCGGTGTCAAGAAGACCGACGCTGTGGACAAGGACTGGACTATCTTCGACAACTTCCGACTGGAATACTTCGGCGACTTCAGCACCGCCACCGTTCCCACGCAGGCCATCGACGGCCAGTATTGGGCCACCTTCTTCTGCTCTGTCTGTGCCTACGAACTGCCAGAGGGGGCAACGGCCTATATCCCCTCACGTAACGGTAACACACTGACGCTTCACGCCATCGGCAATGTGGTGCCGGGAAGCTGTGCCGTCATCATTGTCAGCGACTATGCTGGCGACTTGCATTTGAACCGCACCACCTATACGCCTGATGAAGAGACGGCGGCTATCATCCGCAACACCGTACTGCGTGGCAACGACAACGATATGAAGACCTCAACCTACAAGAATCCCTATTCGCTGGGTAGCAAGGACGGCAAGTGCTTCTTCCTGCCTCATACCGCCCTCTCTATACCTTCGGAACGCGCCTTCATGACGATGACATCAGCTGTTGACGCCCTGTCGGTGGTGTTCGACTCGCCTGTAGCCATCAGAAGCATCACTACCAGCAGCACCCCCGCTTCCGGCGACGTGTATGATTTGCAGGGCCGTCGCGTCAGCAATCCCAAGAAGGGTGTTTATATTCAGGACGGCCGCAAGATTGTAAGACAGTAAAACTAACGATAGTACCCAGGCAGCACTATTGTGGCCTGCCTGGGTACTTCTCTATTCGGCTGTAGCTTTGCAGGCTACATAGAAAGAAAAAGGCTCTTTCCGCTACAACCTTATTTTATATGTCCGTCAAAGCTGATGGGGTCGCGGTTGTTCGAACGTACACGTATGTTTGCCTCGCCGCTGTCATAGAGTTCTATCCAATACACATACGCGTCCTCCTTCGTCTTCACGTTGATTCTTATTTCGTACTGATGTTCTTTCTTTTTGTCTTGCTGATAGTGCAGCACCGGCTCTTCAAAGTTAAGCCCCTGTGAGGGTGACATCATCGGAGCCTGATAGGCTTGCCCCAGATATGGCAGATAGCTTCTCAGCGTGTCGTTCCTCAGTTCCAGATAGAAGTCCGGCGTCACAGCCTTCATCCCATACCTCATGGTGTGCATCGAGGTTATATCGATACACCACAGCCGCTTTTCTACAGCCTCTTTTATCGCCAGCCGTCGCTGTGCAGCCCGTTCGGCCCGCTCCTGCTGTGTTGCGCAACCCATGAGTATCGTCACCATCAGCAGCCCTATACAGATTTTCTTATTCATCGTTGTAAAGTTATTCCTCCGCTGCCATTGGCATTTGAATATCCTCTTCGGCCAGCTTCGGATAAGTAACCGTTTTTGCTCTATGATCCTGCAACCAGATGTGGTTCAGGGTAAAGGCTATTGAGTCCAGTGTCTCTTCTCGCTTTGATGGTTTTAGCTCGCACTCCCATACCGTAATGCAATGCCACCCCATCGCAGCCAGCTTCCGCTGCTCCTCCTTGTCGCGCTCTTTGTTACGGCGAATCTTCGCCACCCAGAACTCCCTGTTCGTCTTCGGAATCTTGCAGCAACATTTCTCATTTGTCATTTCTCCTTTCTCATTGAGCGAAGTACCATGTCCATGCCAGAAGCACCCATTCACAAAGATACACGTCCTGTATTTTCTCAGCACCAAGTCCGGATGTCCAGGCAGCCGCTTATAGTTCAGCCTGTAGCGGAATCCTCTCTTCCACAGCCCACGACGCACAATCATCTCCGGCTTCGTGTCCTTCGACCGAACTGCTGCCATATTGGCATGCCGTTGTTGTGGAGAGATTTTATCCATTACTACATCTTATGTAAATTTTACATTTCGTCGATGCAAAGTTACGAATTATTATTGAAAAGTACACAAACGGAACGATTCTTTTTGTGTATTCAGTATTTTTGTTAAGACGTCACGGCCTTACAGAAAGACGTCATGGCCTCTCACCCCCCCTTTACTTTTACCTCTTAATTCTTTCGGCGTTAGTGCGCATTCGCGTGTGAGCATATAATGCCAACTGGCCTATTTAGCATCGCTAAGTAGGCCAGTTGGCTTTGCTATATGGGTGTGACGTGTTACTGCATATCGTAGACGACCTGCATGAGGCGCTTGCCCAGCTCGTCGGCTTCGGCCATCGTCTGTGCCTCGCTGTAGACGCGGATGATGGGTTCGGTGTTCGACTTGCGCAGGTGTACCCAACGGGTGGGGAAGTCAATCTTAACACCGTCGATGTCGTTGACGACGGCTTCAGGGTCTTGGGCAAACATCTCCTTAACCTTGACAAGGATGGCGTCGACATCGGTCTCGGGCGTGAGGTCGATGCGGTTCTTGGCTATCTGGTAGTCGGGGAACGTGCGGCGCAGTTCGCTGACGGTGCAGCCCTTTTGTGCCAGCGATGACAGGAAGAGCGTGATGCCGACGAGAGCGTCGCGACCGTAGTGGCTCTCGGGGTAGATGACACCACCGTTGCCTTCGCCACCGATGACGGCGCCAACCTCCTTCATCTTCGTCGTGACGTTGACCTCGCCGACGGCAGCAGCGGTGTACTTGCCACCGTGACGCTCGGTGACGTCGCGCAGGGCACGGGTAGAACTGAGGTTGGAAACGGTGTTGCCAGCATCGTGGGCTAAGACATAGTCGGCTACGGAAACGAGTGTATATTCCTCGCCGAACATACGGCCATCTTCACAGATAAAGGCGAGACGGTCGACATCGGGGTCGACAACGATGCCCAGGTCGAAGCCGCCCTGACGCATACGTTCCATAATGCCTTGCAGGTTTTTCTCCAGCGGTTCGGGGTTGTGGGCAAACTGTCCTGTGCAGTCGCCATTGAGAATCTCGTAGTCTACGCCGAGAGCCTCGAAGAGCTGTGGCAGGATGATGCCGCCGACAGAGTTGATGGTGTCGGCGCAAACGCGGAACTTGCGCTTGCGGATGGCCTCGGTATCAGCGAGACGCAGGTCGAGCACGGACTGGACGTGGCGCTGGTTCATCGTGTCGTCGAAGGTGACGTGTCCTAACTGTTCTACGGGAGCATAGTCGAAGTCCTCGGCCTCGGCGATGCGTAGCACCTCGGCACCGTCAGCAGCCGTCAGGAACTCACCCTCGCTGTTGAGCAGTTTCAGGGCATTCCACTGCGTGGGGTTGTGTGAGGCGGTGATGATGATGCCACCGTCGGCCTCGTGCCAGCGCACGGCCAACTCAGTCGTAGGCGTGGTGGCCAGCCCGATGTCGATAACCTCATAGCCCATGCCGACGAGGGTGCCACAGACAACGTCGCGAACCATGGGGCCCGAGATGCGTCCGTCGCGTCCGACGACGAGCCTCCCCCGACCCCTCCGAAGGAGGGGAGTGCCTGCGGATTCTTGAGCCCCAACTTTGGATTGGTTTCCAATGAATGTGGCGTAAGCCGTTGTGAACTTGACGATGTCTAACGGGTTCAGCGTGTCGCCTGTGTGTCCGCCGATAGTACCGCGGATGCCGGAAATGGATTTTATGAGTGTCATATTGAGTTGTGTTTTTTTCGATTATTCAATGATTCGTTTAATCGTTTTTTCGTCTAAACGATTAAACGGCGAAACAACGAAACGAGGCGGCTTTCACCTTCCCCGTTGGAAGGTGATGTCGTAGAAATACGGCTTGACATTAGCCTTGGCGTTGTTGGTCGTTCCCTGAGAGTGGGGGACAATGAGACGCACGCGAGCCTTGTCGTCGGTGGCACTTGTCAGTCGGCCTAACTTGACGTATTGCAACGGAGCCAACCATGCCTCTGGCACGCTGGTGCCGTAGGTGACGCACATCAGCCCGCGGCTCTCAGAGAAATAGGCCGTATAGGTACTGCCTGTGCGGGTGACGCACATGATGTCGGGTGTGAAGACGTAGGTACCCGTTAGGTTGTTGATGGAAGTGGTATCGAGAATGGCCTTCTCAGAGAATCGGCAAAGGATGTTCATCGTTTCGCCGTCCTTGATGGTTTCGCCGCTTCCAATGTTCAGTATCTGCATATAGACGCCACTCTTGTCAAGAATGACGAACTGTTTGTTGCCCAGGGTCTTGTCGCCCTGATTGTGAAACTGGTCTTCGCTGATAATTACGAAACTGGAGTCGCTGATGAATTTCTCAATGGCGTCGCGCTCGCGTTCCTTCAGCTCACCGTAGGTCTCGTAGTCATTACAGGCGATGGTGGTCAGCATGACAATCAGCGTCGTGAGTGTATAGATGGTCTTTCTCATTTGTTATTTGAATGTTTTGCGTGCAAAATTACGAATTAATCTGCAAACAGCCGCAATATTAGGCTACTTTAACAGCTTTTCGTAGGCAATGATGGCCTTCTGAGCCACTTTGACGGCCTCGTCGATAGAGCAGTAGAGGCGTCCGCCAGAGGCATTGAGGTGGCCGCCGCCGTTGAAGAATTCGGCTGCCATCTTGTTGCAGGGGAAGTCGTCGACACTTCGGAGCGACACCCAGACGAGGTTTTGCCTCTCCGTGTCCTCGCGCAGCGAAATGCTCAGTTTGTGACCCTTAATCTGTAGTGGCATGTTCACCAGTCCCTCGGCGTCGCCTTTGACGAAGTGGAAGCGTTTCAGGTCTTCGCGGTGTAGGGCGTAGTAGGAGGCGTGGCGTTCGTTGTCGACCACTAAGCGTTCGAGCATGACGAAGCCCGTCAGTCGCAGGCGGTTCTCTGAGAAGTTGTGGTAGACGTTGCGGTAGATGCGGTCTTTGTTGATATCCTTGGTCAGCAGCTGCGAGATGATATAGTAGATGGTAGGGTCGCTGGAGTTGTAGGTGAAGCCGCCCGTGTCGGTCATCATGCCGCAGTATATCGGCGTGGCGAAGTGTTTGGTCATCAGGTCGAAGCCGCCCAACTGCCAGACGATGCGGAAGACGAGTTCCGAGGTCGACGAGGCTTCGGGGTGGCTGATGGTAAGTATGGCAGGCACGTCGGGTCCCAGGTGGTGGTCGATGAGGACTTTCTTTGCGGGGGAACCGCAAAGTGCCGTTTCCATTTCGTCGACGCGGCTTGGCGTGTTGTAGTCGAGGCAGAAGACGAGGTCGGCAATCTTCAGCAAGAGGTCGGCCTGTTCGCGGTGTTTGTCGTAGCGCACTATCTTCTCAGTATTGGGCAGCCAGTGCAGGTAGTCCGGATACTGGTCGGGCACGATGATGGTAGGCTCCTTGCCCTGCGTCTTCAGATACTCTGCCCATCCCAGAGAAGAGCCGAGGGCGTCGCCGTCGGCATTCTGATGGCAGGTGATGATAATGTTCTGGCTCTCGCCGATAAGTGTTTTCAGCTGCTCGAGCTGTTGGCTGTTCAGTATGTCTTTTAGCATTTCTTTATTTTTCGGGTGACAGATAGTTGAGGCGGCTCTTGCCCTGATAGCTCACCGTACCCTGCTGCTGCAGATAGCGTATGATGATGTCCGATGTCGTTATGTTCAGCACTGTGGGTATCGACTTCAGCTCCTCCTTGTATGTGGTTATGACATAGGAGTTTGTCACTACGCGGTAGGTCTTCTTTCGGTTGAAGCGGCTACCGTCGGCTGCCATCAGTTTAACATTCGTGATGTCGTTGCTGCCTTTCTTGTCGAGTGTCAGGTCAGCCCTTAGTCCGCCCAAATGCGGAAACTTGTAGGTGTTCATCTGGCCGTAGCTGATGATGAAGTGTTCCAGTTCGTCGCCTTTCATATCCAATAAGACGGCTGTACTGCCGTAGGGGTCTATCTCCAGCGCATCGTGGATAGTGATGTCGCCAGCCGGCAGTTTGCGTATGCGTATGCCTTTGTAGTTCATGATGGCCACGTCGGCGCCGGTCTCGCTCATCAGGGCGTCGCAGACCATGGCGCCCAACTCTTCACGTGTCTGGAAAGGCGTCTCGGCCCGTGCTAAGATGCGCTTGAAGAAGGGGTCGCCCGAAAAAGTCTGTACCATCGCCTCGGCAACCTTGTTCGGGTGTGGAAATGTTCTGACAAGGATGTAGTCAGCCTTCTTCGAGACGACGCGGCCGCTGTCGACGGTAAGAGTGACGTGAACGGCTGTACTTAGCAGGTTACGGTTTTGCGTGATGAGCACACCGTTGTGCAGCGGTTCCTTCTCGCTCAGCTGTCGGTGGCTGTGGCCACCGATAATAGCGTCGAGCCAGGGGTTCTGTTCGGCAATGAGAACGTCTTCCCGATAACCTACGTGTGACAGCAGGATGGTGGCATCGCATTGCCGGGAAAGCCACAGATAACGACTGACGGTCTCGAAAGGTGAGGAAAATTTCAGTCCACGGAGGACATCATGGTGGGCGTCGGGTGTGCCATTGTTGTTGATTTGTACGGCGCCGATGACACCCAGTTTCAGTCCCTCGACGTCGAATACCTGATAAGGTATGGCCTTAATGCCAGTCGTGTCGTCGGCCTCCATATTGGCGCAGATATACCGGAAGGACGACAGTGCGCAGAGCCGTGGTAGCGAGTAGGCGTCAAACTCATGGTTGCCAATAGCTGAGGCGTTAAATCCAGCCAGGTTCATCAGTGCTACCATAGGATAGCCCGACGGCTGGTATTTGTCGTTGATAGGGTCGCCCGTGCGGTTGTCGCCTGCCGAGAAAAGCAGAAGGCTGGGGTAGAGTGAACGTAAACTGTCGGCAATGCCAATCAGCTGTGGCATTGCCTCAATAGCGGCATGCGTATCGTTGACTGCCAGGATATGAATATCGCGCTTCTGCGCGTACATAGCCGTTATCCATGCCGTGAGCAGGTAAAGCAAAAACCATCTATTGACTCTTGTCGTTATCATGCATAGTGTATTAATATAAAAATCAGGGAGTCATTGAGTAACTCCCTGATCTCAATTTGATGTAGTCGATAGGGGAATCGAACCCCTATGCCAAGATTGAGAATCTTGTATCCTAACCATTAGATGAATCGACCAGCATTTCAAAGATGCGCTCGCAGAGAAATCCCCTCGGTGCGGAAGGAGGGGGATTCGAACCCCCGGTACGGGAACCCGTACGGCAGTTTAGCAAACTGCTGGTTTCAGCCACTCACCCATCCTTCCGGATTTCCTCAGCTGCAAACCGTGGGGTTATCTCCTTGATTGCGGGTGCAAAGGTACGAAGTTTTTTTTATCCCTGCAAATTTTTTTGCTGTTTTTTTTGAAAAAAGTTTAGTTTCAATGCTTTTAGTTGCTTTTGAAGGCTATCACACGCGTTATTAGGTCGTCCAGGTAGTAGGTATCGCTGAATTCCACGCCATAGATGGTGTAGGCAATGCGTGCCACATAGAGTTTGCCGCCGATGGAACCTTCTGCATATTTGATGGGTTTCTTGTAGCGCTGTATCGTGTCGGCATTGGCACGCATGGCGAGGATGACGGAGTCGTTGATGACGTTGGTGGAGTCGAACTTCACGATGCTGATGTCGCTCCGTGCCGACGGTTCAGCGACGTGCTGGTCAACGAATTCCTGGACGACGGTCTTAGCCTGATGCTGCTGTCCGCACGAGGCGAACAGCAGCAAGGCTACACCTATTATTATATATAAGGAGTGTCGCATCAGTTCTGTGGTATTTGCTTGAGGATAGCCAGCAGGTGATCCCACACCATCTGTACGGTAGGAATGTGCAGGCGCTCGTCGGGGGTATGAACGAAGCGTAGGGTAGGACCGAAGCTCACCATGTCGAGGTTGGGATAGCGCTCCGAGAAGAGGCCGCACTCCAAACCGGCGTGGATGCCGCGGACGACGGGTTCCTTTCCGAAGAGCTGCTTGTAGGTGTCGACGACAATCTGCGTCAGCTTCGAGTCGGCGCGCATCTTCCAGGCGGGGTAGCCGTCGCTGCTGACGGCCTTGGCACCAGCCAGTTCGAAGACAGCCTGAATCGTGGCACACATATTGTCGAGGTTCGACATTACGTTTGAGCGCTGGCTCGACAGGATATTGATTTCAGTCTCTGTGGTGTGGATGCTGGCGATGTTCGACGACGTCTCGACCATACCTCCGAGGGCCTCGTCCTGACAGATGGCGTAGATGCCGTTGTCGACAGCCTGGATGGCCCAGACGAAGTTACGGGCAACAGCAGGGTCGATGACCGTCTGGGCATCGGTGCTCTCCATAAGCCACTGCATCTGTGTGTCGGTGACGTGGAATTCGTCCTCCACCTCTGCAGCAAAGATGTTCCAGTCGGCTCGTACGTTCTCCTTCACGTCGTTGGGTACGGCGATGATGAACTCACCGTCGCGGGGAATGGCGTTGTGGAGCTTGCCCGAATGGAACTGTGCCAGACGTACACCCTCGTAGCGGCGCATGGTCTGGAAGAGGAAGCGGCCGAGCACCTTGATGGCGTTGGCGCGCTTCTTGTTGATGTCGTCGCCGGAGTGGCCGCCGATGAGTCCCTTCAGCTGTCCGCGCATGAAGAATGAGCCGGCGGGAGCCTCTTCGCGCTGGAAATTGAATGTTGCCTGTGTGTTACGTCCACCGGCACACGAGACGAAGATTTCGCCTTCGTCCTCTGAGTCGAGGTTGATGAGGTAGTCGCCCGTCATGAAGCCGGCCTTCATACCTTCGGCACCCGTCAGTCCTGTCTCCTCGTCGCGTGTAAAGACGCACTCGATGGGGCCGTGCTCAATGTCGTCGGAGTCGAGGATGGCCAGTTCTATGGCGCAGCCTATGCCGTCGTCGGCACCGAGGGTGGTGCCCTCAGCCGTCAGCCATTCGCCGTCGATATAGGTGCGTATGGGGTCGTTGTCGAAGTCGAACGCTACGTCAACCAGTTTGTCGCACACCATATCCATGTGGCTTTGTAGGATGACCGTCTTACGGTTCTCGTATCCCTTGGTGGCGGGCTTGCGTATGATGACGTTGCCCGTCTCGTCGACCTTCGTGTCGAGTCCGCGGCTCTCGCCCCAGTTCTTGAGGTATTCAATCATTTTCTCCTCGCGCTTCGACGGGCGGGGAATCTCATTAATCTTGGCAAACTGTTCGAAGACAACTGCCGGTTTCAAATCTTTCTTTTCCATAGTTGCGATTTGCGATTTATTTGTGCTTCTGATAATATTCCAGTGCCAGCTGTACGTTCTTGGCGATGGCTTCCGACGAGAATGTTGCTCCTGTCACGCCGTCGACCTTCAGTGCAGCGGCGTCCTTCACCTTCAGTCCGTCCCATTTGTTCAGCATGGCTTTCTTGACGCGAGCCATATATTTTGGTGTCTCCTGATTCTTCAGGAACTCAACCTTCTCAACCTTGTTCTTCTTGATGTAGACCTTGACGGGAGTCGTACTGACATAGCCCTGGACGTCTTTGCCCAGTGTCGTGGTGTTGACCACATACATACCGTTCTCCTTCGTCATGATTTCATCGTCTTTCTGACCGGCACTGATGAGGGTGACGGTCAGAGCGAGCAGTGCTAATGCACCAAAAATGCTTTTTTTCATATCGGTTCGTTATTTTTTTATAAGTACTTACTTGTTGTCTTTGACGTAACTTCCTCTCGCTGGTTTAATCGCGTGACGGTCCAGGGCCGTGTGATCTGTTTTGCCGTTAGCGGCAGCAATCATACACCATACAGGTGTATATAACGTGTGCAAAGGTACGCATTTTCCGTTAAACGTCAAAAGCTTTTCGAAACTTTATGATAATTCTCACAAGGTGTCGGATAGTCAACAATGA
>Ga0256405_10011636_pt1 | contig 11152 bp, 10 predicted proteins | sample RumenRJG_02DNA_FD_189096 | JGI IMG/M metagenome (GOLD analysis project Ga0256405, IMG submission 189096) | Bovine rumen microbial communities from Lethbridge, Alberta, Canada - RJG_02 | ecosystem: Host-associated > Mammals > Digestive system > Stomach > Rumen | place: Canada: Alberta...
AAATGCATAATCATGAATTATCATGCACTATTCTTGGAAAAAGTGGGGTAGAAATGGGGTAGTAAAGACCACTTCAAATCCCTCAAAGCCGCATGGTTACTGAGTTTCTTTAAGATAAAGACTTCAAAGTCGGGAACAGAAGGACATCTCTGATACCCGGCTGGTTGCACATAAGCATGCAAAGTCTGTCGATACCATAACCGATACCGCCCGTAGGTGGCATACCATACTCAAGTGCCATAAGGAAATCTTCATCTGTATGGTTGGCTTCTTCATCACCTGCCGCCGCAAGCTTATCCTGCTCGGCAAAACGCTCACGCTGATCGATAGGGTCATTCAACTCGGAGTATGCGTTGCACATCTCCCAGCCATTTATATAAAGCTCGAAACGCTCAACATAATTAGGGTCGCTTGGCTTCTTCTTTGTAAGAGGTGATATCTCGATAGGATGATCCATGATAAATGTAGGCTGAATCATCTTATCCTCGCAGAACTCGTCAAAGAAAAGATTAAGGATATCACCCTTCTTGTGACGGTCTTCGAATTCAACTCCCTTTTCCTTCGCAATTGCCTTAGCTTCTTCATCTGTGGCTATAGCGTTGAAATCTACACCTGCATACTCATTTACTGCATCGATCATTGTAAGTCTTCTGAAAGGCTTGCCAAGGTCTATTTCATGGTCGCCGTAGGTAAGCATGGTAGAACCTGTAACCTTCTCAGCAACATAACGGAACATGCTTTCTGTAAGCTCCATCATACCATTATAATCTGTGTATGCCTGATAAAGTTCCATAAGAGTGAATTCAGGATTGTGCTTTGTATCAACACCCTCATTTCTGAATACTCTGCCGATTTCAAATACTCTTTCAAGACCGCCTACGATAAGTCTCTTAAGGTAAAGCTCAAGAGAAATACGCAACTTTCTTTCTTCATCAAGTGCATTATAGTGTGTTAAAAATGGTCTTGCAGCCGCACCGCCTGCATTTTCAACAAGCATAGGAGTCTCTACTTCCATGAAATCACGCTGTGCAAGGAAATTCCTTATCTCGCGGATAACCTGGCTGCGCTTCTCGAATGTAGTTCTCACATCCTGATTCATGATAAGGTCAAGATATCTGCGGCGATATCTGATCTCTGTATCAGTAAGTCCATGATACTTCTCAGGTAAAGGTCTGAGACTCTTTGAAAGAAGGGTAAACTCTGTAGCATGAACAGATATCTCACCTGTCTTTGTCTTGAATACATATCCCTTCACACCGACAATATCACCGACATCGATCATATGTCTGAAATCACCATAGGATTCCTCTCCTATCTCATCTCTTGCGACATACGCCTGTATATTGCCTGTACGATCACTTATATTGCAGAAACTTGCCTTACCCATAACGCGCTTGAACATCATACGTCCAGCTATAGTAACTGTCTTATCTTCATAATCTTCGTAATTATCTTTTATTTCAACCGCATGACTTGATACATTGTATTTTGTGATCTGATACGGATCCTTGCCTGCTGCCTGAAGATCTGCAAGCTTCTGCTTACGGATCTCGATCTGCTCGTTTGTATCAGGCTGCTTATTATTTGAATTATTCTTATTATTTCCCTCTGCCATTTTAACTATCCTTTATATATATTGCGTTGCCGAGTCAAAAACACCATCAGCTATTGTCGTATCAAACTTTGTTTGATATGGCACTCTGCCGACCATCGTAAAAGTGATAAAACATGTCCGGCCAGTCTTTTAATACTACACATTACTGTGCGTTTGTAACCTGAAGGATCTTATATTCTGAAACACCTGCCGGAGTCTCTACGTAAACTGTATCTCCTGCCTTATGACCAAGAAAAGCCTTGCCTACTGGTGATTCATTGCTGATAAGATTCTGAAGGCTGTTGACTTCTGTAACACCAACTATCTTATATTCTATATCCTCGTCAAATTCTACATCATGAACTTTGACAAAAGAGCCCAGGTTTACAATACCCTCTTCTTTCTGGTCATCTGTAACAACTTCAGCTGTCTTTAAAATCTTGTCGATCTCAGCTATTCTATCCTCTATATGGCGCTGTTCTTCCTTAGCTGCATCATATTCTGCATTCTCGGAAAGATCTCCCTGTTCACGGGCCTCTTTAATCTTCTGAGCAATCTCTGCACGACGTGTAACCTTAAGGAAAGCAAGCTCATCCTCAAGCTTTTTAAGACCTTCAGCGGTCATGATATTCTTAGCCATAATACCTCCAGATAAAAACATTTAGATATGAAAAAAGCACTTCACGCGGAAGTGCTTTCAACTACTGGGCTAGAAGGATTCGAACCTTCGAAATGACGGAGTCAGAGTCCGTTGCCTTACCGCTTGGCGATAGCCCATCGACAACGATTGATATTATACACCGGTTTGAAAGAAATTGCAAGCCTTTTTTTAACTTTTTTCAAAAAAAATTTTCAAAAGTCATCAAAAGGGCCTGTTTATCAGCTTTCAAGCCCTTTAATTATTTCCGGAAGTTCATCAAAAGAATCACAGGAGGCAAGTATTCCTGCTTTTTTCATTTCATCCATCTTGCCAAATCCGAAGCTTACAGCTATAGTATCCATCCCCACGCTGGCAGCTCCCTCGACATCGTAGATTGTGTCTCCAATAAGAACCATATCAGAAACATTTCCACCTTCTCTTCTGATAAGCTCTCGAAGAACCTCTTCCTTGGTGTCTATCCTGCCATCCTTTGTAGCCCCTGCGACCTCATCAAAATAGCCTGTAAGGTTGAAATGGTCTAATATCTTCTTGCACATTTCCTCCGGCTTTGATGAGCCAAGAGTAATGCGATAGCCGCGTCTGTGAAGCTCTTTAAGGCAGTTTTCAACGCCGTCAAACAATTTACACTCAAATACGCCAACAGGCTCATAACGCTCCCTGTAGAGCCTTATACCCTCCTTTGCCTCTTCCTCTGTCATTCCAAAGAAAGTGGTAAAACTATATATAAGAGGAGGTCCTATACAGCAATTCAGCTTGGTGATATCCTCTACCTCCTTGTTGAAATGCTTTAATGCGTGATTAACACATTTGGTAACACCCTCGCTGGAATCGATAAGTGTCCCGTCCATATCAAAAACTATAGTTTTAAATTTTCTCACTTTAGACCTCTTCATCCATCTTAGCGAGCTTAGCTGTCTGGTCTGCCTCGATCAGATTGTCTATTAACTCATCTAACTCGCCATTCATTATCGCATCTATGTTATGTGACGTATATTTGATCCTATGGTCTGTCACCCTTCCCTGCGGAAAGTTATAGGTACGGATCTTTTCTGATCTGTCTCCTGTGCCGACCTGGCTTCTTCTTTTCTCATCCTCCGCATCATGGGCTCTTTCTCTTTCAAGCTCATAAAGCATGGCACGAAGTATCTTTAATGCCTTATCCTTATTCTTTAACTGAGACTTTTCATCCTGACAAGAGATCACTATGCCGGTAGGAATATGAGTAAGTCTGACAGCCGAATCGGTGGTATTAACGCACTGACCGCCATTTCCGGATGCTCTGAAAACATCGAATTTCACATCGTTCATATCTATGGAAACTTCCACTTCTTCAACTTCCGGCATAATGGCAACCGTCGCAGTTGATGTGTGGATCCTGCCGCCGGACTCTGTAAGCGGTATACGCTGGACTCTGTGTACACCGCCTTCATATTTCAACCTGGAGTAAGCTCCGCGTCCAATTACCATAAAGGTAACTTCCTTGAACCCGCCAAGCCCGTTTTCATTTGAATTCATCATATCAATCTTATATCCGGCTCTCTCCGCATACCTTGTATACATGCGGAAAAGATCCGCCGCAAAAAGCGCTGCCTCGTCGCCGCCGGCACCGCCTCTTATCTCTATGATTATATTCTTCTCATCATTCGGGTCCTTTGGCAGAAGAAGTCTTCTTATCTCATCCTCGAAAACAGGCTGCATCCTCTTTGCCTCGGCAAGTTCTTCCCTTGCAAGTTCCTTCATTTCAGGGTCAGACTCTTCTTCTATCATTTCAAGACAATTTGCTATCTGAGTCTCGTTGTCCTTGTATTCCTTATATTTGGAAACCACAGGTCCAAGCTCCGCCTGCTCCTTCATAAGATCAGTATAACGTCCTGCATCAGTTTGTCCACTTGCAAGTTCATCCATTATCTCCTGATAACGTCCCGCAAGTCCTTCTATATTTTCAAACATTTCATTCCTCCATTAAAGCATTCTTCCGGCAACTATCCTGTCAAGTCCCGCAAGATCCTGCATCACCTTAATATCCTGAAATCCATTGTCAGCTAATATTTCTGAAACCTGCGCTCCCTCATCATATCCGATCTCATAATAAATCCTTCCTTTTTTGTTTAAATGCTCTTTTGCTTCCTTACTTATCTTTCTGTAAAAAGAAAGCCCGTCAGCGTCACCGTCAAGAGCAAGCAGGGGTTCATGGTCCCTTACCTCCGGAGCAAGTCCCTTTATCACATCTGTCTTGATGTAAGGTGGGTTAGACACGATCACATCGAACTTTCCTTCTATACTGCTAAAAAGATCGCTCTCATAAAATGTAACTGCTGCCCCAAGCCTGTCGGCGTTTTCCCGTGCGATAGCAAGCGCCTTTGTTGAAATGTCACTGGCGCTCACAGATGAGGGCTTGCCAAGCTTTGCAATAGATATAGCTATGCAGCCTGAACCTGTGCAAAGGTCAAACACGCTCTTTCCATCCACGACTTTTAACACTTCCTCCACCAGCGATTCTGTGTCCTGTTCAGGTATGAGCACATTTTCATTCACCTTGAAAGTCAGTCCACAAAAATCCTGATAGCCGAAAATATAGGCAAGAGGAACATGACTTGCTCGTCTTTCTATTAACTTATAATATTCTGTTATAAGAAATTCTTTTTCATATCCCTTCGAAACGAATTCCTCCTCATCACAATGAAGATAATAGGAGGTCCTGTTCATTCCTGTAATATACTGAAGGATAAGAAAGGCATCAAGCTTAGCATCCTCATCATCTGCGTTTTTAAGAATCTCTGTGCCCTTATTTACCAAATCACGCAAAAATCCCATGATCACCTTAGCTTTCCGCTTCTGTCTTCACGCGCCTTACGTGCATTCTCCTCAGCTCTTTCATTGTTAAAGAACCTGTCAAGTGCACTTAAAATCTCATCATCTTCATCTTTAACAGGCACCTTGTCCTCAAGCTTATTTTCTTCTTTAAGGGTTCTCACCGGTCTCACGCGGGATGCTACTGCCTTTCTCCTTGCAGCAGCCGCCGCTTCCGGTGAAGCAGCCTGTCTGCGCTTTATAAGAGGAACACTCTCTGCCGCTTCTGTTACCTTCACAGGCTTTGCTTCCTCGTTTGCTGCATTCTCTTTTGCAGGAGCCTCTGCCCTTGCTTCAATCTTTACTTCTGACAATGCTTCCACAGCAACATCGCCAATATCAGCTTCTTCTTTTCCTGATCTCTTATCTAAATCACCCTTTACTTCTGCGCTCTTATCAGGTGTAAAGACTTTGGCTACCTCTGCTTTCTCTTTATTGCCGTTCTTTACAAAATCTGCTATGAAAACCTGCCAATCAAATACAGCCTCTACACTTTCAATGCCAACCTGAATCATTGAGTCATCCGGCTCTCTGGTAGTAAGTCCCTGAAGCATAAGCCCCGGTTCTGCAAGTATTTTCACAAAAATATTATCGTATCTTCCCGCTATTCTGATAAACTCATATACTATGCTGGCAATAACCGGTACAAGGATGATCCTTAACAAAAGTCTCAGGACAATATTGTCAGTTCTTATGAACATGAATAATACAATGGACAATAAAACAACATACAGCAGGAAACTTGTTCCACACCTTTTATGTCGCCTTGTCTGCTTTCTTACGTTCGGAATGGTAAGAGGCAGTCCATTTTCAATACAATTTATGCATTTATGTTCAGCTCCATGGTACATATATACTCTATGAATATCTCTTACGTTGGAAATGATCACCATGTACGCTATAAGGACAGCTATCCTGATAAGACCCTCGATTGCGGTAAGTCCGATTTCCGACTTGACCATACCTGCAAAAAGTCCCGAAAGTGCAAATGGAATGACCATAAAAAGAACAATGGCAAGTATTATTGAAAGAATAACTGTAAAAATAGCCTCTTTGTTTTCCTTTTTTTCGTCTTTATCATGCCTCATCCTGTCCTCTTCATCATAAAAAGAAGAAGAGAATGTAAGTGCCTTCATTCCTAAATAAAGGGATTCTATAAAATTAACTACTCCTCTTACAAAAGGAAGTTTAAAGAATTTATGTTTATCTGAAATGCTGTTGATCTCAGCTGTTTTAACCTCAATCTCACGATCAGACCGTCTTACTGCAACCGCATATTTGTTGCCGTTGCGCATCATTACGCCCTCCATGACCGCCTGTCCGCCTATACCTGAGTATTTCATACAAAATTTTCCCCCCGATAATAAAACAGAGTTCCTCCTGCGGAACTCCCGTGCCGAGCGTAGTTACATCAATATGCTTTTCTAAGCACTAAAAATCAAACAATTTCCATAAAGTAAAAAAGCAGGCTGAGAAACTCCCAGCCTGCAACAACCGTCAGTATATCAGTCTTTATTAAGGCCGTACTTCCTGTTGAACTTATCAATAGCTCCACGTGCAGAAGCAACCTTCTGCTGACCTGTGTAGAATGGATGGCACTTTGAGCATACATCTACGTGCATTTCCTTCTTTGTTGAGCGTGTAACGAATGAATTACCGCAGTTGCAGGTAACTTTACATTCATAATAATCTGGATGGATTCCTTCCCTCATGATACACCTTCCTGTTCTGTTTTGATTGGATTTTGCCAACCGGGTTTAATTTGCCTTCACGCTGACGGTAACCTTACATAACAAGGTACACTAAGACAGCTTTTTTATTATAGCATAGCAGTTGCCTATATGCAAGAAAAATATTCAAGTACAAACATTTCAACCTAAATTGTCTGCGCTCTCAATCGCTTCAGAATTTTTTTCTTCTATCAAGTGTCTGTTATGCGGACCTGTCCTCATTTCGATGATCGGCGAGCCTTTTCTCTTCACGTAGTCACCCGTAATGGTAACTTTTCCTATGTTATCATCCTTAGGTATTTCGTACATGATATCTAACATGAACTCTTCTATTATAGCTCTTAAGGCTCTCGCGCCTGTCTTCTTTTCAAGTGCCTTCTTTGCTATCTCTCGCTTTGCTTCATCGTCAAATTCAAGATCAACCTCGTCTAATTCAAGCAACTTTTTATACTGCTTTAAAATAGCATTCTTAGGTTCTGAAAGGATCTGCATGAGCATTTCTTCCGAAAGTCCGTCAAGAGAGAAGATAACCGGAAGTCTACCTAAAAATTCAGGTATCATACCGTATTCACGAAGATCCTCTGTGGCAACCTTGCTTAAGATATGTGGATCGTTATCGTATTTATCTTTAAGGTCTGCCTGAAAGCCTATTGAAGACTGCTTATTAAGTCTCTTTTTTATGATATTTTCAAGGTCCGGAAATGCGCCGCCGCATATAAAAAGAATATTGGCTGTATTGATAGTTGTCATAGGCACCATGGCATTTTTGCTGCTTGCACCTACCGGTATTTCAACCTCAGAACCCTCAAGAAGCTTGAGCAAGCCCTGCTGTACAGCCTCTCCGCTTACATCTCTGCTGTTTGTGTTACGTTTCTTTGCTATCTTATCTATTTCATCTATAAATACAATGCCGGTCTCTGCTGCCTCAACATCGTTATCTGCCTCTACAAGAAGTTTGCTCAAAACACTTTCAACATCATCGCCAATGTAGCCTGCCTCTGTGAGCGTTGTTGCATCGGTGATAGCCAAAGGCACCTGCAGCAACCTTGCAAGAGTCCTTACAAGGTACGTTTTACCACTTCCTGTAGGTCCTATCATAAGCATATTTGACTTCTCTATATTTATGTCGTCCTCTTTCATTGCCTTGAGACGCTTATAGTGGTTGTAGACCGCCACTGCAATCTCTTTTTTAGCATGTTCCTGTCCGACAACATACTCATCAAGCATACCTTTGATAAGATGAGGTGCAGGAAGATTGTTGAAATCAAGCTTCGGCTTCTTTTTATGCTTTTTCTTTGGCTGCCTTACGCCACCGCCCGGCTGAAGAAAATCCTGCATCCAGCCAAAAGGTGTGAAGGTATTTCCTCTGTTTACTTTGTTATCTGTTTCTTCTTTTTCTTCCTCTTCCTTTGGCTCTGCCTCTTCCGTACTTACATTTTCGCTTTTAACTGCCTGCTTATTATTTGTAAAATCAGGCATAAAACCTGTGTATGGATTTGGAAAGCCTCCTCCAAGAGGAGAATTCTGAATCATATCAAGTGCCTTCTGCATACATTCAGGACAAACAGGTACATTAGGAGCAAGCTTTATCATTTTTCCTGCTACACTCTCCGGTCTGTGGCACATAGCACAGTACTCTTCCACTTTACTATCATTATTATTGTTATTATTGTTGTTATCCATAAACCCTCTTTCACTGCAATAAAAATCATCAATCCCTAATCATCATAGCCTTAACGCTTGCAATTTACAATAAACAAAAAATTAAGTTTATTTCTTTTACTCAAGACCTAATGCTTTTTTGGCAAGTCTATCCGCTTCTTCGTTATATTCTACTCCCGAATGTCCCTTTACCTTAACAAAATATACTTTTATCTCTTTACTTATCTCATCGTAAAATGCCTTATATGCCTTTGTGCCTTCTTTGTTTGTCTTCCACTCACCCAACGGCCAATGAGCAATACCTGCATAATCATGAAAAATAGTTATATTTTTGTAACCATTTGAGGCGGCATAAGTCATTGCCATTCTAGCGGCATATATCTCTCCGGCAACATTTCTCATTGAAGAAAGCTCTTTATCCGTTGTCTTTTCATACAACCTGTCTAAAACCTTGCCATCTTTTATGATCACAGCCCCACTACCGAAAGAGTCACCTCCAACATAACTTCCATCTACATAAGCAATAAGATCAGTCTCAGTCAGGCTTTCATTTTCTTTCTTTATATCACCGGTTCCTTCTCCTAAAAAAAGCTCTGCCTCTTCTTTTGTTGTAAAGCTCTTATATACTGCACCAGAAAAACCGTTTATTGCTTCTTTACAACTTGCCCAATCAGTAAAGATTCCTGTCGTTCTGCCTTTTTTTACTGCATAAAATTTTTTTGGCATTAAGCCTCCATTCTTCTTGAATGTCCGTTGACATTCTGTCTGTATGATTATTTTTCTGTCAGTTTCTTATATTTAAGAAGAAGGTCTTTTTCCTCCGCAGATAAACTTGTAGGAACTGCTATTTCCACTGTAACGTACTGGTCACCCTTCTGTGAAGGATTCTTCATAACAGGGGCACCCTTACCACGAAGTCTTATTTTCTTACCTGACTGCATTCCCGGCTTAACAGCACACATAACTGCGCCATCAGGTGTTTCAACCTTAACATCACCGCCAAATACTGCAGTCGTGTACGGAATCTGCACTGTTGAATATACATCAGCGCCTTCTCTGGTAAATCTACTGTCTGGAAGAATATTCACAACTATATAAAGGTCTCCTGCAGGGCCTCCATAGACTCCCTGATTTCCCTTACCTCTGAGACGTATTTTCTTACCATTTTCCATGCCAGCAGGAACCTTTACACTGAGTGTCTCGCTTTTGCCCTGTGAATCCCGTAATGTAATAGTCTTGGAACAGCCTTTGAATGCTTCGTCAAATGTGACTGTCATAGAGGTTTCTGAATCCTCTCCCTGTCTTGGTGAAGACCTTCTTTTTCCTCTTCTGCCAAATATATCGGAAGCACCACCCATACCGCCGCCAAACATGTTTTTAAGGATATCATCTATATCACCGCCAAAATTAAACGATGCGCTGCCACCATTATCCCCCCAGTTAAACGGGTTGCCACCGGCATTATAATTAAATCCGCCCTGACCATCACTAAAGCCAAAGGTATCATATTGTTTCTTTTTTTCAGGATCACTTAAAACCTGATATGCTTCATTTATCTCTTCAAATTTCTTTTTTGTCTCAGGGTTTCCTTTATTAGTATCTGGATGATATTTTTTTGCCAATTTTCTGAATGCTCGTTTTATTTCATCTGCAGAGGCACTCTTATTAACTCCAAGAACTTCATAATAATCTCTTTTTGCTGCCATTTTATATACCTTACCGCAGGCATAGTGCCCATCAGTGTCGTGCCTGCAACAACACCAATGTAAGTTTGAAAGTTCGACTCAAACTTGTACCTCTCTTCATGTTCATATTATAACATGCTTTTAGCACTCGTCAAGGTCGAGTGCTAAAAGTTTCGTATTTTTGTACTAAAAAAAGACACTATACAGTGTCTTTTTTTAATGCCGGCGACCGGGGTCGAACCGGTACGGGTATTTCTACCCACGGGATTTTAAGTCCCGGGCGTCTGCCAATTCCGCCACGCCGGCACATATAAAATTTCAAAATATACAACAAAATGGGGCCTACAGGGCTCGAACCTGTGACCCTCTGCTTGTAAGGCAGATGCTCTCCCAGCTGAGCTAAGACCCCAAACTGATGAATGTATAACATCCAACGACCCAAGAGGGACTCGGACCCTCGACCTCCGCCGTGACAGGGCGGCGCTCTAACCAACTGAGCCATTGGGCCTAAATACTAAACAAAACAGCAAATGGATCTTCGGGGACTCGAACCCAGGACCGACCGGTTATGAGCCGGTTGCTCTAACCAACTGAGCTAAAGATCCAAATGGAACAAAAAATGACCCCAAGCAGATTTGAACTGCTGTTATCGCCGTGAAAGGGCGGTGTCTTAACCACTTGACCATGGGGCCATAAAACCAAAAGTATGTAATTTTCTCAATAGTGCACAGCTCCCCAAGTAGGGCTCGAACCTACAACATCACGGTTAACAGCCGTGCGCTCTACCATTGAGCTATTGAGGAATAGTCAGATTATAAAAAACTAACCTTTTCCTAACTAATCATACTTTCAAAACTGCACATTGACCATTCCAAACTTTATCAATTGAACAAGCCCTCGACCTATTAGTATCAGAAGACACACAGATTACTCTGCTTACATCACTGACCTATCAACCTCATACTCTCTA
>Ga0256405_10011638_pt1 | contig 11147 bp, 11 predicted proteins | sample RumenRJG_02DNA_FD_189096 | JGI IMG/M metagenome (GOLD analysis project Ga0256405, IMG submission 189096) | Bovine rumen microbial communities from Lethbridge, Alberta, Canada - RJG_02 | ecosystem: Host-associated > Mammals > Digestive system > Stomach > Rumen | place: Canada: Alberta...
TACCGATCATGCTGAGTTGGAGCGCTATCATGAGGGCCTGATTGTCTGTTCGGCGTGTATTGCTGGCGAGGTCCCTCGTAAGATACTCAACGGCGACATCGAAGGTGCACGCCGTTCCATAGAGTGGCACAAGCGCGTCTTCGGCGATGACTACTACCTGGAGCTGCAGCGCCACGAGGTGAAGAATCCTGCGCAGCGTGCCAACCGTGAGACGTTCCCCCTGCAACAGCGGGCCAACAAGGCGCTTATCGAACTGGCTCATGAGTATGGCATCAAACTCATCTGTTCCAATGACGTACACTTCGTCGACGAGGAGAATGCCGAGGCTCACGACCACCTGCTCTGTCTGTCCACGGGCAAGGATCTGGACGACCCTACGCGAATGCTTTATTCGAAGCAGGAGTGGTTCAAGACGCGTGAGGAGATGAACGAGATTTTCAGCGACGTGCCTGAAGCCTTGTCGAACACGCTCGACATATTAAATAAGGTGGAAGTCTACTCTCTGGATCACGACCCTATTATGCCGTTCTTCCCCATCCCCGAGTCGTTCGGCACTGAGGAGGAGTGGCGCAAGAAGTTCACAGAGGAAGACCTCTACCGTGAGTTCACCTCCGACGAGAACGGCGAGAACCCGTTGCCGCGTGAGGAGGGTGAGAAGAAAATCAAGAAGCTTGGCGGCTACGACAAGATCTACCGCATCAAGTTCGAGGCCGACTACTTGGCGAAGCTGGCGTATGAAGGAGCGCACCGGCGCTACGGAGTGGCCCCCCCTACGGCCCCCGAGGGGGCTTCTATAGCTGCCAGCGAAACTATTGTAGCCCCCTCGGGGGCAGAAGGGGGGGCTTCTGAGGTGTTGGACCGCATTCGCTTCGAACTTCACATCATGAAGACGATGGGCTTCCCGGGCTACTTCCTCATCGTGCAGGACTTCATCAATTCCGCCCGCGACGAGCTGGATGTCTGGGTAGGTCCGGGCCGTGGCTCGGCTGCCGGTTCGGTGGTGGCCTACTGTTTGGGTATCACGAAGATCGACCCGCTGAAGTATGACTTGCTGTTCGAGCGTTTCCTGAATCCTGACCGTATCTCGCTGCCTGATATTGATACCGACTTCGACGACGACGGCCGCGGCAAGGTGCTGAAATGGGTGATGGACAAGTACGGCCACGAGAACTGCGCCCACATCATTACCTACGCCTCGATGGCTACGAAGAACAGTATCAAGGACGTGGCGCGGGTGGAGAAACTGCCACTGGCTACGTCGAACGCGCTGTGTAAGGCCATTCCCGACCGTCTGCCAGATGGTATGAAGATGAATCTGGCCAACGCCATCAAAGCTGTTCCTGAGTTGCGCGATGCCGAAGCTTCAGCCGACCCCGTGCTGGCCAACACTATCAAGTATGCCAAGATGCTGGAGGGTACTGTCCGCGGTACCGGCATCCACGCCTGCGGCTTTATCATCTGCCGCGACCCCATCTCGGACTGGGTGCCTGTCTCAACGGCCGACGACCCCGACTTCAAGGACACGAAGACGAACTGTACGCAGTACGATGGTCACGTCATCGAGTCTACTGGTCTCATCAAGATGGACTTCCTCGGACTGAAGACCCTGTCGGAGCTGAAGGAGGCCTGCGCCAATATCAAGCTGCACCGCGGCATCGATATCAATCTTGACACCATTCCCATCGACGACCCCAAGACCTATGAGCTGTACCAGCAGGGCCGTACCATCGGCACGTTCCAGTTTGAGTCGGCAGGCATGCAGAAATACCTGCGCGAGCTGCACCCAACGGTGTTTGAGGACCTCATAGCCATGAATGCCCTCTACCGTCCAGGGCCTATGGACTATATACCGAGTTTCATTGCCCGTAAGAACGGCCGCGAGGAAATCAAGTACGACATTCCCTGTATGGAGAAGTACCTGAAAGACACCTACGGCATCACCGTCTATCAGGAGCAGGTGATGCTGCTCTCGCGTCAGCTGGCCGACTTTACCCGTGGTGAGAGCGATGCCCTGCGTAAGGCGATGGGTAAGAAGAAAAAGGACATTGTCGACGCCATGAAGCCTAAGTTCATTGGGGGAGGCAAGAAGAACGGCCACGACCCGAAGGTGCTGGAGAAAATCTGGGCTGACTGGGAGAAGTTCGCATCATACGCTTTCAACAAGTCGCACGCCGCCTGCTACTCGTGGGTAGCCTACCAGACGGCCTACTTGAAGGCTAACTACCCGGCTGAGTTCATGGCTGCCATCATGAGCCGCCGCCGCGACCAGATAACGGAAATCACGAAACTGATGGACGAGTGCAAGCAGATGGGTATTGCCACGCTGGGCCCCGACGTCAACGAGTCGTTCCAGAAGTTCGGCGTGAACCAGAAGGGCGAGATACGCTTCGGACTGGCGGCCATCAAGGGAATGGGCGACGCTGCCGCACAGACTATCATCGAGGAGCGCAAGCGGAACGGCCCTTACAAGTCAATCTTCGACTTCGCCCAGCGTGTCAGCTTCGCCAACGTCAACCGTAAGGCATTCGAGTCGCTGGCTCTTAGCGGTGGTTTCGACTCCTTCGGTATTCGTCGTGAGCAGTTCTTCGCTACTAATACCAAGGGCGAGGTCTTCCTCGATACGCTGGTGCGCTACGGCCAGCTCTATCAGCAGGAGAAGCAGCAGGCCCAGAACTCGCTCTTCGGCAGTTTCGACGACGGCGTTGAGATAGCCACACCGCCCATCCCCAAGACTGATGAGCGCTGGAGCGACATCGAGCGCCTGAATAAGGAGCGCGACCTCGTGGGCATCTATATTTCGGCTCATCCCTTAGACGAGTACAAGGTAGTGCTCGACAATCTCTGTAATGCCCATTGTACCGAACTCGCCGACCGCTGTGCTGCCCTCGTCGACCGCGAGGACATAACCCTCGGCGGCATCGTCACCGGCATCCAGACGCGTTTCAGTGCCAAGACCAACAAACCCTGGGGTATCGTAACGCTCGAAGACTTTGAGGGCTCTGGCGAGCTGGTGCTCTTCGGCGACGACTGGCTCAACCTGAACGGTAAGTTCATCGAGGGGGCTGCTGTGTGCGTCACGGGAAAGATGCAGGCGCGTTTCCGCGACTCCGAGCTGAAGGAGTTTAAGGTAACGAACGTCGAACTGCTGCAGACAGTCAAGGAGAAGGCCATCGACCGCATCACCATCCAGCTGACCACCGACACGCTCGATGACGAGATTGTTGCCGACCTGACGGAAATCATACGCGAGCATCCTGGCAAGACAAAGCTATTCTTCCAGCTGCGCGATTCCGGGGGCAAGCACCACGTCCTGCTGCAGTCCAAGAACAGCAGTGTCGACGTGCGCTACCAGCTCATTAACTATATCGACAACCACGAGGCAATAGATTATAAAATTAACTAACCCTGTAATAATAAGAATTATGGAAGTACAAATTACAAGCGCAAATTTCGAGAGTCTGAAGAACGGCCAGCAGCCGTTAGTAGTTGATTTCTGGGCAACATGGTGCGGTCCCTGCCGTCTGGTGTCGCCGATCATTTCTGAGTTGGCCAAGGCGTACGACGGACAGATCACCGTCGGCAAGTGTGACGTCGAGGAGAACGAGGACCTGGCATTGGAGTTCGGTATCCGCAATATTCCTACCATCCTCTTCTTCAAGAACGGACAGGTGGTCGACAAGATTGTCGGTGCCCAATCGAAGGCTATGATTGAGGAGAAGTTTAAAGCCCTGCTGTAAGCCATGCCTAATTTCGAAGACGAGCTTCGCATGGACGAAGAGGAGAACCGCCGTGAGATAGAATTTATCCGTGAGCGGTTGCCGCAGGAACTGAAGGCGACTTTCAGCGACGACGACCTGTACTACTTTATCGATGCCATTGTTGACTACTATTACGACAGTGGCATCCTGGAGTCAACGGCCGACGAGGTTGATATCGACCTGCAACAAGTGGCTGAGGCTGTGACGGCACAGGCTCACCGCGACAAGATTGGCACGTTCAGTGCCGACGACGTCTATTATGTCGTCGAGGCCGATATGGACTTTCAGGAACAGAATCTTTAGGCCACGACCGTCCTGCTACCATCCTCCTGCTCGACGATGCTCACCTTGACAGCATTTTCGGGCAGGAGTTCTTCTATCAGTTCCGGCCATTCTATCATGCAGAGTGAGCCAGAGTAGAAATAGTCCTCGTACCCCATGTCGTAGACTTCTTCCAACTTCTTGATGCGGTAGAAGTCGAAGTGGTAGATGGCGCCTTCCAGCGCTCCACCGGCAGGGATGCTGTATTCGTTGACGATGGCGAACGTCGGCGACGTGATGACGTCCTCGACGCCCAATGCCTCGCAGACGGCCTTGATGAACGTGGTCTTCCCTGCTCCCATCTTGCCGTAGAAGGCGAAGACGCGGCGGTCGCCAATTTCGCTTACAAACTGACGGGCGGCTTCGCCGATGCTTTCAATATCCTTAATTTTTATTTCCATCACTTTTTCCCTCGGAGCATTGTGGTGTGCAGGCTTACAATCCTAAGTCGGCGCTGTTGCTCCAGTCTTCGGTGTTGTTGGTGTTGGTAATAGTGGTGCTTTGAATGATTTTCTGTTCGTAGCCTCTGTGCATGGGGCCGATGCGGAAGAGGAAGTCATTGAAGTTCACCGTGGGGATGACGATGCCGAAGATGCCGATGCCGGCACGGATGCCCTCCGGTTTGAAATTGTTATGCAAAAGTGTGGTAGCATAGAAACTGTGGCGGTAGTACTTCAGCTCGTTACATTCGTTGAAGTTGTCTATCAGCTCCTGGTCGGGTATGCTGTCGGCCGTCGTGAAGATATACCCCACGTTGTTGACGGCATCGTCTATCCAGTCGGTCTTGATGCTGTCGTTCGACTCGATGCACTGCCTGATGTTATCGTCCATCTCGGCCATCATCGTCTCCTCGTCGGGGATGGTGAAGTGGCCGATGGCCATCAGTACGATGATGATGCCCACCAAGACGATGAGCTTACCAAAACAACTGTGCCATAGCTGGCTTATCATTGACTCTTTGGTCTTGTAGTTTCCTCTGTCGGTCTGTTGCATAATGTCTTCGATTGATTAATTAGTGTGAGATGAGGTTCATGAACTCCTGGCGTGTTTTGGCCTGGTTGAAGGCGCCGCTGAAGTCGCTTGTGGTGGTGATGCTGTTCTGCTTCTCTACGCCGCGCATCTGCATACACATGTGCTTGGCCTCGACGACCACCATCACGCCTAACGGGTGCAGCGTCTGCTCGATACACTCCTTGATCTGCAGCGTCATACGCTCCTGTACCTGCAGGCGGTGGCTGTATATGTCTACCACGCGGGCTATCTTCGACAGCCCTGTGATGTAGCCGTTAGGGATATAGGCCACGTGGACCTTGCCGTAGAAGGGCAGCATATGGTGCTCGCAGAGCGAGAAGAAGTCGATGTCCTTCACGATGACCATCTGTGAGTAGTCCTCCTTGAACAGTGCGTCGGTGAGCACCTTGTGGGCGTCCATCTCGTAGCCTCTCGTCAGCACCTGCATGGCTTTGGCCACACGCATGGGCGTCTTCTGCAGTCCGTCGCGCTCGGGGTCTTCGCCTAACAGGGTGATGATGTCCTTGTAGTGTTCCGCAAGCTGGTCAAGCCCCTCGCGGAAGGTTTCGTTTTCTGGATACATTTAGTATGATGGTACGATTATTTTTCCTTTGACGATAGAGGCGCCGCTGATGCCCAGGTTACGGATGTTTCTCAGCATCTCGTGAGCCTCCTCATAGGTACGGAAGTTTCCTACGCGACAAATCCATCGTGGAGAATAGAAGTGTACGTAGATTGGGGTGTCAGGGTAGTGAGCCTTGATGGTGTTGCCAACCTGCTCAGCCTTCTTGCGGTCCTTGCGCTGGTTGCCGCCGGCGAAGGCCTGCACGCGGTAGCCGTTGATCTTGACGCCACCACGTAGCACCTTGCGGCGGCTGTCTACCGTCACGCTGTCGGTCGTGGTGTCGTGGCGCTGGTCTTTGGGGGGTGTCTCGGGTCTTTTCTGGGCTGGCGACTCTGGTTTGTCCTGTTTCTCCTGGCTCTCGTGGTCCTGCTGGCTGGCAGCCTGTCCGTTTACCAGGTCGTCGATGGCCTTGTCGTGGCTCACGGTCACTGTACCTTGTCCAGCCTGCGTCTTCTGCTGCAGACGCTGGGTAAAGGACTGTGCACCGGCTGTTAGCACACAGCCGGCACACAGTATGACGATAGTGACAAGACGTCTCATCAGCTTATTTCTTCCAGGCGTCGATAATACCCTTGAAATCGGCAGCCTTCAGCGAGGCACCGCCGATGAGACCACCGTCGATGTCGGGCTTGGCAAACAGCTCGGGAGCGTTCGAGGCCTTGCACGAGCCACCGTAGAGGATGGTGGTGTCGTCGGCAACAGCCTGGCCGTACTTCTCGGCAATGATAGAGCGGATGTAGGCGTGGATCTCCTCAGCCTGCTCGGCGGTAGCGGTCTTGCCGGTACCGATGGCCCAGATGGGCTCGTAGGCGATGACAATCTTGCGGAAGTCCTCTTCGCTGAGGTTGAAGACGCTGCCCTCGAGCTCGGCCTTCACCACCTCGTTCTGCTTGCCGGCCTCGCGCTCTTCGAGCGACTCGCCGATGCAGAAGATGACCTTCAGGTCGTTCTTCTGTGCCAGCAGCACCTTCTCTTTGAGGATTTCCGGGGTCTCCTTGTAGTACTCACGACGCTCGCTGTGGCCGAGGATGACATACTGTGCGCCCGTCGACTTCACCATCTCGGCGCTCACCTCACCGGTGAAGGCACCCTTCTCCTTGTCGGCGCAGTTCTCAGCACCCAGACCGATGATGTCCTGGTCGAGGAACTGTGCGATAGAGGCGAGGTGGATGAACGGTGTGCAGATGACCACACCGCAGTTGGGCTTGTCAGCCTTCAGTGTTTCGTTCAGCTCCTTTGCGAGAGCAATACCGTCCTGGAGATTCATGTTCATCTTCCAGTTTCCTGCAACAATTTTCTTTCTCATTTTTCTTTACTGTTTTTATTTTTTGGGGTTAAATTTTCTTCGGTGGTGGTCTTTTTGCGGCGCCTTAGCCAGTGTGTCCACATCCATAGGCGGTCGGCCATCGTCAGCAGAGCCAGGGGCAGCACGAACCACAGTAGTATGGTGGCTATTTTCCGTGCCGGACCGTCGGTCGGCAGTTTCCCTATCTCCAGCTGCTCCAGGGGCAGCGTGGTTTCTGCCTCACTCAGTTCGGGCAGGTTGTTGTGGCTCCATTTGCGAATGATGACGCCGTCCTTCACCAGTAGCAGGCCGGGGTTGCTGCGGATGACGGTCTTCAGCGTCGTGCCGTCGGTCTGGCAGAATGGGTATTCGGCGCCTGTGATGTCGCGCCATACTCTCACCTGCTTGGCCGAGCTTGCCGTCAGACAGTAGAAGACGTAGTCGTGCTCCTGCGTGTATTCGTAGAGCTGGTTAATCAGGTCGAGGCGTGAGTCGTCGGCCTGTTCCAGATAGGGCGAGACGAGCAGGAACGTGTAGCCTGTGTCGGCCAGCACCTGCTCCGTGATGTCGCCGTCGCCGCTCTCTATGAAGAAGTCTGCGTAGGGCAGGTCTTCACCCTCCATCGTCCGCTGCCACTGCTGTCGCAGGTTGGTGCCGATGTGGTAGGGACGGAAGTCGAACGGTGGCAGGTAGTAGAGACTCCACAGTGCCATCATGGCAATGAACACAATGGAGTAGTTGATGACTATCCACTGGTTCGACCGGCTGACGAAGCGGAACATCTCCTGGGGCCACCATGCCACGATGGCGGCGCACGCCAGCAGCACGATGTTCTTCCCGAAGGTCTGCCAGTTGGTGAGCACGATGGCGTCGCCGAAGCAGCCGCAGTTGCTGATGGGGTTGGCCAGTGCCAGCCAGAGTGTCAGAGGTGTCATCACCACCATCATCAGTAAGATACATCTCGATGTCAGCCGCCGCTGAATCGCAAACAGCAGGAAGATGCCGAGGCAGAACTCCACTGCCGCTAAGACGACGCTTGCTCCAAGCGAGGCTATGCCGGGCAGCATCCCGCCCAGGTGCATGGCTCCGAGATAGTCGTCAATCTTATATTGTGTGCCTAACGGGTCTACGGCCTTGACAAATCCTGAGAGGATAAACGTCGTGGCCAGCATTATCCGGCAGATGTTTACAATCAGTTTCTTCACTCTTCACTCAGCTTGATGACACCGAAGACAGCATAGTTGATGATGTCCATGTAGTTAGCGTCGATGCCTTCGCTCACCACGGGCTTGTCGCTCCTCAGCTCTAAGTCCTCCATCTCCTTGATACGCTCTATCTTGGTCAGGATGAGGTCGGTGTACGAGCTGACGCGCATCGACCGCCACGCCTCGTCGTAGTCGTGGTTCTTGCGCTTCATCAGTTCCAGGGCCTCACGGGCATAGTGGTCGTACAGCCGTAGCGCCTCGTCGTTGCCGATGTCGACGGTGTCGGCAAAGCCGCGCTCCAACTGTATCAGTCCGACGATGCCGTAGTTGATGAGCCCTATGAACTCTGGGCGTATGCCTTCGCCGACGAGGCTCTCCTTCTTCACCTCCAGCGAGCGTATGCGCTTGGCTTTGATGAAGAGCTGGTCAGTCAGGGCCGTGGGGCGCAGGATGCGCCACGACGCCCTGTAGTCGTGCAGTTTCTTCTCGAAGAGTGCGCGGCATTCGGCAATAGCCTGCTCAAACTGAGTGTTTGTTTCTTCGAACTTATCCATATCAGGGTGCAAAGTTACTAAAAGTTGAGAGCAAAACAAAGAAACTTGTTTCTTTTTTTGCCGAGACAAGGTAATTTCGCCAATTTATTGGCAAAGTTACAGAAAAAATCTTAAATCTTAAATCTTAATACAGAATTTTTTATTGTTCTTTCTGCTTTTTGTGGATATAGCGGATTTTGGCGCAAAGCACGTCGAAGCGCGTCTGCAGCGAGTCGCGCCGCACGCGCGTCTTCGTCAGCATGGTCAGTTCTTCGGGTGTGGCGCGCAGTTCCTGCTTGTCTTTCTCCACTTTCTGCTTCTGGTATTCGTAGTCGTGCTTCACGGCTTGCAGCATACTGTCGACCCTCGACAGCTCCTCCTGCGACCGTTTCAGTTCGATGTTCTGTTGCAGCCGCAGAGCCTGCTTGCGGGTCTCGAGGGCTCCGGGATATGTCTTGCGCAGCGAGTCGATGACGATGAGGGCGCGGTCGTAGCGCTGCTCGTCGAACAGCTGTCCTGCCCGTTCCAGCATCCTCGCTGCCTCCTGTTGCTTGGCATCCTGGCAGGCGGTCTGCATCAAAATAATCAGGAGAAAGGGGATGTGATGTAGTTTCATAAGTGGCAAAATTGATTTTAGAACGTGATAGCAAACGAACCGCCGATGGTGAAGAGGTTTACGTTCTTCTTGACTTCAAACCGATAGGGATTCACTTCGAATCCAGTGATAGTAACGAGATTAGCTAGATTGGGGGCGGCTACTTTAGTGAAGTGCAGAGGGTCGTACTCCAAAGTGAATGTCTTTTCCGAGTAGTCGTAGTCGACAAACACCTTCCACGAGAAGTTGGACTTATAGCGGTATGTCAGCGACAGACCAGTGCCGAAGTTCGTCGAGTTGTTGCCGCCCATGGTCATGTAGTCCCAGGACACGTCATAGGTCTTTCCGCTGGAGCTGAAGTTGGTGATCTCCAAATCCGTGGCGTTGCCGTCGTTTATAGTCAAGGTGTAGTTGGCCTCTTTCTGTTGTCCAATATAGTGGGCGTTAATGTCCAGTTCCTGCGTCATAGTTCTGCCGATGAGGGCTTTGGTGCCCAGGGCGAAACGGCTGCTCAGGGGAATGTTGAAATATATACCCACGTTGGCTGAGAACTCCGTCAGGTGATCGCTCTCAATCGTGTAGGACTCATCGGTAACGATGTCGCTCATTTCACGGGTGATTTGTTCGCGACTGATGTAAGAGCCTGCGTCAACGATATCGATGATGTCCTGGCTCACTTCTTTACGGTCGCTCTTACCCATCTCCACAAAGTCGTTCCAATTATTAGCGGTCATGGCTCTGACGCGCAGACGGCCACCGATACCAACATATTTGTTGAAGAAGTAGGCTCCTTCGGCGTCTACCGCTGTGCCCGTTTGGAAATCCACCTTGAAGGTGCCGTCGCTTTCAATTTCCTCCTCCGAGTGATTAACGAGACTGCCCATAGGGAACGACAAGTCCTTGAGACCTAAGCTAACGCCCATGGAAATGCTGAAGAACGAGGGAATCTCTGAGTTTGATTCCAGATCGTTGCGCAACAACCCCTTGCCCTTGAAGAGCACGTCGCTCAGGGCATAGCCCAGCTCGGTAGACATGATACCGATGCCGGCGCCCGACATCACGTCGCTGATCCAGTGGCGGTTGTTCAGGATACGCATCACACCCGTTGCCGTGGCCACACCGTAACCGGCTACCGAGAACCACGGTGAACGTGTCAGACCGTACTCCTTATGTAATAAGGTGGCACCCACAAACGAGGTGGCCGTATGGCCCGAAGGCCAGGAGTTGGCCGAAGAGCCGTCGGGGCGCATCTCCTTGGCGGTGTACTTGATGCCGTTGACGAAGCCCGCCATGATACCGTACGACATGGCGGCACTGGCCAGCAGGCGGGGCCAGTCGCTGCGGCTCTCGTAGCCACCTAATTTCAAGCCTACAGTTAGAGCCGGACCGAAATATTGTGTGTAGTCGTCTATACCTGTCTTGAAATTGGTCAGCAGACTGGACTTCGTCTTGGAGTCCTGTTTGAAGTTGTTCTTCTCGCTCTTGATGACCCATCCGGCAATAAACAGGGGAACGCCGACGAACGTCAGGTCGTCCATCACCTTGAAGGGCTTCACGTCGGGATTGGTCTTCGTCTTGAAGAAGTCGAAGTCGCCGAAACTCCTCTCTGTCTCCGTCGGGTTGTAGCTCACAGTCCGTGCAAAGGGGGTGTCGTTGATCTTCACCAACTGCGGAGTCATCTCCGGAGCAACCAGTTTCAGCGGTTCCGTGTCGATGGTGTTACCGGCTGTCGCCCATAATGTCGTCGCAGCGCACATCATGGCAAGTATGAAAAATCTCTTCATAGACATAATATTTTAATTCATTTCGTTTGC
>Ga0256405_10011639_pt1 | contig 11147 bp, 9 predicted proteins | sample RumenRJG_02DNA_FD_189096 | JGI IMG/M metagenome (GOLD analysis project Ga0256405, IMG submission 189096) | Bovine rumen microbial communities from Lethbridge, Alberta, Canada - RJG_02 | ecosystem: Host-associated > Mammals > Digestive system > Stomach > Rumen | place: Canada: Alberta | collected...
AGTATGGTCTCACACAACGCGAACTTGCTGCAAAGGTCGGTGTAACGGAGGTCTCGATGTCAAGATACATCAAAGGCGAACGTTCCCCGCGCGGCCCGATTCTCGCAAACATTGCTGCAGCGCTTCACACTACCCCGGAGTACCTGTTAAATCAGGAAGCAGAGGAAGATTCCGAGCTTGTTTACTACCGGACACAAAGAGCCATTGCACGCAATGCTAAGAATTGGACTAAGAAACAAAAGGCCGACCTGGTTACAGCTTTGATCGTGGATGATTAAATTATCACAGAAAGGAAGCTTCAAAACTTGCGAGGGCCATTAACAGATGAGCAGTGTGATGACGTAAAGAAGTCCGTCATCGAGATGTTCGAAGAGTGTGGGATTGACTCCTACCCTATCGATCCGTACCTGATTGCCGAAAGGCTTTGCTATGTACTTCGCCGCTACTCAGACCTTAGTTTTGAGAAACAGGTGGAAGCCTTCGACATCAGTGACGACTCCTACTCTACAGTGGAGTTTAACGATGAAACCGGGATGTATCAATACGTCATCTACTACAACGACATTGGAAGAAGCGAACGACGCATCCGCTGGTCTCTATTTCATGAGATCGGCCACTGTTACAGAGGACACCACGACAACCCCGACGACAGTCAACATGTGATCGAGGAGGCTGAGGCGAATTTGTTCGCCAAGTACGCAATCGCCCCGCCTCCCCTGATTCATGTTCTTAAACTGACATGCTCCGACGATGTTGCCAGAATTTTCGTGACAACTGATGATGCGGCCTACAACTCCTACTGCTATTACCGCAAATGGGTACAGTACGGGCCGATGGAATATACGGATTTTGAAATACACCTGCTGCGTCTTTTCAAGATTGCAGCATGAAATAAGGGACTTGCGTTCAGGCCCCATATAAGGAAGCCTGCACAAGTCCCGTTTCGCCTGTATATACCATATATTGTGGTGCGAGTTCGTAAAAGCACTATATATTGTGTTTTCTGCTATTGAAAAGTACATGATTGCGTGCTATACTACCGATGCAAACGTCAGTATTTCTGTACCTTAGTACAGATTACACATATAAATCCTGAAGAGGGAGGAGGTGAGATAAGACAATGGAAATCGTTATAAATACAAAAAACGCTGGGGAGGAGGTATTAACATTCGACTGCAGCAAGATCGCTGCGGCAATTGTAAAAGCGTTCGAGAGCATTCAGCCCGTCATGGAAGAAGCTGTCCAAAATATAAGCAGTGCACTTACGGCCTTTGCCGAAACTATGGAGGAACACACGCGGCCACTGATGGAAAGCATTGAACGGGCTTCCTATAGATTCATCCGTCATTTCCTGCGCATGTTGATGCAATGCATATCCAGCGTACATGATTGGTTCGTCGTTGTTATTACATACGATCCCAAAAACGCAATCTACTATGCATCCATCATCTGCGTCACGGTCAAATCTCTCACCCTGGTATATCTGGAGCATGTTTCCGTTTCCAGACGGTGCCATCTACTCCGACGCCAGGACAGAGGCAGCACTGAATCTGCCTCCGACAATGATAATTATATTTTTGCTATGATCTAATCACGGCAACGAAAGCAAAGCCAAAAAGTACAGAACAGCAAAGCACAGCAAACCTTAGAAAAGCTCAGAACAATACAGAAAAGAAAATGCCAATAAAGAGCAAAGTACTTAATGGCACGGCTACCGTGACTGAAACCCAAAAAATTATCATTAGAGGAGGAATCCTGAATGTTATCGATTGTATCCAGTTATATCGTCGACTCCATGGACGAAACCATGAAGGTCTATTACCAGTCCGAAGAATACCTTAATCGGCAGGAAGCGATTAATAGCAAATTATCCGCATTCCGCGCCGCGCTCCCTGAAGCCCACAGAGTAGAACTGAATATGCTGATTGAAATGATTAGCGCTGATCACACCGAGACCGTTATGAAAGCCTACAAGGCTGCGTTTGCTCAAGGTGTCTGCTTCAGAGACGAAGAAATCATCAAATAATTCACATAGAGCTCAAATGAAAATAGTACCTGACAGGTCAGTTATTACACTGGCCCGTCAGGTTTTTCATTACATGTCCATTATTAGCTACCAGATGTGGCAGAGGTCACCGCTTCTGAGGATGTATTATTGCTTGTTAAACAAGTAAAATGGGAGGCGTGCTGATTCTGATTGTAAAAGCATTCCCTCCGCCCGAATTAACTGTTGCTCTCATTTAGTATCCGTTTTAGCAGCTCCATCGCCGGTTCATCATTCGTATCGTTCGTGCCAAGCTCTCCTCGAAAAGCACGGGCGAGGATGGACTTCTTCATGATGTCAATTTGATCAAGGACTGTTTCGGCGGCTTCTTTACTGTTTTCTTCTTTGTCCACCAAATCTCTAATAATGCCAACAATTTCTTTTTGTTCTTCTATTGAAGGAAGAAGGACAGGAAAATTTTTCAATTGAGTTGAGTTAATTGAAGCAAGATTAGTTGTCTGCTTTGAACAACTGATAAAGTATCTTTTTCCATATTTACTTCCAGTTTCCAAAGAAAGAAATTCCGGTAATAACCGGTCCTTATCTGTTCTTACAACAAATATATGATTTTGATGAAGACAATTCGGGATTTCTTCATGCCACACTGTTCCTCTACCTAATTTATCGTAATCGCCTCCTTCAGTAAACAGTACGTCTTCGTCACGCAGCATGTATCGTGGTACCTGCTCTATTTCTACTTCAATTTCTTTAATTTCACTTAAATCGAGATAACCATCCTGAACATTAGCAACTCGAAGGTACGGCATTAATACCGTTTCTGATTTAAATTTCTTTCCTTTCATTAATCCGGTTTGTAATGTTCCGACCTCCAGTAGTTTTTTCGTTTCCCATTCCTCAATAGAGGTGCCGTTCTTTTTCCTCCATTCCGCCGTCAGCTCCCCAGTAAATGCCTTATGCAGAATCGCCGCCTTACGATCCTCAAAGCCATCTACGACGATCTGTGCGGCCTCTTTCGCCTCATCAAGCTTTGCAAAAAGAGATTCGATGCGATCAACAATGCGTTGCTGCTCGGAGAGCGGTGGAAGAGGGATAGGCGTTGCCGCCACTCGATCTGAATTCAGATTTCTAACAGCGGTTCCGACTGCAACACGCTCAAAATACCACTCGGAAGCAAGAAGTGCATAATACAGATATTCTTTGTCAAACACCTTTCCAGGAGTGATTGCAAGCCAACCGTCATGAATACAGCCATCAACTGCTAAAATATAAGGACGGCCAAAACTCATGCTGTTTGAAAGGAGAAGCGTTCCCTTTGCAACAAAAACCGATTTTTTAGCTCCACTTTCTGTAATCTTCTCTTTAATGCTCGTGATGTATTTTCCCGAATCACTATCTCCTATCTTGATCCAGTTTACCCCATTCTCATCATCTGTTGTTAAGAAAGCCTTAATCGGTCTCGGCGATGCACCTCGTTTGATACTGACAAGATTCCCCAAGATGATCCATCGCCAATTATTGGGTATCTGGTATTCATACTCATTTTCTGGAACAATTATTTGTGCGAGCTTCTCCTCGGGTGTGAGCTCTTTCGCTTCCTTCTTCGCCATCACTCCACCCCCGTCAGTGCCTTCAGCTCATTCGCCACGCTCTGCAGAAGATCCATGGCCTCAGCCAGCTTTCCGATGGCTTCCTCACAGCTCTCAATCGGGTCCGGCAGATCCTCATAGTCGACGATGCTATCATCACGAATCAAGCCCAGATCCAGACTGTTCCCTTTCTCTGCGATCTGTTCCCTGGTAAACCTGCTCCAGCGCTCGTCCTGTATTGCATTTCGGTCTTCTGCTTCATATGCGGCTTCGAATCCTTCAAAATCTTCTTTCTTCAATGGATTGGTCTTACCGAAAGAAGGCATATTTGTCCGAAGGTCATAAAACCAGACTTCCTTGGTATTTCCTTTGTCCGTCTTTCCTCTGGTAAAGAACAGCACATTGGTCTTCACTCCCTGCGCATAGAAAATACCGGTCGGCAACCTCAACACAGTATGCAGATTGCATTTCTCCATAAGGTCAACGCGGATCTTCTCACCGTCGCCATCGGCAAAGAGAACGTTGTCCGGCAGTACCACCGCCGCCCTTGCTGTGCCGTTATTCTTCAGGCTCCGGTAAATATGCTGCAGGAAATTCAGCTGTTTGTTGCTGGTGCTGTAGGTGAAGTCATCTCGGGTCGCACGCTCGCCGCCTTTTTTGGTGCCAAAGGGTGGATTCGTGAGCACCAGATCGTATCCCTGCATGCTCTTTCCCAGATTAGAAAGTGTATCGCCCAGCGTAATTTTGCCGTCAATGTCATGCAGCATGGCATTCATAAGCGCGAGACGATGTGTATCGTGTACTAGTTCACAGCCGGTAAATGCTTCCTTTTGCTCAAATGCTGCCTGTTCCGCATCCAGCTCATAGAAATCATCGGTCTGCTCCTTTACAAACTGATGTGCGGCAATCATGAATCCGAAAGTGCCGCAAGCCGGATCGTTACACCGTTCTCTCGGCTGCGGTTTCATCATCCGGGTCATGACATCGATCAGCACACGGGGGGTGAAATACTGACCTGCGCCGGATTTCTTTTCATTCGCATTTTTCTCAAGCAGGCCCTCGTATAGGTTGCCAAGACCCTCTTCACGGGCGGAAAACCAGTCAAGATCATTGATGCTGGAGATGATCTTCTCCAGATTCTTCGGCTCATCGATATTTGTCATGGAGCCCTGGTAGATTTCCCTCACTCTTCCGGTGCAATATGTGCCGAACAGGCGCAGCAGATCCTTGTAGTACTTATAGAGCTCCAGCCCTGATTTCTTCTGTAGAGTGTCCCAAGTATAATCGAGAATGATCTGCTTCTCGTTGTTTTCCGCGATCTGCTCAGGCGTCAGGTTCTCGCCTTTCAGCAGCTTGATCCCTTCTGCAAACCTGCCCTCAGCGCCAGTCTCATTTGCCATTTTCAGGAACAGGATATAGGTCAGCTCTGTCACGTACTGGTGGTAGGTGATCCCATCATCCCTGAGTACGTTACACAGATTCCAAAGTCTCGATACGATCTCCTGCGTCGTCATGCAACTCTGCCTCCATCATCATACAAATATTCATTCAGTTCCTGAACAATCGACGTGAGCTTGTTCCCGAACACCTTGTCAATTTTCAGGAAACCGCCCTTCGAGCGGAACCGGCTGTCTTCGTCAAATACATCCACGTTCAGGACAGATTCTTTCATCAGATACTGCTCCATTCGTGCAATCCAACTAAGCTCTTGTTTTGAGAAGGAATGTGCCTTCTTCAGCCGATCGACCGCCCGCCGGATTCTTGCCTCATGGCTGATCAGTGTGGAGCCGATCGCATAGCGCCGGATCAGACTGATAATGTCTGCTGCGATTTCTTCATTTGTCAGTTCTGAAATTGCTGTGTTCAACTGCTGCGTAGTAAAGCCGTGGTCATCCAGTGTGAGCCGCAGGCTCTTGAGACTTTCCCTTGTCAGCTCTTTCGGTCTTGTACAGACGATATTTAACGCTGCAATCTCATTCATATTGGTCTGAACAAATGTCTGGAACTCGTTCAGATAATCCTCCGGTTTACTGCTCTTCCCATAACCCCTCTCATGGGAAGTGACATAGTCTTCTTCCTGTGAAATCACCACCGGACGGCTTCCGTTGGCGTATTTTTCCTGAAGCAGTTTGAATGCATCCGCATAGGCCAGCAGTCGTTTCTTTGCCTCTTCAGGATCATACTGATGAAGCTCCACTATGATATCCGAGGGAGTTTTCCCGCCGGTCTTATTTTTAAATTTCTCCAAAGTCTGATCGCTGATGCGCTTATTCTTCCGCTGCAGTTTGGCAATGATCTGATTGATGTGATACGCCTGATCCTTTTCATCGTGCGCCTGGTCCAGTTCATCCAGAAGCTGCTCAAACGTTGCAGAAGGATTAGCCACCACGGGCTTCATTGTATTAACCGGCTGCAGGGATTCATAAGTACCGACCGGATCATAAATCTCAAAATGCGTTTTATGAATCTTCGGACACAGTCGTGTCGCCCGACCCAGCATCTGTTCAAACAGGATACGACTGCTGACTCGGCGCAGGAAAACAAGCGTCGTGATCTCCGGAACATCAATGCCGGTTGTCAGCAGGTCTACCGTTACCACTACACTCGGGAAATTTTCATTTTTGAACTGCTTAATCGCTTCCTTGACCTTTTTAGGATTGCCCCCGCCGACACTTCCTGTAATCTTCATAATCGCATCATTATCGATCTGATATTCCGAATAAATATCCTTCAGGATCTTCACGATCATATCTGCGTGCGCATCATCCACAGCATAGATGAGCGTCTTTCCATGGATGTCTGGATTCTCCGGGTCGAGATCCATAGCAATTTCTTCCAAAACAGCGCGATTAAAAGATTCCACAGCAATCTGCCGGTTGAAGCTTTTGATGTCAAAATCTAGTTCATCCTCCAGCAATTCACTGTTCATGATCTCACCAGTAACCGGATCGTAGAGAACAACAGTATCTCCCTTTTTATAATGAATGCCATCGTCCCGCAGATGCGTGTGGAGGTCATGAGGAACATCGTGATCGACAAGATAACCATCAATGACCGCTTCTCGATAAGTATAGGAGAAGACCGGTTTTCCAAAAATCTCTGTTGTTTGCAAAGCAGGCGTTGCTGTCAGCGCAATACGAACAGCGTCAAAATACTCGATCACGCTGCGGTATTTGCTCTGATAATCCATCTGGTCGCGGAACAGGATCTCTTCCTCACCCATTTCTTTATCAAGAATATAGCCGCGATGGGCCTCATCGATGATGACAAGATCGTAGTCAGTAACCGCTGGTTTCTGATCCTCCGAATTATAGAGCAGGCGCTTCACCATGCTCTGAACTGTGGCGATGTGAACCCGGGTCGTATCCTCCACGCCCTCATCATTCAGACCGGTAATCGTGTAAATATTGTCCAGCGTTTTCAGGTCTTCCAGTTTAACTTCATCGAAGGTTTCTTCCGCCTGATCTCCGAGCGAAGTCCTATCGACAAGAAACAGAATCCGCTTAAAACGATCTGTCTTCAGAAAACGATAAATCATACCCAGCACAGTCCGGGTCTTTCCGGTGCCGGTCGCCATCGCCAGAAGCACATATTGCTGGCCGTCCATGATCGCCTTCTCTGCAGCCTGTATAGCTTTGATCTGGTAATCCCGAAGATTTAAGCCTTCCTTATCCCGCAGATCATCATAAGGAAGTGCAAGCAGCTGACGGTTGCCTGCCTCGATATCCTTTTCCAGCATCTCCATCATACCTGCAGGGCTGATCCAACCGCGCAGGGCTTTCGGAGCATTGTAGTTTTCACGCAGATCCAGGAACCAGATACCAGACTTCGTATCCAGCTGCTCCAGATACGGGCGACCGTTGGTGGCGAAAGTAAACGGGACCTTGTAATCTCCCCAGGTGCTGATCTGATACTGGCTATGCTCTGCCTTTATGAGTTTGGAATACTCCTTGCACTGATAATCAATTACGGACGGAATATCCTTATGCATCGCTTTGGCTTCTACCGTTGCGACCATTTTTTCTCCAACAAATAGAGCATAATCTGCCCGGCCACTATTACCTACCGTTGAATCTGTCGGCCATTCTGCGATAGCAATATTCCTATCTTTTTCAGGGCGGGTTCCCTTACCATAGCGAAGGGTCTGCGTATCCGCCTCCCAGCCGACCTGCCGAAGCTGCTCGTCAATGAGATAGCGGGTTTCCTCTTCTGATTTGTATCTGTGACTAGATGCCTTCTGAGACTGCTGCTGTCGCTTCTTCTTGTCAACAGATGGAGCAGCGGCTGCCGCTTTTTCCGCTTTGGTTTGAAGATCTTTTTCTTCCTGCTCCTGTTGTGCTTTCTGTTCCTCAGACACAGAAACATGTTGCCCTTCAACAGGCATCACGAAAGGACGACTCTCATATGACCAGTCGCCATAAGTCTGCATGAACCACTCGCACAGGCTGTATGCCATCTCAAGGAGAACTTTCGCCTTCGCAGGATCATCATAGTTTTCATGAGAAGCATCGTTTCTGGATTTCCGAAGAGCATGCATAATGTCGCAGATATCCCTTGTGATCATACCTTCCCGGGAAAGAGTATTAATCCGATTGACAGCTGTATTCTCGTATGGCAAAGGAATACTGTCATATGTGAAAACAAGATTTACAATCGACTCGTTGATCATCCCGGATTTCAGGATGCTGGAATTTGGGTCGCTAAAACAGTATAGTTCCGCAAAATCACCGAGCTTAGCCAGCAAAGGGAAACGCTCCTGTAAGAATGAAAAGTTTGACATGTGATCACTCCCCTTTCTGTCTTCCCTTCAGTGCATAAAACACGCTGCGCTCGGTCTCGGGTATTTCAAAATATCGTTCAAAGAATTGGTCGAAGATCTTCTCCGTAGCCACTGTTTTTGACATGCCGGATTCTTCACAGAAAGCATCCAACTTATCATAGATCGGTGAAGACAATTTAATATTTAAGATTCTGGCATCCTTCTTTGTTCTTGGCATAGATGGCCCTCCAAATTTACAGAGCTCAGAATGGGGTACTATCTATTTGTGATTATATCGTATTATTGATGTTTCGTCTACACGTTTCATGCGGATTGGATATATGAAAAATACCACTTTCTACTCGACTTTTATCAATAACCACGGGACTTTGCCCGATCCTATTGTCATCCGGATTCTGGAGTGGTATGTATAGAAATCACAAGGGCCCTTTAATTCTAAAAGGAGCGAAATGACTATGACAGAAAAAAGAATTATCGACGATACTTTTATGGAGCTTACAGACATTCACAGCAAATCGACCGCTCTGCAGGCGCTGGCGAACTATCTCCAATGTTCCCGAGTCTCAGCACAGGACCTGGATTATGACTCTGTGTTGTGTGTGTTTGAAACTGCTTTGAATTATCTCAGTAGGCAGCTTAGCGATATATTGACGAGAATCGAGGTATCTGAAATGGAGGCCATAATGCAATAGACGCGGGCAATTTATCGCGCCACCGCTGCACTGTTCTAAAGTCTGAAGTCATAAAAGAAGCTGGCCTCTTTCGAGACCAGCTCCTGCGTTGCTTAATTCCTATTCAGCTTTCGTAATCTGTCAATCAGATTAGTTAGCGCTCATGCGACGGCGAGTTACGAGAACAATGCCTGCGCCAAGAACAAGGATCGCACCAACAATGTAGAAGATTGTGGTACCGATGCCACCAGTGCTCGGAAGGGTTGCGCCAGACTTATTGATAACCGTAGTTTCAACACCATCTTTAACAGCTGCATCGCCGTCGCCTGTGGTGTGCTCAGCAAGTGTAATCACAGCTCCAGTTGCTGCTGATCCGGAGATACTTTTCAGAACATAATTTCCGTTTGCATCCTTGTGTGTATCTTTCGCAATATCAGCTGTTGTAGTATGGTTTGCAGTTACAGTAAATGCCTGCGGATCAAGCGGGTTATATCCTTTCGGAGCCTGATCCTCGATAAGGACGTAATCACCATCGTCAATTCCCGTGAATTCGAAAGTACTAAGTTCTGTTCCGGTAATAGTATCTACCAGATAATAATTCGTGTAGCCTTCTTCTGTACAAGCTGTACCATCTGTAGGAGCAGTAGCATATTTCTTATACAATGAGAATGTAGCACCTGTCAGAGGTTTGCCAGCTTCATCAGTCTTGTCAACAATAAGCTTGTAAGTAAATACGATAACAGTATCTTCAGGAGTTTCACCTACATCGCCACCATCTTCATCATTCGGGTTGTTGCTGTACTCCAGCTTAGAAGTATTGATGTTACCAACCTGACCGATTGTCGCTCCCTTAAGAAGCTCAGCGGTAAATTCTACTGTGACAACAGCGTTGTCAAGAGCAGGAGTAGTTCCAATTACTTTTTCGCCATCGCCCCACTCAAGTTTTAACTCAAATCCATTATCAGATTCATTTGATACTGTGTACGCCTTAGTTTCTGTACCATTAATCTTAACAACATAATCTTTGTTGTTTTTCAGCTTACCAGCCTCAAGAGTATCCTTGAATGTAATATGATATTTCTTGTATGCAGATACATTACCAGCCAGATTTGCTGTCAGCACATATGGAACATCATCGCCGATATCGTAGTCAGCAGAATCCTGAACAGCACCAACTGCTGTATCAGTAGAATCGTTGATGTCTTTAATCTTCTTATCAGATGTTGTCGGAACAAAACTTAGATTGGATGATCAACCCGTAGTTTTGATTCCGATTAATGCTATGTGATTATGTAGGTAAATATGTTCCCCTGGGAGCAGAGGCCATGGCCTCCGCTCCCTTTTTGATGGGGTTCACTTGTTAATTCAGTACGATCGGATCAAGTGTATTACCTGGATCTGACCATTGTTTTTTTATTGGTCGCTTCTACTTAGTTAGCGTTCATGCGACGGCGGGTTACCAGAACAACACCAGCACCGATCACAAGGATAGCACCAACGATGTAGAAGATTGTGGTACCGATGCCACCGGTGGAAGGAAGTTCAGAACCAGAGTTGTTGGTAACTTCTGCTGTCTGCTCAAGATTTGCCGCGGTATAGTCATGTTCCTTTACTGTAAAGGTAGAATCCGCAGCCTTGTTGTAACCAGACGGAACAGTTTTCTCAATCAGAGTGTATGTGCCATTTGCAAGGCCTGTGAAAGCCGTAACAGCACCCTGCTCATCAGATGTGTACTCAGTTGCAGCATCGATGCTGTCTACCCAAGAAACAACACCATTAGCAATTGCATAGTACTTGCCTTCAGCATTTGCGATTACAAATCCTGCACCTTTAAGAGCTTCTCCATTTCCATCCTTCTTAGTAACAGTGAACTTAGCGTTATATACTTCTGTCACCGAAGGTTTACTTGTAAATTCGCTATTGTTGCCATAAGAGATTGTAGCAGTGTTCTTAGCTGCATTTACTGTAAGGGCATCACTTGTAACAGTTGCCTTGTAAGTAACAGTGATTTTGCTATTCTGAGCAAGATCATTAATAGCATCATCTTTGAAAGTAACTGTAATATTCTGACCAGATACTGCAAGAGTATAATCAGTATCAACTGT